>Ga0316188_10000979_pt1 | contig 13299 bp, 24 predicted proteins | sample Phiworburrow1_MG_FD_204933 | JGI IMG/M metagenome (GOLD analysis project Ga0316188, IMG submission 204933) | Coastal sediment microbial communities from Maine, United States - Phippsburg worm burrow 1 | ecosystem: Environmental > Aquatic > Marine > Coastal > Sediment | place: USA: Maine...
AGGTTGGTCCAATATATCTAGCCATTTCTATAACTCCTAAACGCGACGTTTCTTGGGTGGACGACAGCCATTGTGTGGAATCGGCGTAACGTCAACGATATTGGTAATTTTGTAACCCAGCGCGTTAAGTGCGCGTACGGAAGATTCACGACCGGGACCGGGTCCCTTGATACGCACTTCCAGGTTCTTCAGACCGAATTCAAGCGCAGTTCTGCCTGCAGCTTCCGCGGCCACCTGCGCGGCAAACGGTGTACTTTTGCGCGAGCCACGGAAGCCGGCGCCGCCGGATGTGGCCCATGAAAGTACGTTCCCCTGTCTGTCACTGAGGGTAATAATCGTATTGTTAAAAGAAGCATGAACGTGGGCGATACCATCGACCACGACCTTTTTAACTTTCTTTTTAACTTTTGTGCTTGGCTTTGCCATTAGTAATCCACCTGCAACCGCTTAACGCTTGATCGGACGCCGAGGACCCTTACGGGTACGGGCGTTCGTTTTTGTACGCTGACCACGCACCGGCAAACCGCGGCGATGGCGAAGACCCCTGTAACAACCAAGATCCATCAATCGTTTGATATTCATTGCCACTTCGCGGCGCAGATCACCTTCTACGGCGATCTTCGCAACTTCTGCACGAATATTTTCGACTTCAGGCTCTGACAGGTCCCTGATTTTTGTGCCAGGTGCCACATTGGCCGCCTCGCAAATTTGCAAAGCGCGGGTGCGTCCGACTCCATAAATGGTCGTCAGCGCCACCCATGCGTGCTTTTGATCTGGTATGTTGACTCCCGCTATGCGAGCCATACTACGTACTCCTGCTACTGTTTGTACTGTTGGTACTGCTTAAAGTAAACAGCACATTATATCGAAACTTCCTATCCGGCAAAAGCTGCAAATCACAAAATTGTGAATTGATTCAACCTTGTCTCTGCTTATGCTTCTTATCCTCACAGATAACGAATACCACGCCCCTGCGACGGACAATCTTGCAATTCCGGCAAATTTTTTTAACTGAAGCTTGCACCTTCATTGCAACTCTCCTTAGGTAACAAAGGCGGTGACGCTGGCCCGTTTAAACGGTCTGGCGCATCCCGCCGACAACTGCATGACCGGAGTCATGCTCTCAAATACCACTATTATCGGCGTACTACACCCGAACGCCCATAGGACTTCAGGTTCGCCTTTTTCATCAGGTTATCGTATTTGTGCGATATCAGATGCGCTTGTACCTGGGCAATAAAGTCCATGATAACAACCACAACAATCAGCACCGAGGTACCACCGAAATAGAACGGTACTGCCCAAATCACCCGCAGAATGTCCGGTAACAGACACACTGACACCAGGTATAAAGAACCAACCATGGTTAACCTGGTCAGCACATTATCAATATAGTCGGCGGTATGACGACCAGGACGAATACCGGGAATGAATGCACCGGATTTCTTCAGGTTGTCAGCGGTTTCCTTGGAGTTGAAAACCAACGCCGTGTAAAAGAAACAGAAAAATATAATCAGCGACGAATACAAAATCGTGTAAGGCAAATTACCCGGGGTCAGCGCTGCCGACACATCCGTTAACCACCCCAGGTTTTCCGAAGTGGAAAACCATGTCGCCAAAGTCGACGGGAAAATCACCAGGCTCGAAGCAAAAATAGCTGGAATCACACCGGACATATTCAGTTTCAGGGGTAAATGTGTTGCCTGGTTCTGATACGCAACCCTACCCTGCCGTTGTGCATAATTAACGGTGATTCGACGCTGACCACGCTCCACCCGGACGATAAAGTAAACTACAGCAAGGACAAGGACCAGGATAAACAAGGTTGCCGGTATGCTCAGTTGGCCGGTATTTACCAGCTCCAACGTACCCGCAATGGCACGTGGCAACCCGGCAACGATACCCGCGAAAATGATCAACGATATACCGTTACCCACGCCTCTTTCAGTAATTTGCTCACCAAGCCACATCAGGAACAAGGTACCAGCCGTCAAGGTAATCAACGCTGTAAATACAAATCCAAAACCCGGTGCGAACACCATCGATGCCTGGCTTTGTAATGCAAGCGCGACGCTACCCGCCTGGATACCCGCCAGGACCACGGTAAAAATACGTGTGTACTGGGTGATTTTTTGACGACCGCTTGAACCTTCTTTCTTCAGTTGCTGCAACTGCGGTATCGCACTGCTCATCAACTGCATGATAATGGACGCGGAGATATAAGGCATGACACCGAGTGCGAACAGGGAGAAGCGTTCCAGCGCACCACCGGTAAACAGGTTGAACACATCAATGATGGTTCCCTGCTGCGAATTCATGAATTGCAGCAACGCTTGCGGATTAACACCAGGGACCGGAATAAAGGTACCGATGCGGTATACGATCAGTGCCGCAAACACGAACAGCAAGCGTTGGCGCAGCTCGGTCAGACGACCGATTCCACCCAGCGTATCTGCAACTTGTGAAGGCGTCTTCGCCATTACTCGACCTTTCCACCCGCCGCTTCGATCGCCGCTTGCGCACCCTTGGTAACTGCCAGGCCTTTGAGCGTCACCGCACGACCGACTTCACCGGTATTGATAACCTTTACTTTGCGCGTGTCATGTTTAACGAGGCCGGCCTTTCTAAGCACTTCCATATCAATTACGTCAGCATCTATTGCCGCGAGGTGATACAAGCGCACTTCAACATTGTAACGTGATGTAAACGAAGCAAAACCGCGTTTAGGAAGGCGACGTTGCAATGGCATCTGCCCACCTTCGAAACCGACTTTGTGAAAACCGCCGGCACGGGATTTCTGACCTTTATGCCCACGCCCCGCGGTCTTACCATCGGTAGAGCCAATACCACGGCCCACACGTTTAGGGTTTTTTTTGCTGCCCTCAGCGGGGCTTATCGTATTCAACTTCATGTTCGTACTTTCCTCTTATCAGGCTCGCAGAAGCGGTTCAGACCTCTTCCACTCGTACCATGTAATAAACTTTGTTAACCATACCGCGCACGGAAGGCGTATCTTCCAGCGTCACGGTCTGGTGCATGCGCTTGAGACCAAGCCCACGAACGCATTCCCTGTGTTTGGGCTGCGTACCAATTGGTGAACGTATCAACGTCACATTTATCTGTTCTTTCTTAGCCATTTTTCTGCTCAGTTATGGTTCGCCAGGATTTCGTCAACCGACTTGCCACGCTTGGCTGCGATTGACTCCGGGTTATGCATGGCCTTCAGGCCCTTGATGGTCGCTCTGACCAGGTTGATGGGTGTGTTGGAACCGACGCTTTTCGCCAGTACGTTATGCACACCAACCGTTTCCAACACAGCACGCATCGCTCCACCTGCAATAATGCCTGTACCTTCCGACGCAGGTTGCATATAGACTTTTGAACCACTGTGGGTGGATTTAACCGGGTGCCACAAGGTGCCATCTTTAAGAGAAATGGTCACCATGTCACGACGTGCTTTTTCCATGGCTTTCTGGATCGCAACAGGGACTTCCTTGGCCTTTCCATAACCAAATCCAACCTTGCCGTTTCCGTCACCAACAACACTGAGCGCTGTAAAGCTGAACACACGTCCGCCCTTTACAACCTTGGCAACCCTGTTGACGGCTACCAGCTTCTCCAGCATTCCATCACTAATTTCTTTGTCCATTCTCGACATTATTTATACCTGCTATTCTGATTCAGTCAGTGGGGCGAATTAAAATTTAAGCCCGCCTTCGCGCGCAGCATCGGCCAATACCGCGATCCTACCGTGATAACGATAGCCGGAACGGTCAAATGCCACATCTGTTACGCCTGCAGCCACTGCCTTTTCAGCCACTGCCTTTCCAACGGCTTTTGCAGCATCCTTATTTTTGGTGCTGGTCAAATCCGAACGCAAACCTTTCTGCACCGTGGAAGCTGCTGCAATAACACCGCCGCCCTGTGCCGCAATGACTTGCGCGTATATGTGACGTCCACTGCGGTGAACGGTCAAACGGGCCACACCCAAACGACGTATGTGTGAGCGGGTTTTTTTCGCCCTGCGCAAACGTGCTGTTTTCTTATCCATTACTCATTCCTCTTAAGCAAGCCAGGCCGTTTTCTAGACCGGCCCATTAAAGACCTGATTTAAGCCTTTTTGGCTTCCTTCCTGGCAACTCGTTCATCCGCATAACGAACACCTTTACCTTTGTAAGGCTCGGGTGGCCGGTATGCACGTATTTCTGCCGCGACCTGACCAACTTTCTGCTTGTCGCAACCAGTAACAATAATTTCTGTCTGTGAAGGTGTCTCAATCGTGATGCCTTCAGGCGCGGAGTATTCAACCGGGTGTGAAAATCCCAACGCGAGATTCAACTTATTACCTTGTACCTGTGCGCGATAACCGACGCCGACAAGTTGCAATTTTTTCTGAAAACCCGTACTGACACCGGTAACCATGTTATTGACCAGGGCTCTGAATGTGCCGGCCATGCAGAGATTCTTCTCGTTTACGTTTTTCACCGTGTACTCGCCATCGCTTTCATCAAAGCTTATGCCGGGATATAGAACCACGGTGAGATTGCCCTTCGGTCCCTTCACATTCAGATTCGAACCGCTGATGTTAATATCCACACCAGAAGGCAGTTTAATTGGATTTTTAGCTACGCGTGACATAGGTGTCTCCTAATTCTGAACAGGCACTAGGCCACGTAACAGATGATTTCGCCGCCGTAACCAGCGGATTTCGCGGCTGCGTCAGTCATAAAACCACGCGAAGTGCTTACGATTGCAATACCCAAACCGTCAAGAACGCGCGGCAGGTCATCTTTGCCACGATAGATCCGCAGACCGGGACGGCTCGCACGTCTGATGTTGTCGATCACTCCACGGCCTTCAAAATACTTGAGTGTTACTTCAAGTTCAGGCTTGCCGTTGTTTTCGTCCACGCGAAAGTCCGTAATATAACCCTCGTCTTTCAATACGGAGGCAATACCCACTTTAATTTTCGAGTTCGGCATTCTTACCGAAACTTTATTGGCAGACTGTGCGTTCCTGATACGGGTCAGCATGTCGGCAATCGGATCACTCATACTCATGATTAAATACCTTGTTTCAAATTTCTAGCCAGGTCAAAGACCCGCCTGATGACTGTTACCAGCTGGCCTTTCTGAGCCCTGGAACATCACCGCGCATGGTTGCTTCACGCAGTTTGTTACGGGACAGCCCGAACTTACGATAGAAACCGCGCGGACGCCCTGTAATCTGACAACGGTTACGTTGCCGTGACGGGCTTGAATCCCGTGGTAATTTCTGCAAGGAAAACATCGCTTCCTGTTTCTCTTCAAACCCGACTTCCGGGTCCGCTATGATTTTTTTGAGCTCGGTGCGTTTGTTGGCATACTTTCCAACGAGTTTAGTGCGCCGTTTCTCGCGATTAATCATGGATACTTTTGCCATGCTGAGATCCTTACCTATTTATCTTTGAAGGGAAAGTTGAATGCCTGCAAAAGCGCAAGTCCTTCCGCATCGTTTTTTGCGCTCGTGGTAATGGTGATATCCATACCGCGAATAGTGTCAATTTTGTCAAAGTCAATTTCGGGGAACATGATTTGCTCAGTAATACCGAAACTGTAATTACCGCGTCCATCGAAAGATTTACGGTTAAGACCACGAAAATCTCTGATACGCGGAATGGATATATTTACCAGGCGGTCCAGAAATTCGTACATGCGTTCACGACGCAATGTGACTTTACATCCGACCGGCCAACCATCACGAATTTTGAACGAAGCCACTGATTTGCGTGAATTGATTACGATCGGTTTCTGACCCGATATTACTTCCATGTCCGCGGTAGCGTTCGCCATAACCTTCTTGTCAGTTACAGCTTCGCCTACGCCCATGTTCAACGTAATCTTGGTAATCTTGGGCACTTCCATGATGTTTTTAAGCTCAAGCTTTTGCATCAGTTGCGCCGCAATGGTCTCTTTGTATTGTGTTTGTAATCTGGACATTTTACTGATCTCTAGATATCAACGGCTTCGCCGGTGGACTTAAAAATACGCACCTTGTGACCGTCTTCCAGTGATTTAAAACCGACGCGGTCTGCTTTACCAGTTGCCGGATTAAACATGGCCACATTGGAAATATGAATTGGCGCTTCCTTTTCAACAATACCGCCGGGCTTGTTACGACCCGGATCCGGTTTGGTATGGCGCTTGATCATATTCACGTTTTCAACCAACAAACGTTCGGTATCCAGAACCTGGAGCACATGACCCCGAGTCCCTTTGCTGCGGCCTGTTATGACGATGACTTCATCGCCCTTATGTATACGTTTCATTTCCTACTCCTCCCGCTCAAAGCACTTCTGGCGCAAGCGAGACAATCTTCATAAACTGTTCTGAACGCAGCTCGCGCGTGACCGGTCCAAAAATACGGGTACCGATGGGTTCAAGCTTGGTGTTAAGCAGCACCGCAGCATTTCCATCAAACCGGATCAGGGAACCATCATTACGACGCACTCCACTCCTTGTGCGTACAACCACAGCGTTGTATACCTCGCCCTTCTTAACCTTACCGCGAGGAATTGCATCTTTGACGGTCACTTTAATGACGTCACCAATACGCGCATAACGGCGCTTGGAACCACCCAGGACCTTAATACACATCACCCGGCGTGCACCGCTGTTATCTGCTGCTGTCAACATGGACTGCATCTGAATCATTTTAGTATTCTCCGGTTCTAACCGATGGTCGGGCTATTGTGCCCGCTCCAGAATCTCAATTACCCGCCAACTCTTCAATTTTGAGAGAGGACGGCACTCGGCGATCAAAACTTTATCGCCTTCTCCACAACTGTTGTCTTCGTCGTGCGCGAGAACCTTGGTTGAACGCTTGATGTATTTACCATACAACGGATGCTTGATCTGACGTTCAACCAGTACGGTCACACTTTTGTCCATTTTATTGCTGACAACCCGACCAGCCTGGGTGCGCTTAATATCCTGTGTAGTAGTCATGCCGCATTACCTTCAACTGATTTTTGTGTCATGACCGTCTTGACCCGCGCTATATCACGGCGCACACGACGCAATTCATTGACATTGGTCATTTGACCCATTCCTTTTTGCATTCTCAGGCTGAACTGTTCCTGCAACAGGCGTTTAAGCTCATCACGCAATTCAACCGTCGACTTCGTTTTCAATACATTCACGTCCATCACATCACCGACCTGGATACAAAGGTGGTTCTTACCGCCAGTTTGGCCGAGGCCAGGCGGAAGGCTTCACGAGCCAATTCCTCTGAAACCCCCTGAATTTCATAAAGCACACGTCCGGGCTGAATAGGTGCAACCCAATATTCAACGTTGCCCTTACCCTTACCCATACGCACTTCCACCGGCTTCTTAGTCATCGGCTTATCCGGAAATACGCGAATCCACAACTTGCCGCCACGCTTTACATAGCGGGTGATGGCCCGACGTGCGGCTTCAATTTGACGGGCGGTAATAAACCCCCGCGTCGTGGCTTTAAGACCATACTCACCGAAGCTGACACGGTTACCCACCTGGGCCATGCCACGGTTTCGACCTTTCATCTGCTTTCTGAATTTTGTTCGTTTTGGCTGCAACATCACTCAGTCTCCTAGTTGGCGCCTTGCTTGCTGCCAGTTTGTTCAGTAGTGGGCGCGTACAGATCGAATACCTCGCCCTTGTAAATCCACACCTTGACGCCGAGGATGCCATACGTTGTAGCCGCTTCGACGACACCGTAATCGACATCAGCACGCAAAGTGTGCAACGGCACCTGGCCTTCCCGATACCACTCGCTACGCGCAATATCGGCGCCGTTCAAACGGCCCGAAAGCTTGACCTTGATACCCAGGGCGCCCAGGCGCATCGAGTTGCCAACCGCGCGCTTCATTGCCCGACGAAACATAATACGGCGCTCAAGCTGTTGCGCGATACCTTCGGCCACCAGCTGTGCGTCCAGTTCTGGCTTGCGGATTTCCGCGACCGAAATGTGCGTCGGAACCCCCATACGCTCGGTCACATCACGGCGAAGGCGCTCAATGTCCTCACCCTTCTTACCGATCACAATACCCGGCCTCGCCGTATGTATTGTTATCCGCGCTGTCTTGGCTGGGCGCTCGATCTGGATGCGGCTAACAGCCGCTTGTGCCAGACGCTTTTGCAGATATTTTCTGACCGCAAGATCAGAATTCAGCATTTCTGCATAATCGCCGCTTTCAGCATACCAGGTTGAATTCCAGTCCTTGGATATACCAAGGCGGATGCCGATTGGATGTACCTTTTGACCCATAATATTTGTCCCGGTCTATTCGCTGTCGGCCACAGTCAACGTAATGTGACTGGTCCGTTTCAAAATTCGTGTACCACGCCCTTTCGCACGCGCTCTACCCCGCTTCATCGTCGGGCCTTCATCGATCATGATGGCAGAGATACTCAACTCGTCGATATCTGCTCCATCGTTGTGCTCAGCATTTGCTATGGCAGAAAGCAGCACTTTTTTCACGATGTGCGCCGCTTTCTTGGTGCTGAAAGCCAGTAGCTGCTCGGCCTTTTCAACCGGCATACCACGTACCTGATCCGCCACCAGGCGAACCTTTTGCGCAGAAATTCTTGCGCCTCTTAACTTTGCTGTTGCGTTCATGGCTATTACCTACTTGGTCTTACGGTCGCCCGAGTGACCCCTGAAGGTCCGGGTTTGCGCAAATTCACCGAGTTTATGACCAATCATCTGATCATTGATCAGGATCGGCACGTGTTGCTTTCCGTTATGCACGGCAATGGTCAAACCAACCATCTCCGGCAGAATCATTGAACGTCGCGACCACGTCTTAATGGGACGTTTATTGTTGGTCTCAACTGAGTCTGTCACTTTCTTTGCCAGGTGATGGTCAACGAAAGGTCCTTTTTTAATCGATCTTGCCATGTTCGCTATCCGTTATTTTCCAGACCGACGGACGATATACTTGTCCGTACGCTTATTACTGCGAGTCTTGTATCCCTTGGTTGGAACACCCCATGGTGAAACCGGATGACGACCGCCCGAAGTACGACCTTCACCACCACCGTGCGGATGGTCAACCGGGTTCATGGCTACACCACGAACGGTCGGGCGAACACCACGCCAACGCTGCGCACCGGCTTTACCCAGTTTTTCCAGGTTGTGCTCGGAATTCGAAACCTCACCGATCGTTGCACGACAGCGGGTTGGAATTTTACGCATTTCACCAGAGCGGAGCCTCAGGGTCGCATACTCACCCTCACGCGCCACCAGCTGAACTGCCGCACCGGCACTGCGTGCGATCTGTGCACCCTTACCCGGCTTCATTTCGATACAATGAACAACCGTACCGACCGGAATATTGCGTAACGGCAGGCAGTTACCTGGTTTGATAGCTGCATCACGCCCGCTCTTGACCGGATCACCTGCACGCAAACTTTTGGGTGCAATGATGTAGCGCCGTTCACCATCCGCGTACAGCACCAACGCGATATGCGCGGTCCTGTTCGGATCATGCTCGATGCGCTCCACGCGACCATCAATACCATCTTTATCACGTTTAAAGTCAATTACACGGTAGTGCTTTTTATGGCCACCACCAATATGACGTGTAGTAATACGGCCGGCATTATTGCGCCCACCGGTACGTGATTTTTTCTCCAACAGTGCAGCATGTGGTGCACCTTTGTGCAGATGATCATGTTTGACCTGCACAACACCACGACGGCCTGCTGAAGTTGGTTTTGCCTTAACAATTGCCATAACCAAATATCCTTAAACTGATTCCCCGCCCAGGAAGTCAATCACTTGTCCTTCCTGTACGCGAACGTATGCTTTTTTCCAGTCGTTCCGTTTGCCGGCGCGGAGCTTGAACGTCTTGCTCTTGCCCTTAACCTTAACAGTACGAACCGACTCAACATTAACCTCGAACAGCTTTTCAACAGCGTCCTTGATCTCTTTCTTATTGGAGTCTGTAGTAACCTTGAAAACATATTGATTACTACTTTCACCGACCCTGGTTGACTTTTCCGTCATCCGAGGAGAAAGCAATACCTTGTATAAGCGCTCACTGCTCATCCCAGCCACTCCTCAATCTTCTTGACCGCTTCCACAGTCATTATCACTTTATCCGCAGCCACGAGGCTGACCGGGTCCAGACCCGCAACGTCCAACGCATAAACATTGGGTATGTTACGTGTGGCCAGAAACAGGTTGCCGTTGACTTCCGGTGTGACTATCAAGCCTTTTTCAAATCCCAGTTCGTTCAGCTTCTTCAGCATCTCACTGGTTTTCGGTGTGCTGAGTTCAAATTCATCCAGCACGATCAGGCGTTCCTGGCGGACCAACTCCGAAAGGATTGCCTGCAATGCACCGCGGTACATTTTCCGGTTTACCTTTTGCGAATGGTCCTGGGGGCGGGCCGCAAACGTCCTGCCACCACCGCGCCACAATGGACTACGGATCGAACCAGCGCGCGCCCTGCCCGTACCTTTCTGACGCCAGGGCCGCTTACCGCCACCGCTTACTTCGGCACGGGTTTTTTGCGCTTTGGTTCCCGCGCGTCCACCTGCCAAATAGGCGGTGACGACCTGGTGAACCAATGCTTCAGAAAAATCACGACCAAACGTCGCGTTTGATACTTCGATTGCGTTTCCGCCGGCAACTGTGAGTTCCATCATCATTCTCCTCAGTGCATCTTCACGGATGGGCGAACTGTTACCTGGCCATTTTTTGCACCCGGTACCGCACCTTTGATTAAGAGCAGGTTACGTTCAGCATCAACCTTAACAACTTCAAGGTTTTGCGTGGTGACACGCACATCACCCATATGACCGGCCATTTTCTTACCCTTGAATACACGTCCAGGGGTCTGGTTTTGCCCAATTGATCCGGGGGCACGGTGTGAAACCGAGTTACCGTGCGTGGCGTCCTGCATCGCAAAGTTATGACGCTTTACGCCACCAGCGAAGCCTTTACCAATACTGGTACCGGTTACATCGACCTTCTGTCCGGTTTCAAACTGCGCAACGTTAAGTTCCGCACCTGCTTCCAGATCGGTTCCTTCCGCATCATTCAGACGCAGTTCCCACAGACCTTCGCCTGCTTCTACACCGCCCTTGCTGAAATGACCTGCTTCTGGTTTTGTAACCAGGCTGTTCCGTTTCGTACCGAAGGTCACCTGCAATGCACTGTACCCGTCTGTTTCGACAGTCTTTACCTGAGTCACCCGGTTAGGGCTGACCTCGATGACCGTCACAGGTATGCTTTCACCCTGCTCGGTAAACACTCGGGTCATGCCGCGTTTACGGCCTATTAATCCAATTGTCATTGTTCTGCCTATCGTCCTGTTCTCGTCTAACTGATCAGTACAACTTGATCTGTACGTCAACGCCGGCTGCAAGATCCAGCTTCATCAAAGCATCCACCGTCTTGTCATTGGGATCCATAATGTCCATAAGGCGCTTGTGTGTTCGCGTTTCATACTGGTCTCGCGCATCCTTGTTTACATGCGGAGAAGTCAAAACAGTAAAGCGCTCAATACGGGTGGGCAGCGGGATCGGACCACGCACCTGCGCACCGGTCCGCTTCGCGGTTTCCACAATTTCACTGGCCGAACGATCAATCAAACGATGATCGAACGCTTTTAACCGGATACGAATTCTTTGTTCAGCCATTTCTTTAGCTCGCTCTACTCGTCTTATTCAAAGATCTTGGCAACAACGCCAGCACCTACCGTACGGCCACCTTCGCGTATCGCGAAACGCAGACCTTCTTCCATCGCAATCGGGTTGATCAACTCAACCTTCATCTGTACATTGTCGCCAGGCATCACCATCTCTACACCTTCAGGCAAGGTCACCGCACCCGTTACATCCGTCGTACGGAAGTAAAACTGCGGACGGTAGCCCTTGAAGAACGGCGTGTGACGGCCACCTTCGTCTTTCGACAAAATGTACACCTCAGCTTCAAACTTGGTGTGCGGCGTGATCGTCTTCGGATGCGCCAATACCTGCCCACGCTCAACGTCATCACGCTTGGTTCCACGCAGCAATACACCTACGTTGTCACCCGCCCGACCTTCGTCCAGCAACTTGCGGAACATTTCAACACCCGTGCAGACGGTCTTCTTGGTGTCGTGGATACCCACGATCTCAAGCTCTTCGCCCACCTTGACAACACCGCGCTCTACACGACCCGTTACCACCGTGCCACGACCGGAGATGGAAAATACATCTTCGATTGGCAACAGGAACGGCTTGTCCGTATCACGCACCGGCTCAGGGAAGTATTCGTCCATCGCCTCAATCAGGCGGATAATCGACGGAATACCAATTTCAGAGGTATCACCTTCCAGCGCCTTCAGCGCCGAACCCGTGATGATCGGAATATCGTCACCCGGAAAATCGTAGGAACTCAACAGCTCGCGGATTTCCATGTCCACCAGTTCCAACAACTCCTCGTCGTCAACCTGGTCAGCCTTGTTCATGTATACCATGATGTAAGGAACACCCACCTGGCGTGCCAGCAGTATGTGCTCTCGCGTCTGCGGCATCGGACCATCGGCCGCCGATACCACCAGGATCGCGCCATCCATCTGCGCCGCACCGGTAATCATGTTCTTCACATAGTCAGCATGGCCAGGACAATCCACGTGCGCGTAATGACGTTTTTCGGATTCGTATTCAACGTGCGCCGTCGCAATCGTAATACCGCGTTCGCGCTCTTCCGGTGCCTTATCAATCTGGTCATACGCGATAAACGCACCACCACGTGCCTCAGCACAGATCTTCGTCATCGCCGCCGTCAACGTCGTCTTGCCGTGATCAACGTGACCGATCGTTCCCACGTTTACATGGGGCTTTGTTCTTTCAAATTTTTGTTTGGACATGCCAGTCTCCAAAAACAACTGCTGTTAAATTGTAAAAAAAACCTAGTAACCATTTACCACGTCAATGGTGCCCATAACTGGACTCGAACCAGTGACCTCTCCCTTACCAAGGGAGTGCTCTACCACCTGAGCTATATGGGCCAAATCATAAAAGCAATCTGACTTCACTGCGTCACGCTCTTTACCCATTGCTCCAAGCCGGACAAATTTGGAGCGGGTGATGGGGATCGAACCCACATAATCAGCTTGGAAGGCTGATGTTCTACCATTGAACTACACCCGCCTTAACTTCCATAACCTGAACAAAACTCAGGGTTTCTTCACCACCAAACTATGGTGGAGGGGGGAGGATTCGAACCTCCGAAGGCATAGCCAGCAGATTTACAGTCTGCCCTCGTTGACCGCTTGAGTACC
>Ga0316188_10000980_pt1 | contig 13294 bp, 10 predicted proteins | sample Phiworburrow1_MG_FD_204933 | JGI IMG/M metagenome (GOLD analysis project Ga0316188, IMG submission 204933) | Coastal sediment microbial communities from Maine, United States - Phippsburg worm burrow 1 | ecosystem: Environmental > Aquatic > Marine > Coastal > Sediment | place: USA: Maine...
TGCTTCCCAGTTCATCGATCTCTCCCCATGTGAAGAACGGTGGGAGCATTGTTCACGTGGAAATTCGCCGAGTCTGCATTTCTGCGAGAGCCTCGTGGTCTTTGTCGTTGGTACCAACTCTTCCAACGCAGCGTTCGTGCCGGTCTCGCAAATCGCTGTAGCAATCCCCGATGTCGGCTTCGTGCCGCAAAAGACCTGTCCGCAGCGGCCGTTTGACAGGCGATCGGCAATCTAAACGCGAGCGGTCACGGCGATGTGCGTCACTGCGCGATAGCAGTATTGTTCGCGGTCGTTCTCGGGCCCCGCACACCACGACGCCACTGGCCCGGGGAAACACCGTAGCTCTTCTTGAAGGCGTGGCCGAACGCGGCTTCCGATTCATAGCCAACAGCGTCGGCAATGCGAGCCAGGCTTTCGCGCTGACTGCTCAGCATGCCTGCGGCCATGCTCAGACGCCACTGCTTCAGATACTGCATCGGTGACACGTTGACCAGTTCGACGAAGCGCGCGGCCAGCACGCTGCGCGACAGATTGACCGTGCGCGCCAGCTCGGCCACGCTCCAGTCGCGGGCAGGATCGGCATGCAGCAGAGACAGGCATTTGCCGATGTGCGGGTCGCGAAGACCCGACAGCCACCCCCTCTGCTCCGGCGGGAGCGACTCCATGTAGCCGCGCAGCGCCTCGACGAAGAGCATCTCGGCCACCTTGGCCGTCACGACGTCCGACCCGGCCTGGTGTCCGGAGCCCTGCTCAAGCGCGTAGCGAATCGACTGCGCCATCCACGGCCACGACGGAAGCGCACCCAGCGCCGTAACGAACTGCTGCGGCAGGTTGGCGACGAGCGGGTTGGGCACTTCGCGTTCGTAGGCGAACCAGCCGCACACGAGCAAGGCACGTTCCCCGTCGCCGCCATAGCGCACCAGGTTGAGTTCGGGCATTCGGAGTTGCACCACGTGGTCGATGTGCGCCGGCGCGAACTGCAACCCACTGCCCATGCGGTGCGAATCGCCATGCGGGAACACGACGATGTCGCCCACCCGGAGGTGTGCAGGTTCGCCCGCGCTGAGCTTGACCCAGCACTGCCCTTCGAGCACGAGGTGGCAGATGGCGAGGTGCTTTGCTCCGGGAAGCAGGACCTGAGCCAGATCGGCGCCGGTGGGTGCGTCGACACACCACGGCGCGCGAAACTCGCCGTTCAGGAAGAGTGCGCCGTGCAAGCGAATCATTCGCAGAACGTCGGACAGCGCATCCATACGCACCCCTTGCCGCACGTTTAGGTGTTTCGGTCATCAAGTCAGGACGACCTGACATGAACCGCCCTGGCAGTCAGCCTAGCATGCAATACACGCTGATTGTCTTCTCCACGCCCAGCATCCACGGAGCCGAACATCGCTGACCTCGTGACCGGCGCCGGCACCAACCCGGAGCTGCCACTCTGCAGCGCGGACAGAGGGACAAAGGTCTTGGACGAAGCCAGTCGCGGCGGATCGACAATTAGACATCCTTACCAGGAGGGACAATGAATCCGAACAAGGCACTTTGGGAAAAGGGCGACTTCACGCGCATCGCCGCCGGCATGCGCGAGAGTGGCGAAGAAATTGCCAATACTTTTGGTATCCGGCCGGGCCTCAAGGTCCTGGATCTCGGCTGCGGTGACGGGACGACCGCTCTGCCCGCCGCGCGACTGGGGGCTGACGTGCTGGGCGTCGACATCGCGGCAAATCTGGTGGCGGCCGGGAACACGCGCGCCGGGGAGGCCCGCCTGTCGAACTGCAGGTTCCAGGAAGGCGACGCGTGCGATCTGCGTGAACTTCCGGATCGTTCCTTCGATCTCGTCGTCTCCATCTTCGGCGCCATGTTTTCACAGAAGGCACCTGATGTCGCCAAGGAAATGGTGAGGGTGGGCCGGCCCGGAGGTCGGATCATCATGGGCAACTGGATTCCCAATGACCCGACGCTGGTGGCGCAAATCCTGAAGATCAGTTCGGCCTATACACCGCCGCCGCCGGAAGGCTTCGTCAGCCCGATGACCTGGGGGGTCGAGAGCCACGTGGCCGAGCGGTTTGCCGGGGCAGGCATACCTGAAGAAAAAGTCTCCTATGCGCGAAAGACATTCACTTTCAAGACGCCCGGTGCGCCATCCGAGTATCTGGCGGCGTTCAGGAACTACTACGGACCGACGATGAACGCGTTCGAAGCCGCGGAGAAGAACGGCAGAGCCGCCGAGCTGCAACAGGAACTCGAAGACCTCTTCAACCGACAGAACAAGAGCCAGCGCGCGGACATGACCTCGATCCCTGCAACCTTTCTGCAGGTGACGGTTGCGCTATGACCGGCACGCCCGACCCAGGCGCCGGCTGGCGCGTGGGATCGCGCCGCCAGAGACAAACTCATTGACGAAGGATCTTCCCCATGTTCATGATCGACTACATGCAACGCGGTTGGTGGTACTGGCTGCTCACCGCCTGCCTGCTCACAGCAGGCGTAGCCGGCTATCCGGTCGGCTTCGATCTGGCCATTGGTCTGACCGTGGTGCAACTGATCGACTTCGCTATCCGTGAGCGCAGCCTGACCGCCTTTACGGTTCAGGTTCGGTTGGCCGTTCTGCTCTATCTGCTGCTGTCGTACCCGGCGTCAATGCAGTTCCTCTTCTGGGTGCCGGTCATCGGGATATGGGCCAGAGCGCTGTTCGGCTACTGCGTGATGGCGCGCACGCTCGCGCTAATGCCTTGGAATCGAAAGGTGCCATTTACCGGCGCGCTGCTATTCAGGACCTATGTTTCTCGCCCGATACGCGGCAATGTCATGCAGGGTCTGCCACCGCTAAGCCCATCGATGGCCACCGGCCGGGAGTTCATCTGACGCGCAAGCCCGGTTCAATGCCATCACGAGGCGATTGAATGGTCGACCAACGAAAACCCCGTACTACGAGACGCCGGCCCAGCGATTCGGTCAGTTCGTTGCATCGACCGGTTGTAATCGCCACGCATTGCGGGACTTGGGTCCACGCAATCCGATGGGAACTTACGACGCGAAGTGGAGATCGCGGGTCGGCGGGGCCGGCCGGGGGCTCGCGCCCAGAGCGGAACCAGCCCGACCGCGACTTCGACTAGACAAAGTCGATTTATCGATAACCACAGTACGCAAGCGGATACCTCTTGAGAGTCGCATCTTGGGGCGCATTCGAGGCAACCACTCAGTTGGAACACTCTATCAAGGACCTCACCGAGCTCAACCAGGCATGGGAAGAGCTCGCGGCAATAGCAGCGCACAAACAATGGGGCAAGGATCTCGAGCCGCATGTGGTTTCCGGCACCAGCCGTTGGGAGATATTCCGCTTCCTGTAATTGCCCCGCTCGTGAGGTGTGCAAAGGAAATTCGCCTGGACCACCCTGCTGGAGATCGTAGGCGACGCTGTGATAGTGAATTTCATACCAACCTGGCGCGACACGTGCGCCGAGTTGACGCGCCAGCGCGTACGCCTTGCGCACATCCTCACTGTTGCTTTCGCCGGGCGTGTCCAGTCGCCTCGCGTATGCGCAGGTTCCGGGTGCCTCCAATTTCTCGTAGCCTAGGCGGCCGATGACGAATGCACCCCGCGAATCGCACGACTGCGGCTCAAAGAAGATCGTTTGATATTCCCGAGTCGCTCGGTTTGAGGTGAACGTGACAATGGCGCGCAATGCTCCATCCCTGACCAGGAACGCGCTTCCGGCCATCGCGGGGTTTAGCGGACGCAGTCTCTCGAGCGCCAGTTGCGCCCCGACCTCGTCACCCGTGATCGAGCGGATCACCCCGAGGTTGTACTGCGGCTCCCAATGCTGCGGCTCCCTCTCCGCGAGGCGCATCATCAGATGCTCGGCCTCGCCCCACCGCCCGAGCACCGTCTCGCAGATGCCGCGGTTCAGCAGCACGCTGAACTCTGCCCGTTCGACGGCGTCGGTCGCTGATCGATAGTCAGCAAGCGCCTCGGCGTATCGGCCCATTCGTTGACGCGCATACGCGCGCATCAGGAGCCACCGCTGCTCAGACCGCCAAGCCTCGCCGGTGCTGGACTCTTGAGCAGCCTGCTCCTCACGCTCCTTGGCACGCTTACGCAATTCCGCGCTCGCAATCTTTTCGACCCACGGCCAACTGTTACTGGCGACCGCTTTCTCAGCATTGCGGGATGCGTCCGTCTGAAAAACCAGAAGGAGCACCAATGGAATGAGCAATGGCGCAACGGCGCCCGCGGCCATCGCAGGAACGATCGGCGCGACCTGGCTCTGCGCTAGCGAGGCTGCAGCTAGAAGCCCTGCGGTCAGGAGACGTCGGCCCCACAGGGCGATGCAGCTAGTTCGACGACAGTTCGAATTCGAGAGGTTCGCGCCCACGATAACCTCCGAGCGAATTGCCGCACAACAATCAACATCCGCCAGGCCGCCATCCAAACCATGACAATGGTCATTGACGGTGAGACCTGGTCATCTCGCGTCGGGCGCGTACCTCATCCACCGCAAACGCGTGGATCAATTGATTGATTCGGTACTCGGGTGCGCTGTCGGCATACCGACGCCATCTCTTCAGATGCTCGAATGTCTCGTTCGTGCCGGGAAGCGTCCTTGAAACCATGAGACAAGGGGAGGTGCGAGCCGGCGACCCGCCCGGATCCCTCACGCCGCGGCAGCGGGAGGTCTTGCGGCTTCTTGCGGAGGGGTTTTCGGCGAAGGAAATCGCCTCAAGATTCGGCGTCTCCGCCCTGGCGATCAGGCCGCTTCGCCACGGTCGGGGAAACCTCAGTCGCTGGCGGCCGTCGCGAACCGTGGCGCCAACTCATGTGCCGACTGCCGCCCTTGCCGTGAAATCTTCCGGCGTCCGGTTTGCGCCGCAGGCGAGCCTTCCTGTTTGCGGATATGCGACGCCCCTCCCGACGCCAATATGACCTTGGCGAGACGCAGATCGAACGCGGATTGTCTACTCTGAGCGGTCGCAGGAAGGGGAAACAATCACCATGGGGTTCGAGCTTGCCGTCCCTTTAGTTTGTTCTCCTCGGCACCGCGATGTATAAGAAGAAGACGGGATTCACGATGACCACTGAACACCCGCAGTCACCCTTTCATGCGCTGTCCACCGCTGACGCGCTGGCGGCCCTCGAGACGTCTGCTCATGGTCTGAACCGCGACGAGGTCACGCGCCGCCTGGAGATTCACGGCGCCAATCGTTTGCCCGAGCCGCCGCGTCAAAGTGCATTCGTCCGGTTCCTGTCCCACTTCCACAATCTGCTCATCTACGTCCTGCTTGCCTCGGCGGCGGTCACCGCCGCCCTGGGTCATGCGATCGATACGGGGGTCATCGTCGCGGTGGTTCTGGTCAATGCCGTGATTGGCTTCATCCAGGAAGGACGCGCCGAACAGGCGATGGCGGCGATTCGCGGGATGTTGGCCCCGCGCTCGGCGGTGCTGCGCGACGGTCGGCGTACGAGCGTGGACGCCGCAGATCTGGTGCCCGGAGATATCGTGCTGGTCGAGCCCGGTGACCGGGTGCCCGCGGACCTGCGCCTGATCGAGGCGCGGGGGCTGTCCGCCGAAGAGGCGATCCTGACCGGGGAATCGGTGCCTGTGGACAAGCACACTGCGCCGGTCGACGCCGAGGTCGCGCTGGGCGACCGCCGCTCGACGCTGTTCAGCGGCACGCTGGTCGCCGCAGGCACAGGGCGCGGCGCGGTGGTGGCCACGGGGGCAGAGACGCAGATCGGGCGGATCAGCGGGATGCTCGCGAACGTCGAAACACTGACCACCCCGCTGGTGCGACAGATGGACATTTTCGCGCGCTGGCTGACGGTGTTCATCCTGCTGGTCGCCGCCAGCCTGCTCGTTTACGGCTACTTCGTCGGGCACTTGCCCTTTGACGAACTCTTCATGGCGGTCGTCGGGCTGTCGGTGGCCGCCATTCCCGAAGGACTGCCGGCGGTGCTGACGATCACGCTGGCGGTCGGTGTACAGGCGATGGCGCGGCGCAATGCCATCGTTCGCCGTCTGCCCGCGATCGAGACACTGGGCTCCGTTTCGGTCATCTGCTCGGACAAGACCGGCACCCTCACGCGCAACGAGATGATGGCCGCGACGCTTGCCGCGCACGAGCACGTCTATTCGGTTGGCGGCAACGGTTATGCGCCCGAGGGAGCGGTGCGGCTGAGCGATGCCGACGCCGACCCGGCGGCGCACGCAGTGCTCATGGAGTTCGCCCGTGCTGCGGCGCTCTGCAATGACGCTGTGCTGCACGGACACGCCGACGGCTGGCGAGTCGAGGGCGACCCCATGGAGGGCGCGCTGATGGCGCTGGCGGGCAAGATCAGCCGTGAGGGACCGGAGCCGTTCCGGCAGTGGACCCGCACGGACGCGATTCCCTTCGACGCGGTGCATCGCTACATGGCGGTGCTGTATCACGACCATGAGGGGCATGCCTGCATCCACGTCAAGGGCGCCCCCGAGGTGGTGGTAGCCATGAGCAAAAGTCAGCGTGCGGCGGATGGCGGCACGGAACCGCTGAACCCGGGCCACTGGCACGCGATGGTCGAAAAGTTTGCCGCCGATGGCCAGCGCGTCATCGCCGTCGCATCGCGCGACGTGTCACAGGACCAAACGGTATTGAATACGACCGATATCGACGGGCACCTGACGCTGGTCGGATTGATCGGACTCATCGACCCGCCGCGCGCGGAGGCGATCGACGCGGTCGCCGAGTGTCACGCGGCCGGCATCAGGGTGAAGATGATCACGGGCGATCATGCGGCGACCGCCCGTGCGATTGCCGACCGGATCGGCCTGAAGAACACTGAGCGCGTTCTGACCGGCGCCGATATCGAAATGATGGACGACGCCGCACTTTCGGAGGTGGTCGACGGGATAGACATCTACGCCCGCACTTCGCCCGGGCACAAGCTGCGGTTGGTCAAGGCGCTGCAGTCGCACGGACTGACCGTGGCCATGACCGGTGACGGCGTGAACGACGCACCGGCACTCAAACGTGCCGATGCAGGCATCGCGATGGGGATCAAGGGCAGCGAGGCGGCAAAGGAGGCTGCGGAGGTGGTGTTGGCGGACGACAACTTTGCCTCGATAGTTGCTGCGGTGCGCGAGGGGCGCACGGTCTACGACAACATCAAGAAAGTCATCAGCTGGACGCTGCCGACGAACGCAGGAGAGGCGCTTACGATCGTAGTGGCGCTCTTCGCAGGCCTCGCGCTGCCGATCACAGCGGTGCAGATACTGTGGGTCAACCTCGTCACGGCGATCACGCTGGGGCTCGCGCTCGCCTTCGAGCCGAGCGAGCCTGGCACGATGCGCAGACCGCCCCGCCCGCGCGACGGACCCTTGCTCACGGGCGAGCTGATTTGGCACATCGTGCTCGTTTCGGGGCTTTTCCTCGGTGCGGTTTACGGCGTGTACACCTATGCCATCGACCGCGGCTACGAGCCGGCGCTAGCTCAGACGCTGGCGCTCAATACCCTGGTAGTACTGGAAATCTTTCACCTCTTCTTCATCCGTAACATCCATGGTGCTTCGCTGACCTGGGCTGCGGCGCGCGGCACGCCGGTTATCTGGGCCTGCGTGATCGCGGTCACCGGGGCGCAGTTCGCCATCACTTATGCACCGCCACTGCAGGCAGTGTTCGGCACGCAGGCGGTACCTTTTCGCGACGGCCTGTTGGTCGTCGCCGTTGGCGCGGTGTTCTTCGCCCTCATCGAGACAGAGAAGCAGATGCGCCTGGCGTTCAGGCGTCGCCGATGATCAATGGAAGAATGCCGGCTTTGGCAGTCTTAGCAGTCCCTGGAGTTCCAGGCGAGCCGCTGAGGCAGAGGCGAACAGATGCAGGTCGTGTGCACCGTGTTCGAGAAGGTGGAGTGATGCCGAACTCGCTGTCGGACTTCCGCTCCATGGCGCGCTAGAGGCCGTTGCGGATCCAGCGCGGGCGTTCGCCGCGTTGCACGACCGCTCGCACATTCTCATGCGCCCATTCCCAGGTACGCGCCGTCGTATCGCTGGTCACGCCGGCAACATGGCCGGTCAGGATGCAGTTCGGCAGGCCGATCAGGGGGTTGTCCTGCACGATCGGTTCGGTCTCGAATACGTCGATCGCCGCCGCCGCAATCCGGCCCGCACGCAAAGCGTCCGCAAGCGCCGACTCGTCGACGATGCCGCCACGGGCGCAGCAGATGAAGCGCACATGCGGGCGCATCTGACCGAGCGCCCCGGCGTCGATCATCATCCGGGTGGAATCGTTCAGGTCCGTGCAGATGCTGATGAAGTCGGATTCTGCGTACAACGTGCTCTTCTGGACCGCTCGGGCGCCCAGCCCGACTGCCACGTCGGCGTTCACCGGACGCACGTCGTTATAGAGCAGGTTCATCTCGAACGCGTGCGCGCGCTTGGCCAGCGACGCGCCTGTGTTGCCGAACCCCACAATGCCCAGCGTCTTGCCTTTCAGTTCGAAGGTCTCCATCGTGAGTTGGCGGGCGCTGAGCCAGTCGGCTGCCTGGATCGCCGCGTTCGCCTCGAACAGGCGCTTGGACAGCGCGAGCATCAGCATCATCGCGTGCTCGGCAACGGCTTCCTTGTTGACACCTTCGATGTTGCAGGCGGGGATGTTGCGTCGCGCGCAGGCCTTGAGGTCGAGCGTCTCGTAGCCGACGCCGAGGCGCTGCACGATCTTGAGCTTCGGCGCAGCGGCGAGCAGTTGCTCGGTGACGGGTTCCATCCCGATCACGAAGGCGTCGACGTCACGGACTGCCCGGAGGTCCTGATCGCTGTACAGGCCTCCAGCGCCCGCCTGGAGCCTGATCCCGTCCACGTCGGCAGGGATGATCTTCTCCAGATCGGGACGTACCCTGAGCAGGTAAGCGATCTTCACGGTGGTTCTCCAATTCTCTCGTTGCGCGGCTGTCATCGGCTGTCGTTCGGGCCGCGGCCGTCGGCGACCCCAGGCGCGCCACTGCACACCCGACCGCACGAACATAGGCGATCGCACGACCTCAGGCAAGCAGGAAGCCAAGAACTCGGCGCCGCCGCGTTGGCAAGCGGTTGCGGGAAATGATCCCGAGAAAACAAGAAGGGCCTAGCCCTTGTGAGGCTAAGCCCTTGAATTACTTGGTAGGCCGTGCGGGATTCGAACCTGCGACCAACGGATTAAAAGTCCGCTGCTCTACCAGCTGAGCTAACGACCCACTTGAAGAGCCTTCAATTATATTGATTCACAAATTTCGGGTCAAACCAGAACCGGGTGAACCCGGTCGCGGAGGTTCGCGGACATCGCGGGCCCGCGGTTCCGGGGCCTGCTCCCGCGCGCGTGCACATCAGCGCATCGCGGCGAGCCGCTCCTTCGCCAGTTGGGCGGCCTGGGCGTCCGGGTATTTCTGCACCAGCGTCTCGTAGCTCTTGCGCGCCGCACGCTTGTCGCCGCTGTCGGCCTGGGCGACGCCGAGGCTGAGCATCGCGTCGGGTGCGCGCGGGTGGTCCGGGAATCGCGCAAGCAGCGACTGTTGCGTCGCGATCGCTCCCTTGTAGTCCTTCGTCGCGAACTGGGCGCTGCCCGTCCAGTAAAGCGCGTAAGGCAGGTATCCGCTGGCTGGCCAGCGGTTGCGCAATTGCTGGAATGACGCGATCGACGCACCGAAGTTGCCGGCTCGAAACTGATCGAGCGCGGTGTCGAAGGCCTTGCGTTCGTCGGGTTCGACGGTGAACGTCTTGCCGTCGAGTTCGACTTGTCCCGGCTCGAACGGCTTGAGGCGGCTGTCGATGTCGCGCTGGCGCTGCTGCATTTGCGCGATTTCGTTGGTCTGCACCTCGATCTGGCCGCGTAACTTGGCGATCTCGTCGCGCAGCTTCTCGATCTGGCTCTGCAGTTCGAGTTGTCCGCGCGCAGTCTGTTCGAGCTGGTCGAGCCGCTGGGCGAGTTGGGTGGTGCGCTCCTCCAGCCTCGCCGCGATCTCCTCGAGTTTGCGATTCTGGATCTCGACGCGCCCGCGCAGGTCGATGATCGCTTGGCGGGCTTCGTCGTCGTTGAACAGCGCCTGCGCCGGCAGCGGAAGGGTCAGGCCGGCGAGGGCCAGGGTCATGCCCGCGATCGCAGCCGCTCGGCCGAGCGCAGCCCGGCCTTCGGCCAACGATGCAGGGGACCAGTGCGCGCCCTTCGGCACGGCCTGTGCCCCGCGCTCAGTCAGGCCGGCGACTCCGGGCCTCATCGCGGCGGCAGATTTCACTGGTAGACGAGATCGGCGCGGCGGTTTTCCGCCCAGGCCGCTTCGTCGGAGCCCGTCGACCGCGGCTTCTCCTCGCCGAAGCTGACAGCCTCGACCTGGTTCTCAGGCACGCCGATCGCGCTCAACGCCTTGCGAACCGCCTCCGCGCGCTTCTGGCCGAGTGCGAGGTTGTACTCACGGCTTCCGCGTTCGTCGGTATTGCCCTGGACGACCACGCGACGGGTCTTGTGCGTGATCAGGTAGTTGGCGTGCGCCTGGATCGTGCCGCGGTACTCGTCACGCACCGTATAGCTGTCGAAGTCGAAATAGATGCTGCGCTTGGACAGCGGGCTGGACGGGTCGCTGAGCGGGTCCGTCGTCTCTGCTGCGGTTACCGAAGCAACCTGGCTGCTGGAGCCGGCTGCGCCCGCACCCGCGCCCTGGGCTGCTGCTGCTGCGTTGCGGTCCTCGATCGGTGCGCCGGCGTTCTCGTCGAGCTTCACGGTCGATCCGCAGCCGGCAAGCAGCATCGCGCAGCTTGCAGCTATCAATAGTCGTTGAACTTTGTTCATCAGGTGGCCTTTCTTTGATCGGAGGAAACGTTGTGGCGGGGTGTGCCAGGCTCTTCGGCCGGTCATTTCGGCAGCGGGCCCCAGGTGGGCTCGCGAATGTCTCCTGCGGCGGAGGTGAGGCGCTGTTTGACACGGCCGTCGATGGAGACGGCCATCAGCGAGTCGCGTCCGCCGGCCTGGGTCGCGTACATGATCCAGCGCCCGTTCGGCGCGAAGCTTGGCGACTCCTCGCGCCCGCCGTCGGAAATCACCTGTTCGACGCCGCTGCTCAAGTCCTTGGTCGCGACCAGGAACCGCCCGTCGCGACGGGTCACGAAGGCAAGCGTCTTTCCGTCCGGGCTGATGCGCGGACTGACGTTGTATGAGGACCCGAAGGTGATGCGTACCGGGTCGCCGCCGCTCGCCGCCATCCGATAGATCTGCGGCGAACCGCCTCGATCGGAGGTGAAATAGATGCTCGCGCCGTCGGGTGAGAAGCGGGGCTCGGTGTCGATGCCCGAGGACGAGGTCAGTCTGCGCTGCACACCCGCGCCGTCCGCGGAGACGATGTAGATCTGCGACAAGCCGTCGCGGGTGAGCGCGACCGCGAGCGTTCGGCCGTCGGGCGACCACGCAGGCGCGCTGTTGCTGCCGCGGAAATTCGCCACCTGGATCCGCTGGCCGGTGGCGAGCACGTGCACGTAGACCACCGGCTTCTTGCTCTCGAAGGACACGTAGGCGAGACGCGTGCCGTCCGCCGACCAGGAAGCCGAGATGATCGGCTCGCCCGAGGTCAGGGAGGTCTGGACGTTTTCGCCGTCCCAGTCGGCGATGTTCAGGCGATAGCGGTTGCCCTGGCGAGAGACGAACGCGATCCGCGTGGAGAAGATCCCCTTCTCGCCAGTCAGCTTCTCGAAGACCCAGTCGGCGATCCGGTGCCCCGCCAGCCGCAGGTCTCCCTCCGTTGCCAGGATCGACGCGCCGCCCAGTGAAGCCTGGCGCACGACGTCGCTGAGCCGGTAACGCACGTCATAGCGGCCGTCGGCCAGCCTGGCGACGGAGCCGCCCAGGACTGCGTCCGCACCGCGCGCGCGCAGCGCCAGGAAATCCAGGTTCGCGCTGTCCGACAGCGTCGCCTGGGGGTCGATCAGCCGGAAAGCCCCGCTGCGGGCCAGGTCACCGCGCACGACGTCCGCAACGTCCTTGGGCAATGGCGCCTCCGAGGCGAAGCTTCCGATGGCGATCGGATATTGGGTCGCGCCGACGCCCGAGACGTCGATACGCATCTGCCCGCTGGCCGGGCGAACGAGCGCCAGCCCCGCGATCGTCAGGACCAGCGCGGCGCGCAACATACTTTGAGCGGAAAATCCCATCACGGGATTATAACGATGCGTGCTCATCGTTCGTCCCGGGGCCCGCGGCTGATTTCCAGGTCGCGCGGGCAGTCGCCGTCGGGCATCCGCGGCAGCGGGCTGCTGCGCGCGATTCCGCGTTCGGCCGCCTGGTCCCAGGCCGGCACTCCACTCGAGCGTTTGAGCTGAATCGACGCGATCGAGCAGTCGGGCAGCACTTTGACGGCGAAGATCGCTTTCGGGTTTCCCTGAAGCTGAGGGGGTACCTGGTACACCGTATTCGAGCGCAGCAGCGACGAAAGCTTCGCGACATAGCCGCCGTCGGCGCCACCGCTCGCGCCGCCGGCAGTTGCTCCGCGGGCGGCGCCGGGGCCCGTCTGCGCGCCGCGCTCGCCGGCACTGCTGGCCTGCGACATCAGTCGCTTCATGTATTCCTCGCGCTGCTTTTCCTGCGCGATCGCTTCCTGGCGGGCCTGCTCGGCCGCCTTCTTCTCCTCCGCTGCCTTCTTCGCTTCCGCGGCTTTCTTTGCCTCGGCGGCTTTTTTCGCTTCGGCAGCCTTTTTCGCTTCTGCTGCCTTTTTTTCCTCCGCAGCTTTCTTTTCCTCAGCCGCCTTCCTCTCCTCAGCCGCCTTCCTTTGCTCCGCAGCCTTTCGCTCCGAGGCGGCCTTGCGTTCGTCGGCGGCCCGCTTCTCCTCGGCAGCCTTCTTCAGTTGGGCGGCCCTGCGTGCCTCCGCCTCCAGGCGCTCGCGTTCCAGGCGTTCGCGTTCCTTTTGCTGCTCGATCGCGATGTCGGGTTTGACGGCGGGCAAGGGGGCCGGCTTCGGGGGGGGCGGCGCGACGGCCGGTGGCTCCGGTTCGGTTCGCCTGACCGGTTCAGGCTTCGGCTCCGGTTTGGGCTCTGCCCGTCGAGTCGGCGCGCTGGGTGGCGGTGCCCAAAGCTCGGCCTGCACGGCGACCGGGCGCTGCGTCTGCCAGCGAATGCCGACGAACAGCATCGCGAACAGCATCAGGTGCACGCAGAGCGCGAGCAGGAACGAGCGAAGGCTCTTCTGCGGGCCGCGATTGGTGCCCGGTGGCCGCCCATCGTGCGGCGGCAGTTCTACGGGCGCGTGCTGCGCAAGGTCGGCGGCGCTCATCGGCTATTTTTCCGACGGCTTGACCATCAGCGCGACCTT
>Ga0316188_10000981_pt1 | contig 13289 bp, 11 predicted proteins | sample Phiworburrow1_MG_FD_204933 | JGI IMG/M metagenome (GOLD analysis project Ga0316188, IMG submission 204933) | Coastal sediment microbial communities from Maine, United States - Phippsburg worm burrow 1 | ecosystem: Environmental > Aquatic > Marine > Coastal > Sediment | place: USA: Maine...
GGCCAGCTTGCGCTCGATCAACTCGTTTTTCAGCACCACGTACCTGGGCATGCCGCGCTCGTCGTATTCGGGGTAAGCCTCGCCCTGGATGAGTGGGTACAGGTAATCGCGACACTTGTCGGTGATGCCGAAGCCGTCGCTGCTAATGAAGTCGAGCGGCATGGTTTTTTCGACGTTGGCGACGCCTGCCAGGTCGGTGCTGCCGATACGCCATTGATAGGGTTTGTCGGAAATCCGTTCGATCGTTGGCATGATCGCGTTTTTCCCGGCTAGGGCCATCTCGACGCCGCTGCGACCCAGCGCGTAGGCCTGTTCGACGTCGGTGGCCGAGGCGATATGCCGGGCTGCACGCTGCAGGTAATCGGCTACTGCCCAGTGAAACTTGTAACCCAGCGCTGTTTTTACCAGGTTGGCGACTACCGGTGCTACACCGCCAAGTTGAGCGTGCCCAAAGGCGTCACGCGTTCCCTGTTCGGCGAGAAATCCGCCGTCAGCGTTGCGCGCGCCTTCTGATACCACGACGGTACAATAGCCGAATTCTTCGACTTTAGCCTGCACCGCGGCAACAAAGCGGTCGTGATCGAAGTCGACTTCGGGAAACAATATCAATACCGGAATGCCATAGTCCTCGATCAGACCCCCGGCAGCCGCGATCCAGCCGGCATGCCGCCCCATGACCTCGAGGATAAACACCTTGGTCGAAGTCTTCGCCATCGAGCGGACGTCGAAAGAAGCTTCCAGCGCGGATACGGCAATGTACTTCGCCACCGAGCCGAATCCCGGGCAGTTGTCGGTAATCGGCAGATCGTTGTCGACGGTTTTCGGGATGTGTATCGCCTGAACCGGAAATCCCAGTGCTTCGGACAGTTGTGACACCTTGTAACAGGTGTCGGCTGAATCGCCCCCGCCGTTATAGAAGAAGTAGCCGATATCGTGAGCCTTGAAAACTTCGATCAGGCGTTCGTATTCACGCCTGTTTTCGTCGAGGCTCTTCAGTTTGAAACGACAGGAGCCGAAGGCTCCAGAGGGTGTTGTCATCAGGCCCGCGATGTCGGCTTCCGTTTCACGCGAGGTGTCGATCAAGTCTTCACACAGCGCGCCGATGATGCCGTTGCGGCCGGCATAGAGGGTGCCGATCCTGTCGGCATGCTCGCGGCAGGCCTGGATGACTCCGCAGGCGCTGGCGTTGATAACCGACGTGACACCGCCGGACTGGGCGTAAAAAGCGTTTTTACTGCTCATGACGTGCTCTCCACTGGATTGGAGCCTGTGCTCGCTGCTGCGGGTTGTCGATCGGTCGGCCCGTGTTGATGGGCGCCGGTATCGATTGTGAAAGGCAGACTCCGAACGATCAGGATCTGGTTGTTTTCAAGGTTTGCAGAATACCGTAAATGCGCTGATATTACAGTGGTTGCAGGAATCCGGCTGCAGGTAGCGTCGATGCTGCCTGCAGCCGGACTGGTTTATCCCAACAGCGGGGCGATAACCAGGCTGACGATCGCCATGACGTTGATGAGGATGTTCATCGACGGGCCGGAAGTGTCCTTGAACGGATCGCCGACGGTATCGCCAACAACCGCGGCCGCGTGTGTGTCCGTGCCCTTGCCACCGAGATTGCCTTTTTCGATAAACTTCTTGGCGTTATCCCAGGCGCCGCCGGCATTGGCCATCATCAGCGCCATCAGCACGCAGGACAGCAGGGCGCCGGAGAGCATGCCGCCGAGCGCTTCGGCGCCGAGAATAAAGCCGACCAGCGGTGGCGCACTGACGGCGATGACGCCGGGAACGATCATTTTCTTCAGCGCCGCGGTGGTCGCGATGTCGACACATTGCGCGGTATCGGGTTTGGCGGTGCCTTCCAGCAGGCCATCGATTTCGCGGAACTGGCGGCGGATTTCCTTGATCATCTCAAAGGCTGCATCGCCGACCGCGGTCATGGTGATGGAGGCGATGACAAACGGGATGACGCCGCCGATGAATATACCGATCAGTACCATCGGATTATTCAGTACCAGTTCGAAATTCTCGATATTGATGGATACCGTTTCGATGTAGGCGGTGATGATCGCCAGTGCGGCCAGCGCTGCCGCACCGATTGCAAAGCCCTTGCCAATCGCTGCCGTGGTGTTACCGAGTTCGTCGAGTGAATCGGTAATCTTGCGAGTGTCTGCGCCGAGACCCGCCATTTCAGCAATGCCGCCGGCGTTGTCGGCAACCGGCCCGTAGGCGTCGATTGCCATGGTAATACCAACGGTGGCAAGCATGCCGACCGCGGCGATACCAACACCGTAAAGCCCGGAGAAATGACTCGCCACCCAGATAATGCCGCAGATCGTAAAGATTGGAATCGCGACCGACTGCATGCCGACCGCGAGGCCGCTGATCATGACGGTGGCGGCACCGGTTTCACCGGATTTGGCGATATGCTCGACCGGCTTGCCGGCGGTGTAATACTCGGTAACGAGGCCGATGATGATGCCACCAACGGCTCCGGCGAGCACGGCTGCCCAGATGCCACTGCTCAGCCCGAGCGCTGAAATCAGGAAATAGGCGGCCACGATGAACAGGATGGACGAACCCATAGTACCCATGCGCAGAGCTTTTTCCGGTGACTTGCCCGAATTCATCTTGACGATAACAATGCCCCCGATGGAGCACAGCAGCCCGAGTGAAGCCAGCGCCAGCGGCAGAAACATCATGCCCTCGCGGCCGCCCAGGGCGTCAACGCTGGCGACGGCCATGGTCGACGCAATCGCAATCGAGGCGATCATCGAGCCGCAGTAGGATTCAAAGATATCCGAGCCCATACCGGCAACGTCGCCGACGTTGTCACCGACGTTGTCTGCAATCACGCCCGGGTTGCGGGGGTCGTCTTCCGGAATGCCGGCTTCGATCTTGCCGACCAGGTCGGCACCGACGTCCGCACTCTTGGTGAAAATGCCACCACCGACACGTGAGAACAGGGCAACGACCGAGGCGCCCATGGCAAAGCCGTGAATGGCGTGCAGGGACTCGACATCACTCGAGAACATGTAGTAAACGATACCAAGACCGAGCAAACCCAGCGATGCGACCGCAAGGCCCATGATGGAGCCGCCAAAAAAGGCGACCGTCAAAGCGGCAGCCGCGCCCTTGGTATGGGCCGCGGTCGTGGTTCTGACGTTAGCGCGAGTCGCGGTATTCATGCCGATATAGCCGGCAGAGCCGGAGGCCAGGGCGCCCATCAGAAAGCAGAAAGCAGTGCCGGCGCCCAGAAAGATGTACAGCAGCACCAGCAGAACCGCGGAAAATATGGACAGCATCTTGTATTCGCGCTTCATGAACACCATGGCGCCGAGGTGGATCTGGTTGCCAATTTCAACAACCTTGCCTTCTCCTTCGGGATACTTTTTTACCTGGGCGTAGGTAAAGGCCGCCGCGGCAAGGCCAAAGGCGCCGAAAATCGGCGGCAACAGGTTATTGATTTCCATATTGATTCCCCAAGATTAAGTATTAGTTTTTTGGTTAAAATGACCTCCAGGTGGGGGAGGCCGGGAAAAACCGGTGCATGATATCGGTTTTTGTTGTTTTATTGAAACTTCTTTGCACGATTTCGGCTCTTTTTTGGGTAATTATCTGGTATTGTGCGCCGAACCGCCCATCATCCGCAGTGTTAAAGGATAAATCCGTTTCAATGTCGAAGCGAGAGCAGCTAAAAGACGACTATCTCGAGAACCGACTAATACGCCGCCGGCTGGTATTGGCGGCCGTATTTACGGTGCTTTTGCTGTGCCTGGTGATCGGCCGGCTTTACGTCCTGCAGGTTGTCGAGCACGAGTATTTTTCCACGCTTTCCGACAGTAACCGGGTGCGTATCAAGGCGTTGCCACCGACGCGCGGGCTTATTTTCGACCGCAACGGCATCGTCATGGCAGATAACCTGCCGGCTTACCGGCTCGAAATCGTGCGCGAGCAAGTCAGCGATCTTGACCTTTTGCTGCAGCAGTTGCAGCAATACGTCGACGTCAGTGACCAGGATTTGAAGCGTTTCCATCAGTCGCTGAAGCGCCGCCGACCGTTCGAAAGCATTCCGTTACGCCTTAACCTCGACGATGCCGAAGTTGCTCGGCTGGCGGTAAACCTGCACCAGTTCGAAGGTGTCGAAATCAATGCGCGGCTGACGCGAAACTATCCCAATGGTGCGCATGCGGTACATGCGCTGGGCTACGTTGGTCGTATCGATGAACGCGACCTCGGCAAGGTAAGCGAAGTCGACTATGCCGGCACCACGCACATCGGCAAACTCGGGCTCGAAAAGTTCTACGAAAAGGAGCTGCATGGCGAGGTCGGAATCCAGCAGGTCGAGGTCAATGCCCGTGGGCGGACCCTGCGCGTGCTAAGTGAAACGCCGCCGGTGCAGGGCAACAACCTTTACCTGACCATCGATTCGCGTCTGCAAAAAATCGCCGAGGAAGCCTTTGCCGATCAGTCGGGCGCCGCGGTCGCCATAGATCCCAATAACGGTGAAATCCTGGCACTGGTATCGATGCCGATATTCGATCCCAACCTGTTCGTCAACGGCATCAGTTTCGATAATTACCATGCGCTGCGCGATTCTCACCGTCGGCCGCTATTCAACCGTGCCCTGTCCGGTCAGTATCCACCCGGCTCCACGACCAAGCCTTTCTTCGGACTGTTAGGCCTCGAATCTGCCGTGATGCAGGCCAAGCAGCGAGTTTTCTGCATCGGTTACTACAAGTTGCCGAACGAGGAACGGCGCTATCGTGACTGGAAAAAAGAAGGTCATGGACATATGGATTTGAATGACGCCATCATCCAGTCCTGCGACGTTTATTTCTATGATCTTGCTTATCGCGTCGGCATTGATCGCATGTCCGAATTCATGGGCAAGTTCGGATTTGGCGTCAAAACCGGCGTCGATAGTACCGGCGAGCGCAATGGCATCATGCCTTCACGTGAGTGGAAGCGAGGTCATGACGGCATGCCCTGGTTCCCGGGTGAGACCCTGATTACCGGAATCGGCCAGGGTGCGTTGCTGGTGACGCCGTTGCAGCTCGCCAATTCGACCGCGGCGTTCGCGCGCCGGGGCATTCGCTACCAGCCGCATCTGGTCAAGTCGATCGAGATGATTCCGGATTACCGGCAGATCGATACACCGAGCCGGATCGTCGGGCGTTACGAACTGCAGCGCGAGGCCAACTGGCAGCACGTGCACGATGCCATGGTGGACGTGGTGCATGGTTTGCGCGGTACCGCGAAAGGTATCAGTCGTGGTATGCAGTACCGTGCCGCGGGCAAGACCGGTACCGCGCAAGTTTTCGAGATCGCGCAGGACGAAGAGTACAAGGAAGACGAAGTCATCGAAAAGTTACGCGATCACGCGCTGTTTATCAGTTACGCGCCGGCAGCTAATCCGCGCATCGCGGTTGCTGTCATTGTCGAAAACGGAGGCCACGGCAGTTCCGTGGCAGCGCCGATCGCGCGCAAGATCATGGATGCCTACCTGCTGGAGAAATCGTGAACCAGTCACTGGATAGCGATACCCTTTCCTACACTCGGCGCATCATGGATGCGTTACGGCTGGATCCGGTGTTGTTGGCGTTGCTGCTCGTTCTGGCGACATTTGGCTGCCTGGTTTTGTACAGCGCTACCGGCGCCGATAGCGCTTCGGTATTGCGCCAGGTCACGCGTATCGTGGTTGCGCTGTTGCTGCTGGTCGCCGTCGCGAATGTGCCCTTGCGCGTGATTCGCAAGTTCTCGATCTGGCTTTATCTCGGCGGCGTCGCGATGTTGATCGCGGTGATGTTTTTCGGCGAGATCGGCAAAGGCGCGCAGCGTTGGCTCAACCTTGGATTCATCCGCTTCCAGCCTTCCGAGATTCTCAAGCTGGCGGTGCCGATGATCGTAGCCGCTTATCTCGCCAATCGCGTGCTACCGGTCGGCTGGAGGGAGCTGCTGGTGTCGGCGCTGCTCGTGGCGGTGCCGGTATTGCTGATAGCTCGCCAGCCCGATCTCGGCACCGCGATCCTGGTTGGCAGCGCCGGTTTTTTCGTGCTTTTCCTCGCCGGCGTGCAGTGGCGCGTGATGATCATTCTCGGCGTAATAATGTCGATGATGGCGCCGCTGTTGTGGAAATTCGCACTGCACGACTACCAGCGTACGCGAATTCTGACCTTGCTCGACCCGGAAAGCGATCCGCTCGGATCCGGGTATCACATCATTCAATCGAAAATAGCGATCGGTTCGGGCGGCGTCTACGGCAAGGGTTGGCTGAACGGTACCCAGTCCCAGCTGGACTTCATTCCGGAGCGCACCACGGATTTTATTTTCTCTGTTTTCGGAGAGGAATTCGGCTTCTTTGGCAGCGTTGTGTTGCTTTTGATTTACCTCGCGATTATCTTTCGGGGCTTGTACATCGCGGCGCATTCCACCGAGAATTTCGGGCGACTGCTGGCAGGGGCACTTAGCCTGACTTTTTTTGTCTATCTGTTCGTAAATACCGGCATGGTCGCGGGTATGCTGCCGGTGGTGGGCGTGCCGCTGCCGTTGGTCAGTTACGGTGGAACGTCCATGGTTACCCTGATGGTCGGGTTTGGTTTAATCATGTCGATACGATCGGCAAAACGATTTCTGGTTTGATGAAAACACTACTATTAGTACTCGGAGTAATCCTGGCGCCATCGGTATGGGCGTTGGAAGTTACAGCTGGTGACTACCAGGGGCGTACCGATGTGGCTGATTTCATCAAGCGCGTTGCTGCCACATCCAGTTACACCGAGCAGGAGCTGGCGACCTTGTTTGGCCAGGTGGAGAAGCAGGAGCATCTGTTCGAGAAGCTTGACAAGCCGGCAGAAAAAGAACTTGAGTGGTATCAGTATCGGGCCATTTTCATCAAGGAAAAACGCATCAGCCAGGGCGTTGAATTCTGGATGGAGCATAGCGAACTGCTGGCCGAGGTCAGCGAGAAGACGGGTGTTCCGGCGGAGATTATCGTCGCTATAATCGGTGTTGAGACATTCTACGGGGCTTACCGGGGCAAGGACCCGGTGTTCGACAGCCTGGTGACGCTCGCCTTCGATTACCCGCGCCGCGCAAAATTTTTCACGACGGAACTTGAGCAGTTCCTGTTACTTGCGAAAGAGCAAAACTTCGAAGTACGCGCGTTGCGCGGTTCCTATGCCGGTGCCATGGGTATGCCGCAGTTCATCTCGTCGAGCTATCGAAGTTATGCGATTGATTTCGACGGCGACGGACAGATAAACCTGTTCGACAGCATCCCGGACATCGCTGGCAGCGTAGCAAATTATTTCGTCAAACATGGCTGGCAACGCGGGGGTCGGGTTGCGCGGCCGTTGGCGGCAATCGAGGGCAATACCATCGACCAGCTTGTGCCGGGCAGAAAGCCCGTCTACAAGTGGCGCGAGCTGAGTCAAAACGGACTGGTGTCGAAGTTCGATATCGACGCAGAAACTCCGGTTGCGTTGGTTCTGCTACAGCAACAGCAGAATCCGGAGTATTGGGCGGGGTTTCAGAATTTCTATGTCATCACGCGATACAATCACAGCGAGCTCTACGCGATGGCCGTTTACCAGCTGGCTAAACTGATTCATCGAGACTACAAGAAGCAGACATGATACGTAACCTCCTCACGCTATTGATGATCGCACTGCTGAGTGGTTGTACCTTCGGCGTTCCCATCGGCGATCGCGGCAAGCAGTCATCCGCAGGCGTGCCGGGAACCACCCCGTCAGAGCGCGGTAACCCGTCGTCCTACGTGGTTTTCGGCAAGCGCTACTACGTACTGGATAGTTCCGATGGGTTCGTGCAGCGAGGCATTGCCTCCTGGTACGGCACCAAGTTTCACGGTCGACCGACTTCGAGCGGGGAAACCTACAATATGTACGAGATGACTGCAGCGCATAAAACCCTGCCGATACCGGTCTACGTGCATGTCAGGAATCTCGACAACGGGCGCTCGACCGTGGTCCGCGTGAACGATCGCGGGCCCTTCATTGACGGGCGTATCATCGACCTTTCCTACGCGGCGGCAAAAAAGCTGGGCGTCGATGGTCCGGGTACCGCCGAAGTCGAAATCAGCGTACTAAGCGCGGGCGAAACCGAGCCCGGTCGTTCGGTGCGGACGATACCGCTTAATGCCAATATTGAGGAAGAACTGTCGCTGTTCATCCAGATGGGGTCCTTTTCGAACCCCATGAACGCTTCCAACCTGGTGCAAACCCTGATCGCGGCCAACGAGTCCAGCGCTAGTATTTCGCAGTTACAAACAGACGCTGGTCTGCTATATCGGGTTCGGGTCGGGCCCATGGCCGACGTCGATGAAGCCAACGCCATTCTTGCGCGGCTGCACGGCAAGGGGTTTCAGGCCGCGCGCATAGTGGTTCAGGACGATGCCGATTAGTCCTTGTGAGCCACCGCGGTGATCGTTACAATCTCGACTCTTGTGAAAACCCCTCCCAACCAGTCCATATGAAATCTGTCTCGATACTGTTTTGCCTGCTAGTCCTGTTGACGCCCGCGGCGATCTGGGCGGCCGCCAAACCGATTCCCAACCCGCCGGCACTCGATGCGAGCAGTTATTTCCTGATTGATTTCGATTCGGGTCGAGTGTTGGCAGAGAAAAATCCGGACGACCCGGTCGAACCGGCCAGTATTACCAAGTTGATGACGACTTACCTGGTTGATAAGGCGATAGCCGACGGCGATGTGGCCCTGGATGACATGGTCACCATCAGCGAGAAGGCCTGGCGTATGCAGGGCTCGAAGATGTTTGTCGAGGTGGGTAAGCAGGTATCCGTCGACGATTTGCTCAAGGGTTTGATCATCCAGTCCGGCAACGATGCCAGTGTCGCCCTGGCCGAACACGTCGGTGGCTCGGAGTCGGCATTTGCCGGTTACATGAACCACCAGGCCAAACTGCTCGGCATGACCAATACCAACTATGTCAATTCAACCGGTTGGCCCCATGAAAACCATTACAGTAGTGCTCGCGATATCGCGACATTGACGCGCGCGCTCATCGATGACTTTCCCGAGTCCTACAGGTACCACAAGGAGCGCGAATATACCTTCAACAAGATTCGCCAGTTCAATCGCAATCGGTTGCTGTGGCGTGATGAATCGGTAGACGGCGTCAAGACCGGCCACACCGAGGCGGCGGGCTATTGCCTGGTGGCATCGGCCGAGCGTGACCAGATGCGCCTGATTTCGGTGGTGCTTGGCACCAAGTCGGACAAGGCGCGCACGCAAGCCAGCCAGTCATTACTGAATTACGGCTTTCGTTACTTCGAAACCCACAAGCTGTATCGTGTCGACGAGGTGCTAAAAGCCACGCGTATCTGGTATGGCGCTCAGGAACAGGTTAGCCTCGGAGTCGGCAAGGACGTATTTATCACCATCCCGCGGGGGCGTTACGGCGACCTCGATGCATCGATGGAAATCGATAGCGAAATTTCCGCGCCGATCTCCCGCGGACAGACCCTGGGGCAGGTCAATATCAAGCTCGATGGCGAGGTGATACTTAGTGAAGCCATTGTCGCCATGCAGGCGGTTGACGAGGGCAGCCTGCTCGATCGCGCCATGGATAGTGTCAAGCTGATGTTCAAGTAATGTCCCGGCAACCGGAAACGACAGAATCCGGACTGGAGCTAATCGATTATCCCAGCCGGTTCCCGCTAAAGGTCTTTGGCAGACCGACCGCAGACTTCGAAACGACCGTGATCGCACTGGTGCGGGCGCGCTGTCCCCAGGCTGAGCACATCGAGATCAGCCGTCGCAGCAGTCGCGGTGGCAAGTACCTGGCGCTGACTCTGACATTTACCGTCTATACCCGGCAGCAGTTGGAAGACATTTATCGTGATTTGTACGACTGCGACCTGGTAGTGATGTCGCTTTAGCCCGGCTGTGCCGCCTTTGTCAACGCCGTCGCATTCCGGTTCAATGGAAGTCGTCCATCTCGGTACCACCGATTATCGGCGTACCTGGGAGGAGATGAAGGCTTATACCCATCGTCGCGATTCGCTAACGCCGGACCAGCTGTGGATTACCGAGCATCCGCCGGTGTATACCCAGGGACTGAACGGTCGTGCCGAACACATACTGAATAGCGCTGATATTCCGGTGGTGCAGGTTGATCGCGGTGGCCAGGTAACCTATCACGGCCCCGGCCAGTTGGTGATTTACTGCATGCTCGATTTGAACCGGCTTGGCATCGGTGTCAAGAAGCTGGTTGCCAGGCTGGAAGAATCGGTTATTGACTGGTTGCAGCAGCAAGGCGTCAGCGCCCATACGCGTGCAGGCGCCCCCGGCGTTTACGTCGACCAGGCAAAGATTGCGGCGCTTGGTTTGCGCATTCGAAAAGGATGTTGCTATCATGGCCTGAGTGTAAACGTCGATATGGAACTGGAGCCGTTCAGCCGCATCGATCCCTGCGGATACCCTGGTCTCGCCGTCACCCAGTTACGTGATCTTGGTGTCGATGTCGGCATCGAGCAGTTGGGCGATGAACTGGCCGATATTATTTCGCGAGCCTGACCGCTGCTATTGACCCGGCGACCCAATGGTCGTAATCAAGGAGTACCAAGTGAAAAAGAACCAGGTAGTGCAGGGCGTTAAACTCAAGGGCGCCGACAAGGTTGCGCGTATCCCGATCAAGGTAGTGCCTTCGAAGTCGGTGCAACGCAAACCAGCCTGGATTCGCGCCAAAGCGCCGACCGGCGATCGCGTGCGCCAGTTGAAGGCGCGCCTGCGCGAGAACAGCCTGTACACCGTTTGTGAGGAAGCTTCCTGCCCCAACCTGGGCGAATGTTTCTCCAAGGGCACGGCGACCTTCATGATCATGGGCGATATCTGTACGCGACGCTGCCCCTTCTGCGATGTTGGGCATGGTCGTCCAAACGCGCTCGATACCGCCGAGCCTGCCAACCTGGCGCGCACCATCAGTGCCATGGGTTTACGTTACGTGGTCATCACCTCGGTCGATCGTGATGACTTGCGCGATGGCGGCGCTGCGCACTTCGTCGACTGCATACGCGAAACCCGCAAGCTCAATCCGAGCATCAAGATCGAAATACTGACGCCCGATTTTCGCGGACGTATGGACGTCGCCCTGCAGATCATGACCGAGGCGCCGCCCGATGTGTTCAATCACAACCTTGAATCGGTACCGTCGTTATACAAGAAGATTCGACCCGGTTCGGATTACCAGTGGTCGCTGGATCTGCTGCAGAAATTCAGGCAGATGCACCCGCAGGTACCGACCAAGTCGGGCCTGATGCTCGGCCTCGGCGAGGAGATCGACGAGGTCAAGCAGGTATTGCGGGACATGCGAGCTCACGACGTCAACATGTTGACCCTGGGTCAATACCTGCAACCCAGCCTCGACCACCTCGCGGTCGAGCGCTTTGTCACCCCGCAGGAATTTGACGAGCTCGGTGCCTATGCCGAATCGATCGGCTTTGACCAGGTTGCGAGCGGGCCGATGGTGCGCTCTTCCTACCACGCCGACCTGCAGGCCGAGTCTGTACTGAACGCCTGAGCTGTCGGCCCCTGCCGGGATCGATGGAGTCGCGGCAGCCGGATATGTGTCCCCCGGATTTTACAGGCTTCAGCCGGCGGGGTTGCTTTCGTCCTCCTGCCCTGCTTCCTGCAGTATCCACTCGCGAAACGCGGCCGTGTGCGGCTGATCGGTAAGTTCCTCTAGCGTGATCATGTAGTAAGCGTACTCGAGTGGCAGCGACAGGTTGAACGGTGCTACCAGCCGACCGGCGGCGATGTCGCCTGAGGCCAGCGCCTTCATGCTGAGCACGACACCCTGGCCGTCGACGGCCGCGTTGATGGCGAGATTGCCATGATTGAAATGCAGGCCGCGACCCGCGTCGATACCGCTGACATTAGCCGCCTTCAGCCAGGTCGCCCAGTCGGGTCGACCTTCATAGCGGGTGTCGTCGTGGATCAGGGTATGAAATCGAAGATCGTCCGGGGTTTTCAGTGGATGCTTGCCGCGCATTAGCCCAGGGCTGCACAACGGTATTGCAGAGACCGAAAACAACTTGTCGACGCGGCAGCCCGGATAGGCTCCCTTACCGAAACGGATGGCGATATCGACGTTGTCGCGGCGAAAGTTTTCTACCGGTATCGAGACGTTTGACGCCGTTGAATCCACCAGGTTGGGACTTGCGGATATATCCAGGTCGATACCGGGATGCATATCCGCGAACCGCTGCAGGCGCGGCACGAACCATTTGGAGGCAAACGATGGCGCCATCCAGATGGTCAACCTCGGTTCCTGCCTTGACCCGCGAATGAGGTCGACGGCCTCTATCAAACTGTCAAAACCGCGCGTCAACAGCGGTAACCCCTGCTTCGCTGCGTCCGTCAATGTCAGGCCGCGGTTGTGGCGGTTGAATAACTTCACCCCGAGCTGATGTTCGAGTGATTTGATTTGCTGGCTGACCGCGGCCGGCGTGATGAATAACTCCTCGGCCGCTTGCTTGAAGCTCAGGTGTCTGGATGCACTTTCAAAAACGCGCAACGCTCCAAAGGGCAGATTTTCGATCATGCGGCGATTAACCTTTGCTTATCTGACAGGTAAAAATTACTCGTTTGTTACGAGCGCGGGCCGTTCCTATATTGTGCTGCATACGGCGAATCAGGATGCGTTCAACCGAGCCGTAACGGTGGCACCGGTTTAAATAAAGCGAACTCGTCAGGGTTGGCCGTTGGAAACGCAGCCACGTGGTCGCAACCAGATATCGCGACCGCCATATTTCCGGTTCACGAGTGAGCCGGACAAACAGGGAGTCAACATTCATGAAACAGATATTCGATCCAGGCATCAACATCGCCGCTGAAATGCGAGGCCATTCTGACCAGTGCGCGCATCCAGTGCAAACGCTTCGGCCTGGCAAATTTCCCGCCAGCGCACTGCGCCGACTGGGCGCCTTCGTGCTGGCCCTGCTGAGCGCTCATAACCAAAGGGTTTGCGCGCTTGGCGTGTACCGTCGTCGGCGTGTCGACGGCGCTTGCCTCGGTGAACGCGAGGTATCAGCTCTGCCTCAAAACGGTGCCGCAGGGGCGCTGGATTGACAGCGAGGGCGCAGGCGGTAAAGCTGATCCCGGGTCGCAGGCTTGCAACCGGATGCCTCGATGCGAGGGCGCGGTGGGTTTCTTCGACGCCCGTAATACCTTTGTCACAAGGCGAGGGTAGCATCGAGCAGATGAGTCTCGTCGCGCAATTCAGGGCCGTACACAGGCAGTGGTTCAGCTGCGGC
>Ga0316188_10000982_pt1 | contig 13287 bp, 11 predicted proteins | sample Phiworburrow1_MG_FD_204933 | JGI IMG/M metagenome (GOLD analysis project Ga0316188, IMG submission 204933) | Coastal sediment microbial communities from Maine, United States - Phippsburg worm burrow 1 | ecosystem: Environmental > Aquatic > Marine > Coastal > Sediment | place: USA: Maine...
AACGCAGCCCATTCGCCGAAGCAAGACGACGGTCGGTCGTAACGAGCGTCGTCGAGAGCCGTTCGGCGAGAGCAACGTACCAGGCGTCATAGACCGACACCGTTGAGCGCAGCTCCCAGACCCGCCCCATCATCGGCTCTATCGGGTACGGCGTCACTGAGAACCGGCGCAACCGATCGACTGCCGACCGAGCGCGGTGCTCGGCAACATCGCCACGGAGCGTCATCGAGCGGAGCGACGCAGCGAACATGCGGCGGCAGTGCACAGCTCAGTCCTGCGCTGCAACCCCGTCCCATTCGAGGAACCAATCGGCGTAGTGGCCCGGCCACGATCCCTCTGGCCCCTCGGACCGGTAGCGCTCGTCGGCACGGACGAGCCACGCCTCAACGGTGTCGACCGACGGATCGGACGTGAGCAGAGGCAGGAGCTGCCCGTACATCCATTCGGCATACCACCGGCTCCAGCCCCCGTTCGGTCCGCCGTAGACGGCATGGTGGGCTCGGCCGGTGGCACCAAGGAGGTGCCGGAGTTCCGTCTGTCGGGTGTGATCATCCATGGTGGCAACCGTACCGACGGAGCGGTCGGTGTCAATGGGCAAGCCTGCGGCGATGCTTCAGCCGCCTTGTGTCGACGTCTCCACACCGGCGACAGCCGGTAGACCTTTCGGAACGCACGATCCCGGTTCAGTGGATGCCGTGCCCTCGAAGTAGTCGGCCGGGGTCTTCAGCCGGCGGGCCGCCCACACGATGGGGGCTGCCACGAGCGTGATGGCCCCTCCGACGACGTAGGCAGCCGAGTACCCCTGGCGTTCCGCGTACACGCCGAGGCCGGCCTGGCCCGCGACGGAGCCCACGCCGGAGATGAGCGAGTCGAACGACACGACGGTTGCCCGTTCCGCCGACGGCACCATGCCGTGTACGAACGCCTGCCGGACCGGCATCTGAACACCGATCGCCACCGAAGCAACCAGGAGGAAGCCAAGGGCGATCGGGAAGTTGGCTGCCCAGCCAACGCCGATGGATGCCGCAGCGAACACGAACGCGGTCCACAACAGGATCGTCGTTCTCCGGCCGCAGTAACGGGTGAAGAACTGCACGAGGCTGTTTCCGATGATCATGGCGACCGACAGCAATGCTGCGACCACACCGGCTACCCACACGGCATCCCTCTCCAGCAACTCGAGGAAGTAGGGCTGCCACGCGTACCAGGCCCAGATGAAGAACCCGCTCTGGACGGCACCGGAGATCATGATCAGTCGCAACGGGCGAGAACGCCACCCGTGACGGATTCCTACCTTCGCCACGGCCGTGGCTTCCGCCGGCAGGGTCCGCAGTGTGACGGGCCGCGGCTGGAACCCGACATCATGCATCCCGAAGAACGCGAGGACGAGCAGAGCAACGAGCAGGGTCGAGCGCAAGAGGAACGGGAGCGCCAGGTCGATCTGGCCGAGGAAGCCGCCGCCGATCGTTCCGACGAGCATCGCCACACCGCCGACGATCTGCCCCGTGGAGAAGATACCATCCATGTCTCCGTCGAACCCCAGGGCCCGAACACCGTCGACGAGCCATGCCTCCATCGCCCCGGAGTAGAACGTGTATCCGAGGCCCATGAACACGGAGACCACCGAGAAGGCGATGAGGCCCCCGCCGGTCTGTGCGAGGCCGACGTACGCGAGGGTCGACGCTGCGAGGACGATCAGCGAAAGCAGGAACGAGGCTCGGCGTCCGATCGTATCGGCGACGACTCCAGTCGGGATCTCAAACAGGACGGTCCCGACGGAGAATGCCGCATTGGCGATGAACACCTCGGCAATCGAAAGCCCGGCGTCGAGGAGGAACAGCGTGTTGATGCCCCAAATGATCGAAGCTGCGAGCGTGTAGATGCCGGCATACGTGTAGTACCGGCGAATGAGAGCCGCCGCGGCCGGCGGCATGGTAGGGGTCGTCGCCATCGGTCCAGCCTACGCGAGTACTCGCTCCGACAAGGTGTCTTCCTTCGGTGCCGAGATGGGCGATCGAATCGAACTGGTCCCCGAATCGACTGATGAATGAGTCGGTGTCCGAAGCTGCCACTCTGCACCTCAGCGAGTGAGACTGTGGCGTCTCCTGCCCTCGCTACTCTCACCCATCGCGGGTACTGAAACGATCCGAGGAGTCATCCATGCGACTCGGCGTCAGGGCGACCTTGGTTGCCGGCCGAATCATCGAAGGCGATGTCGCTATCGACAACGGCGTCATCGAAGTCGTCGGACTCTCCCCGGCCGGGAAGAGCGGACTCGCCGTCCCGGGCTTCATCGACGTGCAGATCAACGGGTTCGACGGCGTGGACTTCACGACGGCAGAGGTGGAGGACTACGAGCACGTCGGCAGACGCCTCGCCGCAACAGGGGTCACTGCCTTCCAACCGACCTTGATCACACTCCCCTCGCCCGACTATCTGCCTGCGCTCGAGCGACTGAGATCAACCGCGATCAAGAGCGCCCGCATCCTTGGAATGCACCTCGAGGGCCCGTTCCTGTCACCGGTCAGATGCGGCGCTCACGATCCGCAGAACATGCTCGAACCCGACCCGATTCTCACACGCAAGTTCCTCGATGCCGGACCCGTCACCCATGTGACGATCGCCCCCGAACTCCCGGGCGCCCTTGACCTGATCGACATGCTTGTCGCTGAGGGCGTCGTCGTCGCGCTCGGGCACACCGACGCAGACGCCGCTACCGCCCACGCTGCTTTCGATCGGGGAGCCCGGTCGGTGACCCATGTCTTCGGCGCGCAACGGCCGTGGAAGCATCGCGACCCGGGCATAAGCGGTGCAGCCCTCATACGAAACGACGTGTTCATCACCGCCATCGTCGACGGAGTTCATCTCGCACCCGATGCGGTACGACTCGCAGCGAATTGCGCCGCAGAACGCTTCGTTCTGATGACGGACGCCATCGCTGCAGCCGGCCGACCGGACGGTGCACACCCTCTCGGTGATCGAACGGTGATTCTGAAGGACGGGGCGTGCCGGCTCGAGAACGGCACGCTCGCCGGGAGTGTCGTCACGATGGACCAGGCCGTGAGGAACATGATCGACCTCGGGTTCGACCCGCTGAGAGCGATTGCGGCAGCAACCACGGCTCCAGCGGCACTCATGCGCCGGCCGGATCTGGGGCGCCTCGGCCCAGGCAGGGCGGCCGACGTGTGCGTACTCGACGACTCGTATCACGTCACGAGGACGGTCGTCGGCGGGATTGAGTCTTTCGCCCTCTGACACGACCACTTCTGCATCGACTAAGTTGGCTATACAACTTCGCGATCTCAGAAGGAGATGGTCATGAGCGGGCGTTCGATCACCATGCTCGGCACGGGTCTCATCGGTGAGTTCTACACGATGACACTCCACGGTCAACGAAGCCGCGACCGCGTGAACGTGGTCTACTCGCGGTCAGAGGACCGCGGCAGGGCGTTCGCCGACCGCTGGGACATCCCGGAATCGACAACGTCGCTCGAAGACGCGATCAATCACCCCGACACGGATGTTGTGGTTGTCGGCTTGCCGAACTTCCTCCACGAAGAGGTCATCGACCTCATCGCCGACGCCGGCAAAGCCGTGCTCTGCACCAAACCCCTCGCCCGCAACGCCGACGAGGCGAAGCGGATCCTCGATAAGGTCGAGTCGGCAGGCATCTTCGCCGGGTACCTCGAAGATCTCGTCTACACGCCGAAGACACTCAAAGCACTCGCTTCGGTGAAAGCGGGTGCGATTGGAGACGTCACCTGGGTGCGCTCGCGTGAGACTCATCCCGGCCCCCACAGCGCATGGTTCTGGGACAAGGAGAAAGCCGGGGGCGGTGCAATCGTCGATCTCGGCTGCCACTGCATCGAGATCATTCGCAGCTACGTAGGCAAGGAGAACCGTCCCGTCGAGGTGATGGCATGGGCCGACACGCTCGTGCACCCGATCGAAGCCGAGGACAACGCCGTCGTCCTCATCCGATTCGAATCCGGTGCGCTCGGTCAGTTCGAGGTCAGCTGGACATTCCGCGGTGGCATGGACCTCAGGGACGAGGTCGCAGGAACGGAAGGCACGATCTGGACCAACAACTTCCTCCGAACGGGTTTCGAGATGTACTCGTCCGGCGGCGGAGCCGGCTACATCGCAGAGAAGCTCGAGTCCACCGAGGGTTGGCTCTTCCCGGTCGGCGACGAGGTCACGGAGCTCGGCTACGTCCACATGTTCACCGACATGTTCGAATCGATCGACGCAGGCATTGCCCCGAGAGAGACGTTCTACGACGGCTACGTCGTGAACGCCGTGATGGACGCCGCATATCGCTCTGCGGCGAATCACCAATGGGAGCCGGTCGATCTCGAGTGGCGTGGAGAGACGACTCCACGGATCGCCAGGGAAGTCCGACGCCACGAAGGCCATGCGATCGTGAAGGAAGAGATTCTGCCGGATGGCAGAAGCAAGCTGATCCTCAGCGACAAGGACACCGGGTCGGTGTTCGACATCGTCACCGAGGCGTGACCGTCCGACTCGAGATCTTCGACGACGACCAGTGGGCGGACCGGGTCGTCGAGCGTTGGTCAGCGTTCGTGCAGGAGAATCCGGCGGCAAGACTGTGCCTGCCGACCGGTGAGACGCCGCGGCCGGTGTATGCCCGCTCCGCACCCTCCATCGACTTCGCCGACGCGACGATCTTTCTGCTGGACGAGTTCGACCTGCCGCCGGGAAACCAGGCGCGGTGCGACGAGATGATCAGTCGTGATTTCCTCGACCTGCTTCCGCAGCCGCCTGCGGTCGTCCACAGGCTCGACTTCGCCACCGCGAGCCTCGCCGACGAGTGCCGACGGATCGAGGATCTCGTCGACGACGGAGGCCTGGATCTCACACTGCTCGGCCTCGGCGCCAACGGGCACCTCGGTCTCAATGAGCCCGGATCATTGCGGGACACTCCGACTCGCGTGGTCCAAGTTGCCGCATCGACCGCGACGGGAGCTCACCGGTACGGCACGGTCGAACGTCCGACGCGAGGAATGACGCTCGGACTCCGCCCGATCCTCGACTCGAGAGAGATCTGGCTGCTCGTCACCGGCTCCAGCAAGGCCTCGATCCTCGAACGCCTCTTGAACGGCCCGATCGGGCCGGAGGTGCCCGCGAGCTACCTCCGTGATCATCCGAATGTGACGGTATTGGCCGATCGGTCGGCGGCGTCGGCGTTGAGCGGTGGAGTAGCGGAGCAGTGACGCCAGGCAAGCTGGCGCCTCCTCCCGGGCGGGCGATGCCTCCCCTCCTTGGGCCGGGAGGACGGTTCTAGCCGCAGTCGAAGGGCAGGAATCTGGCGGGGTTGTCGACAAACATCGTGCGGATCGCCGACTCGTCGATACCGAGACTGACGAGGATCTCGACGAACCGAGTAGCGAGCCACGCCAGCCCCGGTTCACCCCCCAGTGATGTCCACAGGGATCGGCGGGCGCCGTCGGTCGAGAGCATCAGGCGATCCGCGTACCCGTCCCCGATCATCGAAGCCACGATCCTCCCGGTACCGCCAACGGCAGCCTCGCCCTGGCGAACGGCCTGGTCGTATTCGAGGTACACGCCGGTATCGAGCAGGTCTCGGTGATAGCTGAGGTCCGGCACCTTGTCGGTGTGTGAGATCACGATCCGTTCGAGGGGGACGCCGAGCCGCTCGAACACCTCGACCTGGGCCATGGCACCCCGTCCTCCTTCGCAGTGCGTGAGAATCGGGACTCCGGTGGTGTTGTGAGCAATCGCAGCTGCTTCGAAGACCCGGAGATCCCGCGGTGTCGGCGCGTCCTCGAGCACGGCGACCTTGAGGATGCCGGCGCGGTGCGCGGTGCGACGGATCACCGGACCCATGTAGTCGTACCGGTCGATGCCGTCGACAACGTCGGCGATGAACAGTTCAGCGAGTACGTCGGCCGACTCTTCGGTGGTCCAGCGCTGTCCTTCGTAGTACTTCGACGTGTGCAGGCCGGTACATGCGATCACATGCACGCCGCTACGGCGGCTGGCTTCGGCAAGACGCAGTGGACCCCGGCCCGAAGCCGCCGGCATGGCATCGACGAACGCGCCGACTCCCGCTGCGGCGCAGAGTTGGAGTTCTCTCACGGCCTCGTCGACGCTCGGCAGGTGGATGTGCGGCCATCGGTCGACCACGAGGGGGCTGTCGATGATCAGGTGCTCATGGATGTAGGTGAGGCCGAGCTCACCGGGCTCGATGTCTCCGAGCACGGTCCGCACTCGAGAGGTCATGGTCGTTCAACCTCCAGAATGGCGCCGTCGTTTCGCAAGAGTTCTTGGATCCGTTGGATCGGAGCCCGGCGCACGTCCCCGCCGCCAACGACTGCGAGTGCCGCCGTCGTTCCGGCGCCCTGTCCCATCGCCATGCACTGGGCCATTGAACGAACCGATGCCTGCGCATCGTGCGTCGCCGAGAAGCAACGACCGGCGGCCAACACGTTGACGGCGTCGCGGACGATGAGTGTCGAGAGCGGGATTCCCACGGCCGATCCGTCGGGCAGGTACTCCCAGGTCGTCCCGGTTCCCGCGCCCCCGTGGTGATCCTCGATCGGAGCACCGCACAGGCCGATCTGGTCGTCGAACTGCCGGGCCGCGAGCACGTCGTCCCGGGTGAGCCGGTAGTCGCCGTAGACACGCCGCGTCTCTCGGACCCCGACTTGGTTCGACATCGCAACGAGCGAAGCCTGCGCGTAACCGGGAACCCGATCGATCAGAAAGCGTGCGTACTCGAGCGCCTGACGGCGACCTTCCATCTCCGCCTGTGTGAGCACGTCGGGATCCGCGGCGGTTCGGGCTGCACCGGCGCTCCCGCCGGCATGTTCAATCCTTGTCATCACCGTCGCGATCACGCCGGGGATCGGCGTGATGTGATCCGAGCCCTCACGTCGCGGCAGGTTGTACTCGCCGGACTCGGCGGCCTCGGCCATCAGAGAGTGGAGCTGATCCTTGTCGATCGTGGCCCGGGCATCGTGATCGACGTTCGCCATGCGGAACGTGGTGGTGAGCGTCTGGGCCGGATCGATCGTGCCGGCAGATTCGTAGCCGAAACCGGCCTGATGACACACATCGGCATCACCCGAGGCATCGACTACCACCGATGCGCCGACGCGGCGCAGTCCGTCCTTCGTCGCGACAATCAGTTCTTCAACGCGACCATCCCGAACGACGACATCCTGCACGAATCCGTGGAGCAGCACCGCCGAACCCGACTGAACCACGAGGCCGTCCCATACGACCTTGAGATGCTCGGCGAGATAGGTGATACCGGTTCCCGCACCGTACGTGTTCGGCCGTTCGACGACGGTCCCGATGCGGCGCAGTTCGGTCACGACGTCGTCGCCGATCCCACCGACGACCTTTCGCGCCCGATCACCTGGCGTATAGAAGCCGTAGAACGTGTCGAGGACAGCCGTCGAGTTCCCACCGAGGAATGGCAGCTTCTCGATGAGGAGCGTGCGGGCACCGGAACGAGCGGAGGCGATGGCCGCGGTCGATCCCGCGGCCCCCGACCCGATCACGACAACGTCAAATCGTCCGTACTCGTCGATGCTCATGTACTGCGTAGCCCCGCGAATCGAATCCTCAGTGGACGTAGGGTGAAAGCACGTCCCGAGCCAGCAAGAATCCCCGCTTGATCAACTCATCGGTGCCTTCGAACTGACGGTCTTCATGTTCAACGCAGATCACACCGTCGTACCCGACCCGGTACAGCGCGCTCATGAACGCCGGCCAATCCACATCGCCGAGTCCCGGGATCCGGGGAACTTGCCATCCCATACCGAGAGACATGATGCCGTGCTCGTAGAGCCCGTCTTCGTTGATCTCCAGGTCCTTCGCGTGGACGTGATAGATCCGATCGCCGAATTCCGCGATGACCCGCTCGATGTCGATCATCTGCCAGATCAGATGGGATGGGTCGAGATTCAAGCCGACGGTCTCGCCGAAGGTCTCGAACATGGTCCGCCACATCGCTGGCGAATACGCCAGGTTGTGTCCAGATGGCCACTCGTCGTTCGTGAAGATCATGGGACAGTTCTCGATCGCGATCTTCACACCCTCGGCGGTGGCATGATCCACGATCTCGGGCCACACCTTGAGCGCTTCGGTCCAGTTCTCTGCCTGGGTCTTCGAGGCATCGGCGCCGACGAATGTGTTGACGACGGGGACGTTCATCATCGCGGCGGCGGTGATCACCTTCTTGAGGTGCTCGATGACCGTGGCGCGATGTTCGATGTCGGGATGCAGCGGATTCGGGTAGTAGCCGAGGCCCGAGATGCCCACGCCCCGCTCGGCTAGGTCGGCAACGACCGTGTCGGCTTGTTCCTGGGTCATTCCGTCAACATCCACATGGCAGATCCCGCTATAGCGGCGAGATGACCCCTCCCCGCTCGGCCAGCAGCAGACTTCGAGCATCGAGAAGCCGTTGTCGGCCGCCCAGTCGGCGACGTCGTTGAGTGGCGTCTCAGGGAACGGGGCAGTGAGAAGACCGAGTTTCATTGTTTCCTCCTTATCGTGCGACGGTCACCCAACGTTGCTCTTGTGAGCTGCGGGCGATCGCCTCGGTTACCAGTAGAGCGTCGTAGCCATCGGCGAACGTTGGATACGCGGGATCCGGCGCCGGCCCCCCGTTTGCCACGTCCTGATAGACCTCTTTGAAGAGCGCGCGGAACGTATCGGGGTATCCCTCGACGTGGCCGCCGGGATAGGCCGCCGTGCGTGCAGCGTCGGGTGTCAGCAGGGATGGATCCCGTTGCAGGATCTCGTTCGGCCTGCCCCGGTGACCAATCCACAGATAGTCGGGACTCTCCGAGAACCACGAGAGGGCGGAATCGGACCCATCGACTTCGATCGAGACCGAGTTCTTGCGACCCGCCGCGGTCTGTGCGATCGACAGGGTCCCTCTGGCACCATCCTCGAACCGCAGGAGGATCCCCGCGGCGTCATCGCTCGACATCTCTTCCTCGATCAGATCCTCGGCGCCCGTCGTCGCAGCGAAGGTCTCGACGGGTCCTGCCGGGTGCCGCCGCACGGGAACGAACGTGTGGAGATCGGACATCACTTCGATGACTCGCTTGCCGGTTATGAATCGGGCGAGATCCAGCCAATGGGATCCGATGTCGGCCACAGCCCGAAGCGGCCCTGCTTCCTCCGATACCAGACGCCAGTTCCAGTCGGTCTCGAGCAACAACCAGTCCTGGAGGTAGCTGCCGGTCACAAACCGGGGCTCGCCGATCTCACCGGAACGCACCATGGCGGCCATCTGGTGGTTCAGCGGGTAGAACCGGATGTTGAAACAGACGGCGTTGACGGCACCGGCGGCACGCGCATGCTCGACCAAGTCCGCGCCGTCGGCGGACGTCAGAGCAAGGGGCTTCTCGCAGACCACATGTTTGCCTGCGGCGAGGCACGCTCGAACCTGGTCGACGTGGAGGTGGTTCGGGCTCGCTATGTGAATGACATCAATGTCCGGATCGGCAGCGAGCGCCTCAACGCTGTCATAGATCGCTGGGAGATCAGCGGTCTCGGACTTCGCACGAACTCGCGCTGGTGAGGATCCCACGACTCCCGCCACATTGATGCCGAGCCGCCGCAGCGCCTCGATATGGGCGATGCCGATGAACCCGACGCCGACAACACCTGCGTTGATCTTGGAGAATTGCTTCATGTTCTCACCACATCACTGTCTGGTCGCGAGTCTTGAGTACATCCATGACAGCCCGATAACGATGCTTCCGTAGAGGACCTGCTGTACGGCCTGGCCTGCTCCGAGGAACGTCAGCAGCGACTGGAGGACACCGAGGATCAGAGCCCCGAGAATCGTCCCGGTATAGGTTCCGATGCCGCCGAAGATTGACGTTCCGCCGATGACGGCAGCCGCCACCGACGGAAGGAGGAGGAAGCCGACGAGTTGGAGATCCACGGATCCAATGCGGCCGCCCACGATGAGACCGGCCACCGATCCGAGAAGGCCGCTGATGGCGTACGCGGCGACGAGCACCTGCCATGCCCTGATCCCTGACAGCCTCGACGCCACAGCGTTGTCACCCAGGGCGTACAGGTTCCGACCGAAGCCTGTCTTCCGGAGCAGCAGAACCACGAAGACGGCGACCCCGGCCCATATGACGGCCGCCCACGGAACCTTCCCTCCGAGGAAGCTGCCGCCGCCGAGTGTCCTGATGAAGTCATGCATCCTGGTGGAGCCGGCGAAGATCGTTGTGGCCCAACCCGTGAACAGCCCGAGCAGGATCCCCGCCATCGCCAGTGTCATGATCAGCGGATTGACCCGGAAGACACCGACCCCAAGACCATTCAAGGTGCCGGCGATGATCCCGACGAGCAACCCAACCGCGATGGCAAACATCACACCGTTCGATGATTGATTCGCAGCGATGTACGCAGATGCGGTAGCGATCATCGCGATAGAGAGGTCGATGCCCCCGGTAATCATCAGGATGGTCTGACCGGCTGCGAGGATCCCGATTGGGATGGCCCAAACAAGCGAGTTCTTGAGACCAGTGATTGAGAGGTAGTTCGGCTCGACGATACCCGTAGCGAAGATCAGAACGATGAGGACCCCGACGAGAACCAGCTGTGGCCTCGCCGCGAGGCGGCTCGCCATGGAGGGCTTCTCCGGTGCGGATTCGTTCGCCCCGCCCTGAATCATCGTCGTTGGCACGTCGCTCATGATCTCCGCAACCTTCGCCACTCGAGGAGTCCGGCGATCATCATCACAAAGACGATGAGGACCCCCTGGACTACCTGGGCCCGATTTGGATCGACGCCGAGGGCGCTCAGGATCGGATTGAAGAAGAAGAGGATCAATGCGGCGGGTACCACAGCGATGGCCGACCCGATGCCGCCCGTCAATGCCACTCCGCCGATGACGATCGCCGCAACGGAATTGAGCGTCAGGTTCCCTCCTTCGGTGGTCGGGTTGCCTACCCCCGAAATGCTCACGGATGAGAACCCTGCGAGCGCAGCAAACGCACCGGCCACAGCGAACGCCACGATCTTGGTTCTGCCGGCGCGCACGCCGGAGAGGAAGGCCGCTGAAGCGTCGCTTCCGACGGCGTACAGGGAAAGACCGCTCTTGGTCCTCCCCATCCACCACGCAACGATGATCACTGGAATGACGATCACGACGATGGACGGCCATGGATTCGACCCGATGCCGTTCTCCGAGCCGGTGAACATCCACCGGAAGGACCCGTTGGTACCACCTCCGACCTTCGGGAGCACCATGAGGGCGAGGCCCTGGTAGACGTACAGGGATCCGAGCGTGACGACGATATCGGGAACCTTCGAGACGGTGATGATCCAGCCGACGAATCCGTTGAGGATCGCCGCCGCGATAACGATCCCGATGGCAATGACGACCACCATCCCAAGCGATTGTCCCTCCATGAGTTGTGCCGCGGTAACGCTTGTGAGGACGAGCATTCCCCCGACACCCAGGTCGAGCCCGCCGGCAATGACGACCACGGCTTGGGCGACCCCCAGGAAGATCCAGGCGGTTCCACCGCTGATGATCGTTGCGGTCTGGAAGCCACCGAACCGGGGGATGAGGGTCGAATACCAGACGACGAGGAAGAGGAGCAGCAGCCAGATACCGACCGTCCAGCCGTGGCGCTGCACCCATCGCCGCCAGGCCATCGAACGGTGCTGCCGGCCGACCGTCGGTGTCGTTGCCGTCACTGCTTCACCGCCTCGAGTCCGTGAGCAGCCGTGAGAAGCACCTCTTCAGTAGCGGTAGCGGCAGGTTGCTCATGCACGACCTCCCCGTCATACATGACGAGGACGCGGTCACACACGATGGGAATCTCTCGGAGCTCGCTCGAATACAGAAGGACCGCCGCTCCGTTTGCCGCAACCTCCCTGAGGAGGTCGTAGATTTGAGCCTTGGTCTGAATGTCGATCCCCCGTGTCGGGTCGAAGCAGAGGAGAACATCGAAATCTTCAATCAGCCATCGCCCGATCGTGACCTTCTGCCGGTTTCCGCCAGAGAGCCGCTGTACCTGGCTCGCGGCCCTGGTGTCGATGTCGAGACGTTGGATGGCAGTGTCGACGAGCTCGCCCTCGTCGCTCTGGAGTCTGAGCCACCGAGCAACGCGGTTATAGAGAGGTATGGCGAGGTTCTCCCGAACCGAGCGCTGGGGGAAAAGCGCGATCTGTCGGTCGCCTGGAACGAGCACGAGACCCTTCCGGATGGCGTCGTACGGCGACTTTGCCAACATGGGATCGCCATTGACGATGATCTCACCCGTCGTCGGCCGGTGATCGCCGGACAACATGGCGAACAACTCGTCCTGGCCCTGACCTTCGAGCGCGGTCACGCCGAGGATTTCGCCTCGTCGAAGATCGAACGTGACACCGTTGACCTTCTCCCTGAAGTGGAGATCGACGCCCCGCAGAACGATGTCGCTCTGCTCCGTTACGGACGAAACCAGCGGTAATGCTTCGGAATCCGCCGACACCGCGACGGCGGCGAGCTCTTCTCCGAGCATCGCCGATACGAGCTCCGCTTCATCCACTCCGTTGAGGCTGAAGTTTGCGACGTCTTGTCCATTCCGAAGGATCGTCGCGATATCGCAGATGCTGAGGACCTCACCGAGTCGGTGGGAGATGAACAGGACCGATCGGTTCATGCGCTTCCACTTTCGCATGACGTCGAAGACGAGGTCTGCCTGCTCCGGGGTGAGGGCGGCGGTGATCTCGTCGAGCATCAGCAGCTGGGGGTCGAGGGCGAGGGCCCTCGCCAGGTCAATCAATCGGCGGGTTGCGAGGGGAACATCACGGGCGAGCAGACCGAAATCGAGATCGGCGAGGTTCATCAGTTCGAGCCACGGCTCGATGTCGGTTCGATGCAAACCGGAGATCGTCAGATTCTGATCGATGGAGAGGTCTGGGATGAGGGCAGGATCCTGGAAGACGGTTGCGACTCCTGCGCCTGTTGCGTCTTTGGGAACCGTGAAGCTGACACGGTTCCCGTTGATGTCGACGCTTCCTGCATCCTGCTGGATGACGCCGGAAAGGATCTTCACAAACGTGCTCTTGCCGGCGCCGTTTGCGCCAAGCAGGGCGTGGATCTCACCGGACTCAACGACAAGGTCTACCGAACGCAACGCAACGACCGGGCCGTAGCTCTTGGCTATGGCCTCGGTTGAGAGAACCGGTTGTCTCGGGTTCGGCACGGGGTTCCTTCGGGACGTCGGCAGTCTGCTGTGGTTGATGGACGAGTTCTCGGTTCGAGCGGGT
>Ga0316188_10000983_pt1 | contig 13287 bp, 11 predicted proteins | sample Phiworburrow1_MG_FD_204933 | JGI IMG/M metagenome (GOLD analysis project Ga0316188, IMG submission 204933) | Coastal sediment microbial communities from Maine, United States - Phippsburg worm burrow 1 | ecosystem: Environmental > Aquatic > Marine > Coastal > Sediment | place: USA: Maine...
TACTTTTTTCACCGCTAGGCGGCATTATGACACAGGCCCGTCGGCGTCTTAAGCCCCGTTTCGGCCCGCGCTGCAAATTCCTACAATCATCATTGGAAATATGCTTCAACCCGGTTGCAATTGGCTTCCTGTTCACCCGGGGTTATTTCATTGCGTGCAGTTTGCATCAGGCTGTTCTCAAATTGCGATAATCTGAAAAATCCTTCACAAATCAGGTTTTCGGATCCACACGTGAAATGATGCCCTGCAATGCGTGTACCACCGTCTGCTGACGCACTGACTTACGATCGCCTGTAAATACCACGGCATCGCACACCGCGGGCCGCTGCCCGATACACCAGCCAAAATGCACCCGTCCGACCGGCTTTCCGGGCATGCCGCCAGCCGGACCCGCAATACCGGTGGCGGCAACGATCACCGCGGCTTTAGAGTGCAACCTGGCGCCGGTTGCCATCTGCCGCGCAATTTCCTCGCTGACTGCACCATATTTCAACAGGTCATCATGGGATACGCCAAGCATCTGTTCTTTTGCAGCGTAGCTGTAGGTAACATAAGCCCGGTCAAACCATGCGGAACTGCCCGCTACGTCCGTGCAGCACTTGGCTATCCATCCGCCCGTGCAGGATTCAGCCGTTGCCATGCGCCAGTTGCGTGCGGTCAATAAAGCCGCAATCTGTGCCAACAGGCTCTCAACTTGTGATTCAAACTCAGACATCGATGTGGTTCCACCCGCTCACAGGGAATAGTGCGATACACAAACTTTGACGGGTACGATGTAGTCACCCGCGACTTCCTACGTTACACTTTCCGCGATGCCATCTCCAGCCGTTTCAGAACAAACCCAACACACACCGCTGATGCAGCAATACCTGCGTATCAAGGCGGAGTATCCGGATATCCTTCTATTGTTCAGGATGGGCGACTTTTACGAGGTATTTTACGAGGATGCCCGGCGCGCCGCCAAGCTGCTGGACATCACACTGACCAGCCGTGGCAAATCGGCGGGTGCACCCATCCCGATGGCCGGTATTCCGTTTCACGCGCTGGATGGCTACCTGGTCAAGCTGATACGCAAGGGTGAATCAGCCGCCATCTGTGAGCAGGTGAGTGAACCGACCGCCGGCAAAGGTATCGTTGACCGCGAGGTCGTGCGCATCGTTACACCCGGAACCGTCACCGATGAAGCCCTGTTATCCGGACGCCAGGATAACCTGCTGGCGGCGGCGGTACGGATCGGGAAATCCTGGGCACTGTCGTGGATGGACCTGTCATCCGGGCGCTTCCTCGCGCGTTTATTACCCACGCTGGACGAGCTCGAAACCCAGTTGGAAAGGCTACTGCCAACCGAGCTGCTGGTGCCGGAAGACGCCGATTGGGTGGCGTCGCTGAGCGGCCAACAGGGATTGAGAAAACGCGCGCCCTGGCATTTTGACCGGGACTCCGCCTACCACCTGCTGACCGGTCAATTTGGCACCCGCGACCTGGCAGGTTTCGGTATTGAAGATGAACCGGCCGCCATCGCCGCCGCCGGAGCCCTGCTCCAGTACGCGCAGGAAACCCAGCGCACCGCCCTGCCCCACCTGCGCGCCATCCAGATGGAGAACCCGCACAGCCACCTGCACCTGGATGCGGCGACAAGACGCAACCTCGAACTGTTACACCACCCGGAAGGCCGTGACGAACATACCCTGGCCGGCATCATGGATTCGACCGTTACACCGATGGGTGGACGGTTATTGCGACGCTGGATAGCGGAGCCCATCCGCGACCGCCAGCGTCTGCAGCAACGTCACGACACGATCGGTGTCTTGCTGGAAACACGTCTGTATGAGAACCTGCGTGCGTTGTTCCGCTCGGTGGGCGATATAGAACGCATTCTCGCCAGGGTCGCACTGGGTTCGGCACGGCCACGCGACCTGACGACACTGCGCCAGGCTCTCGCTGTGTTACCGGAGATCAAATCCAGTCTCATCGATGTCAATCGTGAACCCTTGCAACAGTGCGGTGAAGCCATCGAATGCCTGCCGCACCTGTTTGAGCTGTTAAGCGTTGCACTGGTTGATGAACCACCGGTTCTGATCCGTAACGGCGGCGTGATCGCCAAGGGGTTCGACCCGGAGCTCGATGAGTTACGCGGTCTATCGGAAAACGCCGATGAATTCCTGCTGGATTATGAAAACCGTCAACGGGAAGAATCGGGAATCGCGAGTCTCAAGGTGGGTTACAACCGCGTACAGGGTTATTTCATTGAAATCACCCATGCCCACCAGGACAAGGTCCCGCTGCACTACAAACGCCGCCAAACGCTGAAAAGCGCCGAGCGCTATATCACCGAGGAACTGAAGACATTCGAGGACAAGGTGCTGTCCAGTCGTGAACGGGCGCAGGCACGGGAACTATTTTGTTACGAACAACTGGTCATCAGCCTGCAGTCGGAGCTGTTGCCCCTGCAGGCAATGGCTGCAGCGATTGCACGGCTGGATGTTCTAAGTGCATTTACCGAGCGGGCCATCACCCTGGATTTCTGTTGTCCGGAACTCAGTGAGCAGACCGGTATTGACATACGCGACGGGCGTCACCCGGTGATCGAACACGTTCAATCCGAAGCCTTTACACCCAACCACACCCGCATGAACCCGCTACGCCGGATGCTGATCATCACCGGCCCCAACATGGGCGGCAAATCCACCTATATGCGCCAGACAGCGTTGATCTGCCTGCTCGCCTATAGCGGTAGCTGGGTACCCGCCTCCAGCGCGGTGATCGGCCCCCTGGACAGGATATTCACGCGTATCGGCGCCGGCGACGACCTCAGCCGCGGACGCTCGACCTTCATGGTGGAAATGACCGAGACGGCTAATATCCTGCACAGTGCCAGTCAGAATTCCCTCGTGTTGATGGACGAGATCGGACGCGGAACCAGCACCTACGACGGCCTGGCACTGGCCTGGGCAGTCGCCGAGTACCTCGCGCGCCAGGTCAGGGCCTACACCCTGTTTGCAACGCACTATTTCGAATTGACACATATGCCGGAACAGCTCGAAGGCGTCCACAATGTGCATCTCAGGGCGGTGGAGCACGGCGAAAGTATCGTTTTCCTGCATTCGGTCAACGACGGCCCCGCCAGCCAGAGCTATGGGCTGCAGGTGGCAGCCCTGGCCGGTATCCCGCAAAATGTATTGAAGCGCGCACGCTTCCAGTTATCCAAGCTTGAAAAGGGCGACAGCGACAGCCCGCAGATGGGCTTGTTTACGACCTATGAAGAGCCGGAACCGGAACTTGAACCGGATAACCCGGTGCTGGACAAGCTGGACGCAACCGACCCCGATGAACTGACGCCGCGGGCGGCTTTGGACCTGGTCTACAAGCTCAAGGCCTTACGCGATCGTTAATCCAGGCAGAAGTTACCGGGTAGACGAACAGGTAAAAGAGAAGAATATGAGATTTTTTTTGATAGTTGCACTGAGTACGTCCTGCATGCTGAGTACCGGCCCCGCCATCGCCCGGACGGACCCACCCCGCCTGGTACTGCAGATCACCGTTGATGCCCTGCGGGCCGATATGCCCCGGCGTTTTGACCGCCATTATGGCGAAGGCGGTTGGCGTTACCTGCTCGAGGAGGGTTCTTACTATGAGAACGCGCATTACGCCCATGCCAATACCGAGACCATCGTTGGTCACTCATCGCTCGCCACCGGGGCCTTGCCGGCCGATCACGGCATGGTCGCCAACGTCTGGCTCGATCGTGCAACAGATGAACTCCACTACAACATAGAGGATTCCGCGCAACGCTTGTTAACGACGGGCGCAGGGGTCGATAAATCCAGCGAAATCGATCCCACCCAGCGGACCGCGCGAAGCGATGGCCGGTCACCAAGGGCACTGCGTGTTTCGACCTTTGGGGATGAACTTGCCATCCACACCAACGGCCAGTCGAAAATATTCGCAGTTTCCGTCAAGGATCGCGGCTCAGTTTCGATGGCCGGGCATGCAGGCAAGGCTTTCTGGTTCTCAAAAGCGACCGGCATGTTCGTGACCAGCGATTATTACTATGACCGCTACCCCGCCTGGGTCGAGAAGTGGAATGAAAAGAAACACCCGCAGCGTTACGCCGATAGCGCCTGGAGCCTGTCAGGCAAGCAGGCCGACTACCTGTTCGGCGGGATGGACGATGCGCCGTGGGAAACCGACTTCCCTGGCTGGGGCCGCACTTTCCCCCACAACTACGGCGCGGGCGACGCAAAATATTTCACAACCCTTCTCACGCTCAGTCCCGCCGGTGACGAACTGACGCTCGATTTCGCCAAGGCGATCATCGAGAATGAAAAAATCGGGCAGGACGCGGTCACCGATTACCTCGCGATCAGTTTCTCGTCAACCGATTATGTCAACCACCTGTTTGGACCGTCGAGTCTCGAGGCCGAGGAAAATCAGCGCCGTCTCGACCGCACGCTCGCAGAACTGTTCCGCTTTATCGATGAGAAAGTCGGGTTAGCGCAGACGCTCATCGTCTTATCAGCCGACCATGGCAGCCCCGATGTGCCGGGATACCTCAATACGCTTGGAATCGAAGCCGGTTATTTCGATCCCGATGCGCTCGACCGTCAACCGGCAATCACGGCATTGAAACAACGCTTCGGTGTAGGTGAGAAGCTGATCGAAACCTATTTTCATCCCTACCTTTACCTGAACAGGAAGACCATCCATGAACTCGGTCTCGATCAGGGCGAGGTGGAAAAGGCCGTCGCTGCGGAACTGATGCAGTTCCCCGGCGTGGCCCTGGCGATCTCGAACGAGGCCCTGCTCAATGGCGGCCTGCCCGATACATGGCAGACCCGGTCCGTGCTGAATAACCACGACCCCGATCGCTCCGGCGATATTTACATCGTCTTCACACCACAGACTTTCATCAATGATTTCGACGGTCTTTCAGTAGCTGCGGCGCATGGCTCACCGTGGCGCTATGACACGCATGTCCCCGTCATATTTGCGGGTCATGGAGTTGCCGCATCCCGTTTCGCACGGGAGGTCACACCGTATGACATTGCCCCGACACTGTCCGCCTATCTGGGTATCAGCTGGCCATCAGCAGCCAGCGGCAAACCTCTCGTGGAAGTCATCGAGGGTAGCGGTCGGGTTACGCCACGTTGATCCCCGCGCGGACACTTCTCCCCCATCTTCGCCATGGGGCGGGCGCTCGGCCCAAGATGGTGGGCGCGAAACAGCGGCAGACCAGGGCCGCGTTTATTCCAAACCACTTTTGAATCGGACCAACCTGCGTCTCTGGCGTTTATCAGGTCGCCTTTCACGCGTGAGATTCTCCTGCTGTTCCAATTTGCGTGCTTCTGCGAGTTCTTCACGCCGGCTGCGGTTTTCTTCAGACTCGTCATAGAGTGTCCGGGCGACAACCGCCGGGCCGCGTCGCATCGAGGCTTCAACCACGGTAATGATGTACTCCTCTTCACCACGCTGAATACGCAGTTCATCACCTGCGCTGATGGAGCGGCCGGGTTTGGCGCGGTTGCCGTTGAGCTGTACCTTTCCGCCCGAAACCGCTTCACGGGCGAGACTGCGGGTTTTGAAAAAACGCGCAGCCCAAAGCCACTTATCCAACCTTACCGATGCATCCATGGTGCTGATTCTAAACCCCGAAACTCCGTGTTTGTATCAAATCCTTACACCGGAAACAAAGACGCCACCGGTATTCAACCGATGGCGCCCCCGTTCACAACGCACGCTTTGTGCAATTAAAGTGAAGGATGATCCCTCGATACTTAGCCTGCTTTGAGCATCAGGCGGTTGACACGCTGTACAAAGCCGGCAGGGTCTTCCAGTTGACCGCCTTCCGCCAGCACGGCCTGTTCGAAAAGCAACTCTGCCCAGTCCTTGAACTCCTCGTCCGACTCGACGGCCGACACCTGCTTGAGCAACGGGTGATCCAGGTTCACTTCCAGGGCCGGCTTGCTGTCCGGCAAAGTCTGCCCGGCCTGCTCCAGCATACGGCGCATGTGCATTGCGAGTTCCTGCTCATTCAATACCAGGCAGGATGCGGACTCGGTCAAACGTTTACTGGCGCGGACCTCGTTGACTTCCCCTGACAGCGCTTCTGATAAGCGCTTCAGCAACGGGGCCCTTTCTGCATTCTCCTGTTCCTTGTCTTCCTTTTTCTCCTCTTCGGATTCAAGGTCGACATCGCCCTTCGCGATGGAACGCATTTTCTTGCCCTCAAACTCGTTGAAGTAGCCCATCGCCCACTCGTCGATACGATCGGACATCAGCAGCACTTCGATACCTTTCTTGCGGAAGATCTCAAGGTGTGGCGAATTTTCGGCCGCCTTGCGGTTTTCGGCCGTAACGTACCAGATCACGTCCTGGCCTTCCTGCATGCGGGAAACGTAGTCCTCGAGGCTGACACGCTGCTCCCTGGCCGCGTTATAGGTCGATGAGAACCTCAGCAACTTGGCAATCTTTTCGCGATTGACCATATCCTCGACCAGGCCTTCTTTCAGGACATTTCCAAACTCGTCCCAGAAGGTGTTGAATTTCTCAACTTCCTTGTCCGCCAGCCTTTGCAGCAGATCCAGGCTGCGCCGGACCACCGCCGAGCGGATTTTCCCGACCAGTTTATTTTCCTGCAAGAGTTCACGTGACACGTTCAACGGCAGGTCATCGGAATCGATCACACCGCGTATGAAACGCAGGTAGTGCGGCAGCAGCTGTTCAGCGGCGTCCATGATGAACACGCGTTTGACATACAAACGCAAGCCGCGGCGCTCATCCCGCTGCATCATCATGTCCATCGGCGCCCTTGATGGCACGTACAGCAATGAGGTGTAATTCTGACTGCCTTCAACCTGGTTGTGGCTCCAGCTCAATGCGTCTTCAAAATCGTGGCTCACATGCTTGTAGAAAGCCTGGTATTCATCACTGCTGATTTCCGACTTTTGTAATGTCCACAGGGCAGAGGACTGGTTGACCGCCTCCCACTCGGGTGTTGTCGCTTTTTCTTCGGTCTTATCGGTTTTCGGTAACGGCTCGGCCTTCATGTAAATTGGAAAGCCGATATGGTCGGAGTATTTCTGAACCAGCGAACGAATATTCCAGGGGGTCTTGAATTCCTTCGCATCCTCGCGCAGGTGCAAGGTGACCTCGGTACCCTGTTTGGGCAGTTCAACCTGGGAGATTGAATATTCACCGGTACCGTCTGACTCCCAGCGCACACCTTCGGACGCGTCACTACCGGCGGCCCGCGTCAACAGGGTGACCTTGTCCGCAACGATAAATGATGAATAGAACCCGACACCGAACTGGCCGATCAGGTTGGCATTAAATTCCTTGTTTTCATTGGCATTTTCAAGGAATTTTTTGGTTCCTGAACGGGCGATCGTGCCGATATTCTCAATCACTTCCTGTCTCGACATACCGATACCATTATCACGGACGGTGACGAGACCCGCCTTCTCATCAATGTCAATTTCTATCTTCAGCTCTGAATCACCACCCAGCATCTCTGCATTCTGCAGTGCTTTAAAGCGCAACTTGTCACACGCATCCGATGCATTGGATATCAACTCGCGTAAAAATATTTCCCGGTTGGAATATAGCGAGTGGATCATCAGGTTCAATACTTCGCGTACCTCGGCCTGAAATTCATGTTTTTCGGTCTTGAGAACTTTAGCTTTTGGGCTTTTGGGTTTGGTTGATTTGGTTGATTTGGTTGATTTGGTTGTTTCGGTCATAGTTATTTCCGGTAAATTAAAAAAGCTACTGCCCAAAATTGGGTCAACCGGCCGTCTTTCAAGGACAGCTGAACATTCAGTAGCTCAAAAAAAAGCCCGCATTGCGGGCTTTTTAATATTTGGCACAGGCTGATTGATCAACCCAACTTTTCCTTGATGCGGGCTGCCTTGCCTTCGAGATCGCGCAGGTAGTACAACTTGGCGCGTCGCACGGAACCACGGCGTTTAACCGTAACTGAATCTATCAGCGGGCTATGTGTCTGAAAAACACGCTCAACACCGGTTCCGTGGGAAATTTTACGGACGGTAAAAGCCGAGTTCAGGCCGCGGTTCTTGATGGCAATTACAACACCCTCAAACGCCTGTAAACGTTCGCGGTCACCTTCTCTCACCTTAACGCTAACGACGACGGTATCACCGGGACTGAAATCCGGTAGCTGACGGGTCATTTGCTCTGCGTTGATTTGCTCAATGATATTCATCGTTCTGTCCTTTCTATGTAAGCCACATCCGGCTTTTGACAATCAATTTTCCAATTCATCACGGAATTCCTTTAATAGTAATTCCGCCTCTTTATCCATTTGCCTGTTTTCCAACAGGTCCGGTCGCAATTGCCAGGTCCGACCCAGCGCCTGCTTTCTGCGCCAACGGCGAATCGCCTCGTGATCACCTGACAGCAGCACTTCCGGTACCGCTTTACCACCCGTCACTTCAGGACGTGTGTAATGCGGATGGTCCAGCAGACCATCCACAAACGAATCCTGAACCGCCGATTGGTCGTGCCCTAACACACCCGGTAAAAGCCGGGTCACTGCATCGATAATGACAGCAGCGGCCAATTCCCCGCCGCTGATAACATAATCACCAATCGACCATTCCTCATCGATCTCCGACTCAATCAGCCTTTCATCGATGCCTTCATAACGCCCGCAAACAAGTATCAAACCCTGCCTGCCTGCCAATTCGTCTACACCGGCCTGATCCAGCTTGCGGCCTTGTGGGCTCATCAAGCTGACCCGGGTGCCGCCGACGTGCTCTTTGCGCGCCGCAGCTATGGTTGAACTCAATGGCTCTACCGCCATCACCATGCCTGGACCGCCACCGTAGGGCCGGTCATCCACTGTCCTGTGCCTGTCGGTGGCCAGGTCCCGGGGGTTCCAGGTTTTCAAAACCACCCGGCCTTCGCGGATGGCCCGGCCGGTTACACCCAGCCCCGCCAACCCCTCCAGCGACTCGGGAAACAGTGTTATCACGTCAATACGCATGATATTTACCTGTTCCCACCTAGAACTCAGGATCCCAGTCGACTTCTATCAATCCTTCTTCAAGATCAACGCGGGTTACGTATTGACCCTGGATAAACGGCACCAGGTGCTCCCGGTTTCCACGGATCACCAGCACATCGTTGGCACCGGTTTCCATCAGTTTTTCCACCCGGCCTAACACTTCACCGCTGGTTGTCTTCACTTCCAGTCCTTCGAGATCGGACCAGTAGTATTCATCCTTCTTTGTCGCCGGCAGTTGATCGCGCCTGGCAAAAATCTGCGTTCCCACCAGCGTGGCGGCCTGCTCCCGGTCTTCACAACCCGGTAACAAAGCGGCCACTCCTTTACCCTGTTTACGCCCGTCGACTATCCTGACCGGCTTTTTGTCTTCTCCCAGCAACCATGGCTGGTACCGAAGTATCGCTTCCATGGGCCGGGTCCATGAATGTATCTTGACCCAACCCTTGATGCCGTGAACTGCGGAAACGTAACCCAGCGCTACAATTTTGTGCGCGTTTTTCACGCAAACCCTACGACATCAGCCACGAGCCATTCAGGCAGCAGCACTGCTCCGGGCTTGTTTGACCAGGTTGTCCACGCGCTCGCTGAGCTTTGCGCCGACACCGGTCCAGTAATCAACACGTTCCAGGTTAAGCCGCAGACGCTCTTCCTGACCACGGGCCAGCGGGTTAAAAAACCCGATACGTTCAATACGACGTCCATCACGCTTGCTGCGGGCGTCAGCTACCACGATGTGGTAGAAAGGCCGCTTTTTAGCGCCACCGCGCGCCAATCGAATCTTTACCATTCCTTATAACCTTTTGCTAAAACCTGTTAATTTGGCCAGGATTTCCTGCTGACCGCACGTCACACCGACAATGCGTCACACAAAAACCAGCCACTGATACCGGCTCACGAGTCAACTTCCGCTTTCCCGGCTCCACGAAACAGAGCATTTTAACCGTGTTCGTAACAAAAGAAAACAACAGCTTGTGTTTTTTTTCAAACAGGTCCTTCCTGCCAGGGCCCCGTGATAGCAAAGCTTATGCCCGGGTTGTACAGATTGGCAAACATCCACTGGCCATCGGCGGAAAAGCAAACACCCGCCCATTCGCTGCCCAGCGCGGTTCTGCGAAGATCATGGCCCGCATGGATGCCGTCCAGTTGCGGGTTGGTCTGGCAAAAGGCAAACAGGCCATTTTGCCCGTTGAGTCCGGCAATATATTGACCTTTGGTAAATACACCGAGACGATCTTCGCAGATCATCAGGCTGCCGCGCGGACTGACGATGATATTGTCAGGACCGGTAAAATGATCTTCCCTGGCAGCTTCGAAGATTAATGCCAGCGTACCGGTTGCGATGTCCAGGCGGAAAATTTGCCCGGAACGGGCCCCTCCACCGGATTTTGATGTGAAATAGATCGAACCCTCGTGGAATCCACAACCTTCGAGCGAAACAAACGCGGTACCACCGGCCGCGATACCCTGGGCCACGACACCCGCACCGTCATGTGTGCCGGGGGAATGGCCGAGACCCGGATCGGCGATATCGACCCAGTCGAATGCCAGTGGCCGGTTCAGCGGTACAGCGTAAGTCAGTTCCCTGTAGCCATCCACTTTCAGCATTTGCAGCTGCCCACCCGCCTGCAATTGTCCGGGCATCTTGGGTAAATAACGGTAAAGACCGGCATTGGGCTTGGCATCCTCGGTCATGTATACCACCCCGGTTTGGGGGTCGATTGCCACTGCTTCGTGGTAAAACTGGCCCATCTCCACGATCGGCCGGGGTTCGGATTCACCTTCCGGATGTACTTCGAAGACATAGCCATGGGATTTTTGGGCGTTTTTGAGATGCCATAACCTTTGCCTGGAATCTCCGCCCAGATGCATCAGTTCAGGCGTAACGGGCGCCTCCTCGCAGGACAACCAGGTGCCCCACGGGGTAACGCCACCTGCGCAATTATTTACCGTGCCGCCGAGGCTGATCCTCGAGTCCAACATTCGCTCGGTACGTGTATCAAACCTCAAAGTCGAGGCCCCACCGCCGGTGATATCCCATGCCTTGCGCGGGTCGCCGATGGGGCCGGATGATCCACGCAGTTCGTGATTGCGGATCAATGTCACAACTCCGTCCTGATCATTGACGACACCCATGCCGTCGCATGACCCGGGGCTTGGATATCCATCACCAAGCATTTCACCGGCCCAGGCAAAACTGCGGTAACGAAAGCCCTTTGGAAGTTTTAACAGGGGCAGACCGGTGGCCTCATCATTGGCAGGCAGCAGCGGACCCAGCGCCGGGTGAGGCCCCGGGTGAACACCATGCTGCGACAGCCTTGACCAGGCGGTTATGCCGAGGCCCAAACCACCCGCTGCAACCAGGCCCTGCTTCAGAAAGCGACGTCTGTCCGCACGCCCCATTCAACTATCCCGGGCTCAGGAGAACCTGCCGGGCGGCATCTGACCCTTCAGGCTGGCCAGTTTTCGCATCATGCCTTTCATACCGCCTTTGCCAAATTTTTTCATCATGCGCTGCATCTGGGAAAACTGTTTAAGCATCCGGTTAATATCCTGGACCTGGGTGCCGGAACCCATGGCAATCCGCTTCTTGCGCGAACCACGGATAACATCCGGAAAACTTCTTTCCTGGGGTGTCATGGAGTTTATGATGGCGATCATGCTGACGGTTTGCTTATCATTCACGCGGTTCTTGACCTGTTCCGGTAATTCGGTCATACCCGGCATCTTGTCGACCAGGCTACCCAATCCGCCCATGTTTTGCATCTGTTCCAACTGGCTGCGGAAATCCTCCAGGTCAAAACCCCTGCCCTTCTTGATTTTTCTCGCGAGCTTTTCTGCCTTTTCCTGGTCGACATGCCGCTGAACGTCCTCAACAAGCGACAGGACGTCACCCATGCCGAGGATACGTGAGGCAATACGTTCGGGATGAAACGGCTGCAGTGCTTCGGTTTTTTCACCGGTACCGACAAACTTGATCGGTTTTCCGGTTATCTGCCTGACTGACAAAGCCGCGCCGCCACGGGCGTCACCATCCGTCTTGGTCAGAATAACACCGGTCAGCGCCAGTGCCTCGTTGAAAGCCCGGGCCGTATTGGCCGCATCCTGGCCGGTCATGCTATCGACCACGAACAGGGTTTCATGCGGATTGACAGCCGCGTGTAACTCACGGATCTCATCCATCATGTCCGCATCGATGTGCAGACGTCCGGCAGTATCGACCAGCAACACATCGACAAACTGTTTTCGCGCCGCATCCACCGCGGCCCTGGCAATCGCGACGGGGTTTTCGGTCACCGATGACGGGTGAAAGAGCACATCTACCTGACCGGCGAGGGTTTTCAGCTGGTCGATCGCGGCTGGACGATAAACATCGCAACTGACGACCATGACCTTCTTTTTGAGCTGCTCCTTAAGGTGCTTTGCAAGCTTTGCGGTGGTGGTGGTTTTACCGGAGCCCTGCAAACCGGCCAGCAACACGACAACAGGCGGGCTGGCCTTGAGGTCGAGGGCTTCGTTCTCCACACCCATAACCCGAACCAGCTCGTCATGGACGATCTTGACCAGCGCCTGCCCCGGCTGCAGGCTGCTGATAACCTCCTGCCCCAGGGCCCGATCCCTGACCTGGTTGATAAACGACTGAACCACCGGTAACGCCACATCGGCTTCCAGCAGAGCGATCCGCACCTCGCGCAAGGTCACCCTGATACTTTCTTCTGTCAGACGGCCTTTACCACGCAGTTTTTGCATGGTCTGGCTTAATCGTTGGGTCAGGTTATCAAACATTAGTTACTCCATGAATCAGCAGTCAGGTATTATAACGGCTGATAACTTCCAAGCGGCACAGAATTCGCCATGCATGACAAGATTTTACTGATAACCGCAGCCTGCTACCTGGTAGCTGTAATCCTTCTATATGTAGCAGTGGCAGAGAGCTCGAAAGCCAAACGCGCACTGGCAGCCGGCATCACGCTGCTTGGGCTGATTATGCACATTTGGGCCGAGAGTCACCATTGGGTGACACTCACCTCGCCGCATGTCAGCCTTCTGAATATCTTATCTTTGTGTGCCCTGGTCACAGTGGCCATACCACTTGCTTCATTCCCGTTTCGCAACAGTCTTTTTGACGCCAGCCTGGTGGCCTTACCGCTATCCGTCCTGATCCTGATTGGAGAAGGGACGCTTACTGCACCCGAACTGGAAATCACCCATACAACGGCACACCTTACCGCACATATCTTTACCTCGGTTATTGCCTTCGGCGT
>Ga0316188_10000984_pt1 | contig 13285 bp, 12 predicted proteins | sample Phiworburrow1_MG_FD_204933 | JGI IMG/M metagenome (GOLD analysis project Ga0316188, IMG submission 204933) | Coastal sediment microbial communities from Maine, United States - Phippsburg worm burrow 1 | ecosystem: Environmental > Aquatic > Marine > Coastal > Sediment | place: USA: Maine...
AATGATACAATTACCGTTCTTGAAAAATATGTATAAATAAGATATTCTCTTTTATCTTTTTTAGAAGTAAAACTTTTAAAATCACCTTTGTATGTTGAACCCCCTATGGTGATTTTAATTTCTTTTATATTAAAATTTATAAAGTCTTCATTTTCTGATTTAAAAATTTGGGCATAAGAAATGACATGCCACAACAAAAAAGCCAAAAAAGCAGTATTCTTTTTCATAGTATTTAATTAGCAATTAAGTATAAATGTAATACAATTAATACTTTATTTAAATGATAATTGTTACATATTAATTTCTAAAACTTAGAATTCATATCAATTTATAACATTCCTCTAGGTTTAGAGGAACGGAATTTATTTTTTAATTTGTTAAATTAACTTTTTTTGTTCTTTCTGTTTCATAACGTTTTCAACTATTTCGAAAATTTGTTTCTTAAAACGTTTGTATTTTTTTATATAATAACCCATCTCAAATTCTAACTTTTTATGATTTTCCAAAAAGTTTTTATTACTTGACACACTATCATTATTTATCAAATCTGATAAAATTGCTTCTTGTTCATTTATAACTATTTCAAGTGTTTTTCCAACTATTTTTTGTTCTTTTAATTTGTGTACAAACTCTTCTATTTTTTGATATAAACCAGCGGCTAAACAATCAATATATTTAGAACTTAATAAATGTTCTAGAAAGCGTATTTCATCATTGATAAAGTTTATTTCCGAAATCCATAATTTTGAATCATTGTGCAATTCTTGCACGCTTTTTTCTCTATTTTGCCAATCTTTAACAATCTTGCCCTTCATTTTTAAGAAATTTAAATGGTTATTTAAAATCAGTTTCCTCACTATTTTATTTTAACAATCCTATATTTTCAATTTGTTAAAATTTAAATCAAAATTTGATTATTGAAATTATTTACATCAATTTATCTTGTTGTTACAAAATTATTTCTGACAGAAATTCATACAAACCCCGTTTAAAATTTTTATATTTTTGAGTAAACAAAAAAACTTCTTCTGCTAAATTGTGATATTGTTCTAAATAATCATCGTTAAAACTATAAACACCTGTTTTTAAACTTTCTATTTGATTGTTATATCGTTTTACTTTTTCATTTAAAATCGTATTATCAGCTCGAAATTGATCAACCTCCTTTATCAACAATTGGAGCCTTTCAAATAAATTGGGAATGTTTGATTTAAATGAGTTTGATTTGAGAAGAGATGCTAAAAAAAGCAATTCAGTTTTAAAAAAATCAAAATCAGAAATCCAAAGAGTAGCATCATAAAATACTGCTCTATAACTCTTATTGGTATCCATTGCCTTGTACGAAATTGTTGGATTCATATTATATCTTATTTATAACACATGCAATTAAGCTATATTTTTAACAATGCAAAATGATTAATATCAATTAATTATGTAATTTTTTCTTTGGTATTGTCTTTTTTTCCTTGTTTTTAAGAAATACAATTGTGAAATAATGAGCAATATCATTTTACAAAATGCTATCAATTAATAGCTTTATAACATAAAATAAATGATGTCATGAAAAATCTAGTAATAATTGTTATTTGCCTGCAGTTTCATTTTGTTTCATTCGCTCAAATTTTTAATGATATTGATGAGGCTACTCCCTTTCAAGGAGAAATTGCTGCGGTAAAAAAAGGAAATCAATGGGGTTTTATTGATAAAAAAGGAACGCTGGTTATTGATTATAGAAACGATTTTGTTTTAACCAAAAATACAGATGAAATGGGTAATGCAATGTGGTATCCTTTATTTAAAGACAATAGGTGCTTAATCAGAAAATTAAGTGGCGATACTTATTTCTATGGCTATATTGATGAAATTGGAAAAACAAGCATTGAACCCAACTATTTAAATGCAACAAATTTTGAAAATGGGTATGCAATTGTAATTCTAACTTCAAAGGATGTTATTGGTTATAATGAAGTTTTAAGAAAGGATATCATTTCTTCTAAAATTGAAGAATTTATCATCACTCCTTCCGGAGAATTGTTTAAATATTTGGAAAATCCAAGAAGCGATGATTCGCCTAAAACCAAACCTAAAACACCCCCAGTTATTTACTCAAAATTTATTGCACCCAATATAATTGCGGTTAAAAAGAAAGATCAAAAATGGGATATTTATGAATTTTTAACTTTAAAATAAAAAAATCATGGCACTTAATTTTAATCAATTCGCAGTAGAAGCAAACTCTTTTATGAAAGAGTATGCTGAAAAATTAAATATAACAGATAAAGACAAAGCAGGACGCATATTATCTTCAGTATTGCATGGCTTAAGAGAAGTAATTTCAACCGAAGAATCACTGCAATTAATTGCTCAATTTCCAATGTTTTTAAAAGCGGTGTATGTAAACGGATGGTCTGGTCATAAAAAACAACGAATTAAAACAATGGTTGAGTTTATTGATTTAATAAACAGGTTTGATGGCGTCACATCAGTTCATGATTTTGAATCAGATGAAGTTACCACAAAATATATAAAAATAACTTTTTTAGCCTTGCGGAAATATGTTTCATTTGGTGAGTTAAAGGATGTTAGAACTGAGCTTCCAAAAGAATTGAAATCTTTGATTTTTGAAGAATATTTAATATAAAATAAATTATATGAAAACCATTTCAGAAGCTTATAAAGAAATTAATATTAAACTAGACGATGTACATTTAAGAGGTAATTTAAGATTAGCCGATAACAGTAAAGGACTTATTTTATTTTCTCACGGAAGTGGAAGCAGCAGGCTCAGTATAAGAAACAATTATGTTGCAGATCTTTTACTGAAAAAAGGTTTTTCAAGTTTGCTTTTCGATTTACTAACAACTGAAGAAGATCTCGTTTATGAAACCCGTTTTGATATCGAATTACTAACAGAAAGACTTCTAAAAGTAACCAAATGGGTGCGAAACTATGAAGAGACTAAAAGTTTACATATAGGCTATTTTGGCTCAAGTACAGGTGCTGCTTCAGCATTAAGAGCAGCGGCAAAAATGAGTAAAACTGTTAAAGCAATAGTTTCAAGAGGTGGTAGACCAGATCTTGCGTTTAGAGTTTTAAGTAATATTAGCGTGCCTACACTTTTAATAGTTGGAGGTAATGATGATGTTGTAATAGAATTAAACAATCAGGCAAAGGCTAGAATATCTGGAATATGCGAACTGAAAATTATTGAAGGTGCATCACATTTATTTTCAGAAACAGGAAAATTAGAAATTGTTGCTAACTTAACCATTGAATGGTTTGATAAATATTTAAAATGAACATGTTTACCAACAGAAAAGAAGCTGGCAATTTACTTGCAAAAAAGTTAATTGAATTTAGCAATAACAAAGATGCTTTAATTGTGGCTATTCCAAGAGGTGGTTTACCTGTTGGTGCTGCTATTGCCGAAAAATTAAAGCTTCCTTTAGATATTGTTCTTTCTAAAAAAATTGGACATCCATTAAATAAAGAATATGCTATAGGCGCTGTAACATTGAAAAACAGCATTTTAACTACCGACATGCAAGGTGTTTCAAGGGAATATATTGAAGAGGAAACACAAAACATTAGAGCATTGTTACAAAAAAGATTTAAAATGTATTATGGTAATAAAAAGCCAAAATCATTTAAAAATAAAATAATTATAGTGGTTGATGATGGTGTAGCTACTGGGAACACTTTAATATCAAGTATTCAGCTTATTGAAATGGAAAATCCTTCAAAAATAATTGTTGCATTGCCCGTTGCTCCAAAATCTGCTTTAAATAGAATTGCAACATTGACTACGGTTAATAAAATGGTTTGTTTAATAACGCCTACTATTTTTAATGCTGTTGGGCAATTTTATAGAAATTTCAATCAGGTAAGTGATGAAGAGGCAATTAAATTGCTCAATAAAAAAGCTAACAATCATCAGCTAAGCAGCTAAAAGACTTTTGTTAGCTTTTACTTTTTCAAACTATTTTCTTAATCGTTGATATTTTCTAATGTTGCATTAAAAAATTAATTGATTAATTGATATGATTGTTTTGCAATTTCTACTTCCTCATTTGTAGGAATAATTAAAATCTTAACTTTAGAATTAGCCGATTGAATTTCAGTAAGTTCTCTAGCTTTAATGTTGTTTTTTTCTTCATCAATTTCAATTCCAAAGAAATCCATATCAGAGCAAACCATTTTTCTTAAAACAATAGAGTTTTCACCAACACCTGCTGTAAAAATAATGGCATCAACACCATTTAAAATAGCGATATAATTACCAATATATTGTTTAATTCTGTAGGCACTCATATTAAGTGCCTGCTGACATTTTTCATCACCTTTCAAAGCTTCTGCTTCAATATCTCTATAATCAGACAAACATCCTGTTAAACCAATCATCCCACTCTCTTTTTGCAGCAAATTGTTTACTTCATCTAAGCTATAGCCTAAATTATTTACCAAATGAAAAATAATTGACTGATCAATATCTCCGCTTCTGCTTCCCATAATCAAACCCGAAACTGGTCCAAAACCCAGCGAAGTATTGATGCTTTTTCCATCTTTTACAGCTGTTATACTGCAACCTCCACCTAAATGTATTGTAATTATTTTTTTGCTCTTCTCTTCTCCTAAATGAATTCTGGCTTGTTCAGAAACATATTTATGACTTGTTCCGTGAAAACCATATCTACGAATGTTGTGTTCTTCTAAAAACTTATTAGGAATGGCATACTTATATGCTTCTAAGGGCATAGTTTGATGAAAAGCAGTATCAAAAACAGCTATTTGCTTTGCATTTGGAAAGATATTTTCGGCTACAATAATACCTTCATAGTTTGCAGGATTGTGTTGTGGTGCTAAAGAAAATAACTCTTTAATTTTATCTTTTACTTTATCATCCACCAATACTGTATCTGAAAATGAACTTCCACCATGAACAACTCTATGTCCTACTGCTTCAATTTCAGAAGTAGATTTTATAACTCCAAATTCTTCATCTAATAAAAATTTAACAACCTTTTCTAGTCCTTCTTTATGGTTGGTAATCATACAAACTCTATCAATTTTATGATTTTTTGATTTGTAATGAACCTCAGGATTGGTTAACCCAATTCTTTCAACCAAACCTGAACAAATAACTTCTTCCGAAGGCATATTAAATAATTGATATTTAATGGATGAACTACCTGAATTTAAAACTAATATTTTCATTTATATTTTAATTTTTTTAATGGTCAAATGCTGTTCGCTATTAATCATTTCCTTATGTGAGAAAAATCTTAACCTGCTGCGTACATTTACATTCCTTGTGCTTGTATTGCTGTTAAAATTACGGTATTAAAAATATCATCTACAGTACAACCTCTGCTTAAATCGTTTACAGGTTTGTTTAAACCTTGTAACATTGGGCCAATTGCCAACGCTCCAGTTTCTCTTTGCACTGCTTTGTATGTGTTATTACCAGTATTTAAATCAGGAAAAATCAATACGTTTGCCTGACCTGCAACTTCTGAATCTGGCATTTTACTTTTACCAATTGCGGCATCAACTGCTGCATCATATTGAATTGGACCTTCAACTTTTAAATCTGGTCTTTTTTCTTTTATTATTTCAGTAGCGCGTCTAACAATATCAACATCTTCACCTTTTCCTGAAGAACCTGACGAATATGAAAGCATTGCAATTTTTGGTTCCATACCAAAATTTATACTCGATTCTGCTGATGAAATAGCTATTTCTGCCAATTGTTCAGCCGTAGGATTAGGATTGATTGCGCAATCTCCAAAAACTGAAACCCTATCATCTAAACACATAAAGAAAATGGAAGAAACAACTGAAACTCCGGGTTTTGTTTTAACAAATTGTAAAGCTGGTTTAATAGTGTGTTGTGTTGTATGTGCTGCTCCTGAGACCATTCCATCTGCCAAACCTTTATAAACCATCATAGTTCCAAAGTATGAAACATCGATCATCATATCTTCAGCCATATCAATGGTAACACCTTTGCTTTTTCTTAATTCGTATAGGGTATTTACAAAATCTGCAAAATATTCAGATTCCATAGGATTGATAATCTTAACTTTATTAAAATCTAAATCAATTCCCAAACGTTGAATATTACTTTCAATTGTTGCTTTATCGCCTAAAATAGTTAAATCCACAATATCAGTATCAATTAACTTAGAAGCAGCTGTTAAAATTCTATCATCATTACCTTCTGGTAAAACAATATGCTTACGAACAGTTCTGGCGCGTTTCAATAAACTATATTGAAACATTCTTGGTGTCATTCCAAGGCTGCTTTTAAATGTGATTAACTTATTTGAAAGCGCTTCAACAGGTACATACTTTTCAAAGGTATTTAATGAAGTATTGATTTTTTGTTTATTCCCCGCATACATGTGCGAACGAACGGCACCAATTTTATTTGCAACAGTAAAAGTACCTTCTTCAACAGTTATAATTGGGATTATTTGAGATAAACCTTCTATCAGTTTAATAATTGGTTCTTCCGGAAGAATCCCACCAGTTAATACAATTCCGGCAATGGTTGGGTAATTTGTTGAAATATTTGCCTGCAAAGCACCTAATATAATATCAGCTCTGTCACCAGGTGTAATAATTAAACAATTCTCTTCTAAATGTGTAAGGTAATTACGCAACTGCATTGCACCTACTTTAAAACTTGAAGATTGATTGTTAAGATGTTCTTCACCAAACAAAATTTTAGCATCAATGGCTTTTGCAATTTCTTTTATGGTTGGGTTATTTAATGAGTCTATTAATGGAATTACACCAACAAAAATATCTTTTGGTAAATTACTTTCTAAACCATTTTTAGCAATTTCAATGTTTTTTTCTTGAACTTTATTAGCAACTACAGCTATTACTTCAACTTCTTTTTCTTTAAATGAATCATACGTTAAAAGCAATCCACCAACAAATTCATCAAGTGTTTTGCCTATACCACTTGAAACAATAATTACAGGAATTCCTAAATTTTTAGCAATTAATACATTTGCATCAAGTTCAATAGCCATCCCCTCGCCAGAAAAATCAGTACCTTCCACCAACATAAAATCGTTCTTTTCCTCTAAGGCTTTATATTTTTCAATAATTTTATCAAAAATCTCACCTTCTTCACCTTTATTACGTTTTTTAATAAACTCGCTCCGGGTGAATGCATAAGCTTCTTCAGGATTAATATCTAATTGAAAATGGGAAATAATGGTATTGATATGATTGTCTTTTTTACCTTTTTTAACGTCGTTAATAATTGGTCTAAAATAGCCCACTTTTGCAGTTTTCCCAAGTAGCATTCTCATTAATCCTAATGCAACAATTGACTTACCACTGTTGGCTTCACTAGTTGCAATATAAATTGCTTTGTTCATTCTATAAATTTTTTGCAAATATAGTCCAAACTGGCAGGTTTCCCTTAATAAAATATTAAAATTTTAGTGACTTTTGTCACGTTTAATCAAAATAATTAAATTTCAATACGCTCATCAAATAATATGTATATTTGGATGTAATTTTTTATAAATAATGAAAATCTTAATTACCAATATAAAAGAATTAGTTCAGGTAGAAAAAATTTCAAAAACCAAGGTTTCTGGAAAAGAAATGAATGTTTTGCCAACCATTAAAAATGCATACTTATTAATTGAAAATTCACTTATAAAAGATTTTGGTAAAATGAAAGATTTACCAGATTTTAATGTTAATAAAACAATCAATGCATCCGGAAAAATTGTTTTACCTGCCTGGTGCGACAGTCATACACATCTTGTTTATGCCGGTAACAGAGAACAAGAATTTATTGATAGAATTAATGGTTTATCATATCAAGAAATAGCAAATAAAGGCGGTGGGATATTGAATTCAGCTAAAATCTTACAAAAAACTTCTGAAGAAGAATTGTATCGTCAATCTTCAAAACGCGTTGAAGAGATTATGAAATTAGGAACTGGAGCCGTTGAAATTAAATCAGGTTACGGATTAACAAAAGATGCTGAACTTAAAATGCTTCGCGTAATTAAAAAATTAAACAAAAATTATCCAATTACAATAAAAACTACATTTTTGGGTGCTCATGCGCTTCCTTCTGAATATAAAAATAAAAAAAGTGAATACTTAGATTTTGTAATCAATGAAATTCTTCCATTGGTAGCAAAAGAAAAATTAGCTGAATATATTGATGTTTTCTGCGAAACAGGTTACTTTTCAGTTGATGATACTGAGCGTATATTGGAAGCGGCTAAAAAATTTAGGTTAATTCCCAAAATACATGTCAATCAGTTTACAGCAATTGGAGGCGTCAAAGCTGGTGTGGATTTTAAAGCACTTTCAGTAGATCATTTAGAAGAAATGAGAGATGTGGATATTGAAGCATTAAAAGGCTCTAAAACTATGCCTGTTGCATTACCTGCCTGCTCTTACTTTTTAAGCATTCCTTATACTCCTGCCAGAAAAATAATTGATGCCGGTTTACCGTTGGCTTTAGCTACAGATTATAATCCAGGCTCAACACCCTCTGGCAATATGAATTTTGTTATAGCAACTGCTTGTATTAAAATGAAAATGACACCTGAAGAGGCCATCAATGCTGCAACAATTAATGGTGCTTATGCAATGGGATTAGAAAAAACGCATGGAAGTATCTGCAAAGGGAAAAAAGCAAATTTCATAATCACAAATGAAATACCAAGTTATGGCTTTATTCCTTATTCATTTGGAAACGCTCAAATAGATAAGGTTTATATTGAAGGAGAAGAAATTTAACCCTTTTTAAATTTATTAAAAAAATGATTTAAAAATGATTTTTTTTCATCATCGTGATAACCTCTAGAATATTTACCATATCCACCATAGCCATAGCCATAACCATATTCATAACCATATTTAGATTTTATATTAAAATCGTTTAAAACGATACTAATATTTTTCACTTCTTTTTTCTCATACTTTTCATTAATCAATTTCAGCATCCCTTTTTGAGAATAATTTTGTCTAACAACATAAATAGTAGCATCTACATATTTTAACAATTCCAAAGAATCAGATACAATACCCACAGGAGGCGTATCAATAATTATATACTCATATTGCTCTTTTAAACTATTTATTAATTCTTCTGTCGCCTCACCAATAATTAATTCAGAAGGGTTCGGTGGTATTGGCCCTGAAGTAATTAAATCGAGGTTAGGCACTTCAGTTTTCTGAATGATATTTTTTTCACTTTCTTCAGAAATTAAATAATTTACCACACCAATCTCATTGTTTAATCCAAAATCTTTAAATATTTTTGGTTTTCGCAAATCAAAACCTACCAAAATGGTTTTTTTTCCTGCCAAAGCAAAAACGGTTGCCATATTGATTGAAATAAATGTTTTTCCTTCACCACTAACCGATGAGGTTACTAAAATTGTTTTAGATTTCGTTTTGGCATTTCTTATAAATAAAAATTGAATATTGGAGCGCAAAGCCCTAAAAGATTCAGCTACCGCCGATTTTGGCTTTAAAAAAACTGACAAATTATTTTCTGTTGTTTTTTTACCTAAAACGCCTAAAATAGGAATGGGTGACATTCGCTCAATTTCATCCACACTGTGTATATGTGTATCTAAAATTTCTTTTGAAATTATTACAAATAATGGCAATATGGTTCCTAAAAGTAGTGCTACCATATAATTAAATTCTTTTCTTGGCAAAATAGGTCCTTGCCCTGTATCTTTTGCTGAATCTAATACTGTTATATCTGAAACTGTGGCAGCAATCGCTATATCAGCTTCATAGCGTTTTTGCATTAAAAACACATAGTTTGATTCGGTTAAACTGTACTTCCGTTGGTAGTTTAACAATGTTTGTTCTTTGGCAGGTAATTTAGACAATTCACTATTATAGTTCCCAAGTCGCTTTTTGCTATTATTTAAGGTCACCCAAGTGATCTCTTTTAATGACTTTAAATTTTCAAGCAAAACATTTCTGGTAGTTTCAAGCGCTTCCTTATTTAACATTAATGAAGGGTGGTTGGCTGTTACCTCTTTTTCTAATTTTTCTTTCTGAATAGATAATTCCGTTAATTCCCCTACCAATGCAGAAATTGAACCATCTTCAATATTTATAATTGCTGGCGCCGGTATTTTTGAATAGTCAGAATTTGTTTTTATATAATTTTCTAGATTTTCAAAATAGGCAATCCTATCCGATAATTGCAACTGAACCTTATCAAGTCCCAAGGTTTGTGTAAAAACCTCGTTAGCTTCAGCTGATAAATTGTAGATATCATGGTCTTTTTTAAACTTGCCAATGCTATCTTCAATTAATTTTAAAGTATCTGAAGTATTTTTAAACTGGGCATCAATAAATGCTTTTGTATTGTATGCATAATTTGTTTTTTCGGCCAATTCATAGGCTGACAGCACTTCAATGGTTTTATTTAAATAATCTACAATTCTATTTTTGTTGGTGCCAGTTAACGACAACTCTACCAATGAGGTACCTGACAATCCATTCGTTCTCACATTTTGATACCTGCCGGTTACGTTTTGTACAGAATTCAGATTGACATAAAATGTTTTTCCTGCTAAGGAATCATATTCATTCACTTTTAAAATCTGCGCTTTTAAAAATGGCAGATTGATATATTCATCTATTGAAAATGTTTTGGTGAAATTTTGCTTGTTAAAATTCAAATCCTTTATTTGCTCATCTTTATAATTTATCAATTTATAATGAGTATCTTCATTAAAATCAACAGATAAATTAAAATTGTTTTCATCCAAAAAATCAATTTTTATGAGGGTATTTAACAATTGAAATTGATTTGGTTGTAATACAATTTTGAAAGGGGTTTTTCCATAAACATCCTCTTTTCCAAAGTCACCTTCTTTTAAATATTCAATATAAAACTCCAAGTCTCGCACTACTATTTCATTGTGTGAACGTGAAATCAAAGCCTTCCGAATGGATTCAACCTTATCACTAACCCCACCCCAATTAAATGCTATGTTGGTACCTGTAGAAAATAATGGGTTTTGTTTTTCTTTTACTGCAATGGTCGCTTTTAACCCATAAACTTTCGGGGCTGATAAATTAATATAAAAGGCTATCGTCATTGCAATTGTAATGGTTAATACAAACCATTTCCAATTAGAAATAATTCTAAATATAAAATCCTTTATATTAGAAATTTGTTCCGCAGGATTTTCAATAAACTTAAATTGACTTTCCATTCTTAAATATTAAAATCCTTTAATTAATAAATAAGTTGTCACTCCTAAAGTAAAAACTGATATTACTGTAGTAAAAGTTTGCAACCCAGTAGTTCCTAATCCCCATGTTTTTTGTTTTAGTGGTGCTACATAAATAATATCATTAGGTTGTATATAAAAATTTTCAGATTCAAATACGTCAATTTCTAATAAGTTTATTTTGTACTTTTTCACGCCATCCAATGTTTTCCTAATAACTTCCACATTTTCTCGATTTCCAAAAATAGTAACATCTCCAGAATTCGCTAAGGCATCAATAATAGTAACTTCATTCATAGCCAGATTTTTAACTCCAGGAGATCCTATTTCCCCCATTATTGTGTAATTAATTCCTCCTATTTTTACCGTAACAAAAACGGCATCTACATTCTTTAAAAATTTTGAGAGTTCGCTTTCAATTTTTTCACGGACTTCTTTTTCAGTATATCCCAACACATTTAAATCACCAATATATGGGATGCGAATATTTCCATGCCTATCAACTGTATAACCATTGAAATATAAATTTCCTCCTCCACCAGAATTTCCTCCTCCACCAGAAGCGCCTTCGCTATTTTTAAAAAGCGCTACAATTTCAGGATTTTCAGCTTTTATATTAATAGACAATATATCATTTACTTGCAAACGATACGGCTCATTATTAAGTTTGTAAAGTTCAGATTTAGTTGTTGGTTCTCCTTGAAAATAAGTCAATTTTTTCGTTGGTATACAAGATGATGCAATACTTAAAATAAAAATGTATAAAAAATATTTTTTCATAAATAGTAATGAGGTAAAAGCAAATATAATTTTTAATAGCGTATTAAAATAATTTTTCAACTATTTTTGCCGTAAATATAACCTTATGTGGTTTAAAATAAAATCATATCTATTTTTTTTAATAAAATCTACCAACCAACATGGGGTTCATTCTCCCTTTATCTATAATTTGGCTAGTAAATGCTTTTATAAAAAAACAAATTCAGCAAATATAAAAACGTTTAAAAAAGCAAGAAAAAAGCTTATTTCAAATTCAAAAATAATAGAAGTTACCGATTTTGGAAAAGGTTCATTGGTTTTTAAATCAAATAGCCGTAAAGTTTCCGAAATCACAAAAATTGCGGGAATTTCAATAAAAAAAGCATATTTATTACTTAGAATCTGTGATTATTTTAATTTTGAATCAATACTTGAAATTGGAACATCTGTTGGATTAGGAACTTCAACCATGAGTATTGGAAGTCCAAAAGCAAAAATCATTACCCTTGAAGGCTGTCCAAATACGGCTGCCATTGCCGAAGACCTTTTTATTGAGTTAAATTTAAATAATATTGAAACAATTATTGGAGATTTTAGTAAAACGCTTCCAGCTGTTTTAGGCAATAAACAATTCGATCTGATTTATTTTGATGGAAACCACCAAAAAGAAGCGACAATTAAATATTTCAATTTAAGCTTACCTTGCGCTCATAACAATTCCGTTTTTATATTTGATGATATTTACTGGTCTGTTAAAATGCAAGAGGCTTGGGAAGAAATTAAAAAACACCCAAAGGTTAGCGTAACAGTTGATTTGTTTTTTTGGGGACTTGTTTTCTTTAGAAAAGAACAAAAAAAACAACATTTTGTTATTAGGCTTTAACTAATGACTCCCTTAAGTTTAAATTTTAAACTTTTGACTTAAATTTATAAATTTACAATATGAAAATATATACAAAAACAGGAGATAAAGGTAAAACTTCACTTTTCGGCGGAACCCGGGTTCCTAAATACCATTTAAGAATTGAAGCTTACGGAACCATAGATGAATTAAACGCATATATGGGTTTACTGAGAGATCAAAACATTGATAAACACACTTCTGAAGTGTTATTTAAAATTCAAAATGAATTATTTACACTTGGTGCTATGCTGGCAACTCCCCCTGAAAAGGAATTGTTAAAAAGTGGTAAAGAACGTTTAGCAATAGAAAAAATTAATGAGGAAAAAGTTACTTTCCTCGAACTTGAAATGGATTGTATGAATGA
>Ga0316188_10000985_pt1 | contig 13280 bp, 13 predicted proteins | sample Phiworburrow1_MG_FD_204933 | JGI IMG/M metagenome (GOLD analysis project Ga0316188, IMG submission 204933) | Coastal sediment microbial communities from Maine, United States - Phippsburg worm burrow 1 | ecosystem: Environmental > Aquatic > Marine > Coastal > Sediment | place: USA: Maine...
TGAAGGAAGTTCGGATTCTGATAACCTGGAGATGGACATGGAAGCCTTCAATTTGTGGAAAAACATTGTGCCGGAAAGCCGAATTATCAAAGGTGATAAAAAAGATAATTTTTGGGAAATGGGAGATCAGGGCCCGTGTGGTCCTTCATCGGAAATTCATGTAGACATACGTTCCAAAGAAGAGAAGGAAAAGATTGACGGGGCCACTTTGGTAAACCGGGATCACCCACAGGTGGTAGAGATTTGGAATTTGGTTTTTATTCAGTATAACAGAAGAGCAAATGGCAAACTGGAACCACTTCCTGAAAAGCATGTGGATACCGGAATGGGTTTTGAACGTCTTTGTATGGTTATGCAGGGGGTGCAATCCAATTACGATACGGATATCTTTACACCAATTATCCGGGAGATAGAAACAATTACGAACACTAAATACGGAAAAGAAAAAGATACGGACATTGCTATTAGGGTAATTGCTGATCATATTCGCGCGGTATCCTTTTCTATAGCAGATGGCCAGTTGCCAAGTAATACAGGAGCTGGTTATGTAATACGAAGAATTTTAAGAAGGGCAATCAGGTATGGTTTTACTTTTTTAGATACCAAAGACCCTTTTATGTTTCGTCTTATTAATGCCCTTATTTTAAGTATGGGAGACGCTTTTCCGGAATTAAAGGAACAGAGGAACCTCATAGAAAATGTAATACGGGAAGAGGAACACTCCTTTTTAAAGACCCTTGAACAGGGATTGGTGTTACTGGATAATGTTATTTCAAATACGAAAGGTGAAATAGTAAATGGCAAAAAAGCTTTTGAATTGTATGACACATACGGTTTTCCAATAGATTTAACCGCGCTGATTTTAAGTGAAAAAGGATTGAAACTGGACCAAAGTGGTTTTAAATTGGCGATGAAAGAACAGAAGGACCGTTCCAAAGCTGCCTCTGAAGTTTCAAAAGATGATTGGACGGTTCTTATGGAAGATGCGCAACAGGAGTTTGTGGGATATGATTTCCTGGAAGCTCAGGTGAAACTCGTAAAATACAGAAAGGTAGTTTCTAAAAAGGAGGGAAGCCTGTTCCAGATGGTCTTCAATTTAACCCCTTTTTATCCGGAAGGTGGTGGCCAGGTTGGTGATAAGGGATACCTGGAAGTACCCAATGGCGATGTCGTATACATTTTAGATACAAAGAAAGAGAATAACGAAATCATTCATTTTTCAAAAAACCTTCCCAAACATCCAAATGAAGTACTTACGGCCGTTGTGGATAAAAAACAAAGGGAACGGACAGCTCGTAATCATACCGCTACCCATTTATTGCACCAGGCACTTAGGGAAATTTTGGGGAATCATGTAGAGCAAAAAGGTTCTGCAGTACATTCAAAATATCTGAGATTTGATTTTTCTCACTTTGCTAAAATGACTGCGGAGCAGCTCCGCGATGTAGAAAATTTTGTAAATATGAGGATAGATGAACAACTACCTTTGGAAGAACAGCGAGCCATGCCTATGCAAAAAGCACTAAAAGAAGGTGCAATGGCCTTGTTCGGGGAAAAATACGGAGATGCGGTTCGCACCATTAGATTTGGACAATCTATAGAGCTTTGTGGTGGCACACATGTCCGGAACACGGGAGATATTTGGCATTTTAAAATTGTTTCGGAAGGTGCAATTGCAGCGGGCATTCGAAGAATTGAGGCAATTACTTCAGATGCAGTAAAAAATTATTATCACGACAATATCAGAAAATTATTTGAGATAAGTGATCTTTTAAAAGGAACTCAAGACCCTGTTAAGGCCGTAGAAAACCTTCAGGATGAAAATGCAAAATTAAAAAAAGAGATCGAGGGCCTTTTAAGATTAAAAGCCAAAAATCTTGAAACAGATTTAATCCGGCAGATTGTGGAAATCAACGGGGTGCAATTTTTGGCAGAGAAAGTGGATTTAAATGCATCCGGCATCAAGGACCTGGCGTTTGAAATGGGTAAAGAACGAAATAACCTGTTTCTATTATTCGCTACAGAACAGGATGGAAAAGTACTTTTATCATGTTATATTTCCAAAGAGCTGGTGGGATCAAGAGATCTCAATGCGGGGCAGATTGTGCGGGAATTAGGAAAATATATTGAGGGCAGTGGCGGCGGCCAACCATTCTTCGCAACTGCAGGAGGAAAAAACCCCGGGGGCATTCCTCTGGCATTGGAAAAGGCGAAGGAGTACCTAAAATAAGAAAGATGCGATTTTTTAAGCCCAATATGGTAAATTGGAAATATATTCTGGGTGAAATCTTTTTGATATTTATAGGCATTAGCCTGGCTATTTGGTTTAATAATTGGAATACCTCGAATCAAATAGATGAGAATAAAAGCGTTGCCATCGATAAAATAGAGGAAGAGATTCGAAATAATTTAAGGGAATTAGTGGCTGCGCGGAATATAAATATTAAAATTCCGGAAGCCGTAGAGGCATATAAAGAAATGCGCTCTGAAACGGATGGGCAGGTGATCTCCAGTATCTCCGACATGCAACTATTTCAGAAAAGCTTTCCCGGATTTTTGCGAATAAATGATTCTTTGAGAATAAATGATTCTATATACAGCTACTCCGGGGATACCCAGATAAATCTTGAACTCCCCGAATTATCAGAAATTGCCTGGGAAACTTCCAGGCATATGGGGATAGCTAATGCGTTTGGCTATGAATGTCTTTATGAGTTGGAAAATATGTACAATATTCAGCGACTGGTCCAAAATGAAATTAACAAAGCCGCTGAGGCTTTACAAACTCAGGAAATAGCTCGTCTTCTGCGCATTCTGGGATTCATAAGGCAGTATGATGCCCAGTTGGAGGCGGATTATATCTCTATGCTGGAGCAAATCCCTGATTGTTTGTAACCATATGAAAAGTACAGGATGAAACTTCAAACAATAGTGCCTTTACAATCTGAGAAAGAAGAGATTGATTATCAAAGCTCAATATTTCTCCTGGGCTCTTGTTTTGTTGAAAATATAGGAAGGAAACTCGATTATTATAAATTTCAAACCCTTCAAAATCCATTTGGAATATTGTTTCATACGGAAGCCATAGAAAACTTGATAGCCCGCACAGTTGAGAGAAGGGGGTATACGGACTCTGATGTTTTTTATTACAATGAACGCTGGCACTGCTTTGATGTACATTCAGGCCTTAGTGACCCGTCTAAAGAAATATTAATCAAGAATTTAAATAGCGCTCTTCTTACCACAAGAAACAAACTAAATGAGGCTACACATATTATAATCACCCTTGGGACTGCCTGGGTTTACAAAAATGTTGAATCTCAGAAGAGAGTAGCCAATTGCCATAAACTTCCTCAGAACCAATTTACTAAGGAGTTGCTTTCACCCCTAGAAATTGAAGAAAGTGTGCAACGGATAATTTTAAATATCAGAAGGGTAAACCAAACAGCATCGGTTATTTTTACAATTTCCCCCGTACGGCATTTAAAAGACGGATTTATTGAAAATCAACGCAGCAAAGCCAACTTGATTTCGGCTGTCGGAAAGATTATGGAATCAACCTTAGCTAATCAAAATGTTCGTTATTTTCCGGCGAATGAACTTATGATGGATGAGCTCCGTGACTATAGATTTTATGCGGAAGATATGGTACATCCAAATTCACTTGCCATTGACTATATCTGGGAAAAATTTAAATATGTATGGGTTTCTGAGGACACCAAGGTTGTAATGGAGTTAGTTCAGGAAATAAAGAAAGGATTATCTCATAGGCCTTTTAATGAAGAAGCAGAGCAACACCGGATATTTTTGGAATCGCTTGATGAAAAAATTTCGTTTCTGAAAAAGAAGTATCCATTTATGAAGTTTGATAGATGAAGCGAGTTTTAGTAGGTATTGTAATTGCCATGGCCTTGATTTTGATTTTTCAATCCTGGAACAACAGAAAAGAAGATAAATCTATCTTGAAGGAGAATAGCATGTTGATTCAGGAGCAGATTAAAAATGTTTCCAAACTAATAGTTACTGAAGGTCATTTTTCTGAGGTATACACCTATAAAGATTCACAGAAGTTGTTTGGTTCCTTTTTTACGGCAGATAAGAAAGCATTGGTAGTGGTGAATGCCGAAGTTACTGTGGCTTATGATCTGAATGAAATGAATTTTCAGGTAGATGAGTCTTCCAAAACACTCAGGATTATAAATTTACCGGAACCGGAGATTAAAATTAATCCGGATTTTGAATATTACGATGTAACGGAAGATTATTTCAACCAATTTAGTGCGGAGGATTATAATAAGATCAAAAACAACGTAAAGGCATCATTGCTAAAAAAAGTGAAAGCTTCTTCTCTTCTAAAAAATGCCGAGAACAGATTAATGAGTGAACTGTCCAGGTTTTTTATATTAACCCGTACACTGGGATGGACGCTCACCTATGATAACGAGATCGTTAAAGAAGATATTTTCGAAAATTTTCCTGACAACTGATTATAATTCTACGAAAAGGCCATTTCTCAATCAAATTGTTCAACAGCCCATTTGATATACTGTTCCCAGTCGTATTCGGTTACATCGTGTTTCCCGGATCGAATATGGTATGCCAGCGTGTTTTGGACTGGAGAATTCACTGCGGGCATTTCAATAGTTGGTATCCCGTCTTTTCCAAATAATGTATAAACAGGAGTAGCGTAATAGGCAGAGAGAAATTCTCCTTTAGGGTCTGCCCATTCATCTTCCTTTGCACTGGCAACGTACAGGGGTCTGGGGGCTATTAATGCCAGTAATTCATGTTGATCTACCGGTAAGTTCTCTTCTGCGTCGTTATATTTTTTAAAATTTTCAGAAAACCAATAGGGAAAACTTTTATTGATTTGAGCTAGGGTTTCTCCGAACTTGCGTTTAGATAAGGCAGCTCCTCCGCAACCTGAATCATTTGAAATGACACCCGCAAACCTTGTGTCTGTTGCACCGGCCCACAAAGCAGCTTTGCCCAATCTGGAATGGCCAAAAACAACAACCCTGGAGGCATCTACTTCTTTATCATTTTCCAGGTAGTCCATAGCCCTGCTTAGAGCCCAGGCCCAGGCTGCGATGCTGCCCCATTCATCTTTGGCTGGGCTTTTCTGCCCATCTCTGTAAAACAAAGGATGAAGGCCATCTGTAAAGTCATTTTTATCAGGATCTATTTCCCCATAGTAAATAGTGGCCAGGCCAAATCCGGCTTCAATCATTTTAGCTACGGCCCATCTGCCGGATAACTTCCCCCTGCTTTCCTCGGTTAAGGTATGGTTGGTAATACCTATTGATTCATTATTAAGCGACCAGGCATTTGAGATGATAACCCCGGGATCGTTACTCACTGTATGATTGCCATGAAAATTATAACCTAAAAACACAGGCGCCCGGGATACTTCCATGGGCAGGTACAAAAGCATAATAAACTGCAATGTTCTGTCACCCTTTGTCAATGTTACCTGCACTTGTTTTCTCCTGGCCCGGCCATCGAGCGCAGATTTGCTTTCTTCTACAATTTTAAAAGCAATATTATCTATGGATCCCGGGACTTTGCCAAAAACCTCAGTTTCATAAAAAGCAGTTAATTCTGGTTTTCGTAATTCGTTCCAGGCAGAGCTCGTCAGAATTTGTTGTTTTGAAAAAGTCGTTAAAGGATCAGGCAGGTCAATCTCGGGTACTTTAGATTCATCATAATTGGCGGTAAATTGAGCATTCATAGTTTGGATTGCAAGTATTATACAGGCAGGCAAGATATAATATCTCATAAAATTAATTATTAATTGACCAATTGGGCATCAACCAATGATATGCCATCATCTATTAATTGACCCACTTTTGGGTTATTAAGTTTAACAGTTTCTAAATGAGAATGGATTTGTTGTGCAAAACTATCGTCTCCATTGCTTTTGGCCAATTCGTAAAGTTCAATGGATAATAGCCAGTCTTTCGGATATTTTTCACAAATTTCTTTAAATACCTTATTCCTTGAAATTGTGGTGTTGATACCTTCGCGAAATTGTCTTATCTGACCGTAATACTGCTCCAGTTTTTTTCGGGCTTCAGATTTTTTTGGTTTTATGGTCGACGAGGAAACTTTGTGGGTTATCAAATCGAAACTACTGAGATCCGCGGGACCGTTAAAAGCAGATATAACCTTTTCCCCCACAGCCATATGATATAAACCGGATTCCGGTTTGAAAAGCACTTGTTTGCCATAGGTTACTGTACAATTCCTGATCGTTATTAGGATAATTTTACCCATAATATTCCGGGTACCTGTAATAATTTCCCCATTGACCTTAATATCCCCTTCAAATTCAAGCGAGATAGTTTCACCTTCATAGATGTTATATGCTTTCAGGTCTCGTGGACTCATATCTTCTATAGCCAGATTAATGCCTTTCAGCTTCCCAATTGGGGATCCAAAACCTTTGGAATAAGCATGTCTGCTATGGCCAACAAGCTCTTTTTCCCTGTATGACAAAGCGGTTTCCCCAAGTGTCCGGAGATATACCGGTTTACCATCGTATGAAATTACATCATGGAAAATCCCTGAAATTTGTAAACCGGTACTCAGTTCTACCGTACCCAGTTCTTTGGCGTTTATCAATTTAGTTACCCCTGCAAGACCACCTTTTCGCAAAGACATGGTATTGGCAAATTCTTCCAGGACCTGACTCAGAAATGCAAAATCTGGTGTTACAAAGAGTTGTGGTTGTGGTTGGGTAATATCGAAAGCAGTATGGGCTGCCTCAATGCTGTAGGGTATTTTTTTTACCTTCTCTGTCATGCACCATGCACTCTCACCAATAGAAGATAAAAGTCCGGCTCCATAAATTTTTGGCTTGTCCACAGTTCCAATTAGCCCGTACTCTACAGTCCACCAATGTAAATTCCTGATAAGTGCCATTTCGCTGGGTTCACCCATATTTTGCTGCAATTCCTCAATGTGTTTCTCTGCCTTTTGAATATTGAGCTCAGAGGTACCGGGAGCTTCTTTTATTATAGATAAATATCGGACTGCTTCATAAAGATCGTAATCCTTAGCGCTGGAGATTGCCTTAGCACCTATTTCACCAAACCTTCTCAAATATTCTGCATATTCGGGATTTGCTATGATAGGTGCATGACCGGCTCCTTCATGGATGATATCTGGTGCGGGAGTATATTCAATATGCTCGAGTTGTCTTATGTCTGAAGCAATTACCAGTACATTGTATGCTTGAAATTCCATAAAGGCCGCTGGTGGAATGAACCCGTCAACGGCAACTGCCGCCCAGCCAATTTCTTTTAAAATGCGATTCATTCCATACATATTAGGAATGTGATCTACAGAAATCCCTGTTTTTTCAAGTCCCTCTATATAAGATTTATGGGCTACAGCACTCAGATAGTCTACATTTTTTCGCATAACATATCGCCAGACCGCCTGGTCTATAGCTGAATAATCCTCATAGTTCTGAGGTTTAATATACTGTTTAAGATGTGTGGGAAGTTTATCTAAAATAGGGTTGCTTTCAAAAGACATATTACTTGATTAATGCCCAATAAAGATACAAAAAACCGCCCAATAAGGGCGGTTAATATTTTAGTTGACAGCGGGTGCTTCCGGAGGGTATTGTTGCAATATTTGCGATACAAATTCACGGATACGCTGCTCTTTCTTTTCTATTTTTTTAATATTATTCAGGTTGCCTACACCTCTTCCCTGCCATACTAATTCTTTTTTTGACGTATCTATAAAATCTATATAAAGAGTGCCTTCTGTTCGGGTGCTTACATTATTGCCATAATAACCCGGTCCCCAAAAACCCGGTCCCCAAAAATATGGATTGTAGTAGCCATAGTAACCCGGATAGCCCCAGCCCCAGCCATAGCCATAACCCCAGCCTCCGTTGTAGACATCCACCTCTACTCGTTCATTCGTAAAGATACTTACAAGAAGGTCTGGCTTCTCAGACTTAACAAAGCCAAGGGAAGCCATTTCTGTTTCAACTGCTCTTAGGATTCGCTTCTTGTCCAGATCCGAAATTTGGGCCTTGTCTATGCCTGTTTTGTAAAAGGCATAGCTCTTGTAAGCCTTAAAATCAGTTTGCCTGTCATAATCTGACAAGACACTTACAGACGAACAGGAACTTAGGAAGAGAAGGAAAAGCATCGGCACTGCAATTATTTTGATCTTTTTCATAATAATTTTTTTGAGTTTGTCAAGCATCAAAATTATGGGCGCAATTATCATGCCAAATGCAGAGTTTATTTATTGCAAATTTGTCTTTGCATTATACCCATAAGGACAATGTTTACAGCTGCTTTCACAACAGTAGCCGCGCTTTAGATGATATTCTTTTGTAAAGACTCGATAGCCTTCTTCAGATAAGTAATAATCACCTTCTTCCGCTGGTAATATCTTTTTCATAAGTGTAAAATTACGAGATTATTGTCAATAAAATATTCCGTTCCGAATCAGAAACTGATAAACTGTCACCAACCCTATTGATTTCAGCTTACCGTATATGTGGGCAACCTGTCCTGATTTATGAGCTAAAATAGATTTTAACAATTATATTTGTTTACGGTTTTTTATACAATGGCGTATGATTGTGATAATTAGACATTTTTTTTACAAGAATTATGTAGGCTTGTCTTTATGGCCATTTATAATCCTCAAGAATGATCAGTTAAAACAGGATGCTGTGCTAATTAATCACGAAAGGATTCATTTAAAACAACAGCAGGAACTTCTTATTATTCCTTTTTATTTTTTTTATATCTCTGAATGGTTGCTGAGGTCAGTACTTTATTTTGACAGCTACAAAGCATATCAAAATATCAGCTTTGAACGCGAGGCCTTTCACAATGAAATAAATATGGAATACCTTGCAAAAAGAAAACGATATAGCTTTATTAAATATCTTTGGAGGCAATAAGCCCTGAAGTTGTGTTGGTCACTAATCAAAAAATAAATCTCCCTCTCCTGGAGAAAAAGAATATAGAGCTTCACCTGAAACGTGAGGATTTGATTCATCCTCAAATTTCTGGCAACAAATATCGCAAACTCAAGTACAATTTTCTTAGGGCAAAGGAATTGAATTATCATACCGTACTAACTTTCGGGGGTGCTTTTTCTAATCATATTGCCGCAACGGCCTTTGCGGGAAAAATAAATGGCTTACGGGCCATTGGCGTGATTCGCGGGGAAGAATTGGCCGGTTTATGGAAAAACAATCCAACTTTATACAAAGCTGATCAGGAAGGCATGATTTTTAAATTTGTCTCCAGAGAGGAATATAGGAAAAAGGAAACTATTGGTTTTTTAGCTGGTTTAAAGGCAGAATTTGGTGAATTTTATATGCTTCCGGAAGGGGGAACAAATGAATTTGCCGTTAAAGGTTGCGAGGAGATTCTTAACGCAAATGATTCGGGATTTGATGTAATCTGCTGTCCTGTAGGAACGGGAGGTACGTTGGCTGGAATTATCAATTCTGCAGCTCCCCATCAAAGGGTAATAGGTTTTCCTGCCCTTAAAGGTGACTTTTTAAAGAAAGATATTTGTAAATTTGTCGAAAATGGGAACTGGGAATTAAGTTCAGATTACCATTTTGGGGGCTATGCCAGGATTGATGAATCATTGATAAAATTTATAAATGATTTCAGGCAAAACACTGGAGTACCATTGGATCCGGTATATACAGGAAAAATGATTTACGGTGTATTAGAAATGATTGCCTTGGATTATTTTAAACCGTGGACAAAAATACTGGCTATACATACTGGTGGATTACAAGGGATAGCTGGAATGAATTTATATTTGAAAAACAAAAATTTACCCTTAATCAATATATGAAAAAAGCGGCACTGGCAATTGTTTTGTCCTTTTTATTTCTTAGTTGCGGGACTAAAAAAAGAACGACTTACTCCAAGAAATCAACTGCTGAAATAGCGAAGTCTGACAAAGAAAATAATCACCAAACTGAAAATCTTTTTCCTGAAGATGCTAAAAAATTCGTACCCTTTTCCACATCATCTGTAGAAGAATATTTAAATGCCTTTTCAGAAATAGCGCAATTGGAAATGAAAACCTATGGCATACCGGCTAGTATTACCCTGGCACAGGGTATCCTTGAAAGTGGCTATGGAAGTGGTGCCCTTACCCTTAAAACAAACAATCATTTTGGCATAAAATGCCATAATAGCTGGGATGGGGAGTATGAATATCACGATGATGATGAAAAAGGGGAGTGTTTTAGAAAATACAACCATCCTATGTACTCTTTTCGGGACCACAGCATTTTTCTGTCTTCCAGGGCACGGTATGCTTCCCTTTTCAATTTAAGGAGGGATGATTATAAAGGTTGGGCAAAAGGACTCAGGAAAGCGGGTTATGCAACCGACGTTAAATATCCTCAAAAATTGATTTCTTTTATTGAGAGGTATCAGCTTTACAAATATGACCAGGAAGTTTTGGCCAAGGGGTATAAGGTTCAGCCCGAACCTAAAGTATACGATTACAAAATGCACGTAGTGCAAAAGGGAGATACCTTATATTCTATTTCCAGGACCTATTTTATTTCCGTTGACGAGTTGATGGAACTTAATGATATGAACTCGAGTAGTTTGGCTGTCGGACAGAAACTGAAGGTTAGGTCGGAAAGAATAAAATAAACAAATATGATTTACAAGAGAAGTAGCGCCTTATTTGCTGAGGCCAGGAAATATATTCCGGGAGGTGTTAATTCTCCTGTTCGTGCCTTTAAGGCAGTTGGAGGTGACCCTGTTTTTGTGGAAAGGGCCAAAGGCGCTTATTTATATGATGTGGATGGAAATAGATTAATTGATTTTATTTCCTCCTGGGGCCCGCTAATTTTAGGGCATGCCTATGAACCTGTAATCAATGCGGTTATTGATAAAGCTAAGCTTGGCACTTCTTTTGGAATGCCTACCGAAATTGAGACAGATTTAGCTCAATTGGCAGTTTCTATGGTCCCGAATATTGACAAAATCAGATTTGTGAACAGCGGCACAGAAGCTTGTATGAGTGCCATTAGACTGGCCCGGGGTTTTACGGGAAAAGATAAGATCATAAAGTTTGCCGGGTGTTATCACGGTCATTCAGATTCTTTTTTAATTCAGGCAGGCAGTGGTGCAGTAACATTTGGCAGCCCCAATAGTCCCGGTGTGACCAAAGGGACGGCAAAGGACACTTTGTTAGCCCAATATAATAACCTGGAAAGCGTGATTACTCTGACAGAGGCCAACAAAGGTGAAATTGCCGCTGTAATCATAGAGCCCATTGCAGGTAATATGGGATGTATTGTACCCCAGGCTTCTTTTATAGAAGGACTGAGAAAGATCTGCACAGAAGAAAATATTCTTTTGGTTTTTGATGAGGTAATGACAGGTTTCCGACTCGGGCCCGGAGGGGCGCAGGAGGCTTTAGGAATAGATGCTGATATTGTAACTTTCGGAAAGGTAATTGGCGGCGGGCTTCCTGTAGGAGCATTCGCTTCACGTGACGAAATTATGGCTTATCTGGCTCCGGAAGGGCCTGTTTATCAGGCTGGCACTCTTAGCGGCAATCCATTGGCTATGAGCGCCGGACTTGCCATGCTCACAGAGTTAAATAACAGACCTGAGATTTTCGAGAGCCTTGCCAAAAAAACGGCTTATCTTCATGAGGGCCTGTCTTCTGTTTTAATTGAACATGGCATTCCTCACCAGATTAACCGTTTTGGATCTATGATATCGGTTCATTTTACTGAAAGCCCTGTAATAGACTTTACAAGCTCTGCTAAGGGTAATAATGATTTATTTCGAAGGTATTTTCATGGGATGTTAGAGCAGGGAATTTATTTACCCCCGAGCGCTTTTGAAAGCTACTTCCTAAATGATGCGATTAGCTATGAAGATTTAGATAATACAATTGAAGCCTTAAAGAAGATTGCCCCTGATTTGACTCATAAGGCGTTGTACTAAAAGATAACGGAGTGCAGATAAAATGACTTAATATCCGTACTCCGTTTTCTATGCAGTATATGATTTATTTTCCATGCTTGCCATGCGATCGATTTTGTCTATTTGAATCTTTTCCGTGATTTCTTTGGTGCTGATGCATGCGTCCCCACTTTTGGAATTGTTCTTCTGATAGGATTTGTTTCATCTTCCCTTTTTGGGCAATACTTCTATCTAATCTTTCATTTTGAAAGGTAAAACGCTCTTCTGCGCTCGGTTTAGAATTTTCTGCACCTTCCCTTTTTGCTTTGTGTTCCAGCACCAGTGCCTGGTGTTCCCTGGTATCTTCCAAAATTATCTTTTGGATTTCTTTTTTCTGAGACTCGTTTAAATCCAAGGCCAAAGTCATTTTTTTTGTCTTAAGCGTGGCTATTTGTTCCGGAGACATATCTTTCATGCCCCTTTGATCAGAATCAAAATGATGACTTCTTTGAGAATAGCCCATCAGGCCAATTAACAATACTGCAGTTACGAATACTTTTTTCATGTGTTTATGTTTTTGTTATACGCTTTAGATGATCAAAACCATATATGGTTTAACCCCAATTCCGGTATTATAAAAATTTTAACATTGCAGGTAATAGGTTGTGTGCAGTGTTAGAGGAAATTATTGGTACTTGAAACCAAGAACAAAAAAAAGGGTCCGGTTGATACCGAACCCTTTTATATGAGAATTGTTATTTGGATATGTTGTACTAGTTCAGATTTTCAGATTCTGTTACAACCGCAGGGGTTATAACATCATCCGTTAAGGCTTCAACCTCTATTGCTGCATATTCCTGTTCATTGTTTTGATTATTATCCAAACCATAGTAGGTAAAAGCAGATATTACAAAGCAAACAAAATAAAGCAGACTTTTCATTTTATAGGTCATAATTCAGGGTTTTTTGTATACTACTAATTTATATCCAAAAATGAACCGGGAATAATGATTGTTGTGAATGTCACTTTTAATGAGGTTAAAATGGGTTTATTTGTGGTCTGTCCGATTATAATGGAGATTTCCTGAAATAGCATTTTACTCTTAATACCTCAAATAAGGTAATTCATCGACTTTTTTTAGCGAGATGAAACCGGATTTAGTATTTGGTCTATCCGCTCAGCTGCATTTTCTAAAAGGTAATTGCTAAGAGAATCAGAAGTACACGGGATGGTATTATAAATAATTCTTTTCATGCTATTCATTTCCGCTCTGGCTTTCTGATGTCCAAATTGGTAGAGTGGATCTCCTGCGTTTTATAGAATCCGCCAGCCTT
>Ga0316188_10000987_pt1 | contig 13257 bp, 13 predicted proteins | sample Phiworburrow1_MG_FD_204933 | JGI IMG/M metagenome (GOLD analysis project Ga0316188, IMG submission 204933) | Coastal sediment microbial communities from Maine, United States - Phippsburg worm burrow 1 | ecosystem: Environmental > Aquatic > Marine > Coastal > Sediment | place: USA: Maine...
TGGGTGATCCATCAGCGCTGGCGCAGCTGGTGCTTTCCTACGACTGGAAACAGGACATCCAGGTGCTGGCCGCGCTGAGTTTTCCTGTCGGTCCCGGCGGCAGCGAGTACGGGGGTATCGATACCGGGCAAAAGGGTTTGTATCTCTCTACCGGGCCTTCATTGTTCGCGCAACTGGCCTGGTACTTTTAAAACCCGGGATATACAGCCCGGACTTGTACAGAGGCTTACTGGTTATCGTTACTGTTTTTTGTGTCTGCCTGCGGATGCGAGATAAAGCAGGCTGCCCAGTGCAAAAAATAGCGCGGTGGTCAGCCATGCGGTCATGGATGCAAAGGTGATCAGCCAAAGGCATAGCAACAGTGCAACTGCAGGCACCAGGTAACCACCATGCAGGCGGAACTGACCTTCTGTTTTTTCGATACGTTTTTCGAGTACAGGCAAGGCCGCCACGCCCAGGATGTAGCTCAAAAGACGCGCAAGCGTGCTGACCACCGCGAGCCAGACAAAACTGCCGCTGAGCGCCAGCACCAAACCCACGGCCGCATAGAACACGATGGAGTTCAGCGGTGTCCGGGTGCGTGGGTGTATTTGGCCGAACCAGGCCGGCAATGAACCCATTTTGGCCAGCGCGTAAGTCATCCGCGGGGCGGAGAGTATCGATGCCGAACAGTTACCGCCGATCGAGAATACCGCACCCAGGGTTAACAGGGCAGCACCGGTTGAGCCCATCAGGATTTCTGCGACATCCGCCAATGGTGTCTTGCTATCGGCCAGACCCGGCAGAACGGAGACCGAAATTAGCTGGATCATGAAATACACGACGGTAATGATCAGCACCGTGAGGGTGATGGCACGGGGGATATCCTTACGCGGATCGCGGGCCTCCCCGGCGGGTACGACGGCGCTCTCGAAGCCTACGAAAGCATAAAGCAGGACCAGTATTGTTTCACCGAGGGTGCCAGTTATCGGCAGTTCGGCGTGCAGCAGTATTCCGGGTTGAATATGCGATAGGCCCAGCAGGATCAATAGAAAAAGCGGCACCAGCTTGAGGGCTGAAAACAGGAATACGACATTCATGCTCTGGCGAATGCCGATGATGTTGAATATTGCCAATAATACAAACACCAGCGTAACGGCCACCTGGTGACCCACGCCGGATGCCAGCGGGGCCCAGAACCAGCCCGCATAGGTGACCAATAAGGAAATATTGGCGCCGATGGCGGCCAGCCTGCCGATATAGACCAGCCAACCGGTCTGAAAACCGGCAAACGAACCGAAGGCCAGGCCGGCGTACTGGATGGGGCCACCGGTGTCACTGAAAAAGCTGGCGGCACGGGCAAAGCACAGAACCACGGTCATGATCAATACCGCGCAGACCAGGAAAAGCCACGGGCTGAAATTACCGCTTTTTGCGGCAGCGATTGCGGGTAGCGCGAAGATGCCGGCACCGATTACGCCATTGAGGGCGATTGCCGCGAAACCCAGTTGACCGATTTCACGGTTCAGCGAAACATCTTTATCATTGTTCATTTTTTCTTGTTCCACCTGAAAGTACTGGGCACTCTAAGCAAAATCCAATCTGCATTGCAACCATAAAAGCACGGCGGATGTATGGTGGCAGGGTCACTGGGGTGGGTAGTGATGTACGGTGGCAAGGCCGCTGGGGCGGGTAGTTACTTCCAGGACGCGCTAGTCACATCCCTGGTGTCGCTCGGTACTCGGCTCCTGCCTCGTACGGTCCTGGAAGCAACTACCCGCCCCAGCGTCCAGCGCACGCCGTGCAAATCTTTCAGAAGCCATTGACCAGTCTTTTCGCACAGCGCAGAGGGTGTGCAGTACCTTTCTTCAGGACCTTGAGCGAGAAGGTGAGACCGTGAAACGGTCGAGAGGCTGGCCTGGGCCACAGGACGTCGCGATAGAGGCCCCAGGGAGGGGTTCACGCCGTGTCCTGAAGAAAGGTACTGCATGGCCTCGGCACCCAAACAGATAAGGAAATGTATTCAGCACGGCAAATAAAGCGGTAGCATTCACATATGAAAAACGTACCTGCACAGGTTTGGCGGTTGATGGTGGCCTATGCGCTGATGATGGCCGGGACCTCGCTGATGGTCCTGATCGCCGGGATCATCGGTACACAGTTTGCCCCTTCACCTGGCATGGCCACCTTACCGGTTGCATTGACGATCGTGGGTGTGGCCCTGTCGACCCTCCCGACCGGCAGCTTACAAAGCCGCTATGGGCGCAGGAAAGTATTTATCAGCTATGGGTTTCTCGCCGTTTTGGCAGCATTGCTGGCAACGCTGAGCCTGGTGTACCAGAGCTTCGGCGGGTTTTGCATGGCAGCGATATTGATGGGCTGGTCGGGCGCGGCGGGGCATCAATACCGGTTTGCGGCGATGGAAAGCGTATCCGCTGAACAGGTGCCGAAAGCGACCTCGGTACTGCTCTTTGGCGGCATCCTGGCAGCCGCAGTCGGACCGGAAATCGCAGTGTTGGGGCAACACTTGCTGGCGACGGAGTTTGCCGGTTCCTACCTGTTGTTGGCCGGTGTTTACGCGCTGGGTATCATCCTGATCAGTTTTTACAGGGAGACCCGGGTTGGCAGCAGTTCGCATACCTTGCAGGGGCGGCCGTTGTTGCAGATCATGCGCTCACCGGTAATCATCCTCGCTGTTGCCGCCTCTGCCGTGGGATACGGGGTGATGAGTTTCGTGATGACCGCCGGACCGGTGAGTATGCACGAGCACGCCGGCCACGATATGCAGGCAACCAAGTGGGTGCTTCAATCCCATATCGCGGCTATGTATTTGCCCTCGCTCGTCTACCCCTGGTTATTCAGCAAAATGGGTTACAGGGGCATGATGTCGGCCGGTGTGGGGGCTTTGTTGTCATGCCTGCTTATCGGCTCGATCAATACGGATTTTATTCACTACTGGCTGACGATGGTTATCCTGGGTGTTGGCTGGAACTTCCTGTTCCTCAGCGGAACCAATTTATTGCGTCACGGTTATCGCGATGAAGAGCGTTTCAAGGTGCAGTCATTTAATGATTTCCTGGTTTTTTCAATACAGGGGACCGCCAGCCTGAGTTCGGGCTGGTTCCTGTATCACTGGGGCTGGCAGGGCGTACTCTACGCCTCGGTGCCGCTGGTGCTGGCCTTTGCTTTACTGGCCGGGTTCAGTGCCGCTTTTGCAGCCATGTCCGGGCAACATACCTAGAGGCCCGATGGCTTATCCGGGTGCTTCCTCGCTACGCTTTATGATTTTTAAGATGCGGGATATGCCCAGACGATCACATTTGTGATTACAATGTAAGTGTGGATACCATGGCCGTAACCTGTGATTTTTCGTGCGATCCGGCGGGATGATGAACAACGCGTTCCTCAGTATTGAAAACCTGCCGGACAGGCTGGTTGTCAATGTTAAGGGTCACTGGGTATTTGACGAGGTTCTGGCGCTGGAGGATGCAGTCGCGACGGTGTTGCCGGAACCGGGGCAGGCCGTTAGCTTCCTGTGTGTGGGTTTGGAGGAAATCGATATCGCCGGTGCGTGGGTGCTCTATGATCGCACGCAACAGTTATCCCACTTGGGAATTAAAACTGAACTCACCGGTTTCAAGGCGGCTCATCTCAAGTTTCTGCAGCATATTATCGATGCGGCGGCCATCCGTGAATACCAGGAACCTGACAGCGAGCCGGTGCACCCGCGGCACCTGCAGGTGGCCTTCGAAACACTGGGGAAGCATACGGCCGCCCTGATTGAAGACCTTGGCACGATCGCCAGATCCATCCTGGAAGGCGTATACCGACCATCGTTGTTCATGGTGGGTGAAACCATCAAGCAGGTTTACTACACCGGTGTCCAGGCCATCCCGGTGGTGGTCGTGATCACTTTTCTGATCGGTATTGTCACGGTCCACCAGGCAGCCGGGCAACTGGAGAAGTTCGGCGCCACGGTGCTGGTGGTAGACCTTGTAAGCATATCGATTACCCGTGAGATGGGTGTGCTGCTGGCAGCGATCATGGTGGCGGGCCGATCCGGCAGCGCCTTTGCCGCCGCTCTCGGGGTCATGAAACTCAACGAGGAAGTGGATGCCATGTGGGTGCTGGGTCTTAACCCCAACCAGATGCTGGTGATTCCGCGTATCCTCGGGTTGGTGATTGCATTGCCGATCCTGACTGTTTTTGCGGATGCGGCCGGTATCGCCGGTGGTGCATTGATCGCAGTGGGTACAATGGGTATCAGCGGGTTACAATTCGTTGAGCGCGTGGCTTACAGCACCGATCTGACGGACTTTTATGTTGGCTTGAGCAAGGCGCCAGTGTTTGCGCTGCTTATTGCCATGATTGGCACCTTGCGTGGTATGCAAGTGAAGTCCTCGGCTGAAGAACTGGGACTCAAAACCACGATGGCGGTGGTACAGTCGATCTTCATGATCATCGCTGCCGACGCGTTGTTTGCGACGCTGTTCACACGGATGGGTATCTGATGGAAACGATCATTTCAGTCAAAAACCTTGTCAACCGTTTCGGTAGCCAGGTTGTGCATGACGGGCTCTGCCTGGATATCCGACGTGACGAGATCCTCGGTGTGGTGGGTGGTTCCGGCAGTGGAAAATCGGTTCTGATGCGCAGTATCCTGGGTCTGCAAAAGCCCAACAGCGGCACCATTACCGTGCTGGGACAGAAGATCGAATATCACAAACCGGGCCCGAGCCGTTGCTGGGGCGTGTTATTCCAGGCCGGGGCGCTCTTGTCGGGTCTGACTGTGCAGCAGAATGTTGAGTTACCGATCGCCCTGTATTCGAACATGCCGGTAGAAACCCGCCATGAACTGGCCAGCCTGAAACTGCTGATGACGGGTTTGTCCCTGTCGGTTGCCGACAAGTACCCCTCTGAGTTATCGGGCGGTATGCGCAAGCGCGTTTCATTGGCAAGGGCGCTAGCGCTTGAACCGAAGATCCTTTTCCTTGATGAACCGACCGCCGGCCTGGACCCGATCGCTGCCACTGAATTTGACCGGTTGATCACTTACCTGCACGACAACCTCGACCTGACCATCATGATGATCACTCATGATGTTGACAGCCTGTTGGGTATCAGTGACCGTATAGCGGTACTGGTGGATGGAGGCGTTGTCGTGGGAACCGTGGAGGAGGTGCTGGAGTCCGATCACCCGTGGATCAGGAGTTATTTTGGCGTACCGCGTGCACAAAGGGCCCGCCAGGCCGCCAGTAAGGGCAGCCAATGATTAATAAGAATTTTGCTGTTGGTCTATTCGTTGCCACGGCACTGGCAGCATTCGTGACGGCGACCATCTGGTTGACGGGTAAACAGGGCTCTGAACCGACGGTATCCTATTCGATATTTTTTGAAAAGGATGTCGGTGGCCTGATGCTGGGCGGACCCGTGTTTTACCTGGGTGTGGAAGTCGGCACCGTCACTGCGATGAATATCATCCCGGGGAATCCCATGCGGGTGCGGGTTGATACCAGGGTCGTGAAGTCCGCCCCGATCGATTCCGGCACCTATGCCAGTCTCGCTTTCCAGGGCATTACCGGTGTTGCCGTGATCAAGCTGTATGCCGAGCCGGGGGTGCACGAGCCATTAGGGGCAAGGGAGGATAGCCCTTTCCCGGTGATCGCGGTAAAAGATACCGGCTTCAGTGCTTTGCTGGATATGGCGCCGGCGATCGTTGAGCGGCTGGATTCGGTGCTCGTATCGATCAACGGGGTTCTTAGCGAGGAAAATCGCGAACTCGTGAGCAGGATGCTGGACGACCTGGAGTCTGTCAGTTCAACACTCGCGGCGGAGAGAGCGTTCATCAGTGAATTGCCGGTATTGCTCAGAACCACGATCAATGAACTGAACGATACGATCATCCGGATAAAGTCGATGACCGGACAACTCGAGCCCGGTCTCGTATCCACGGTTGATAACCTCGAGCAGGCGACCGCGAACCTCGCAAGCCTAAGTGCACGCATGGATGCCTGGACGGCAGCCAATGATTCCGAAATGAACGCTTTCATGCAGGATGGGCTGGGCGAGTTTCCAGCGCTGGTGAGCGACGCGCGGGCGACACTCAGGGAGATCGAGAAACTGGTGAAGGCGTTGCGCGATGATCCTTCTGTGCTGATTTACCAACCCAGGGAAGACGCCGTGGAAGTGGAGCGATAGCGTGAACATGAAATTTTCAAACAAATTCATCGTGGTATGCATGCTGACAGCCACCTGTGTTCTCGCTGCTTGCAGCGGGCTCACTCAAAGTGACAAGCCGGTGACAACGACCTGGTGGCTCAAACCCTTCGATGACGTGGCGAAAGGGGTGACTACTGAGCTGCTTGTCCCGCTCGCCTTGACGGTGACCGCGGTGCCCGGTCTGGATACCGATCAGATACTGACGCTGTCCGGCGATGGTGAACTCAAGCCCTATGCCGGTGCGCGCTGGGCGGATGACCTGCCGGAACTGGCGGCCTCGCTGATCGGGCGAACACTGGAGACATCGGGTCGTTTCGACGTTCTGCCCGGGCGCCTGAGCCGGGGTGACGGGGGTTGTGACCTGCAACTCGAACTGCGTGAATTTTTTGCCGATCTCGGCCCGCAGGGCCGCACCACCGGCGTCAGGGTCGCCATCCATGGTCGGCTGCAGTGTGAATCTGCCGGGCCGCTTATTATTCGATCAAGCGCATCGGTAGCCGTTGCCGATGATCGCATGCGTATCATCGTTGCGGCTTTCCAACAGGCCATGGATCATGTCATGCGTGATATGTTGAATGAAATATAATATATACAATGAGATATTTATAATACGTTATATAAAACATTAACTATAAATTAATCAAAAATCATCATCCACAGTTCAGTATACGTTTTATGAACTGCTGTGTTTGCGCCCCAGCCAGTGGCCGACTGCGATGGCCAGCACGGCCATGGTCCAGACGGTAACTGCGCCGGTCGGCAGGTCAAATAATGCGGACAGCACGATACCCGCAATATAGGCTACCGCCCCTAACACGTAACCGGTTGCCAGGCGGCGTTTTCCATGTAATCTTTGTGTCGCCAGTGCCGGTATGATCAGGCTGGCGAAAACCAGGTAAACACCAACGAACTGCACGGACGCGGTCACGGCAAAGGCAAATATAATATAGAAACCCTTGTGACCGATCCGCTCATGCCATTTGACCCAGATCGTCAGCAAAACAGCGTAGAGTAATGTCATGTTGATCAGGGAGGTCCAGGTTGACCAGAGAATCTGGCCGACCAGCAGGTCTTTCATATGCTGGGCGCCATGGGGGTTTCCAGCCAGTAACAGTATGCTTCCGGTCGCGGCCAGCACAAACAGGATACCGATCAGGGGTTCCTGTAAACGCGGCCAGCGTTTTTCCGACCAGCTTAAACCTGCAGATGCCAGCAGAGCCGCGCTGACAGCGGAAAGCTGCACGGCCCACATGTGTTCTTCCCAACCCAATACACCGGCCGCCAGTACACCCAGGCCGGCGATTTGTGCGATGGCCAGGTCGATGAAAATAATACCGCGTTTCAAAACCTCCTGGCCCAGTGGCACGTGGGTGCTCAGCACCAGCAGACCTGCAAAAATCGCCGGTCCGAGTATGGACCAATTGAGTGATTCCATGTTTACAGGTCCCCTGCGCTCAGCAACCGGTTGATAATATCATCGAACCAGGTAAACAGGTTGGTGGCTTCATCGCTTCCGCCGACGGTCAATGGCAGCAGAACGGCCGGGATGCCGGTGCGCTCCGATAACCACGCAGAGGGCGTATCACTCTGGAAAGGCGCCCGGATAATATAGTCTGCACCCTTGTCGCCAAAACGTTCCAGCAGGCTTCCAAGATGGCTGGCGGTGGGCGGTATACCCGATACCGGTTCAAGTGTCGCCACCTCGATGAGCCCGAGCCAGGCCTCGAGATAGATCCATGACTTGTGATGGGCGATCACCCGTTTACCCCGCAACACCGAAGTGCGTTCTTCCCAGTTTGCGATCGCGGCGGTCCAGCGCTGGCTAAAATCCGCCAGGTTTAGCTGATAGAAGTCCCGGTTAGCTTTATCCAGTTCCGCCATACGTTCCGCCATGGCCCCTGCCACCAGCAGCACATTGTGCGGATTGGTCTGGATATGCGGATTGCCCTGCGGGTGGACGTCGCCGCGGGAACGGTCATTGTCGAGGCTGACATCCAGCTTTTTTACATAATCGCTGGCTGTAAGAAAGCCCGGGCTGCCCGGCATGACAGCGGGGTTGTTGCCCTTCCTCAACAACATCGGCAGCCAGCCTATTTCCAGTTGTGCGCCGCTACAGACGATCAGGTCAGCACGTCCCACCTTTGCGATAAGACTGGGTCTTGCCTGGATATAATGGGGGTCCTGCAGGGCATTGGTTGCGCTGCTGACTTCAATCCGGTCACCGCCCAGTTCTTTCGCCAGGGCCTCCCATTCCGGTTCACAGACGAATATTTTCAAATCTGCCTGGGCAATCAGCGGTGCCAACAGCATAAGGATCAAAGTGATTCTGTTTTTCATGGTTTCTTCCTAGAATGAGTGCGCGCCGTGGGCGCCGATACTGAATATGTATTGCAGTCCCCACTGGTTATCATCGTCGAACCCGGCCTGGTCGAGCGTGTACTGCAGACGCAAGCGACTGAACTCGCTGTTGGACCAGTCTGCCATGACGCTATAGCGACGCGGGTCACTTGAGCCTGGCATCAGCGCCGTGCCGTCAAAGGCTTGCCCGGGATAGTCGGATGACAGGTGGTCATAACGAAAACCGATACGCCAGCGTGGGAAAGGCTGGTAAACAGCCTGCAGGTACCAGCCCTGCTGATCGTTATCGTAAGGCAGTACGCCGCTTCCCGGCAGGGTGTAACTGCCGGTTTCATTACGCCACAAATACTCGGCCTGGAAAATGAAGTTACGTTGTTTATTGTTTCCATTGGGCGCCCACTTCCAGACAAATTCTGCCATCCACAGGTCGGATTCACCGGTAAATACGAGCGGGTCATCCTCATTGCCGGATTCCCTTTCATCGGCATCGGCCTGGAGATAGGAAAGACCGGCCTGCCAGCTATTGCTGAAGCCGATATCGCCACCTGTACGCAGATGCAGAGCGTAACTGCCAAAACCGGAATGGGCGGCGCCGCCCGCCGGGTATTTATCACCACGGGTGACCTGGGCACCAAGTTCAAGGTACAGGTCGGTGGGTGCCAGCCAGCGCATCTGCAGACCGTCATCGAGGTACTGGTCACCCAGAAATGCCTGGTATGCCAATGGCTGGTCGGTAAAATCCCAGCTATGCGAATGCTTGTCGTTCAGGTAGCCGATATTGGAATAAAACCTGCCCATACGCAGCGAGAGGCCGGCTGGCAGGGTCATGGTCTCAATCCAGGCTTCCTCAATCTCAACAACCGCTTCACCATCTTCGATGCCAATGGGTACTGTTAACCAGGCGGTGAATTTGTCATCCACGTTCGCCGAGATATTGATCTCGGTTTCTCCAAGCGCCAGGCCTTCAGGCAAGGGACCGGCTTCACCTCCCAATGGAAACCCGGGGATCCCGTAGTCGTCAGGGTCATCGCCATAGCTCCAGACCTGACCCTGGAAAATGACACCAATCGCAGGGTTCGAAGAACGGTTGCCGGTATCCGCCATCTGCCCTGCGTAGGGATCTGGCTGCCACAGGTCCGCCTGGGTTGACACCTGGTTTTCTGATTGCAGGGAAACGGTCTGATCGCCGGCGGCTTGCTTTTCAGCTTCATCCAGACGTTTTTCAAGCTGGGCGATACGTAATTCATAGTCGGCGCGCATTTGCGCCAGTTCCGCCCTGAGGGCGTCCAGTTCTGATTCGGTTTGTGCGAGCGCAGGTACCGCGCTGCTCATCAGGCATACCCATAACACTCCAAGGGCCGGGGCGCGCATTGTATCTCTCCATTAAAACGTTTTGAAACCACCCGCCAGTGTATCAAGGCGGACATATTGAAATGATACCTCAGGCGAGGCGGGGTGGAGCGCGACTTTGATGAACATGCAAAATAGCGGGCAGAAAATGCATCGGGGTGTAGATTTGCGTGAAAGTAAAGGCTTCCAATCTGACGAAATACGTCCCGGGTTCATGCGCAATGGCGCTGTCCGGCCCGCCGGAGTGAATACACACGGAGCAAAAAGCCGAATCGCTTGCTGCATGGCTGGTAACATGCGCACTGAAAGTCATGTTGCCGATGGCAAGCAGAAGCGCCATCAGCAGACTCAGAAGCTTTTTCGTGGTACGCATGTTTGTAAATGCTGTCAAATTAAAAACCGCAGATCAAGGTTGGCCCGGTTACGAAAAACAACAGGTCTCATGTTATACGACTGAGGCAAATGTGTCATTGATACTGGTCTGAGAACGCGGGATTACGCGCGCATACTGAGTCGGTACCGTGTCTCCCCCGGCTGAAATTACGTCGTGAACCAACCGCCCGACGTGCTAGTATTCCGACCTGTTTGAGTCAGCAGTTCGATCGGGTTTCAATGTATGAAAATTAAAGTCAATGACCTCAGCCAGCAAGCCTCGGTTTTCAACCAGTTCATGGCTGAAATCAGGGATGTGCGGGTGCAGACCGACAGCATGCGATTCCGGCGCAATCTCGAACGGGTTGGTGAGCTCATGGCCTATGAGATCAGCAAAACACTGGCTTATGAAACACGGGCCGTCAGCACGCCGCTGGGTGTTTCGGAATGCAGTGTACTTGTCGAACAGCCCGTTCTGGCAACCATTCTGCGAGCCGGTCTGCCACTGCACCAGGGTTTTTTGAACTACTTCGACCGGGCTGAGAACACCTTTGTTTCCGCCTACCGGATACATCACAACGATGACGATGCTTTTGACGTGGAAGTCGAATACCTTGCCAGTCCTGATCTTAATGGTAAAACCGTCATCCTGTGTGACCCGATGCTGGCGACCGGTGCTTCCATGGTGCTGGCCTACAAGGCCTTACTCGAGCGGGGAACGCCCCGGCATATCCATGTGGCGACGGTTATTGCCTCGGAACAGGGTATCCTTTTCGTGCAGAAGAATATGCCCGCTGAAACGACGCTGTGGGCCGGTGCGGTGGATAAGGAATTGACTTCCCGGTCCTACATCGTACCCGGCCTGGGCGATGCGGGTGACCTTGCCTACGGCAGCAAGCACTGACGGGAACCACCCGCTTTAAATAGCCATCAATCATGGGCCCGGTGAATTGGATGGCGGTCCTTTATACTTGGCCTGAATGAATCAGCGTGTTCCTCAAAGATCTTATCCGCTCGGCATGGTGCTATTCGCACTGTTGCTTGCCGTTTACAAAGCTGCCTGCCTGGCGACTGAAATGGGTGCCAATGGCCTTGCCTTTTGGTTATTGCTGGGTCTGGATGGGCTTTTCCTTTCACTGCTCTTCATGCTTGCCCTTTTACGGGGTTTTGTCCGGCACAGGTGGTTGCGTGCCAGCGTTTGGCTGGTACTGGTTTCGCTGACCGGCTTTTACCTCGCGGACAGTTTTGTCTTGCTGGCGCTGGATGAACACGCAAGCCTGTTTGAAATCGGCCGTTACACCCCTGAGTGGCGTGTTGTACTGAGCTTTTTTGATAAGACGGCCTGGCTTACGATCTTGTTTTGGCTGGTGTCGATGTTTGTCTTACCCAGGACCTCGGCGGCTTTGGTGACATTCGGGCTGGTCCTGCTTGTGGTCGCGATAACATCGGCGGGCCTGAGCACCGTTTTTGCGTCAAAACCATTGAGGCCGTATGCGGTTTTAAGCAGTCATCAACTGTTTGAGGGCATGCCTCCGCAAGCGGCGGCGACAGGCTATTCCCCGGCCGAGGTGGCGTTCTATGCACGCTTGGAGCGGGAAGCGGTGGCTATCCCGGCGTCAAAACCGGACGTCATTTTATTGATCATCGAGTCCCTGTCTTCCATCAATTCAAAAAAACTGTCGGCCGGGCCCGGCATGCTTGATGGTTTCGATCAACTTGCGGATGAGGGTCTCTTGTTCAGCAATTTCTTCGCCAATCACCAGGCATCGGAGGGCGGTCTTATCGCCTTGCTGGGTGGCTTTCCACCAATGCATTTTCCAACCGCCAGTCCCTATATGTTTGATGAGTTCGCGATCCAGGCATCGGTTATCGATGAATACCGGCAGCGGGGATATTTTACGGAATTTCTGACCAATGCCGACCTGGCGTTTATCGGTTTGAATCGCTTTCTGAATGGCTTAGGTCTTGATCGCAGCCGGGGCAGGGATGAGGTCGACGAGATGAGAACAGCACCGCGCGTGGTCCAGGATGCACCTTCGGATGCCTGGCTTTACCGTGAGGCCGTGTTATCCGTCCGGCGCCTGGGGTCTTCCCCCCAACCGTTTTTGTTGACCATAGCCACCATCGGTACACACCTGCCTTACACTCACCCCGAGGGTGGCGCGGATACTCCGGAAGCGGTCTGGGCATGGAGTATGCAGCAGCTGGTTTCCTTCTATAAACAATTGTCAGCCAGCGGTTTTTTTGACAACGGCATCTTGCTGATCACCGGCGATCACCGGCAAATGCGACCATTGACCACCGCTGAGATCGAGCGGTATGGCGATAGCGCCCGTGCCCGGGTGCCATTGCTAGTGATTGGAAAAGACTATGCGCAAGGCCAGGTCGACGAACGGTTTTTCCAGCAATCGGACCTTTTGCGTATGCTGGGAAAAATCGGTGATAAAACAAAACGTCTTTCGCCCCGGCCGGTCTGGGTTGAACGTTATAACCGCAAGTATGGGCGCATTGAACTCATCAACCATCTGGGCATTTTTGATGAGGCAGACCAAGGCCGTCACGAATACCGCATCAGTGTTCCGGGTAACCGCATTGAATGGCTGGACGCAAAGCCCGGGTCTTGGCGCCGTGTAGAGGCAGGCATACACCGCCAGCGGAGTCTCCACCAGCAAACGCGAAATGATCTGAAACGACGGCACGATGACGACCCCGGATGGATGGACAGATGACGTGCCGGGTCTAAGTGTTGTCGCAGCCTTGGATCAGGCAGGTCCGTGTTTCGGTGTAAAGGGGATACGGATAGAAATGGTCAAGCCATGTGGATCGGTTTGGCTCAGCCGTATTGAGTGTGCGGAGCCGTAAATTGCAGCGAGCCGCTCACGCGTGTTTCTCAGGCCAACGCCCTTGGCGTCCGGGATGTTGTTATTGACCAGTTCGCAACCCGGGCCATCGTCACTCACTTCCATCAATAGATCGCCG
>Ga0316188_10000988_pt1 | contig 13257 bp, 13 predicted proteins | sample Phiworburrow1_MG_FD_204933 | JGI IMG/M metagenome (GOLD analysis project Ga0316188, IMG submission 204933) | Coastal sediment microbial communities from Maine, United States - Phippsburg worm burrow 1 | ecosystem: Environmental > Aquatic > Marine > Coastal > Sediment | place: USA: Maine...
TACAGGTGCATCTGTTCAGCGACTTCCTGATGACCATCACCGACTGGGCAGCACCACAGCTGGGCGGCGAGGCGCTGGTACACGGCCACTGCCATCAGAAATCCGTATTCGGCATGGCCTCCGAGATGGCCCTGCTCAAACGCCTCGGCATCCATGCCCGCACTGTCGAGACCGGTTGCTGCGGCATGGCCGGGGCTTTCGGTTTCAATCCGGAACACTACGAGGTTTCGGTAAAGGCGGGCGAAGCCGCATTGCTGCCGGCCGTTCGTGCCGCCGATGAACACACGATGATCATCGCCAGCGGTTATAGCTGCCGCGAACAGATCGCACAACTCTCCGACCGCGACGCGCTGCATGTTGCTGAAGTCGTCGCATTGGCATTGAGCCGCGCCGACAGCAACGCAACGGCTTCGCGCTAGCCCGCTGTGTTCGGCGTCGATCCGTTCTCACCCTGGCTGATCGCGTACGTGGTGATCGTGATCATGTTCTGTGGCTGGGTGCAAGGCGCACTGGGCATGGGATTCCCGATGATTGCCACGCCGCTGATTGCCGCCGTAACGGATATGCAGTTTGCGGTCGTCACGGTATTGCTGCCCTGTCTAGCGACGGTAATCGTAACTCTCGCGAAAAGCCCCGACTTCGGCATCGTCCTGCGCAGATTCTGGTGGATGCCAATCTGCTCCCTGCCCGGTGCAGCCATCGGCGCACGGCTGTTCGTGCTGTTTCCGCAGTTTCCTTACGCGCTGCTGCTCGCCGGCGTGATTCTGACTTATCTGGGCATGCTGCGCCTGGGCCATGTCGAATGGCCCCTGCTGAAACGACATGACAGAATTTCCGGCATCGGCTGCGGACTTCTTGCCGGCCTTTTTGAAAGCACTGCGAATATTGCCGCGCCACCGCTGATCATCTATTACCTCAACATCAGTCTGCCGCCCCTGATGCTGGTGCCGGCAATGAACATCAGTTTTTTCGTCGGCAAAAGCACCCAGTTTGCCACGCTCGTCGCCGGCGGCATCGCTTCGCCGAGCCACTGGTTGATTACCCTGCCGCTGGCTGTAATCGCCACCGCCACATGCCTGCACGGCACGAGAACCCGCAATCGCATCGACGGCGAGACCTACCGGATATGGGTGCGCCGCATGCTGTTTGCCATGGCCATCGTGCTCCTGACGCAAGAGACCTACGATTATCTGTCCGCTTAAGAATGAAAAGCCGGCTTAAGCCGGCTTTTCTCGGGAACGCGCGCAATCAGGGTTGCAGCATTTTCTGCAGTTCACCGCTCTGATACATCTCGGAAACAATATCGGATCCGCCGACGAACTCGCCATTGACGTAGAGTTGCGGAATCGTCGGCCAATTGGCGTATTGCTTGATCCCCTGACGGATTTCCGGATCTTCCAGCACATTGACCGTAAACATTTCATTGACGCCACAGGCACGCAGGATCTTGACCGCGTTTGCCGAAAAACCGCACTGCGGAAAATCCGGCGAGCCCTTCATATAAAGTACGACCTTGTGGCCGGTAACCTGATTCTTGATGGTTTCCTGAACAGACATAAAGACAACTCCTAAACTTGACCGAAACTATCGGGATTGAAGTTTAGCGATGCAACGCAACACGGTCAAGTCAGTCGCTGCAACGTTGTAATGGATGCGGCACAGTTAACTGGTCACTCAGGCGCGCTCGATTTCGGCTGCTTTCAGCGCACCTCTTCCCGCGCCCGCAACGCACCCAGCAGCGATGCCGGCATCAACGCCGCACCAAACACTTCTAGCGCGGCGGACTCGATCAACTCGGCTTCCCAGCTGAACCAGCGGCCGACGCTGTCCGGCTTGTGGTCCGACGCATCGCACAAGGCCGGGTCGGTCACCACCAGCAGCTTGCGACAGGCGTTGGGACGGAATTCGTAAACCGAGCACGCGCCGTCGCTACCCAGAAACATGCACGCCTTGTCGGCTCGCGGCTGCTGCCTCCAGGTATCTACGGTGTATCGGCTCTGGCGCTCCAGACGGGCCTGGTCCAGCACCACGCCGTTTTCGTACGCAATCCTGATCAGCAGCGCCGCCTCGTGCGGCCAGATCTCAACAGCCTCATGACAGCAATTGCTGCAGCCCTTGCCGCACTGTATGTTGCTGCTACCCGGGTCTTTCACGCGATCGCGCGTGATCACTTCGTCCATCACTTCATGCACGTCGCTGGCGATCTCTAGTGAGTGCTGCTTCTCTACCGCCCGGAATTTCGCAATATGGCGATCATAGATCTGTCGCAGATACGCTTCTTTCTGCGCATCGCGCGCTTTCCTGCTCGCGTCGGCTTTGGCGTGGTCGGTCATGGCCCGAGCATTATCTCCCGCTCCGGCTTGCGTCGCTAACGCAGCGCGTCAACGACGGCTTCGAAGAACGACCAGTCGTCGATGACCGCGCCGCCCAGCGGTTTGGGCTGCGCACTCCATACGACAATGACCACGTTCGCTGCTGGATTCACGTAGAGGAACTGCCCGTGTATACCCTCAGCCGAATAAGCGCCGTCGCGCCGTGCCGCCGGCGTAGTCCCCGTCCACCACAGGTAGCCGTAATTCAGCCCCTTACCGCTGCCCAGGACCTTGGGAGTGCTTGCCTCGCGCATCCAGCCCGCCGGCAGAATCGCGCCCCCCGCAGCACGCCCTCCGTTGAGAACGAAGAGCCCGAAGCGGCCATAGTCACGCAGAGTTGCGCTGAATCCACTGCCGCCGATCTCGACGCCGTCCGGCGAGTCCAGCCACCAGTTCGCGTCGGCCTCCATGCCGACCTTGCTCCAGATGCGCTCAGACAGATACGTTGCCAGCGGTTGCGCGACTGCGCTGCGCAGGATTTCCGCCGCAACCTGGGTCTCCCCGGTGTTGTAGTTATTCACGCTGCCCGGTGCGGCCGCCCGCGGCAGCGCCCGCATCAGCGCCAGCGCCGCACCGGGCTTTTGGGCAATCTGCGCCTCGAGCAGACGCCGCCGGTCCGAGCCGGGATCCGTGTAGGTCTCGCTCCAGCGCACGCCCGAAGACATCATCAGCACGTCACGCACTGAAACGCCTTCGTACGCGCTCCCTGCAAGTGACGGCACGTATTTCGTGACCGGATCGGCAAGACTGACGATATGCCCCTGCTGCACGGCCGCGCCAATCAGCGTCGACGTGATTGATTTTGCGATCGACATCGACATCCAGCGGGTCTGCTCGGAGTTCCCGTAGCGATATTGTTCCAGTTTGATGCGGCCATCCTTCAACACCAGCAACCCGGCAACCCGGTTGAGTTCGAGATAGTCCGCGAGATCGTAGTGTTTACCGCCGGCACTGAGATTAACGTTCCCGAGCGGGGTGCCCGCGACAGGCAGCGGCAACGGCATGACCGAGCGTGGCACGGTGCGCACGGGAAACAGCCGGTCGATGTTACGAAAGGTGTTCACGGCCATCTCCGGCGTCAGCACCCCATCGTAAATCTGCCGGACGGTGCCGATCGGTTCCGAAGCATGCGGATAGGCATCGCGTCCAGCGCTCTGCGTCAAGGCCGTTTGCGCTGATAGTGCGCCGGTTGCCGTTGCAAGGAACACAGCAACCGCGAATGAAGAAGCCACTCCTGCCGGGAATCTCATGTTGACCGTCCGCCGCTCACGCGCGGTATACCCGCCAGATCAGGGACGGTCATGATGTCCTTCAATCCTGCCGCTGCAAGCAGCTGCGCACATGCCGCAGCCTGATCGTACCCATGCTCGAGCAGCAGCCAGCCGCCCCGATAAAGGTGTCCGGGCGCCTGCGCAATGATTTGGCGCAGATCGCGCAGGCCATCGGCGCCGGCAGCAAGCGCCGTGCGCGGTTCAAAGCGCAGGTCTCCTTGCTGCAAATGCACGTCGCCGTCAGCGACATAGGGCGGATTGGCGACGATCACATCGTATCGTGCATCACCCAGCTCCGCGTACCAGTTGCTTTGCAGCACTGTCGTGTTAACCGCCGCCCACTGCGCGGCATTGGCGCGCGCCACGTCCAGCGCGCCGGTGCAGGTATCCACCAGCGTCACCTGAGTCTGCGGCCGCTCCGCGGCAACGGTTACGCCAACACAGCCGCTGCCCGCACCGAGATCAAGGACCCGACGCGTCGCCCCGGCAGGCAAACGCGCCAACGCCAGCTCGACCAGTAGTTCGGTTTCAGGGCGCGGGATCAGCACCGCCGGCGTCACGTTGAAACTACGGCCATAGAATTCACGTGTACCGGTGAGATAAGCCACTGGCTCGCCCGCAGCCCGGCGCACGATCAGCGCGCGGAATTCTTCAACACAAGTCGCGACTACCGTGTCGCCGGCATGCGCAATCAGCCAGGCAGCGTCGCGCTGTAATGCGTGGCGCAGCAGTATGCGTGCGTCCGCGCGTCCAACAGTTGCGTAGCTGGCTTCGAGCAGCGCGGCCACGGTGGGTAATTGCGCCACAAGTTGTCTAACTTATTAACAAAAACAATGGGTTACGCGCTTGCTGTTTCTTCGGCAAGTTCTGCCAGTAACTCCGCCTGATGTTCTGCTGCCAGCGCATCGACCAGTTCGTCCAGATCGCCATCGACGATCTGCGCAATCTTGTACAGCGTCAGGTTGATGCGGTGATCGGTCACGCGGCCCTGCGGGAAGTTGTAAGTGCGAATGCGCTCGGAACGATCACCACTGCCAATCAGTGACTTGCGTGTTGCGGCAGTTTTGGATTGCTGTTCGCGCAACTGCCGGTCCTTAAGGCGCGCAGCCAAAACCGCCAGCGCACGTGCCTTGTTCTTGTGCTGCGAGCGGTCGTCCTGACACTCCACCACGAGACCGGTAGGCAAGTGGGTAATGCGGATTGCCGAGTCAGTCTTGTTGACGTGCTGGCCGCCGGCGCCGGAAGCGCGAAAGGTATCGATACGCATCTCTGCTGGATTCAACACAATCTCGCTGACTTCGTCGGCTTCCGGCATCACCGCAACTGTGCAGGCAGAGGTATGCACCCGTCCCTGCGTTTCAGTGACCGGGACCCGTTGTACCCGATGGCCGCCGGATTCGAACTTCAGCTTGGAGTAAGCACCCTGGCCAATGATCTTGGCTATGATTTCGCGGTAACCCCCGAGGTCGGACGGGTTTTCCGAAACGATCTCAACCTGCCAGCGCTTGCGTTCCGCATACCGCGCATACATGCGAAACAGTTCGGCCGCGAACAATGCTGATTCATCGCCGCCGGTACCGGCGCGCACCTCGAGAAAAATACTGCGTTCGTCATTGGGATCGCGCGGCAGCAGCAGTTTCTGCAGATCGGCCTCCAGAGCCTCAAGCCGCGCGCGCGTCTCGGCGACTTCGTCCTCGGCAAATTCGCGCATGGCCGGATCTTTGGCCATCTCCTGCGCGGTTTTCAGATCAGCCTCGCTACCCTGATACCGCTGATAGAGCTCGACCACCGGGCCAAGCTCAGCGTGCTCGCGCGTCAGCTTGCGATAGTTATCCATGCTCGCAGTGACGTTCTCGGCGGTCAGCAGACGGTTGATTTCTTCCAGTCGCATCGACAACTGGTTGAGTTTTGCAGCAATGCTGGGCTTCATGAATACTGGCTCTGGCCGCGGCAGGCGCGGCGGTTAGACGACCACTCGCTTACTCGGGTCGCTGAATCTGGTACAGACGTGCGATCAGCGCCGCCAACTCGTCGCGTTCGTCCTGCGCCGCGTGGTTCAGCGCATGCGACGGCGGATGCATGAATTTGTTGGTGAGCGCGCGCGACAGCTCATCCATAACCTGCTGCGGATCGGCACCGTGCGCGACCCGCCGTTGCGCGCGCTCCAGTTCATGTCGACGAGAGCGCTCGGCGGTATCGCGCAGAGCGCGTATCGTCGGCACCAGCTCGCGGTTATCCAGCCAGTGCATGAAATCGGAGCACTGGTTTTCAATGATGACCTCGGCCTGCGCCACCGCATTACTGCGCTGATCCATGCCCTCGCGCGCAATCTGGCCCAAATCATCCACCGTGTACAAAAACGCGTCGTCGAGTTCCCCTACTTCGGCTTCGATGTCGCGCGGCACCGCCAGGTCGAACATCAGCATCGGCCGGTGCTTGCGCGCTTTCAGCGCGCTCTCGGTGAGGCCCTTGCCGATGACCGGCAGCGGACTCGCAGTGCAGCAGACGACGATGTCGTACACGGCCAACTCTGCGGCAAGATCGTTCAGTGGTATCACGTGGCCGAAAAAACGGTCTGCCAATTGCTGCGCCCTCGCCATCGTGCGGTTGGAAAACGTCATCCGCCGTGGATGATGCGCGGCAAAATGGGTGGCGGTCAGGTCGACCATCTCCCCGGCACCAATGAACAGCACACTTTGCTCGGCGATACTCGGGTAGATGCTTTCGGCCAGGCGCACTGCCGCCGAGGCCATCGATACCGTGCTTGCGCCGATATCGGTTTCGCTGCGCACTGTCTTAGCCACCGAAAACGTGCGCTGAAACAGCTTGTTCAGCAGCCAGCCCAGCGTGCCGGCGGCCTCGGCCGAGCGTACTGCATTCTTGAATTGGCCCAGAATCTGCGGCTCGCCCAGCACCATCGAATCAAGGCCGCTGGCTACGCGAAAGGCGTGCTTCACCGCCTGGTCCTGCGGCAGCTCATACAGATACGGCGCAATCTGTCCCGGTTTCAGGCAGTGATAACCCGCCAGCCAATCCACCGCGAGATCCGGCTCGGATGTTGAACAATAAATTTCGGTTCGATTGCAGGTCGAGATGATCGCGGCCTCGCTGACCGGGCGGCGGTCGACCAGGTCGCGCAGGGCCTGCGTGACCTGCTCAGCATGGAAGACCACCCGCTCGCGCACGTCCAGCGGTGCAGTCTGGTGGTTCAGTCCAAAAGCGAATAGCGGCATGGGCAGGGCGGCGCGCATCGTAAAAAGACCTTGTATTTTAGCCGCTTACACACCCCCCCGCCACTCGGGGACGGGGCCTGCCCAACCTCACTTCAAGGGGTCAGGGCGAGATTGCGATCATGTCGAAATCCCCCTTGGTGGCCGAACAGTGCGGGCAGGTCCAGTCTGCGGGCACATCCTCCCAGCGGGTGCCGGGAGCGATGCCTTCATCTGGCAATCCGGCGGCCTCGTCATAAATGAATCCGCAAAGTATGCATTGCCATTTTTTCATGGCGGCTCAGGTCTGCTCGTTAACCATGGGTTTGCCCCCCACATAGAGCTTGAGGTTTTCGGTAAACACGCGGGCCGCTCGACCGTCATTGCCACTGGAGGCGGAAGCATTGTGTGGTGACACGATGACGTTGGGAATATCCCACAGCGGCGAATCGGCAGACAGCGGTTCTTTTTCAAATACGTCGAGGTAGGCGCCAGCGATTTGTTTGCTTTGTAATGCAGCAATCAGCGCATTCTCGTCCACCACCGCGCCACGGGCGACGTTCACCAGCTGCGCATGCTTGGGCATCAGTGCCAGTGTCTTGGCATTGACCAGTTGGTGGGTTTCCTTGGTGTAGGGACAGGCTAGCACCAGCCAGTCACAGCGCGGCAGCAGGGCTGGCAGCTGCTCCAGCGTGTGCATCTCGTCCACCGGGTCGCCGTCGCGTTTCGGGCTCCGTCGCAGGCCGATTACCTTCATGTCGAGCGCCTGGCAGAAACGCGCAACAGTCGCACCGATGGTGCCCAGCCCCACTACGATCACAGTCTGGCCGCGCAGGTCGCGCGGCGCATCCTTGCCCCGCGCCGGATCCCAACGCCGTTCGCGCTGCGCCGCGAGCCAGCGTGGAAATCCGCGAGCCAGCATCAACAGGCCGCAGATGGCCGTCTGGCCCACCGGTTCGCCATTGGTGCCGGCGGACGTGGTCAGCCGCACTTTGCGCTGATGCAGCGCCGGCAAAAAAGGATGCTGGTCAATACCGGTACTGGTGAAGTGCACCCATTTCAGATTGGGCGCAACCTTAACCGTATCGCCAAAACCGTGATAATGATCGGAGAAACGAATGTCGCGCGTCAGATACGCCGCCTCGATTTTCGCGATTTCCGCCTCCGGCAACCGCTGCGTGGCATCGTCCGGCAGATGGATGATATCCAGCGTGATCCCCGCTGATTTCGCCGCAACCTTCAATTCAGCGCCAAATTGCGCAACAAACCCCTTCGACAACAAAATGCCCGTCATTGCCCCACCCTAATATTGAAATTCGCTGCCGATCAGTTCTTGTCACGCTTGAACAGCGCGTCAAGCTTCTGTTCGTAGGCGTGATAATCCAGGTAATCATAAAGATCATCACGCGATTGCATCATGTCGACGACATTCTTCTGGTGACCTTCCTTGCGGATGCTCTGGTACACCTTTAGGGCCGCGGCATTGGCCGCGCGCCACGCCGACAGCGGATATAACGCCATTGCGACGTTGGCGCTCGCCAGCTCCTTGACCGAAAACAACGGCGTCTGCCCGAACTCGGTGATGTTGGCGAGTATCGGCACCTTTACGGCATCAGCAAACTTTTTATACATCGCCAGTTCGGTAATGGCTTCCGGAAAAATCATGTCGGCACCGGCCTCGACGCAGGCTACCGCTCGTTCAACTGCGGCATCCAGACCCTCTACCGCCAGCGAGTCCGTGCGCGCAATGATGACGAAATTAGCGTCGGTCTTGGCGTCAGCCGAGGCTTTGATCCGGTCGACCATTTCATCCTTGCTGACAATTTCCTTGTTCGGACGGTGGCCGCAGCGCTTCTGCATCACCTGATCCTCGATATGCATTGCAGCGGCGCCGAATTTGATCAGCGACTTCACCGTGCGCGCGATGTTGAAGGCACCACCAAAACCCGTATCCACATCCACCAGTAACGGCAGATTGCAGGTGTCGGTAATGCGCCGGACATCGGTCAGCACATCGTCAAGGGTGCTGATCGCCAGATCGGGCACGCCCAGCGATCCGGCCGCTACACCGCCACCGGAAAGGTAGATGGCCTTGAATCCGCTACGCTCGGCGAGCCGCGCGTGGTAGGCGTTGATGGCGCCGACGATCTGCAGCGGTTTCTCGGCGGCCAGTGCGGCCCGAAAACGGGCGCCGGCGGTGTGCTGGGCGGCTCCAGCGGTGGAAAGGTCATTCATACAATAGCTCCTGTATCGGGTTCTGTGGCGGCGACCATGCGGAATCGGGTCAGGGCAAGAACAGTGCCGGACGCAGATAGAGTTGTCCGGCATCTGGACGTAATGGATTATCGTTCAAAAATAAGGCGCTAAAAAGATAGCACAGGGGCGGCTATTCCGCTAGGACGGACACGGTGGCATAATCCCTGTTCCCTAATCTCACGATTCGGACTAAGTTATGGCCATGGCAAGAAACTCCGACGACGACTCCGCCGGCCGACTGACCGGCACTCAAAGCATCGAACGCGCACTGCTGCTGCTGCGCGAAATCGCGGCGCACAATCGCTCCGGTTCACGCCTGCTCGACCTCGCCACCCGCACCAGCCTGCAACGTCCAACGGTTCACCGCATGCTGAAGTGTCTCGCTTACGAAGGTATGGTGCAGCAGGACTCCGAAACCCACCGCTATTTCCTGGGCCCGATGGCCTATGAGCTCGGGCTGACTGCCGCACCGCGCTTCAATTTGCGTGAAATCTGCCATCCGGCGATGACCCGCATCGCCGAGGCGACGGGGGACACCGTATTTCTGACCCAAAGAAGTGGCTTGGACGCCGTATGCATTGATCGCCACGAAGGCACGTTCCCGATCAAGACGTTCACGCTCGAAGTCGGCATGCGCCGGCCGCTGGGCGTAGGCACCGGCAGCCTCGCCATACTGGCAGCACTGCCCGAAGACGAGTTTCGCGGCATCATCGCCAGCAACGAGCCGCGATTGCAGGAGCACGGCCTCACCGGACCGGCGCTCTTGTCGCAGGCGCGCAAAGCACAGAAGCTGGGATTCGCGGTACGCGAAACCCCATCGCTGGCCGGCGTTCGCTCCATTGGCCAGGTATTGCGCAATCAAAGCGGCATGCCCTTTGCCGCCCTGTCGATTTCGGCGATTTCCAGCCGCATGGCTGATCGCCGTGTACAGGAACTGTCGACCATGCTGCGTAACGAATCGCGCCTGATCGAGCGCCAGATCGCCAACGGCATGGAAATCCGATAAGAGCGTCTGATCGGGCGCCCGAAAAACAACTTTGCCCACTGAGCACTCAAGGAGAACCTCGATGCGTCAGTTATTGAGCGTGCTCAGTGCGTTGTTGCTCGCAATTGAATGTGCCGGCGGCGCAAAGTCGCCCTGGAAACCGGCATAAAGCCGGACTGATATATCCATGGGTCTGGCGCAGCGCACTTACGACGCCTCGGCCGGCGGCCCGCTCGATGGTGTGCGCGTTGTCGATCTGTCGCGTCTGGTCGCCGGCAACATGCTGACACAGGTGCTCGGTGACTTCGGTGCCGAGGTCATCAAGATCGAACCGCCCGCAGGTGACACACTGCGCGCATGGAAAGTCGAGCAGGTCGATACAAACTGGAAACTGTACGCACGCAACAAGAAAAGCCTAGGCCTTGAATTGCGCAAACCCGAGGCACGGGAACTGCTGCTGCAACTGCTGGCGAAAGCCGCCATATTCGTCGAGAGTTTCCGGCCGGGCACACTGGAATCCATGGGGCTGGGCCCGGATGTGCTGCTCGCGCGCAACCCCAAACTGGTCATCGTGCGCATTTCGGGCTGGGGACAGGACGGCCCTTACAAACGGCGCCCCGGCTTTGGCACGCTGGTCGAAGGCATGTCGGGTTTTGCCGCACTGAACGGCTTCGAAGACCGCGAACCCGTGCTGCCGCCGATGTATCTCGCAGACACCATAGCCGGACTGTACGGCGTGAGCGGCGTGCTGATCGCGTTGCGCGAAATCGAACATAACGGCGGCAAGGGACAGGTGATTGATCTGCCGCTCCTCGATCCGCTGTTTGCCGTGCTGGGGCCGCAGGCCGCCAATTACCGGCTGACGGGAAAAATCAAGCCGCGCACCGGCAGCCGTTCCACCAATGCCGCGCCACGCAACGCCTACAAGTGCAAGGACGGCAACTATGTCGGCTTGTCGGCATCGATCCAGAAAATGGCCGAGCGCGTGTTCGAGTCCATCGGACGCCCCGACCTGATTACCAATCCGCGCTACAAGACCAACGCCGATCGCGTAAAACACGCCGCGGAACTCGATGCCATCATCGGTGAGTTCGTCTCGCAGCGCACGCAGGCGGAGAACGTTGCATTTTTTGAAAAAGCCGACGTAACCATCGGGCCGATATACGACATCTCCCAGATCGTTGGAGACCCGCATGTACTGGCGCGCGAACTGATCGCGGACTATCCCGATCCGGACATGGGTACCTACCCGATGCATCATGTGGTACCGCGGCTGTCGGGTACGCCCGCATCCATCCGCACGCCGGCACCGAAAATCGGCGAGCACAACGAAACGTTGCTGGCTGAACTCGGCATTGACGCAGCGACCTATCAGAAACTGCTGGCCGCAGGCATTGTCTGTTCGGGAAAACCGGCTCCCGCCGCCGAGGACTGAGACACGGCCCGCGCTTTGAACCCCTAGACCCCGAGGATCATCAAATGTATAAAGAATTTCCGGTTTGGCGCTCACTGATGTATGTGCCGGTCAACGTGGAGAAATACGTCGACAAGGCCCACACCCGCGGCGCCGATGTGATCCAGCTCGACATTGAGGACAGCGTGCCACTGTCGGAAAAGGCCAATGCCCGGAAGCTGGTCGAAAAGAACGCCGCGCGCGTACGCCGCAGCGGCGCCGATGTGGTGGTACGAATCAACCAGCCTCTGTCGATGGCAGTACGCGATATCGAACATTCCGTGTGCCCCGACGTCGACGGCATCGCCGTCACCAAGGTCACCGGAGCGTCGCATATTCAACTGCTCGACGAGCTGGTATCGGAACTGGAGCAGATTCGTGGCATGGCGGTCGGCCACACCAAGTTCATCGCCATGATTGAAACGCCGGAGGCTTTTTTCAAGATCCGCGAGATCACCACCGCCAGTAGCCGCATCGTCGCCTGCAACATCGGTGGCGAAGATTTCGCGCTCAACAACAACATGCAGCCAAGCGGAGACGCCCTGTTCTACCCCAAGCAGCACATGGTGTTCGCCGCCAACGCCGCCGGCATCATGCCGCTGGGCTTCGTCGACAGCGTCGCCACCTTTGGCGACTGGGAAAACTTCCGCAAAATGGTGCGTCGCTCGCGCGACTTCGGTTTCGTCGGTGCCGGCTGCATCCATCCGGGCCAGGTGACGATCGTCAATGAAGAATACAAACCCAGTGCGGCAGAAGTCGAGTACGCGCGCAAAGTGATCGCCCTCGACAAGGAGGCAGCGGCGGCCGGCCGCGCGTCTTTCGCCCTCGATGGCAAAATGATCGATATCCCGATCATCGTACGCGCCGAACGCCTGCTGAAGCGTTACGAGGCGATCAGCGCCCGCGAAGCCCGGACTCTGAGCGCAATGAAGGGCTAAGCGGCCGGTTTCGAGCGGGAAAAACGGCGGCAGCTGTTTGCATTCGCTGAGGCGTCGGCTACGATGAAGCGTCGGGGTCATTTACCCACCGAAAGGTTTTATAAAATATGAATAAAATCAATCACTTACTATTTTCTGCCGCTCCGGCACCCGGCACACGCGTCGCTTAGGCCATTATGCGTAACGTCACCGACAGCACCATCACCCAGGCCGTCGTGCATTCGTTTGATGGCGCCACCGACCCGCGCTTCAAACAACTCATTGAGCGACTGACCCATCATCTGCACGCGTTCGCGCGGGAAGTGAACCTGACGCCCGAGGAATGGAAAACCGGGATCGATTTTCTTTACCAGGCCGGCAAAATCTCGGACGAAGCGCGCAACGAGTTCATCCTGACCTCCGATGTGCTCGGCCTGTCATCACTTGTCGACATACTGCAAACAGGAGCCGGAGCCACCGAACGCAGCGCGCTCGGCCCCTTTCATGCCGAAGGTTCGCCGCCGCTTGCGGTCGGGGGTGACATCAAGCGCGACAACGATGGCGAACCCATGCTGGTGCGGGGCCGGATTCAGGACGCCGACGGAAAACCGATTGCCGCTGCACAGCTTGATTTCTGGCAGGCGGCAATCAACGGCATGTACTGGCAGCAGGATCCGGCTCAGGATAAACATAATCTGCGCTTCCGCATGGTTACCGGCGATGACGGCGCCTACGCATTCACCACGGTACGTCCTGCGCCGTACAGCGTGCCTTACGACGGTCCCGTGGGCGAT
>Ga0316188_10000989_pt1 | contig 13253 bp, 11 predicted proteins | sample Phiworburrow1_MG_FD_204933 | JGI IMG/M metagenome (GOLD analysis project Ga0316188, IMG submission 204933) | Coastal sediment microbial communities from Maine, United States - Phippsburg worm burrow 1 | ecosystem: Environmental > Aquatic > Marine > Coastal > Sediment | place: USA: Maine...
GGTCGATCGTGTCCGACGTTTCCAGAAGCGTGAGATCGATAAAACTACTCCACTTACCCTTGCCACCCTCGACGTGAATCTGAAACGCAGTGTCCAGGACATCAAGCAGGTCACTAAACGGAATCTTCACGCCACCGTTGATGTCCCTATCTTCGACCGTGAGGTCAAGCGAGGTGTCTGATGCCCATATATAAGGCGTGACAGACCAGAAGGTCTTGTCATTTTCCTGGGCTGACGCGCTCGAGCCGAGTGTACACAGCAGAATCAATGCCGCGATCGCGGCCGTAGCATAATCGAGTTTCATTTTTGGGGAGCCTTCTATTTCCTGAGCCAAGCTTAGCCCATGGCTTACCGAGGCGCTAGCCAGCCGCATCGAAATCGTCAGTCGGAGTCATGCCAGGCCAGGTTGAAGAGCGCGTAACCCGACAGCACCGGTTGTGGAACGGCCATGCCGATTATTTCACCTGAGATCGGCGAGATCACGTCGAAAACCGCATCGGTCAACGGATCGACAATCTTGCCGAGCGAATCGCCGGTCCGGACAATGTCTCCCAGTTTGGCGGTCGGAAAGAAGAATCCACTGTTGCCAACGGCGGTTCGAACCCATCTCGACCGTTCGTAGACCCGGGCGTCGGGAATTTCTCGATCTGCCCGCTCTATCATGTCGAGATGAGCCATGATGTTTTTTACGCCCAGTACGCCGCGCGCGATCTCGTCCTCCTGGAAGCGAAACGGCTCACCGGCTTCGTAGATGATTGCCGGTATACCCGCTTTTGCGGCCTCGCGGCGCAGGCTGCCGTCGGGACCTGACCCACCGACCACGATCCCCAGGCCGAAATGGATGGCCAGTTCCCGAATCTCCGGGTCGGACAGATCCGCTCGAATTTGGGGGAGATTCGCCCGCCGGTTCGACGCCGTGTGCAGATCGACGAGTGCATCGCAGTGGCTCAGTACGTCTGTGAATATCGCATGCGCGATCAACGCAGCAACGCTGCCGCCGGTCCTTCCAGGGAAAGCCCGATTAAGGTCGCGTCGGTCTGACAGGTAACGATTACCGGTTCGAACGCCCTCGGCATTGATGGCTGGCAGCGCGATCAATGTGCCGTGCAATTTCTGCGGATCAATCTGCGCGAACGCGCGTCTCGCCACCTCCACGCCGTTTAGCTCGTCGCCGTGCACGCCTGCGGCGAGGCACAGCACTGGCCCAGGAGCGGCGCCCCTTGCGACAAACACGGGCATGTTGAGATAAGACGCCTCGTACGATCTGTCCGGTATGAACGAGAACTTGCTGCTTGTTCCAGCGGCGATTTCACGGCCCAGTAACTGCAGGGAGCCCCACTGATCGACAGTTGACGCAATGGCTGCTGGTGTAACTCCAATCGCCACGATCAACAACACCAAAGCCAAATTGGGCCTGTAATGGATTCGAATCATTCTCAGAAACGTCCCACTGGAGCTTGCCCACCCTTTGCTGTTCAATTGTTTTCTCCCTGTCGACGAAACATGGCCGGAAGCCGCCAATGGTCTGGTCTGAGTTACAATTTCGGCTACTGACCCAAATCGGCCTGTCGGGTATTGATACCGTGAATGTGAATAGAGGCTAACATAGCGTTCGATCCCGAGATTCATTGACGTGCCACTTATCTGAAGAGAACTCTACGGTCAGTAAGGATTCTCGTATTTCGATCAACAGATCGAGGGAAAAGATTGCTATTCTGGGCGCGCTATAAGCTACTGTCGTCTCCCAGAACCCGAAACATGCCACTCGTCGAACACTCAAAACTGCCAGCCTTCGCGCAACTGCGCGCCCAGGGCCATGAGGTCCTGTCGCTCGACCATGCCAGGCACCAGGACATCCGGGAACTACACATCGGGTTCCTGAACATGATGCCCGATGCCGCGCTGCAGGCGACGGAACGCCAGTTCATCCGCCTCGTCGGCGGCTGCAACCGGATCGCACAGTTCTTCGTGTACCCTTTCTCACTGCCCGGGCTGCCCCGGAGCGCCCGGACGCTGGACTACATCGACGAGTACTACTCGGATTTCGAGACCCTGCGAGAGGAAGGCCTGGACGCGCTTATTATCACCGGCGCGAATGTCGCCAACCCCTCGCTGCAGGAGGAGCCGTTCTGGGACCCGCTGATCGAGGCCGTCAACTGGGCACAGGATAATGTGGCATCCATTCTGTGTTCCTGCCTCGCGACGCACGCGCTGCTAAAACACCTGCACGATATCGATCGCCAGCCGCTGCCCGACAAGCGCTGGGGCGTATACAGTCATCGTGTGAGTACGCCCGAACATCCGTTGCTGCGTGAAATCAACACGCGCTTCGATATTCCGCATTCGCGTTACAACGATATCTCGCGCGAGCAGTTGGAAGCGGCCGGGCTGCCGGTCCTCGTAGACAGCCATGAAGGAGGCGTGCACCTCGCTGCCAGCCCGGACCAGTTTCGCGTGATCTATATGCAGGGGCACCCCGAGTACGATGTCGCCAGCCTGCTCAAGGAGTACCGGCGTGAGTTGAAACGCTTTGCCAGCGGCGAACTCGAAACCGCCCCGCCTTTTCCCGAGCACTATTTTTGTGACCAGGCAAAGGAGTATGCGGCGGCGCAGCTGCAACGAGCCTTGCAGGCGCGCACGTCCGGAAGCGCGTTTGACGATACGCTCGAGCAGGATCTGGCAGGGTTGCTCGACAACACCTGGGGGGACACGGCCAAGGCCGTCATAAACAACTGGCTTGGTCTCGTTTATCGCGTGACCAATATCGATCGCAAACAACAATTCATGCCCGGAGTCGATGCCGAGGATCCGCTCGGCCTTAAGGAGAAGTAATGAAAGACCAGACAATCGCCATTCACGCAGGCTTCAAGTCGGATAGCGCTACCAAGGCCGTATCGGTACCCATCTACCAAACCGTCGCCTACGAGTTTGACGACGCGCAGCACGGTGCCGACCTCTTCAACCTTGAGGTCGAGGGGAACATCTACACCCGGATCATGAACCCCACAACGGCCGTGCTCGAACAGCGCTGCGCGGAGCTGGAGGAAGGCATCGCCGGACTGTGTCTCAGCGCGGGCAGTGCTGCCGTCAACTATTCAATTCTTAATATTGCCGAGCAGGGCAATAATATCGTATCGGTACCGTTGCTCTATGGCGGCACCTATACGTTGTTCAAGCACATGCTGCCAAGGCAAGGTATCGATGTGCGGTTTGCCGAAGACGACAGTCCGGCGAGCATGGCAAAGCACATCGACGACAAGACCACGGCAATATTCTGTGAATCCATCGGCAACCCGGCCGGCAACGTCGTTGATATCGAAGCGCTGGCGGATATGGCACACGAGCATGGCGTGCCGCTAATCGTGGATAACACCGTTGCCACCCCGGCCCTGATCAAGCCACTCGTTTGGGGCGCTGACATTGTGGTCAATTCCCTGACCAAGTACATGGGCGGCCATGGCAACTCATTGGGCGGCGTCATCGTCGATGGCGGAGAGTTTCCCTGGGCGGATCACCCGAAGAAATTCCACATGCTCAATGAGCCTGAGGCGTCTTACCACGGTGTCGTATACACAGAGGCACTGGGTGCCGCGGCATACATAGGACGTGTACGCACCGTGGCGCTGCGCAATACGGGCGCGGCGCTAAGCCCGATGAATTCATTCCTGATCCTGCAGGGCATGCAAACCCTGCCACTGCGCATGGAGCGTCATTGCGACAACGCAATCGCCGTCGCCAACTATCTCAACGATCATCCGCAGGTTGCGTGGGTCAATTACGGCGGACTCCCTGATTCGCCCTACTACGACCTTGCACAGAAATACACGAACGGAAAACCCTCGGCCTTGCTCACGTTCGGCATCAAGGGTGGCTTCGGTGCGGGCGTTAAATTCTATGACGCACTCAACATGTTCCTGCGCCTCGTGAACATCGGCGATGTGAAGTCGCTGGCAGCACACCCGGCATCGACAACCCATCGGCAGCTCTCCGAAGAAGAGCTCAAGGCGGCGGGCGTAACACCCGACATGATTCGCCTGTGCGTTGGTATCGAGCACATCGACGACATCATCGCCGACCTCGACCAGGCACTGGCCAAAGCGAAGTAATGAAGCAGCACATCGAGCGCGAATTCCGCACCATGGGAAAAATGGTGGGCATTTATTGTTCTGCCCACCATAACGCTCGAGGTCTGTGCGAGGACTGCGAGCGGTTTCTCGACTACGCCGAGGTACGCCTGGAGAAATGCCCTTACGGTGAAGACAAACCGACCTGCGCAAACTGTCCCGTGCATTGCTACAAGACCGAGTACCGCGAACAAGCGAAGAAGATCATGCGTTACGCGGGGCCGCGCATGTTACTGCGCCACCCCGTGCTCACGATCTCACACTACATTGACGGGCGTCGGCGAGCTAAGCACCCACGCGAACTGACCCGTGACGAGCGGATGCGAAAGCCGCCCCGCTAGTGTCGCTGAACTTGTGGGGCCGCGTCGCAAACGTCATTACGAGCGCGCCCAGCAGACAGACTACACCTGCAATGATGAACGGTGTCATCCATACGGAGGGCTGCACAGCACCCTGGGCTGCATCCTTGAAGTAACCAGCCAGGAGCGGCCCGGCAAGGCCGGCAATGCCATATGCCGTAAACATCCAGCCATAGTTGCTGCCGACATTCTTGTTGCCAAAGTAGTCCGCGGTGATCGCGGGGAACAGCGCGAACGCACCACCATAATTAAAGCCAATCAATGCAGCGGCAAAGATAAAGCCGTAGACCATCCCGAAAGAAATAAACACGTGGTAGGTCATGAGCATCGTGACGCCCTGCAATGCCGACATCAGGATAATAGTGGGCCTGCGGCCCATCCGGTCCGAGATGCTGCCCCAGGCTATACGGCCCAGGCCATTGAATATCGCGTACCACGCCATGGCTGTACCGGTAATCGCACCGGCATCGGCAACGCCCCTGTGTTCCAGTGCATCGATACCGAACAGCTTGATGCAGTAAATCACCATGAGTCCGGCGATGCTCGCAGACATGAACACCGACCACAGCATGTAGAACTGCGGTGTCCGCAGCATGTCGCGCGCCCGGAATTCGACCGCGCCTTCATGATCGCCCTCTTTCGACGTCGGCGGCGTCCATCCGGCAGGCACATATCCTTCCGGAGGATTGACCATGACCACGCTACCCACGATCACGAGACACGCCAGTGCGATCCCGTAAATCACGAACACGCTTTGCACACCCGGAAGCCCGAATACGTTCGTCGTATTGAGCAGGCCACCAAACCATGAGCCCGCGAGCTTGACCCAGATGGTTGCGCCAAATCCGAAACCGGCAACCGCCAGGCCAGTGATCATTCCCTTCTTGTCGGGAAACCATTTGACACAGACGGAAATTGGAACAACGTAGGTCAAGCCAATACCGGCACCGGCGATCATGCCGATACAAAGCAGTTGCACCCAGAAACTCTCGCCAAATAGTCCGCCCAGTATGTACCCCGCGCCAAGCAGCAAACCGCCACCCAGTGACAACAGGCGCGGGCCGACTCGCGGCAGAATCCGACCCGCGAGAACCATGACAATCGCAAATGTGGACAGTCCCGCTGAGAATACCCACGCCGTCTGGCTCGCCGAGAACGCATACGCGCCGTCCATATCGGTAAGCCTTGCAGTGAATACTGACCAGGCGTAGATGGCACCCAGTGCCAGTTGAATCATGATAGCGCCGATGACGATGATCCATCGGTTGAGTGGGGGTGATATCCGTTTCATGGTGTCCTCCGACCAAGCGTCGCCATGCTACCAATCCGCCCTCAAAAGGCACGATCGGATAACACCTACGTCAAAACAGGCATTGACGGACATCCCTTAAAAACCGATATTTATACCAAGGAAAAGGCCCTCTTCGGAGGGCCATTTCTGTTGTTGCTGACTTAGTAACGCAGTGTGAACTCGACACCCGCCTGGCGAGGCCTGCTCGGCCAGGCGATGTCGGCCGGCAGGCCGATGAAGCGTGCTGCGAAGTACCAGTCGATGTACTCCTCGTCAAACACGTTGTTCACGTAGAGGCGTGCGGACCAGCGTTCCTTCTCGAGCGCTATGCTCAGATTGGACAGGTTGTACGCGCTTTGTGTATCGAGGTTGTCGAGCGTCCAGTAAGTCTTGCCACGATGCTCGAAATCGGCGCGGCTCACGAGGTCCATACCATTGCCGAGCGAGGCTGTGTGCTGCATGGCCAGGCTCGCCGACACAACCGGCGCCCCTGGCACGTTCTTGCCAATGATCTCACTTGCCGGAACGAGTACACCCGGGATATCTTCGTACTCGACGATTTCGCTGTCCGTGAAACCAAAACCGAAGTTCACGAGAAACGAATCCGTTGGCTGCGCCGTCAGTTCGAGTTCACCCCCCATGATCTCGCTCTTCTTCACATTAATGTTCGCCTGCGTCCCGGTCTGGTCAAACAGGAAATACTGCTGGTCATCGTAATCGATGAAGAACAGCGATACTGCGCCACGCAGTTTGCCGCCGTAGGCTTCAAATTTCACACCACTCTCGTAGCTGACCAGTGACTCCTTGTCGAAGCCCGGTTGGAAGTTGCTGCCCGGCGCCAGATTGTTGAAGCCACCGGCACGGAATCCCTTGCCGATCGTGACATAGCCGAGCAGGCCTTCACTGAAGCTGTACGCGATACTCGCTTTCGGCTGCAGCTCGGTAAACGTATTGCTGCGACCCTGGGTCAGGTCCCTGGGTGTTTCCTCGTCCCATCGCAGCGCCAGCGTCAGCTCGAGGTCATCGGTGATGTCGTAGCTCAGGCTGCCGAACGCCGCGAAGTTGGCCAGCTCGAGATCCTGCGCGGCTGGCGGCACGACGTTGCCAAGGAACGTGGTGCCGAGCGAGCGGAAACGATCCTGGTCGAAATACGAGACGCCAGCGACCCAGCGCAACGCACCATCGTCGGGGGACACAAGGCGCAGCTCCTCTGCAAATGTCTCTGATTCGTCGATGACGAGGATATCAATCGCCTCGACAAAGGTTTGGTCAAGATCCTGATCGTTACCCGAGTCAACGTCGGTAAACGACGTGATCGACGTCAGCGTTGCCCAGCCCAGGTCGTAGTCGATTTTTGCGGACACTTCCGACGCCTTCACGAACGACTCACCCAGCTTATTTGACTGAATTTCGTATTCGGGTACATCAACGATGATGGGCGGATTTGGCGGCGGCAAAGGCAGGAAGAAATCGCTGCCCGGCATGAAGTAACCCGAGCCACCCTCCTGGTCGAGGTACTGCCCACGCAGGTCAATCGTCAGCTTGTCGCCTGGCGTCAACAGCAGCTTGCCGCGGAAGGCGGTCGACTCCTTGTAGTCGACGTATTCATTATTCAGATAACTGTTACGTAGCTGCCCTTCCCTGTCCTGCACCCGGAACGAAGCGCGGTACAGCACGGTGTCAGAGATCGGGCCGGAAGCGCTGCCTGCCAGCGTGTAGTCCTGCCCCTCGGCCGCGGTAAAGCGCAGGCGATACTCCGGCGTTGCTGTCGGTTGGCGTGTCGCAATGAGGATAGCGCCACCGATGGCGTTACGACCGTACAGTGCTCCCTGCGGGCCGCGCAGTACGTCGACGCTCTCAAGGTCAAACAGTTCCTGCGTCGTCAGCAGGTTATTCGTCGCGCTAACCCCGTCGATGCGAAATGACACTGGCGGCTGCCCTGTACCGCGATTCTGGCGGATGCCGCGAATGACCAGCGTACTGACGCCCACTTCCTGGTCATCAGAAAACCTCAGGTTTGGCGTCAGTGACGCCACACGGTTAACGCGATCGATCTGGTGCCGCTCAATATCGCCCGCCGTGAACGCCGTGATCGAGTCAGGCACGTCCAGGAGTTTTTCCGCGCGGTAACGGGAAGTTACGACGATCTCTTCGAGCACATCGTCCTCGCCCTGGGCATACACAGGCTGGACCGGGAGGCCGAGCAGCGCAAGGCTTACGAATGCGGCTGCGCCTGACGCGCAGAAAATTCTATATTTCAAGGAGTTATCCTGTTTTCTTAATAGAGATCGGACGGCTGAAGCGCCGCGTGGTGGCGCGATTATCCCCGATTACGATGCTCATGCAAGTCGGGAGAAATCGCCGTAGTTGTACGTATCGAAAGCCATTGCGACAGGCCTTATGTTGCGCCCTATGAACGAGACTACCGCAAAAAAGCGCACCTGGGCCGAGCCCTACAAGATCAAGATGGTCGAGCTTCTGCGTATGACCACGCGCGAGGAACGCCTCGAGGCCATCCGCGAGGCCGGATACAACACGTTCCTGACACGCAGCCGGGATGTCTATATCGACCTGCTGACAGACTCGGGCACGTCCGCCATGAGCGACCGGCAGTGGGCCGGCATTATGATGGGGGACGAGGCCTATTCGGGCAGCGAGAACTTCTATCACCTGGAGGCGGTGGTCCAGGAGTTCTACGGCTACAAGTACCTGGTGCCTACACACCAGGGCCGGGGTGCCGAACACCTCATGTCGCAGATCCTGATCAAGGAAGGCGACCATGTTCCCGGCAATATGTATTTCACGACGACACGCCTGCACCAGGAACTGGCGGGCGGCAAATTCGTCGATGTGATTGTCGATGAAGCGCACGACCCCGAGAGCAACTTCCCGTTTAAAGGCAACGTCGATCTCGCCAAACTCGATGCGCTGGTCCAGGAAGTCGGTGCCGATCGCGTTCCGTACATCAGCCTGGAAGGCAACGTGAACATGGCCGGTGGCCAGCCGTTCTCGATGGCGAACCTGCGCGAACTGCGGGCGTACTGCGACAAACATGACATCCCGATCATGCTCGACGCCACGCGCACCATCGAAAATGCCTGGTTCATTCGCGAACGCGAGGAAGGCTACGCGAACAAGTCCGTCCGTGAGATCCTGCGCGAGATCTGCGACATGACCGACGGCTGCACGATGTCCGCCAAGAAGGACGCGCTCGTCAATATTGGCGGTTTCTTCTGCTGTAACGACGACGACATATTCCGCAAGGCGCAGAACCTGGTCGTTGTTTACGAAGGCCTGCATACCTACGGCGGACTCGCCGGACGCGACATGGAAGCCATGGCGCAAGGTATCCGCGAGGCGACGACCGAGGAGCACATGGCCGCTCGTGTGGGTCAGGTTTATTACCTGGGCCACAAACTCGAAGCTGCCGGAATTCCGATCGTCGAGCCTATCGGCTCGCACGCCATATTTATTGACGCGCGCCGCTTTCTCCCGCATATCGATCAGGACGACTACCCGGCACAGGCATTGGCCGCCGAGCTTTTCATCGAGGCTGGTATCCGGACCATGGAGCGCGGCAACGTATCGGCGGGGCGTGACCCGGTCACGGGCGAGAATCGCCATCCAAAACTCGAACTCGTGAGATTGACCATTCCACGGCGTGTATACACGCAGGCGCACATGGATGTGGTTGCCGAAGCCGTCGCTGACGTCTATGCACGTCGCGATGGCATTCGCGGTCTGAAGATGGTGTACGAACCTGAGTACCTCAGGTTCTTCCAGGCGAGGTTTGAACCGCTGAGTTAATCCAGGCTGGGCAGGCCGTGCAGCATGAGTCGGTAATAGCTGACCATGCCGATGATCTTGCCATCTTCTTCGACCGGCGCATGGCTGATGTCGAATTTCTCAAACATGCGGGCGCAGTAGCGAATCTTCATTTCCGGTCGAACCATCAGCACCGGTTTGGCCATAATCTCGTAGACATTGACACGCTGGGGCGCACGATTCTTTGCGATCACCTTCTTGGCGATATCCGCAAACAACAGCATCCCATACTCGTCCTCCTCGTCGCGTCGTTCAACGACCAGACTGGTCGAACCCACTTCTTTCATGACCTTCATCGCGGTCAGCACGTCCATGCGACCGTCAACCTGAGTCACTTTCCGGCTCATACAATCGCGCACGGTGCCCCAATCAGGAGTGCTCATAGGTTTTCCTCCAATATTTCATTCAATTCCTGTGCCTGGTGCACTACGCCAACTGCATCTTCGACATCGATCATAATTGCGATGCCGGTGCCCGGTTTCGCATCGAACTCCCCGACCTCCCCGATATGCTCGAGGATATGCCGGCTCAGGTGCTCTTCAACAAGTAACAAAATAACGTCACGCTGGCTGGCCAGCGTGAGCCCAAAAAACGTCTTGTTTTCCTCGATACCTTCGCCGCGCGCATTGTTTATGACCGTACAGCCTGTCGCTCCGGCTTCCCTGGCAGCATCCATCACCACATCGGTCTTCGTGTCTTCGACGAACGCAATTATTAGTTTGAAATGCATTATTTCTTTCCTCTCAGCACAGCGAACTGGCCGTAGGCGAGCACCGAGATTATCGGAAACAGGCTCGCGAACGCCACTAGTCCAAATCCGTCCAGCAAAGGGCTGCGTCCCGGGACCGCTTCCGCAAGCCCCAGTCCCAGCGCCGTAATTAACGGGACGGTCACAGTTGACGTCGTGACACCGCCGGAATCATAGGCCAGTGGCACGATCAATTTCGGTGCCATCGTGGTCTGCACGATGACGACCAGGTAGCCCGCCGCAATGAAATACTGCAACGGCAGACCGGTAATTATTCGAAAACAGCCAAGGGCGACGCCGAAGCCGACGCCCAATGCCACGGCAACGCGCAGCCCCCATACACCGACGGTGCCACCCGACACCGCGTTAGCCTTTATCGATACGGCCATCAGCGCGGGTTCTGCCAGCGTCGTGGCAAAGCCAATCGCTGCAGCAAACAGGTAAACCCAGTAGAAATCCTGCCAGACCAGTGATTCTCTGACGTGGCCGTGTACCGATTCGAGGAAAGCAGGATCGGTCAATTGCTGCGCCATCAGCCTTCCTAATGGGAACAGCGACTGCTCCAGGCCAACGAGGAATAAACCGAGGCCAACTATCACGAAGACAAAGCCGACAACGATCTGTCTGAAATTGGGAATACGCTCGCGAATGACAAAGAGCTGGAACGCAAACAGGAAGATTGCGATCGGCAACACGTCGCTTGCGCTGTCCCACACGAATACCAGGCTGGCATGAATCAGGTCCATTGGCGCACGATGCCGTAAAGCAGAACAAAAAGGATAGGGGTTAGCGATGCAAACGCGATAAGTCCGAAACCGTCAGTCATTGGGTTACGGCCTTTTAGTGAGCTCGCCAGACCGACACCCAGCGCCGTAACGAGGGGGACTGTCACTGTTGATGTTGTGACACCACCCGAGTCGTAGGCCACGCCGACGATTTCCGGTGGCGCGACGGTGGTCACGATAACCACCAGCACGTAGCCCCCAATGATCATGACCGGTAACGACCAGTTGGTCAGGATACGAAACACACCGAGCATCAGAGCCACGCCAACCGACAGCGCGACGACGAGACGCAGGCCGAGTGCGTAGCGTGCAATCGCTGCTTCATCGTTCGCAATGACGCCGGCACCTACAGCAACTTCCGCAGCCTCCTCGGCCACGGCCAGCAGCGCCGGCTCGGCGATAGTTGTGCCGAAACCCAGCACAAATGAGAACGTGAACAACCAGAACGCACTGCCCTTCCGGGCCAGCGCGTGCGCCAGATTCTCACCGATCGGGAACAGCGCGATCCGCAGGCCGAAAATGAAGAACGCGAGACCCGCGACGACGAGCAGACCGCCAACTAACAAGGTCCAGAAGCCCGATACGGGCTGCTTGACGACAAATACCTGAAAAACCGCGATGACAAAGACGATTGGCGCGAGATCACGCAGGCTGAATAGCGCATCCCTGGATAAGGCGATCAGCGAGTTTTTCAAACGCGGTGCTACTCCCTCGTATACCCGAAAGCATAGTAAAGCACCGGTATAACAACAAGGGTCAGCACCGTCGATACGAGGATTCCGAAAATCAATGTCACCGCGAGTCCATTGAAGATCGGATCATCGAGTATGAAGAACGCGCCGAGCATCGCCGCGGCCGCCGTTAAAGCAATAGGTTTTGCGCGTACAGCGCCGGCACGTATCACCGCCTCCTGGAAATCGACACCCGCCGCGACTTCCTGGTTAATGAAGTCGACAAGCAATATTGAGTTGCGCACGATGATGCCCGCCAGAGCAATCATGCCGATCATCGATGTCGCCGTGAACTGGGCACCAAGCAATGCGTGGCCGGGCATCACACCAATGATGGTCAACGGGATCGGCGCCATGATGACCAGGGGCACTGCGTAGGAGCGAAACTGACCGACGACCAGCAGGTAGATGAGAATCAGGCCTACCGAGTAGGCGATTCCCATGTCGCGAAACGTTTCGTAAGTTATTTGCCATTCGCCATCCCATTTAACGCTGTAGTCGTAGGGATTATCGGGCTGGCTAATAAAGTGTTGCTCGATCTCGACATCACCCACCATGTCGAACATACCGTACAACGGACTGTCAAAACGGCCGGCCATGTCGCCCGTAACGAAAACGACGGGCAGCAGATCCTTGTGATAGATGGTCTGCTCCCATTCGCTGTCGAGGACGTTGACGATCTCGGCAAGGGGGACAAGAGAGTCACCATGGCCGGCCACGCGAAGCATCAACAGGCTGTCGAGCTCCGACTTGTCTGCGACCGGAAGTTCCAGTCGCACGGGGAGAGGGTATTTCTGGTAGCCGTCACGAACGTAGGCGACGTCTTCGCCGCTTAACGCGGTCTGCAGCGCTTGCGCCACGCTCGCCTGCGACACACCAAGCAATGCGGCCTTGTTGCGGTCGACCGACACGACAATTCTCGGTGACGCCGCCTCGATACTGTCATCGATGTCGACGATGTCATCGGTGCTTTCGAATACGGCGCGCAGTTCCCTGGCGACCATCTGCTGACCCGCATAGTCTGGACCATACACTTCAGCAACTAGCGGCGCCTGTACCGGTGGTCCCGGCGGCACTTCGACGATCTTTGTCGAGCCGCCGTACTTCTTGCCAATGGCATCGAGCGCGGGGCGTGCTGCGGCTGCGATCTCGTGACTCTTGCGCTTGCGATCCGACTTGCCGACAAGATTGACCTGGATATCGCCTATGTTGGGGCCTTCGCGCAGGTAGTACTGGCGCACGAGGCCGTTGAAATTGATTGGCGCTGCGGTTCCTGCATAGACCTGGTAGTCCGTGACCTCCGGAATGTCCTTGATGTAGGCCGCCATTTCGTCGAGGACGCGCCCGGTCTGCTCGACCGTTGTTCCTTCCGGCATGTCAAGCACAACCT
>Ga0316188_10000990_pt1 | contig 13240 bp, 11 predicted proteins | sample Phiworburrow1_MG_FD_204933 | JGI IMG/M metagenome (GOLD analysis project Ga0316188, IMG submission 204933) | Coastal sediment microbial communities from Maine, United States - Phippsburg worm burrow 1 | ecosystem: Environmental > Aquatic > Marine > Coastal > Sediment | place: USA: Maine...
AGACGGCGTCAGTCCGCCGCGCTTCGGGCCCCGACGCCCTCGACGACGTGGCCGAAGGCCACCGCATCCACATGCCCTGACTGCATCTCAGGACTCGGGGCACCGACGGCGGGTCGGTGCCCCGATTTTTCGCGTTCCGAACGGCCTCGTTCAGGAGGCTGCCGGTGAGTTCACGGCCAGTTCCGCCAGCACCGTCTTGGCTTGCCAGGCCCGCGTGCCCGGGTGTGTCGCGAGAATCCGTGCCAGATGGCCCGTGATGATCGGCGCCGCGAACGAGTTCCCGGTGGTGCGGATGGTCGCGCCGTTCAACCACGCGACGTCGACGTCGATGCCCGCCGCCCCCCACTCCGCCGGGCCGTCCGGATTGCACCAGATCTCCTCACGGTCGGTGCCGGGAGCGCATGCAACCGAGAACACGCCGGCGAGTTCGCTCGGAATCGTGCGTTTGACCTCGTTGTTCATCGCAGCCACGAGCAGCACACCGCGATAGGTCGCCACGTCGACGAGATCCCAGAACGTCTCCGCCCACCGTTCGCTGGCGGTCGACATGCTCAGGTTGATGATGTCGATGCCCTCCTCGATACACCACTCCACACCGTAGGCGAACGCCGCCGCGCTCCCTTTCAGGTCGTCGCGCAGCACGCGCACCGAGACCAGCTCGACCTCGGGGGCCACGTCGCGGATGATTGCAGCGCAGGCGGTGCCGTGGCCGTACAGGTCGGCGTGCGGGCCAGGGACGAAGCACACGCCCGACTCGGTCGAGTCGTCACGATCGATCGCCACGTACTGCTGGACGCCGCCAACCAGAGGATGCTCGGCATCGATGCCGCTGTCGACGACGGCGACACGGACGCCCTTGCCCGTTCCGTCGCCGTATGCCCACGAGCGCGTGATCCCCTCGGGAAAGGCCATCGACGGCGCTCGCCCCGGCCCGCCAGGTCGATGGAACGGCTCCGACCACGCAGGGAGAATCGATCCGGTGCTCGCGGTCACCAACGCCGCCTCGGCGTGGCGAGCGCAATGCTCTCGAGCAGGATGCGTCCGACGGCCTGCTGAGTCGCCGCCGGAAGAGCCCGCAGTTGGGCGAACATCGACGCGAGCGACGCGATCTCGGCGTCTTCGGCGGGAAGATCGTCGGCGAGGCGTCGCAGCGCAGCCACGAGTGTCGTCTCGTTCGCGTCCACTGCCTCGGCGACGGCTCGCACGAGGAGGGGCCCCAGCGTGGCGATCGCGGCGGATGTCGCAAGCAACGGCGCCGCCACGCGCCCCGATGCTGACGCGATGGCGAGCGGGTCACCGATGCCGACGGTTCGATCGAGTAGCGACACCACGCCGAGCACCCTGTCTTGCGTGTCGACGACGGGGACCGCGAGCAACGACGTCGGCACATAGCCGATGCGCTCCGCGACGTCGCGGGCGAACCGCGGGTCGGAGTGCACCTCGTCGACCACGAGCGACTGGCCGGTGTGTGCCACGTAGCCGGCGATGCCTCGGTCGGACGGCAGCCGCAGCCCCATGACGTTGGCCGCCCCAGCTCCTTCGGCGGCCTCGTACAGCAACTCGTTGCGGTCCAGCCGCGCGATCGAGACGCTGGCGGCACCGGTGGCCAGTCGCGTCATCGCGCAGAGGTCGACGAGTTGGTTGCGCTGCTCGATCGGGATCAGCAGCGGGCCGAGCGAATCGGCGACGGCAGCGAGTTGGCGTGTGAGGTTCCCCGGGTTCGGCACGATGACATTCTCGCCGGTGAGCCGCGTCTACGTTTGCGATGCATTTCGAAAAGTGGGGCGAAGGTGGAGAGGTTGCACAGATGACGGGGGTGGCCGACCAACTCGTCGAGTCGCGGCACGCGATGAGCAGCGTGTTCCGCAGCCCGGCGCTCCGCCGATTGAACATCGCCCTCGTGGGTTCGGTGATCGGCGACTGGGCGTTCAGTGTGGCGTTCTCGGTCTTCGTCTACCAGCAAGGGGGTGCCACCGCGCTCGGTGTGATCAGTGTGGTGCGGTTCGTCACGATGGCGGTGCTCGCGTCGATCGTCTCGGTCCTGGCCGACAAGCTCGACCGTCGCCGGTTGATGATCGCTGCGGATGTCGTTCGAGCTGTCCTGGTGTTCGCAACCGCCGTACTCGTCGCTGCGGATGGGCCGGCCATGGCGGTGTACATCCTCTCGGTGGTGGTCGGTGTCGTCGGCTTGACGTTTCGGCCGGCGCAAGCGGCGTTGCTCCCGTCCCTCGCCCGAAATCCTTCCGAGCTCACGGCTGCGAATGTTGCGTCGAGCACCATCAACAGCCTCGGGTTCTTCGTCGGCCCCATGGTGGCCGGGTTGCTGCTCGCGGTCGCTGACATCGGGGCAGTCTTCGCGTTCGATGCATTGACGTTCGTCTGGTCGGCGGTGATGGTGTTCGGCGTACGGCCGACCACCGTGGTCATCGAGACGACGGACGACGTCGAGACGGTGACCGAAGTCGACACCCCTGTCGACGACCCCGTCGACGACACCGAGTCCGCCGATCAGGGCGGCGGCATGTTTGCCGGTGCCGCCGAGGGCTACCGCGCCATCTTCGGCGACAGGGATCTGCGCTTGATCGTCGCGCTGTACGTCGCGCAAACGATCGTCGCGGGCTGCTCCGCCGTGTACGAAGTGACGATCGCGTTGGACTTGCTGAACATGTCGGAGAGCGGCGTGGGTGTCCTCAATGCGGCGCTGGGCATCGGCGGGCTGGCCGGCGGTGTTGTCGCGTTGGTGCTCTCGCAACGGGGCATGTTGTCGCGCGACTTCGGGATCGGTGTTGCGTTGTGGGCGGCGCCGCTCCTCCTCGTTGCTGCATTCGCGTCGATTCCGGCAGCTCTCCTCGCGATGGTGCTCATCGGCATCGGCAACTCGATGGTCGACGTCAACGCGGAGACGATCGTGCAACGGCTGGTTCCCGACGAGGTGCTCGGCCGTGTCTTCGGAGCGCTCGACAGCGCAGCGATTGCCGGAATGGCGATCGGTGCCGCGATCATGCCGTTGATGATCGCAACGATCGGTCTGCGAACGGGTCTGGTCGTCATCGGTGTCGCGGTGACGCTGTTGGTGCTCCTCGCGATTCCCGGGCTCAAACGCGTCGACAAGATCGCGCTCGCACCCGAAGGGCTCGAGCTGCTTCGGGGTGTACCGATGCTCGCCGTGTTGCCCGAGCACGTGATCGAGCGCCTCGCACGCACATCCGAACGGGTGATGGTGCGCGCCGGTGCGTCGGTCTTCCTCGAGGGGGATCACGGCGACCGGTTCTACGTGATCGAGTCGGGCATCGCCGTTGTCTCGAAGTCCGGTTTGCCGGTTGCGGAACTCGGTGTCGGCGAGTCGTTCGGTGAGATCGCGCTGCTCCGTGACGTGCCCCGTACGGCAACGGTGGCGGCCGTCTCCGACCTGACCGCACGGGCGATCGACCGACGTCACTTCCTCCCGGCGGTCACCGGTCATGCCGATGCGTCGCAGCAGGCCGAACTCGTGGTCGGCCGGTTCACCGACATCTCGTGACTCGGTGCGAGTCACTGAACGCGACGCACGACGAGGCGACGCCGGGTGTGTCGACCGGGGGCTGAGGAGATCGTCAACGGGATCAACCCGGTTGCGCAACGGTTTCGCGTGGCGCTGCAGGCCTCAGTTGCTCTGGATTCTGTAGTCGGCGATCTGGGAGTCGTCGACGCCGGCATCGGCGTAGTTGTCGGCGCCCCGGGCGTTGATGAAGTCGCGGAACACGAACGGTCGGTATGCGGGTGTCGCGGTGAGCAACTCGTCGATCGGCGCGATGGTGGCATCGATCGGCGGGTTCGAGAAGTACGGGATGCTCATGCGGTCGGTGTCGGCCATGGGGCGCACTCGATGCAGCGCAGCGCGATAGCGGTCGTTCGTCCAGACCTGCATGCAATCCGCGAGATTGACGACTACCGTCGCCGGTCGCGGTTCGACCTCGATCCAACCGTCGTCGGTCGAGAACGCCTGGAGACCACCGGTGGCATCTTGGATCAGCAGGGTCAGCAGGCCGGAGTCGGTGTGCTCGCCGAGGGCGACGTCGGCCAACTCGTTGAGATCGCCACGTTCGCTCTCGGGGACCGGGTCACCGACCGTGTAGTGGTTGAGCCGCATGTGGCTCGACGTCCGATCGCTGCGGTGCCCGGCGACCGCGTCGGTCGACAGGTCGAGCGCGGCGAAGACGAGTTCGGTCGTGCGAACGGCGAGGTCGCTGAACGCGTCGTAGTGGGCGCACATCGCCGCGCGGAATCCGTCGACACCTTCGGGCCACCGGTTGCGGTGCGCAGCACGCCCCTGTGTGGGGTCGACGAAGTCGAACACCTCCTTGTGGTCGCGTCGCCGCTTGGTGAGTTCGCGGTCGTTGTAACCGAGCGCCACCCGGGCATCGCGACGCACAGCGTCCTTCACGGTGGGCGCAGCGTCGAAGAACCGGCGGGCGGCATCGAACGTGTTGCGGATCACGTCGTCGAGGCCATGGCCTTCGAGGAGGAAGAAGCCATGGGTGCGACACGCGCGGTCGAGTTCGTCGAGCGACGTGGCGGCGGGATTGCGGATGTCGACGACTGGGACGAGTTCCACGGACTCACCGTACGCACGGTGGCGCGATCCGTGGGAACCGGGTGCTCCCCGGTGTGCCGATGCGGGGGTGTCGACTGCGGGCCGCCTACGGTCTGAGCATGCGAATCTGGCGACTGCAAGAACTCGGGGAACCGGCCGATCAGCTCCGTCTGGTCGACGAAGAGGCGCCGACACCGCGTGCCGGGGAGGTGCTCGTCGACGTCGAAGCCGTCGGCCTGGCGTTCCCCGATGTGCTGCAGTGCCGTGGCCTCTACCAGGTCAAGACCGGCCCGGGTTTCACGCCCGGCGGTGAACTGGCCGGCACGGTCAGCGCCCTCGGTGAGGGCGTCGACGGGGTGTCGGTCGGCCAGCGGGTGGTCTTCCTCGGTGGCGGCGGGCTGGCCGAGCAGGTGACACACCCGGCACGGGCGGTGTTCCCGGTGCCCGACGGTGTGTCGGCAGCGAAGGCCGCAGCGATCCCGATCAACTACTGCACCACCCTGTACGCGCTCCACGATCGGGGAAAGCTGCAAGCGGGCGAGACGGTGCTGATCACGGGTGCGGCCGGCGGAACCGGCACCGCCGCAATCCAACTCGCCAAGGCCGCCGGTGCTCGCACGATTGCCGTTGCGGGTGGCGCGGAGAAGGTGGCGCTGGCTCGTGACGTGGGCGCCGACGTGGTGATCGATCACCAGGAAACTCCCGACTGGGTCGATCTCGTCCGCGAGGCGAGCGGCGGGGGAGTCGACGTCGCCTACGACCCCGTCGGCGGTGACACGTTCCACCAGGTCCGCCGCTGCATGGGCTGGGACGGGCGCCTGCTCGTGATCGGGTTCGTAGCTGGGATCCCGGAGGTGGCGACCAATCATGCGCTGCTCAAGAGCTACTCGATCGTCGGCGTCCACTGGGGTGCGTCGTTGGGTCGCTTCCCCGAGTCGCTCGGTCAGCAGATGACCACGTTGCTCGAGCTGGCCGAGCGTGGGGCCGTCGACCCTCCGCTCTACCCGCCGTATGCGTTCGACGACGCGGCGACCGCGCTGCAGGATCTCGCGAACCGCAAGACCTACGGCAAGGTCGTCGTCACACTGTGACCGCGACGACCCCAGCGATGAGCGAATGGGCCGCTTGTGCGGGTTTCGCTCATCGCTCGGGCACCGGCGCCTGACTGTCGGACGGTGTGGCCAGGTCGACGACCACGGCGGCGTGGTCGCTCGCCCAGACCGGCACACCGTCGATGTCGACCGGTTCGGCGCCGAGCAACCAGGACGCACGGGGGTTGCCGACGGGGTTCGGTCGAGGCCAGGAGACCAGCACGTAGTCGAGTCGTCGGTTCGGCCAGGCGCTGTCGATCGTGTGCGGATTCTCCCGACGCCACGTCGGGCCGGCTCCGTCGCCGACCTGCTCCCACGCGTCCGACATCGCAATGCCTTCGACGCCGTCGCGGCGTCCGGTGAGCAGTCGCACCTCGTCGCTGTCGGGGACGGCGTTGAGGTCGGCCCCGATGACGACGGGCAGGTCGGTTGCGGGGTCGCCTCGCCAACCGGCGGAGAGTTCGAGGAGTCGCCGCGCCTGAACCTGACGGGTGAGCGAGTCGTCGAAACGATGATCGAGATGTGTCGACGCGACGGGCCACCGCCCCCACGGTGAAGCGACGCCGCCCGCGATGACCCGGCGATGGCCGGGGCTGCCGTCGCGGCGGGGGAGTGGCTCGTCGGCGATGAGCTCGATCGGCCAACGGGCGAGCACCGCATTCGCGAAACCGACGGCGCCGCGGCCGACCGAGACGTTGCGCAGCGTGTGATAGCCGAGTTCGGCACCGATGATCGTCGCCAGATCGGCGTCGGCATCGGCGTCGACCCACACCTCCTGGAGGCAGACCACGTCGGCCTCGGCAGATCGGATGGTTTCCACGATCGCCCGCTCACGTCGCTGCCAGTCCCCGAACCGCCACCACAGGTTCCAGGTCATCACACGCACGCTGTCATGGTGGCCGACGCGGCCGGTTGCTGTCGTGTCGGCGCCGTACAGCCCGGTGATGCCACCGCGTCCCGGCGACTTCGAGGAGAGGTGCGTGCGATTCGGCGGGCTCAGCCGTAGAGCGGCGGTGTGCGCTCGGACCACGGGGCCGCCGCTTCGAGCTGCGAGGCGACACGCAGGAGGAGTGACTCGTCGTCGATCGGCCCGACGAACTGGACCCCGATCGGCAGCCCGCTGTCGCTCCAGTGCAGCGGCAGCGACACCGCCGGTTGCCCGCTGACGTTGAACTGCGCGGTGAACTGCAGGATGCTCGTGAGGCGCTCCGTGCCGAGGTCGGGATCGCTCAACCATCCGATCGGTGGGGGTGGCACGGCGATCACCGGCGTCACGAGCAGATCGAAGTCGTTCCACCACGCCTGCAGCCGGCGCGACCATGCATGAACCCAGTTGATCGATGCGACGTAGTCCTCCGCCGACACCGCTCGGCCGATCGAGCCCATCAGCCAGTTGTCGGGTTCGACGTCGTCCTCGGTGATCGAGCGGCCGATCATCTCGCTCATCGTCGAGAAGTCGAGCGCGGTGGCCACGGCGACGATCGTCACGAAATGGCGTGAGAATCGGTCGTCGGAGAAGGCCGCCGGTTGGGTGATCTCGACGTCGTGGCCGAGTTCCTCCAACAACGTGCCGGCGCGTTCGACCGCGTGGATGCATTCCGGGTCCGTGGTGACACCCGGATGCGTCGGTGCCAACCCGACCCGGAGCCGGCCGGGATCGCGACCGATCTCGTCGACGAACGGGCGCATCGGCGGGACGGCCGTGTACGGATCACCGGTGTGGCGTCCGCTCATCACATCGAGCATCGCCGCGGTGTCGCGCGTCGAGCGGGAAACGACACCATCGGTCGTCGCTCCGGCCCATCCCTCGCCGAGCGCCGGGCCGTGGGTGATGCGTCCCCGACTCGGCTTCAGACCGACGAGGCCGCACTCGCTCGCCGGCACGCGGATCGATCCGCCTCCGTCGCCCGCGTGGGCCATCGGGACGATGCCGGCGGCGACCGCGGCGGCGGAACCCCCCGATGATCCGCCGGTCGAGTGCTCGGTGTTCCAGGGATTTCTCGACGGCCCGAACGCCACCGGTTCCGTGGTGATCGTGCCACCGAGCTCCGGTGTGTTCGTTCGTCCGAGCGTGATCAGGCCCGCGGCCCGGATCGACTCGTAGAGATACGAGTCCTGCGTGGCCCTGGCGTCGGCGTCCTTCAGCGCCCGGTTGCCCATCGTGTGCGGCTCGCCGGCGATCTCACACCCGAGGTCCTTGACCAGGAACGGCACGCCGCGGAACGGTCCGTCAGGGATCGGACCCGCCGCCTCGGCTCGGGCGGCCTCGAAGCGCTCGTGAATGACCGCATTGATCACCGGGTCGAGACGCTGTGCCCGCTCGATGGCATCGTCGACCAGTTCCGTCGGCGACGCCGCGCCCGACCGGACCAACGCCGCGAGTTCGGTCGCGTCAGGCAGTGACATCGTCGTGGAGTCGGACCGTCGTGGCCGGGTTCACGTCGTCTGGACGATCAGGACCGAGCACCCCGCATGGTGAGCGCAACGACTCGAGACGCTGCCGAGCAGGAATCGACGCGCGCCCTGCATGCCGCGGTTGCCGACCACGAGCAGATCGGCGTCGACCGCTTCGCACAACGACAACAACGCATCGGACGGATCGCCGCTGAGCGCATGGGTGGTGGTCTCGGCGCCGGCCTCGGCGGCGATCGCCGCGGCCCCTTCGAGCCCGAGCCTGGTCGACTGCTCACTCGCCTCGCCCCACTCGTTCGACGCCACGACCATGTCGGGCGCGACCAGTACCGGGATTCGGGGAGCGACCATTGCGACGTGGAGGTGGGCGCCGGTCAACGCAGCCAATGTGGCGGCGTGGGTCACCGCTTTCGCAGCCGTCTCCGATCCGTCGGTGCCGACCACGATCGATGTGTACATGTCTGACCTCCTCGAAGCTCGTCGTACCGTAGCAACCCTCAGCTGTTGAGTTTCTGGCGGACGGCCTCGGCGACGAGCGCGGCACCGTTCGTGCTGTTCATCACGGTGTAGTGGTTCAGCCCGGGGGCTTCGATCCACCGGTGCTGGGGATACCGATCGCGCTCCTCGGGGGTGATGAAACCGGGGGGCGCACCCATCATCCCGAACTCAGCGCGCACGATGGTCGTCTGCTGGACCCGACGGGCGAGCAGCGTCCGCACGGCGTCGTCGGCGAGGAGTTCGCGCCCGTCCTGGCGAACGGCGTCCTCGCTCACGGCGGCCCGGAACCCTCCCTCGACTTCGATCAGTTCGGCCAGGAGGTTGCGCTCGAGGTCGGGGCTGATGCCGTCGACGAACGCTGGGTGGCTCGCCCAACTCGCCTGATACGAGACGCGATCCGGCCAGATGGTGGTGATGCGTTCGATCGCCGGTCCGAGCGTGAGGTCGAGCACCGCGTCGATGTCGACGTTCGGACCGGGCGGGCACGGCAGGGGCGTCCCCCCGTCGACCAAGATCACGTCGCGAACGGCACCGAGGTGGCGGTCCGCAACCATGAGCGCAACGAACGCGCCCATCGAATGGCCCACGAGAAACGCCGGCTGTCCGAGCTGGCCGATGACGTCGGCGACGTCGTCGGCATGCTGACGAATCCCGAACGGCGGGTCGGCCTCGAAGCTCATCCCCCGCCCGCGTAGATCGAGCGCGATGATCTCGGCGCCGCCCGCGAGATGGTGCGCCATCGGATCCCAGGCCCACGCGTTGGAGGTGATTCCGTGCACGGCGACGAGTGTCGGGGTGCCCAGCAGTCCCGGCCAGCGCAACGCCCCGAGCGTGACGTCACCGACGCGGAACTCGAGGAACTCAGGCCGCTGTGCCATCGCCCGTACCTCGGTCACGCACGGTGTTCGCGAAGCACTCTGCGTCGACCTCCATGCGGGCATGGTACATCTCTGTCACCGGTCGTGTCAGTGGCGAATGACCGGGCCGGATGTCAGCGAGGCTCGCGGGGGAGCCCGAGCACGCGCTCACCGAGGATGTTGCGCATGATGTCGGAGGTGCCGCCCATGATCGTGTAGCCGGGAGCGTAGACCAGCCCACGGGTGACGTCGTCCCACACGAGCGCGTCGGCACCGAAGGTGCGCGCAACGAAGTCGGCCACCCGGATCTCGTGTTCGGTGCAGAAGCACTTGGTGGCCGCCGAGAACCCGGCCGGGGCCTGACGGAGCACCTCGCGGGTCACGAGGATCCGGCCGATGCGGTAGCCGGTCTCGAGGTGGGCGATCTCCTGGCGGACCCGCGGATCAGACCGGTCGGCGCGCTCGATCGCGAGTTCGTAGAGCGCCCGGTTCGACACGAGGCGGTCGATGCCTCCGCGTTCGTGCTCGAGCTGCCCCATCGTCTGCTTGAACGCGTTGCCTTCGACGCCGACCAGGTTCGCGACGGGGACGCGCACGTCGGTGAAGAACACCTCGCAGAAGTGGCGGTTCGTGGTCATGTCGGTGATCGGGCGCACCTCGATGCCGGGTGTGTCCATCGGCACGATGATCTCGCTGATGCCTCGGTGGGGAGGGCCGTCGGTGTCGGTGCGACAGATCAGGTAGCAGTAGTCGGCGAGCTCGCCGAAGCTCGTCCAGATCTTCTGTCCGTTGATCACGAAGTCGTCGCCGTCGCGCACGGCGCCGGTCGTGAGCGACGCCAGGTCGGACCCCGAGTTCGGCTCCGACATGCCGATGCACCAGGTGGTCTCTCCCGAGAGGATTCCGGGAAGGAATTCGGCCTGCTGGTCGGGGGTGCCGTAGTGGATCAGGGTCGGTCCCATCTGGCGGTCGGCGAACCACATCGCGGCGATCGGAGCGCCGGCGGCGATCAGCTCCTCGCCGACGATCAGCCGGTTGATCGCCGGCTGGCCGCCACCGCCGAATTCGACCGGCCACGTCATTCCGATCCAGCCGTGGGCGGCCATCTCCTTGGCGAAGTCCTTCGAGAATCCGTTGATCCACGAGTCGTTGTGACGTCCATGGCGCTCCACCGCCTCGTTGGCAACCTTGCGGGCCTGGTCTCGGAGTGCGGTCTGCTCAGGGGTCCAGTCGAAGTCCATCGCCAACGAGCGTAGAGGCGTCGGCCTTCGCGTACGGCACGGTGCACGGCGCCGCTCCGTGTTGGTACAGTGCAGACAAGTTGTAGACAAGTCGAAACGAGCGAGCAGGAACCCCATGAGCGAGATCACTCCGTCCACCATCATCTACACGTTCACCGACGAAGCCCCGGCGCTGGCGACGTACTCGTTGCTTCCGATCGTCGAGGCATTCGCCGGTGCAGCGGGGATCGACGTCGAGACCCGCGACATCTCGCTCGCCGGACGTATCATCGCCAACTTCCCGGAGCGGCTGACGCCCGAGCAACGCATCGGTGATGCGTTGACGGAACTGGGCGACCTCGCGCTCACGCCGGCAGCCAACATCATCAAGCTCCCCAACATCAGCGCGTCGGTGCCCCAGATGAAGGCTGCGATCACCGAACTCCAGGCGGAGGGCTACGACATTCCGAACTACCCCGACGAGCCCTCGTCGCCCGAGGAGGCCGAGATCAAGCAGCGCTACGGCAAGGTGATGGGATCGGCGGTCAACCCGGTACTGCGCCAGGGCAACTCTGACCGCCGGGCCCCCAAGGCCGTCAAGGACTATGCCAAGTCGCACCCGCACTCGATGGGGGCATGGTCGACGGAGTCGAAGACTCACGTCGCCACCATGGGCGAGCACGACTTCCGCTCGAACGAGCAGGCGATCACGTTGGACGCCGACGCCACACTGCGCATCGAACACGTCGACGCCGACGGAACGGTGACCGTACTCAAGGACTCGCTCCCCGTGCTGGCCGGCGAGGTCGTCGACTCGACCGTCATGGAGGTGGCGGCACTGCGGACGTTCCTCGCCGAGCAGATCGCCGATGCCCGTGACCAGGATGTGCTGTTCTCGCTCCACCTGAAGGCGACGATGATGAAGGTCTCCGACCCGATCATGTTCGGACACGCCGTCGAAGTGTTCTTCGCCGATGTGTTCGCCAAGCACGGTGACGCGATCACCGCTGCGGGTGGCGACCCGAACAACGGTTGGGCGAGCGTGCTCGCTGCGGTCGAGACGATGCCGGCCGAACAGCGCGCCGCGATCGAAGCCGACATCGCCGCTGCTTACGAGAACGGGCCGGACGTCGCCATGGTCGACTCCGACAAGGGCATCACCAACCTGCACGTGCCGAGCGACATCATCGTCGACGCCTCGATGCCGGCGATGATCCGCACGTCGGGTCAGATGTGGAACAAGGCCGGCGAGCAGCAGGACACCAAGGCGGTCATCCCCGACAGCTCCTACGCCGGTGTGTACCAGGCGGTCATCGACGACTGCCGGGTCAACGGCGCATTCGATCCGTCGACGATGGGCACGGTGCCCAACGTCGGACTGATGGCGCAGAAGGCCGAGGAGTACGGCAGCCACGACAAGACGTTCGAGGCGGCTGCAGCGGGCACGATCCGCGTCGTCGACGCCGCCACCGGCACGACCCTGATGGAGCAGGCCGTTCAGGCCGGCGACATCTTCCGCGCGTGCCAGGTCAAGGACGAGCCGATCCGCGACTGGGTGCGCCTCGCTGTCGAGCGGGCACGCGCCATGGGCGCCCCGGCGGTGTTCTGGCTCGATGCCGGTCGCGCCCACGACGCACAGCTCATCGCGAAGGTCAACCGCTACCTCGGCGACCACGACATCAGCGGACTCGAGATCGAGATCATGGCGCCGGAAGCTGCAACGCAGTTCTCGATCGAGCGCATCCGCCGCGGCGAGGACACGATCTCGGTGACGGGCAACGTGCTGCGCGACTACCTGACCGACCTCTTCCCGATCCTCGAACTCGGCACCAGCGCCAAGATGCTGTCGATCGTCCCGCTGCTCAACGGCGGCGGACTGTTCGAGACCGGTGCCGGTGGCTCAGCGCCCAAGCACGTCCAGCAGCTCGTCAAGGAGAACTACCTCCGGTGGGATTCGCTCGGCGAGTTCCTCGCGCTGGCCGTGTCGTTCGAGCATCTCGCGAACGTCACGGGCAACGAACGGGCGCGGATCCTCGGCACCACCCTCGACGCCGCGACCGGCCAACTCCTCGAGAACGGCAAGTCGCCCGCACGTCGGCTCGGCCAGATCGACAACCGTGGCAGCCACTTCTACATCGCGCTGTACTGGGCTCAGGCGCTCGCCGCGCAGACCGAGGACGCCGAACTGGCGGCCACGTTCGCGCCGATCGCAGCGGAACTCTCGGCCAACGAGCAGACCATCGTCGACGAACTGCTCGGTGTGCAGGGCCAGCCCGCCGACATCGGCGGCTACTACGCCCCCGACGCCGAGAAGGCGACCGCGATCATGCGTCCGAGCGCCACCTTCAACGCCGCGATCGACGCCTTCGCCTGAGTTACACCAGGGGTCAGACCCCCGGTGTAACACCAGAGATCTCGATGTGGGACGTTCGCCCGCAAGACGCCGTTACACCGGGGGTCTGACCCCTGGCGTAACAGGTCAGCGGCTGGCGATGTCGACGTAGTTGCGCTCGTCCGGGCCGGAATACCACTGGCGCGGACGGGAGATCTTCTGGGCAGGATCGTTGAGCAGTTCCTGCCAGTGGGCCA
>Ga0316188_10000991_pt1 | contig 13235 bp, 11 predicted proteins | sample Phiworburrow1_MG_FD_204933 | JGI IMG/M metagenome (GOLD analysis project Ga0316188, IMG submission 204933) | Coastal sediment microbial communities from Maine, United States - Phippsburg worm burrow 1 | ecosystem: Environmental > Aquatic > Marine > Coastal > Sediment | place: USA: Maine...
GCTTCTTCCTTGGCCTTCACAGCCTTGGCAGGAGCCTCTTCCTTGGCCTTCACAGCCTTGGCAGGAGCCTCTTCCTTGGCCTTCACAGTCTTGGCAGGAGCCTCTTCCTTGGCCTTCTCAGCCTTGGCAGGAGCTTCCTCAGCGGCCTTCTTGGCGGGGGCCTTCTTGGCAGCCGCTTTCTTGACCGGAGCCTTCTTGGCAGCCGCTTTCTTGGCCGGAGCCTTCTTGGCAGCCGCTTTCTTGGCGTTGCCTTCTTCATCTACTTCAACGAATTCATCTTCACCGATGTTGGCTTCAGGAGCGGTGGCCTTACCTTCGATCACCGAATCAGCCATACCCGCGGCATACAGACGAATGGCGCGCATGGCGTCATCGTTGCCGGGAATCGGGTAATCGATATCTTCCGGGGAGCAGTTGGTGTCGACCACGCCTACAACCGGGATACCCAGCTTGGCAGCTTCCTTAAGCGCAATGTTTTCGTGGCCGATATCAACCACAAACAGGACGTCAGGAAGAGAATTCATACGCTTGATGCCACCAAGGCTGCGGTCCAGCTTTTCTTTCTCACGACGCAGGCCAAGCACTTCTTTCTTGGTCATTTGCTCGAAAGTACCGGCTTCTTCCATCGCTTCCAGGTCAAACAGGCGCTTGATGGACTGGCGAATGGTCTTGAAGTTGGTCAGCATTCCGCCTAACCAGCGCTGGCTGACATAGGGCATGCCGCAACGCTCGGCTTCTTCACGGATGGAATCTCGAGCGGAACGCTTGGTTCCCACGAACAGCACCTTGCCGCCGTCGGAAATAATTTTCTGCACAAAGCCCTGGGCTTCCTGGAACATCGGCAGGGAGCGCTCGAGATTGATAATGTGGATCTTGTTACGCTCACCGAAGATGAAGGGGCTCATCTTGGGATTCCAGTAACGGGTCTGGTGACCGAAATGAACACCGGCCTCCAGCATTTGACGCATGGATACGTTTGACATCTTAATTTCCTCTAAGGGGTTGGACCTCCACGCATCCCAGACGATAACCCTTTGATTTCCCTGTCTTTAGGCGGAAAACCGGGGGCACCCAACCGTCTGTGTCGATGCGTGTGTGGATTAAATTGCTAAAAAAGCGCGGGCTTTATACCATGTTCGGCCGTTTCCAACAATTACTTACGCACTTTATTCACTTATTGTTGTACGCCACTTGGCCTGCTTTTCCAGCAGGAAATGCCCCCAATCCAGATCAGAGCCTATGAATGTCACGATAAAAACCCCCGAAGAACAGGAAAAGATGCGCGTTGCAGGCCGCCTGGCTGCCCAGACCCTGGATATGATTGGCCGGCACGTCGACGCGGGGGTCTCTACCGACGAACTTGACGCAATCTGCCACGATTACATCGTGAACACCCTGGATTGCATCCCTGCCCCGCTTAATTACAAAGGTTTCCCGAAAAGCATCTGCACCTCGGTAAACCATGTGGTATGTCACGGCATTCCCGGTGATAAACGCCTGAAAAACGGCGATGTTGTGAATATCGACATCACCGTGATCAAAGACGGCTATCACGGCGACACCAGCCGCATGTTTACCGTGGGCAAGATCCCGGTCATGGCTGAACGACTTATCAAGATCACCCACGAAGCGATGTGCGAGGGAATCCGGAAAATCCGTCCCGGCGCCCGCCTGGGCGATATTGGCCATGCGGTACAGACCTACGCCGAGAACCACAATTTCTCCATCGTGCGCGAGTACTGTGGCCACGGTATCGGCAAGGTGTTCCATGAAGACCCGCAAGTACTGCATTACGGCAAGCCCGGCCAGGGAATGGAAATACTTGAGGGCATGACCTTCACCGTTGAGCCCATGATCAATGCCGGTCGGCGGGCCGTGAAGCTCCTGCCCGATGGCTGGACGGTCGTAACCAAGGACCATTCCCTGTCGGCCCAGTGGGAGCACACCGTGCTGGTCACTGCTGATGGCTACGAGGTCCTGACCCTCGGCGCCAGCGGCGAAATGTAAGTGACCACTGAGCTGCGTAAAACCGATATCAACAAGCACGTCGAGCTGCGCGCGCTCCTGGCGGAACTTGACCGGCGCCTGGAGGCTGAGGAGCCTGCCATCGGCTGCTTCAAATCCTGTCTGAAACGCGGCGCCAGCCAGCTGGAGGCCGCTTTCCTTGCGGGATCACCCGTGGAGCCGCTGGTCAGCGGACGGGCCAGGCTGGTGGATGAAGTGCTGCTGCGGGCATGGGCGCGCCACATTGGCCAGCCCGGCGAGTTATCCCTGGTAGCGGTCGGCGGCTATGGCCGGGGTGAACTCCACCCCGCCTCCGACATCGATGTCATGGTGCTGGCACCTCAGAGCGGCGCGAATCCCTGGCGAGAACGACTGGAAATGTTCTTCACTTTTCTCTGGGATATCGGACTTGAGGTAGGACAAAGCGTCCGCACGGTAGCCCAGTGTGAACAGGAAGCGGCGGCGGATGTCACCGTGGCGACCACCTTGATGGAATCCCGCCTGTTAACCGGCTCCGCCGAACAGCTGGTCGAGATGCAGGCACGAACGGCTCCGGACAGGATCTGGCCCTCCGCCGAGTTCTTTGCCGCCAAGCGCAAGGAGCAACTTGAGCGCCACCATCGTTATCACGACACCGCCTACAACCTGGAACCCAACGTGAAGGGCGGCCCGGGTGGACTGCGGGATATCCAGATCATCGGCTGGGTCGCAAAGCGCCATTTTGCTGCCAAGACCCTGGACGAACTGGTCTCCCAGGGCTTCCTGAACCGCAAGGAATTGCGCCGCCTTCGAGCCGGCCAGTCTTTCCTGTGGACGGTCCGCTTTGCCCTGCATGTCTTTACCGGGCGTCGCGAGGACAGGCTGCTGTTCGATCATCAGACCCAGATAGCGGAATTACTGGATTACGAGGACGCATCAAACAGTCTTGCCGTGGAACAGTTCATGCAGCGGTATTACCGCACCGTGAAAGAACTTTCGCGGCTGAATGAGATGCTGCTGCAATTATTTGAGGAAGCCATCCTGCTGGATCCGGATGCGCCCCCCACCCCCTTGAACGCCCGCTTCCAGGTACGCAATGGTTACCTGGAGATTCGCTACGAAGACGTGTTCCTGGAAAACCCCTCCTCCTTGCTGGAAATGTTCTCCTTGTTGCAGCAGCACCCGGAGCTAAAGGGCGTGAGCGCCAACACAATCCGGGAACTGCGCGAGGCGCTGGGATCGGTGGACGAAGAGTTCCGTCAGAGTCCACGCAACCATCGCCTGTTCATGGACATCCTCAGGGCGCCCCTGGGAGTCACCCATGAACTGCGCCGGATGAACCTGTACGGAGTTATCGGGCGTTACATTCCAGCCTTTGAACGGGTCGTTGGACGAATGCAGTACGACCTCTTCCATGCCTACACGGTGGATGAACACACCATGTTCGTGGTCAGCAATCTGCGCCGATTTGCACTGCGGCGATTCGACCATGAATACCCGGTCTGCAGCCAGATCATGCAAGAAATTCCAAAACCGGAACTGGCCTACCTGGCGGGCCTGTTCCACGACATCGGAAAAGGTCGTGGCGGGGACCACTCGGCACTGGGATCGGTGATTGCCGAGGCATTCTGTCTTGAACAGGGACTGAGTCGCTACGAGGCGCGACTGGTCGCCTGGCTGGTCAGTCATCATCTCGTGCTCTCCACCACGGCCCAGAAAAAAGATATTGCCGACCCGGATGTGATTCATGAATTCGCCCTCACCGTCGGCGACCAGGTGCACCTGGATTTCCTGTACCTGCTCACCGTCGCGGATGTTCGGGGCACCAACCCCAAGCTCTGGAATTCCTGGAAGGCAAACCTGTTTGAGGAATTGTACAAGCGCACCAAGGTCGTGCTTCGACGCGGCCTTGAAAACCCCATCGACCGGGAAGAATTGATCGCCGACCACAAGCGGCAGGCGCTGGAGTTACTGACCGTCGCCGACTCCGCCCTGGGGAGCCTGGATTACGCACCGGTATGGGAAGGGTTCAATGATGACTATTTCCTCACCCATTCTCCGGAGGAAATCACCTGGCACACGCAACTGCTTGCCGAGCACGAACACGACCAGGGGCAAATTCGGGTAGCCGTCAGGGACGTTCCCCAGCGTGGCGGCATGTCGGTGGTAGTGTATGCACCCAGTCAATTTATTACCTTTGCGCCGGTCACCGGAGCACTGGACGAACTTGGCCTGAGCATCCACGATGCCCGACTGGCCCCCGCAGGCAGCGGCTACACCCTTAGTACTTATGCAGTACTGGAACGCACCGAATCCCTGGAGGCCAGCGAACTCCGGCTCGAGGAAATACAGAAGGGTGTGAAAAGCGCGATTGAGCGCTTCGACATTAACGCGCCACAGATCAGTCGACGAGTACCCAGACAGGTGCGTATGTTCAGTACCCCGACGCGCATCGAGTTCAGTAATGACAAGGCACACGCGCGCACCGTGATGGAGTTGATCACGGGAGACAGACCCGGGCTGGCCTCACGAGTAGGTCGGGTGATGGTCGCGCTGGGAATTCGGCTGCTCAACGCCAAGATCAGCACGGTTGGCGAGCGCGCCGAGGATGTCTTTTTCCTCTGTGATCGCAAGCAACGACCCCTCACCATGGAGCTGCGTGAGATTCTCAAGCAGCGACTGCTCGAAGAACTGGACGACCAGCCCAAGCAAGCGGCCAGGGCAAACCCGAATCTGGTAACTTAATTTGTTTCAAGGAATATTCTGACGATGACTACTTTGCAGGAAAAGATTGGGCAGGCATGGGAACAGCGCAGCACGTTCTCGCCGGACAACACTCCCCAAGCCGTGCGCGATGCAATCGAAGAGGCACTGGAGTTGCTCGATACCGGCGAGGCGCGCGTGGCGCAACCGGGTCCCGACGGCTGGGTCGTCAATGAGTGGTTGAAAAAAGCAGTACTTCTGTCTTTCCGGACACGGGAAAATAGGGTCATCGAAGCCGGGTTCACACGTTTCTATGACAAGGTCGAACTAAAATACAGCAATTACTCGAATGAGGATTTTCAACGCGATGGCGTGCGCGCAGTACCTCACGCACTGGTAAGACGTGGCGCCTACGTGGCCCCCGACGTGGTGCTGATGCCCTGCTACGTAAACATCGGCGCCTACGTCGGCCGTGGCACCATGGTAGACACCTGGGCCACAGTGGGTTCCTGTGCGCAGATCGGCAGCAATGTGCATATATCAGGCGGCGCAGGAATCGGCGGTGTACTGGAACCCTTGCAAGCCAACCCGACTATTATTGAAGACAATTGCTTTATCGGCGCCAGGTCGGAAGTGGTTGAGGGCGTGATCGTTGAGCATGGTGCGGTCATTTCCATGGGTGTTTTCCTGGGACAGAGCACGCGTATTTATGACCGGGAAACAGACCAGGTATCCTACGGACGGGTACCGGCAGGTGCAGTGGTGGTTCCAGGCACGCTGCCCAGTGCGGACGGCCGCTACAGCCTTGATTGCGCGGTCATCGTCAAGCGGGTGGACGAGAAGACCCGGGCCAAAATCGGAATAAACGAGTTACTTCGCCAGGCCACAAGCACTACCGGCTAGGCAATTGATGGGTATACTCGGGACAAAGGTGCAGCCAGACCGAATAACTAAGGAGCCTCTGATTTATTCTGGGCTTAGCAGATTGGGAGCGAAAAAAGTCAGATTCAAGGCGCCAATCGCACGCGATAGTGGTGCTATCGTGAAGATTGGCAACACAGAAGCTGGATTTTTTGGCCTCAAGATACAAGTTCATGAATAATTCAGAGACTCCCTAAATAGAGAATATCGGCCTATGACGGAATCCAATCGAGAGAATACGGTAGACCAGCTGGGCCGCCCGGCCAGGGATCTGCGTATCTCGGTTCTTGATCGTTGCAACTTTCGCTGCCCCTACTGCATGCCCGAGGATCAATTCCCCGAGGGCTATGAATTTCTCAAGCGCAACGAGTGGCTGAGCTTTGAAGAAATTGAGCGCCTGACCCGGGTTTTCCTGCGCCTTGGGGTAACTAAAATCCGTATCACCGGCGGCGAGCCCCTGCTCAGACCAAGACTGCCGGAATTGATTGCCCGGCTGACCCGGCTCGAAGGCATCGATGACCTGGCGGTCACCACCAACGGGACATTGCTCTCACGCATGGCCGGGGAACTGGCGGACGCCGGCTTGCACCGGATCACTGTGAGCCTGGACAGTATCGACGATGCGGTGTTCAGCAGCATGAGCGGGGGTCGCGGCAATCTTCAGCAGGTACTTGACGGCATCAAGGTCGCAGCCAGTGCCGGCCTGGGCATAAAGATCAACGTGGTGGTGCAACGCGGTGTAAACGATCACACCCTCCTGGACCTGCTGGAGTACTTCCGCGGCAGTGGACATATCGTGCGCTTTATCGAGTTCATGGATGTGGGCACCTTGAATCAGTGGGACCTGGCCAAGGTGGTGCCGGCCCGCGAACTGCGCGACATGATTCATGAGCGCTGGCCTTTGACACCCCAGGGACACAACTACCATGGCGAAGTAGCCAAGCGTTACACCTATGCCGACGGGGCAGGAGAAATAGGTTTTATAACCTCTGTGACAGAGCCTTTTTGCGGTAACTGCAATCGTGCCCGACTCTCCGCCGACGGGGAAATGTTCACCTGCCTGTTCGCCAACAAGGGTGCTGACCTTCGGGGTGCGTTGAGAGCAGGAGCAAGCGATGAACAGATGTACGAAATGATTCGACAGATCTGGCTGCTTCGTAGCGACCGATACAGCGCGTTACGCTCCACCGTGAAGAAAACCAGTTCAGAACAGGACCGGGTCGAGATGTACCACATCGGAGGCTGAATGCTTACTCATATTGACAAAGAAAATCGCCCCACCATGGTGGACGTCAGTGACAAGACCGTCACCCAGCGAACCGCCATTGCCGAGTCGGTGGTAGTACTGCCCGAGGCGGTTCGGGAGCTCACCCGGGACGGAGATCTGCACAGTGCCAAGGGACCGGTTTTCCAGACCGCAATTATCGCCGGCACCATGGCGGCCAAGCGCACCCATGACCTGATCCCCTTCTGCCACCCACTGGGAATTGAAAGTTGCAAGATCAATATTGAGCTGAATGACAAGCTGGAAGCCGTGATTCGCTGCCGGGTCAAAGTACACCACAAGACCGGCGTGGAAATGGAAGCATTAACCGGGGCCAGCGTGGCGGCCCTGACGGTATATGACATGTGCAAGGCGCTTTCCCACGACATCGAAATTAAACACACCCGATTAATCAAGAAGACCGGCGGCAAGAGCGACTACCTGGCTGGCGGCAGCGAGGATTAGCGGCACGCAATATGGACTTTACCTCCGCAACCCTGGGCTACTGCTTCAATCCTTTTGAATTTTGCATTGAAGGTGAGCGCGGCGTCGATACCACCAAGGCGGCGGATACCATGGCGGAGCAACTGGCCGATGACTACCGGGTGGCCATCGTCCACCTGGGTGCAAGCCGAAGCCAGATGCGGCAACACCAGGACAGTCCGTTTCTAACGGTTCACCTGCCCGCGGATCATCACCCCCTGCGCAGACCCATGCGGCTGCTTGACGCTGACGTGGTGATCGTCTCGGGAGTCACCAACGGAAAACTGCCCCGGGTATTGCTCAGTCCTGACAGCGACAACACGATTGCCGGTGCAATCACCTGCCTGCACGACCTGAACAAGGCAGCCAGTCTCAAGCGAGCTGCGCGTAGCGTCTCTCACTGGCTTGAGCAGCGGGCAACAAGGGTTCCGGTATATGGCCTGCTGGTAGAAAGCGAGCCCGACAAGCTAACAGCCGTGTACCGGGCGGCGGGCTTACTGGGTGGCGTGTGCGAGAAGACCTTCATGTACTCGCCCACGGGTGGTCATCCCGACCTGCCCGGCATCAAGGAACGTTTTTTAGATCACGGGCTCGCCGGCGCCATCCTTTCAGCCCAGATAGAACATCCTGATGTGGCCTGGATGGTAATGACCACCCGCCAGGCGGGAATCCTGCCGGAGCGGATGCAATACATGCGCGAACATCGAAATCCGTTTCGCTATGTCACCGCGTTCAATTGCGAGAAACATCCCGGTGAGGAAACCATGTGTGGCATCTGGGAACCCAAGAGCAAGCGGCGTTTGCTGGAAGGAATGGGATGTGGAGTGAGTAACACCGACGAGCTACTCGCAGGCACACCTCACAGCGCCCTGAACCTGCCCGAGGCATAACAGGCGAGACAAAAACAAAACAGGACGGACATTGCTGACCATGAAAACCCTACACATAGAGTATTACGCGCTGCTTCGGGAACAAGCCGGGGTCAAACAGCAAACCGTGCAAAGCGAGACCCGGACACCAGCCGAACTGTACAGCCAGCTCGCCGCGAAACATGGATTCAGCCTGGGCACCGAACAACTCAGGGCTGTAGTGAATGAAGAGTTCGTAAATTGGGATCGGCAACTTAACGATGGAGACCGGGTGGTGTTTATCCCGCCGGTGGCAGGCGGATGACTAAATTCGAACTCAGCGAGAAACCCCTTCAGGCAGACGAACTCAAAGACTCTCTGCGAGACCCGGCAGCCGGAGGATTTGTATCATTCGAGGGCTGGGTAAGAAACGAAAACGAGGGCCGCACGGTCCACCGACTGGAATATGAAGCCTACCCCGCCATGGCGGAAAAAGAAGGTCAGCGCATCGTCTCCGAGGCGATAGAGCGCTTTGGCCTTACCAGGGCGCTGTGCGTCCACCGGGTGGGCGGCCTGGAGATTGGCGACATGGCTGTCTGGGTGGGCACAAGCTCCCCTCACCGGGGAGAGGCTTTCGAGGCCTGTCGCTTCATCATCGACCAAATCAAGGTAAGCGTTCCAATCTGGAAAAAGGAACATTACACGGACGGTGATTCCGGCTGGGTAAACTGCGAGCGCTGTGCCGAGCACGGCCATGAACATGCGGCACACCATGCCCACGGCCCGGGGACACCGGCGAAGCAATGACCGCCCTGGCCCTGGCGTTCGCGCTAACCGCGCTGGTTTACGCCAGCATCGGCTTCGGAGGCGGCTCAACCTACAACGCACTGCTGGCCCTGTCCGGAGTGGACTACCACCTGTTGCCGGCCATCGCCCTGACCTGCAACATGATCGTGGTGGCCGGGGGCACCCTGCATTTTTTGCGCGCAGGATTGGTGCGCTGGACCTTGATCCTGCCTTTTGTGGTGGCCTCTGTGCCCATGGCCTGGCTGGGTGGGCAATTGCATGTCTCGCAAACGTTCTTCATCGGACTGCTGGGCTTCGCACTGCTGCTGACCGGCCTTCGTATGGCCCTCAGGGGCGCCCCCGAGTCATACCAGACCGAACCCCCCAAGCCATTGCAGTTGTGGCTGCTAGGCCTGCCTATGGGCGCGATGCTGGGCTTGTTGGCCGGAATTGTCGGCATAGGCGGAGGCGTATTCCTGGCTCCCCTGCTCCATGGTCTGCGCTGGGCCTCCTCCAAGGCCATTTCCGCCAGTTGCAGCGTGTTTATCCTGGTAAATTCAGCCGCCGGGTTGGCCGGGCAGCTCACCAAGTTCAAGTCCCTGCCGGAAAGCCATGATTTCCAGCCCTACTTCTGGTTATTCGTTGCGGTACTGCTGGGCGGCCAGCTAGGCAGCCACCTGGGGGTGAAAGTGCTTGGCGCTAAAGTCCTGCGTCGCCTTACCGGCGCCCTGGTGTTTTATGTTTCACTGCGATTGTTGTATCGCTGGTTTACCCTGTTGTGAACTCTCTGCCCCCCTCAACCCCGGAACCTGTTGCATGAATGAACCCTTACTCAGTGTGGCGGATGCCCAGTCGATCATCTTCTCCAGACTGGCCAGTTTTCCAACTCGCCGTGTTGGCCTGGACCAGTCCCGGGGGTTAATCCTGGCCGAGAAGGTGCTGGCCGAAAGAGATCAACCACCCTTTGATCGGGTCACCATGGATGGAATCGCCATAGCCCAGGCCGACTTCGATGCTGGAACCCGAAGTTTTCGGATCGAGGCCACCCAGGGGGCGGGCGCTCCTGCCTTGTGCCTGGGAGCACGAGGAGGCTGTATCGAGGCCATGACCGGTGCCGTGCTTCCCTCAGCTTGCGACACGATTATCGCCGTTGAGCGCATCCAGGTTGTCGATGATATGGCGACACTGGAGCCCGGCTATGAACCTGTCCAGGGACAGTTCGTCCATCCCCGGGGCAGTGATTACCGGCAAGGCGATGTACTGCTGGAGCCGGGAACCCGCATCGGGGTGCCAGAAATCGCGATACTCGCGGCAACCGGCAAGTCCCGGGTAAGCGTAGCTGCAAGCCCCCGAATCGCCATCATTTCCACCGGCGACGAAGTGGTCGAGGTCGACCAGACAATACTTCCCCACCAGATTCGCCAGTCCAATTCCCACGCCATCCTGGCTGCCCTGACCGCCGCCGGCCATGATCAGTGCCAATGCATGCACCTGGTGGACGACCCGGACACACTGCGCCAAAAACTCGGCAAGGCACTGGAGGAGAACCAGGTACTGATACTCAGTGGCGGAGTTTCCAAGGGGAAATTCGACTTCGTTCCAGGAATTCTGGAAGAGCTCGGTGTTGCCAAACACGTGCACCGGGTCGCCCAGCGACCGGGGAAACCCATGTGGTTCGGAACCCTGGGCAAGGACCGCATGGTATTTGCCCTGCCCGGCAACCCGGTCTCTACCCTGGTGTGCCTGCACCGTTACGTATTGCCGGCAATTAGCCGGGCCATGGGGGCAATCCCCCGGGCGCCGCGCCGGGTCCGGCTGGCTGAATCAATCACATTGGGGTCACCGCTGACCTGCTTCCTGCCCGTCACCCTGGCCTCAGACAACAACGGGCATCTACTGGGCGTTCCACGGCACACAAATACCTCTGGAGACTTTGCCAGCCTCGCCGGTACCGATGGGTTCGTGGAACTGGCCGGGGGAAACCCGGAGTTTCCTGCCGGCCACGTGGCCGACTTTCATCCCTGGGCAGGCTGATACCGCCTGCTAGCCAAATCGACCGGTGATGTAGTCCTCGGTCAGCTTGGTGCGTGGATTGGTGAACACCTGGTGTGTAGCGCCTACCTCAATCAACTCACCCATGTGGAAATAGGCGGTGCGCTGGGACACCCGGGCAGCCTGCTGCATGCTATGGGTCACGATGGCAATAGCATAATTCTTGCGCAGCTCGTCGATCAGGTCCTCGATCTTGGCCGTGGCAATGGGATCCAGGGCGGAACACGGCTCGTCCATGAGAATCACCTCGGGGCTCACGGCAATGGCCCGTGCGATGCACAGCCTTTGCTGCTGGCCGCCGGACAGTCCGGTACCGGGCTGTTCGAGCCGATCCTTTACCTCTCCCCACAGCCCGGCCTTGGTCAGGCTGGTTTCGACGATCTCGTCCATGTCTGTGCGGTTGGCTGCCAGGCCGTGAATCCGGGGACCATAGGCCACGTTCTCGTAGATGGACTTGGGAAAGGGATTGGGCTTCTGGAACACCATGCCCACCCGGGCACGCAACAACACCACATCCATGTTCTTGTCGTAGATATCCTCGTCGTCCAGGCGAATATCGCCTTCCACCCGACAGATCTCGATGGTGTCATTCATCCGGTTAAAGCAGCGCAGGAAGGTGGACTTGCCGCAACCCGAGGGACCAATCATGGCAACCACTTCATTCTTGCCAATCTCAAGGCTAATGCCCCGGATCGCCTGTTTCTCGCCATAAAAAACGTTCACGTCACTGGCGGTCATCACTGGATCTTCGGCACGTATATTGCCGACGGTCGCCCTGGGTTTGTCGCCCTGTGACAGGTTCAGTGCTGCTTTTTCTTTAGCTTCCACGTTTGAAGTTCCCGGTTCTTTCTGACTGTCTTTATTCATAACCATCAATCCTGTCTCGGCGCCGTCTACCAGCGAATCTCAAACCGCTTGCGCAACAACACGGCTGCCAAATTCATTAGCGCCAGGAAGCCTAGCAGCACCATGATAGCCGCCGAGGTTTTTTCAACAAAAGCCCGCTCCGGTGCATCGGCCCAGAGGAAAATCTGTACCGGTAACACGGTAGAGGGATCGGTCACACCCTGGGGCACGTCCACGATGAACGCGATCATACCAATCATTAGCAGAGGCGCCGTTTCACCCAGGGCCTGGGCCATGCCGATAATAGTACCGGTAAGCATTCCCGGAAGCGCCAGGGGCACCACGTGATGAGTGATGGTCTGCAAGCGCGAGGCGCCTACCGCCAGGGCGGCCTGGCGTATGGACGGCGGCACCGACTTCAAGGCTGCGCGACTGGCAATAATGATGGTTGGCAGAGTCATCAGGGTCAGCACCAGGCCACCGACCAATGGGGCGGAGCGCGGCAGACCAAAGAAATTGATAAATACCGCCAGGCCCAGCAATCCGAACACAATGGATGGCACCGCAGCCAGGTTGTTGATGTTTACCTCAATAATATCGGTCAGGCGGTTCTTGGGGGCTATCTCCTCCAGGTACACCGCAGTGGCGACACCGACAGGGAATGACAGCAACAAGGTCACTATCAGGGTATACACCGAACCCATAATAGCCCCGCGGACACCGGCAATTTCCGCGTTCCGGGAATCACCATTGGTGAAGAACAGGGTATTGAAGCGATTTTCCAGGTATCCCTTGTCTTGAAGTTGATCCACCCAGGCGATGCTCTTGTCCGACACGCGACGATCTGCCTCGGGCACATTCCGGTCGATATGCCCCTTGAGCAGCATATCCACCTCGGAGTCAGCCGGAAACCAGAACCCGTGGGTTCCGCCCAACAGATCGGGATTCTCCATGACCTGGGTGCGCAGCATGAATTCCGCTTCCTGGCTCACCAGGCCCAGCAACTCACGCTTCTCCGAGCGGGAGGTCACCTCCGGGAACATGGCGAATATTGAATTCCTCATCAGACCCCGGTAGTCGCCCTTCCCCAACACCTCGGGATCCGCCGTTCCCCGAGGATCCAGGGTCGCCGCATCCAGGGTAATGTCCACCCGGACATAGGCCTGTCGGAATGCCGAATAGCCATTACCGATGATGCTGGTAAACAACAGCACCACGAAACTCAGGCCAAGGAGCACGGCAGCCATACCCATGCGCTTGAAGCGGCGTTCCGCCCGGTATCGCTTGTCCAGGGTGCGCCGAACCTTTTCGGCAACTCCGGACTGTTCGGCAGGAGTCGTGTTGCTAGT
>Ga0316188_10000992_pt1 | contig 13232 bp, 10 predicted proteins | sample Phiworburrow1_MG_FD_204933 | JGI IMG/M metagenome (GOLD analysis project Ga0316188, IMG submission 204933) | Coastal sediment microbial communities from Maine, United States - Phippsburg worm burrow 1 | ecosystem: Environmental > Aquatic > Marine > Coastal > Sediment | place: USA: Maine...
CAGCATGCAAAATAAGAATGTCTTTTCCGTGCTGAGCGGAATACTGCCGCAATTCAATCTCAAGATTACCCGGACCAAGCTGGCGCTGTTCGCACTGACGCTCGTGGCCTTTGGCATCGCGCTGGGCGGGCTTGAAAGCGGCAGGGATGATCCTGGCTCCGCCAATACAGTATTTGATCTCAGCCTGCCTGAACGGCAGGCTATACAGCTTCCCGAACTCGAAGGCCTGGCCACGGGCCCAACTGCGGAAGCCGCCAACTGGACGGAGCCCGGGGTCGAGCAATGGGAGTCGGTCAGCGTACGTTCCGGGCAGTCGCTCGATGGCATCTTTCGACGGCAGGGTTTCAGCGCTAACACCCTGCACCGGATCATGACAGCCAACGGCGAAACCAAACAGCTGAAAAAAATACGCCCGGGCGACCTGTTCGAATTCCAGCGCCACGAGGATGGCTCGCTCAAACGCATGCGTTATGCCATCGACGAAGCCCGTTACCTTATCATCGATGACGACGGGCAAAAGGCCGTGGCGAGTTTTACGGCACGTGACATGATCACGGAAATCACCGAAACCAGCGGCACCATTAAATCTTCCCTGTTCCTGGCCGGCAAAAAGGCGGGTCTCACCGATAACATGGTGATGAAACTGGCAAACCTGTTTGGCTGGGATATCGATTTCGTCCTTGATATCCGCGAGGGTGACCGCTTCTTCCTGCTTTACGAAAAAGTCTACCGGGACGGTAGTTTCCTGCGGGATGGTGAAATTATCGGTGCGACCTTTATCAACCAGGGTGAAAAATTCCAGGCATTGCGCTTTGATATTGACGGGCAGGCCCAATACTTCGCACCGGATGGACGTAATATGCGCAAGGCGTTCTTGCGTGCACCACTGAATTTTTCCTACATCAGCTCCAACTTCAACCCGAAGCGTTTTCACCCGATACTGAAACGTGTCAAAGCCCATAACGGCATCGATTACAAAGCTCCCAGGGGCACACCGGTTTATGCGGCAGGCGATGGCAAGGTGATTCGCTCGGACTACAGCAAGTTCAACGGCCATCACGTGTTTATCCAGCACGCCAACAACATCGTCACAAAGTACCTGCACTTTACCCAACGCACGGTTAAACAGGGTCAGCGGGTCAAACAGGGGCAGGTCATCGGTTACGTGGGTGCCACGGGCCTGGCACAGGCGCCACACCTTCACTATGAATTCCTTCTCAACGGTGTCCATCGCAACCCGCGGACCGTGGCACTGCCCAAAGCCGACCCGCTTGGCGAAAAACAACTCATCGAATTCCAACAAAAAGCAGCACCGATATTATCGCAACTGAGCCGGCTTGAGTCCGCATCCATGTATGCCACGACCGCGGCCAGCCCGTGACCGACGAACTCATTATCGGGATGTTATCCGGCACCAGCCGGGATGGCGTGGATGCCGTGCTGGTCAGTTTCAGCGAGGGTTCAATGGAAGTACTGCACGCCGGATGCACACCCTACCCGGCTGCGATCAGGCTGACACTTGATCAACTGCTTGAAACCGGCGCACCACCGGGCAAAGACGTGGCGCGACTGCTGGATGAAAACCTGGCCTATTTCATTGCCCGTGTCGCACAAAACCTGGTCCGTGAAACCGGTCTGGAAATGCGCGACATACGCGCCATTGGCTCGCACGGGCAAAATGTCTGGCACCGGCCCCGGGGTGAAAACCCCGTGACCATCCAACTCGGCAGGGGCGACCTGATCGCCAGGAATACGGGCACAACGGTGGTCAATAATTTTCGCACTGCGGATGTCATGGCGGGTGGCCAGGGGGCCCCGCTGGCGCCATTGTTACACCGGGGCCTGTTCCACAGCAAAACAGAGACCCGCGTCATCGTTAACATCGGCGGTATCGCCAACCTGACCATTTTGCCCGCCAGCGGCGCTGTGACAGGCTTTGACTGCGGCCCCGGAAACTGCCTGATGGATGGCTGGGTTCACCATCAGTTGCAGAAAAACTACGATGACGGCGGCCGATGGGCAGCAAAGGGTGAAACGGATATGGCTCTGTTGAGCCGTATGCTGGCGGATCCGTACTTCAGCCTGCAACCACCCAAGAGCACCGGCCTGGAATACTTCAGCATGTCCTGGCTAGACCAGATGTTGGGTCCTTCGCCACCTGCTGCGGTCAATGTTCAAACCACGCTGGCAGAGCTGTGCGCGCAGGCCATCGCCCGCAGCCTGGCTGACACGGATATACCGGAGCGGCTGCTGGTATGCGGCGGGGGCATACACAATGACTTCCTGATGCAAAGGATAGCGGCGGCATTACCGGGCGTGGTGGTCGAATCGACCGCCAGGCACGGTACGGATCCCGATTGGGCAGAGGGTTTGTTATTCGCCTGGCTGGCACGCGAAAGACTGTATGGCCGGGCCCAGGACACAACAGCGATTACCGGTTCAAATCATCCGGTATTGCTGGGTGACATACATGAACCCCCGGTGACTGATATATAATCGGAAGATGTCATTTCTGCTCAATGTGCTCTGGTTTATCTTCGGCGGATTCCTCGTTGCCTTCGCTTATATCCTCGGTGGTGTTCTTTTATGCATCACCATCATTGGTATTCCATTCGGCATCCAGTGCTTCAAACTGTCCATCCTGGGCATGGCGCCGTTTGGTCATGAGATACGTGAAACCGAGCCACCGGGCGGCGCCATTTCGGTCATCATGAATATCATCTGGATTCTTCTTCCGGGCCTCGAATTGGCGCTGATGCATTTGTTCCTGGCGGCATTTTTCGCCCTCACGATCATCGGCCTGCCATTCGCCGTACAGCACCTGAAAATGACCCGGCTTGCCATCCTGCCTTTCGGCTTCCGGGTGGTTGAGATCCGCTAGGCAGGAGCCCTCCAGGATCTCGTCCCCGTGATCCTGCTTCATTTGACAATCAGCATATCGAAAACAATTAAATACACCGTTCAGATCGTTGATTTTATTTTCGTATATCAATCGGCCCGTTAGTTGACCCAGATCATAACGCTGCCTTTGGCCAAGGCGTAATGTTTATCCCAAATAAAAAGAGATGCTCATAGAAAATCGGGTTTCCCAGTAAAGACAGGGAAGGTGATTATCTTGACTGTTACGGCTATTTTTCGCGTTCAGGAAATGTCCTGTATGGATGATTTTGGCGCGGCCAACCCCTCCGGAAACCCAGGCAGGTCCAGGAAAAATTCCGCTGCCACCTTCAATCGGCTAACCAATTCAACACCCGGGGCTACCCACCAGGGTCGGCATCGCTGTGTTTGTCACTTCAGAGGATCAGTAAGATGATTGTAGCTCTCATTGTAATTACCACAATCGTTGCGTTTATCGTGGTCGATCTCGTGCTTCGTATGCTCCTTAAAAGGATGACTGAAACACGCCTGAAAAAAGAGAGAGAGCACGCCCTTGATGTCGGACTGAAGCTTGATGTGAGCGAAGAGGCGCCATCCCTGAAGCGGGTGGAACTGGACAATCCAAAAGCCCGGATCCTGGCCGTGGATGATGAAGAGATCATCCTCAGCAGTTTCCGCAAAATACTGGTTCTGGCCGGTTACAGCATCGACACGGTAGAAAGGGGTTCCGAGGCGCTGGGGCTCATTCGAAAGAACGATTACGATTTTATCTTCACCGATCTGAAGATGCCGGAAATGGATGGGGTTGAATTGACCAAGGCTGCAAAACACCTGCGCCCCGATATCGACATCATCGTCATCACCGGTTATGCATCGATAGAGACGGCGGTGGAAACCGTGAAATTCGGCGCGATGGCATACGTTGAAAAACCTTTCACCGAAGACGAATTGCTTGGGTTCTTAAAGACCGCTTTGATAAAACGGCAGGACAATCTCGAAAAACAGATGCGCCACAAAATCCGTCTGATCAAGCCCGGCACGCGCGAATCCCGGTCCAGGTACGAATTGAATGTTCCGGCAGGTGTTTTCATCTCCCCTCAACACGCCTGGGCAAAAGTCGAGATGAACGGCATGATCCGTATCGGACCTGATGACCTGATCAGGAAAATCTTTGACAACATCGACCAGGTCGAACTGCCGCAGGCGGGACAGGTCATCGAAAAAGGGAAACCGCTTTTTTCCATCAAGTATGCCGATTTCAGCCTGGACATACCTTCCCCCCTGAGTGGAAGAATCACTTCTGTAAATTCTGAACATGCTGAACACCCGGAGTGGTTGGCGATCAAGCCATTCGAACTGAGCTGGATGTGTGGCATGGAGCCATCAAATCTCGCAAACGAATTGCCAGACCTGAAAATCGGCCATGATTCAGTCGATTGGTATCAAGAGGAAATAGCCCGGTACCAGGTGCTTGCAGACAAGTTCATCGAAAACACCGCACAGGTGGGATCGACTGAAACGGAAGAAGGCGAGAAACTCAAACGAGAAGAATACAAAAATCTTTTGATGGAGTTCTCAAAACCTTTTCTGCACAGCTGATTACTCGAATCAATACCTGGTTACACCACTAATGAATTTGCGGTGAGGCGGTAATGTTTAAATTTCACGTTTATATAGTTTGCTTATTTTTATTGACCTGTTCTCTTCCGGCCCCTGCGCAGGATGCGAACGCTGGCCATGAAATCATTGGCGCGCCCAACTGCAAGACCTGTCACAAGGCCAAGACCGGCGACCAGTGGGCGATCTGGACCGGCTCTGCCCACGCCAGGGCATTCGAATCCCTGGCGTCGGAAGCGTCCGCAAAGATCGCTGCCGACATGGGTCTCGGCGACCCGCAAAAGGAATCTGCTTGTCTGAAGTGCCACACCACCCGGGCATTTCTGGGCGACGCTGTATTGGTCAGCGAAAAGGGAAAATACGCAGACAGCGAAGGCGTGGGCTGCGAAGCCTGTCACGGACCGGGCTCTGACTACAAACCGAGGAAGATCATGGAGGATCCGGAAGTCGCACGGGCGGCCGGCCTGGTGATGGCCCGCACTGCGGAAGCCTGTACCAAGTGCCACAACGAAGAAAGCCCGACTTTCAAGGATTTTGATTTCGAGAAACGCTGGGCCGAGATCGCACATCCGGTGCCAACAATCGAAGTATCCCAATCCGCTTCAACGGCAGTTAAAACCGTTAAAACCGATATACCAGACGAAATTGTTTTCAACTCATCGGTTGGGGACGTGCATTTCTCGCACAAACTCCATGTCGACGACCTCGACGTGGAGTGTGTTGAATGCCACCACCAGATTTATGCGGTGGAACTGGAGACCCCTCATCCTGGCTACCTGGAGTCTTCCTGGATAAATTGCCAGCTCTGCCACAATCCATCCCCACAGGCCGATAAAAATTACTACAAGTGTTCCGACTGTCATCATTCGGACCCGAATAACATCACAGACGAAACACTCAGTTCAAAAGTCGTCACCCATAAACGTTGCTGGAAGTGCCACGAGTCAGGCACCGGAGTTGAAGCGAGCAAAGGGTGTGTTGTTTGTCATGTAAAGGAAAAGAAGTAACAGGAATTGTCCTTTGAAATTGTAAAGCACTGACAGGGGTGTAAACCCCACCAGGGTTCAGGAGACATAATGGATAGGCGAAGTTTTCTAAAAACGTCACTGGTTGTCGGCGGCACCGCGTTGACAAGCAATAACACTCAGGCCCAGGAAAAACACGACCCGGACGAGTTTGTCGGTATCTTGGTAGACACAACCCGCTGTATTGGCTGCAGGGCGTGCGAGGTTGCTTGTGCACAAGTGCACGACTTGTATGTCGCGGACGTCATCAATGATGGTGCGCTTGCGAAAGAACGCAAGACCAGTGAAACGCAATGGACAGTCGTCAATAAATTCGAGACCGAAAAAGGCGACGTGTTCGTAAAACGGCAGTGCATGCATTGTTACCAGGCTGCCTGCGCAACCGCCTGCCCCACAGAGGCGATGAAACAAATGGAAGGCGGGCCGGTTATCTGGAGAGGTAATAAATGCATCGGTTGCCGCTTCTGCATGGTTTCCTGCCCGTTTGATATGCCAAAATTCGAGTACAACGAATGGAACCCGAAACTGCAGAAATGCACGATGTGTTTCGAACGCTTAGAGGTAGGCCAAAAGCCCGCCTGTGTTGAAGCCTGTCCTACCGATGCGCTCATGTTTGGTTCACGCATGAAAAACCTTGAGGTTGCAAGGCATCGTATTTACAGCCATCCGGACGAATATGTACACCATATTTACGGTGAGCACGAAGTCGGTGGTACCGGGTATATATATTTGTCAGCGGTGCCATTTGAACAAATCGGATTCAGAACAGACCTTGGTAAAAGCCCCTATCCGGAGTACACAAAAGAATTCCTCTATGCCGTCCCGATGATCCTGTTCGGCGTCCCGGCCTTTTTACTGGGACTCAACACACTGACGGGCGACAGCAAGCCAACAACCCAGGGAGAGTTCAGTTCGGATTTCGAGGGGGAAGATGATGAATACTAGTGCCACTCCAATTAGAACATTTGGAGAGTTTTTTCCATTTCTGATCGAGGAGTTAAAACCACGCGGGCCTTGGCTCACGCCGTTTAATGTTATCTCGATCCCGGTGATTTTGACCGGTTTGGTTATCCTGGTTTACCGCTTTATGCACGGGTTGGGATCGGTAACCAACCTGTCGCAGGATACGCCCTGGGGCCTGTGGATGGGATTTGATGTCATAACCGGCGTAGCCCTGGCCGGCGGTGCCTATGTGATCACTTTCGTGGTCTATGTCATGAAAGTGGAAAAGTACCATTCCATTGTTCGCGCCACTGTTTTGAACGGCTTGCTGGCCTATACTTTCTATGGTGGCGCCCTGCTAATCGATCTCGGGCGCCCGTGGAACGGCCCGAACCCATACATCGGCAACTCGTTCGGGTTCAGTTCCGTTCTGTTTCTGATTTGCTGGCATTTCCTGCTTTACATGGTTGCAGAATTCATCGAGTTCTCCCCGGTCATTGCGGAATGGCTGCATTTGGAAAAGGCACGCAAATTCCTCAAGAGCCTGACCCTCGTTACTGTTGTCCTGGGGATTACATTATCGATATTGCACCAGTCAGGTCTCGGGGCGTTGTTCCTGATGGCCAAGCCCAAAATCCATCCACTGTGGTGGTCACCGTTCATTCCAATCCTGTTCTTTGTTTCGAGCATTTATGCAGGATTGGCCATGATCATCGTCGAAGGAACCATAAGCCATAAGGTTTTCAGAAAACTCATCGAACCCAAAAGCCATCATTCTTTTGATGAAATGATTTTTGGGTTGGCAAAAGGCGCGGCCATTGTCATGTTTGTCTATTACTTTTTCAAAGCACTGCTTTTCATTCATGACAAGCAATGGGCGATGATTAACGATGGATGGGGTTACTGGTACCTGCTGGAAGTGATTGGTTTCGTATTGATTCCAGCTTTGATGTTTGCTTTTGGTTTCAAGCACCGAAGTTTGAATATCATCAAAATTGCAGCCGTTATGGCACTGCTTGGCATTGTGCTCAATCGGCTTAATGTTTCCGTTATCAGTTTCAACTGGTATGCGGATGTACGTTACTTTCCATCATGGCAGGAAATCGTGGTCACACTGATGGTGATATTTGCTGAACTTTGGGTATTCCGCTGGTTTGTCACCCGCATGCCGGTGTTAACCGCAAAGCATTAGCATTAACCGCAAATTGCACCAGTGGGAATGCTGGTGCACTTTGCGACTGGGCGAACAAGGAATTGATATGGATTCATTTACCTATGTGAATATCTTTGAGACGAAAGGTCTCGAATACCTGCTCCTATTGTGTTTTTGGGGGTTGTTCGTTTATTTGATCCGATATCTTTCGTCATCGGAGAAAAAACGTAAAGACTCGCATCGATAGATGCCCCTGGTGGTGATCTGTGCTCAATAGCAAAATTGGCCTCAAGCTGACCCTCGGCGTAGCGCTGACGATCCTCGTCGTGATCGCCATTTTTGCTTTCTTCAATATCCAATCCGAAAACAGGAGCCTGCTCACGGAAGTGGAACGGGCTGCGCATCAGTACAGCGAACACCTCAAGGCCGACATGGGGTACGACATGCTGCACAACGATCGAAAGCGTATCCAGGAGGACGTCCGCCGAATCGGCAAGCAAGGAACCATTAACGGCATCCGCGTGTTCAACAAGACGGGAGAGGTCATCTACTCGTCAAGTCCGGACGAGATCGGGAAAATGGTCGATATAAAAGCGGCGACCTGTTTTCGTTGCCACCTGACGGGCCAACCCGTAAAACGCCTGCAGAAGCAGGAGCACATGCGAATCTTCCGCACCGAGCCGGACTCACCGCGGCAACTGGGTATCATCAATCCGATTTACAATGAACAAACATGCTGGACAGCTTCCTGTCACATGCACCCCGAATCGCAGACCGTACTCGGCGTGCTGGATGTCACCATGCCCCTCGACAAGGTTGACCAGAACATCCGCCACAGCCAACTGGCGATCATCGTTCTCGCCATCAGTGCCATCATTATCCTGAGTGTGATCATCGGCTTCCTGGTCCGGTGGTGGATCGACCGTCCCGTCCAGGATCTGCTCACGGCTACGCGGGAAGTCGCCGGCGGAAATCTCGGCTACCGGGTCGAGGTGAAGCGGGAAGATGAATTGGGCATGCTGGCCAAGTCCTTCAACAGCATGACCGATAACCTGGCAGACGCACGTCTGCAGCTGTTCCAGTCGGACAAGCTTGCCTCGCTGGGGAGGTTGGCCGCCGGTGTGGCGCACGAGATCAACAATCCGCTGACCGCCGTTCTCACCAACAGCAGCTACCTGTTGAAACGATCGCAGGGCCAGGCAGAAATACGTGACGACCTGCAGATCATCGTGTCCGAAACTATCCGCTGCCGTGAGATCGTCAAGAGCCTGCTGGATTTCGCCCGCCAGACGGTTCCCAAAAAGCGCAAGGCCGATATCAACCAGATCATCCATCGCGCTGCGACCGTGGTCGATAACCAGCTCTCCATGAACCAGGTGGAACTGGTCATGGACCTGGACGAAAAGCTACCCAATGTGACGGTGGACGCCAACCAGATTCAGCAGGTCTTTATCAACCTGATAGTCAATGCTTCGGACGCCATCGGCGAAGAGGGCGGCACGATCAATATCTCGAGCAGGCCAATAAGCCTGAGCCCCACCGGAACCCTGCAGATCAAGCGCGCGCTATGCCGCAAGCGCCACGACCTCGTCGACCGGAAAATTCAGATCGATGGGAAACCCGCGATCAGCATGCGCTACAAAAAGAAAGATCAGACCGGTCTGATCTATCTCAACCCGATGTACGGCTCCACCGATCACCGCCTGAACGGTATGCCCGATTTCGACAAGGACGTCGAACTCATGTGTCCGGATTGCTCCGCCTCGCTGATAGCCGACGGTGAGTCGTGTCCGGACTGCGGTTCGCCGCTTTACGCTTTTGAAGTGCCTTTGAAGGGACTCGTCCAGGGTTGCTTGAAGAAGGGTTGTGGCTGGCATCGCTGGGAGCAGGCCGATTCTGCCTGGAACGACGAATACGTGGAAGTCCGGGTAACGGACGATGGATGCGGTATCCCCGGTTCGCAGCTTCCAAAACTCTTCGAGCCGTTCTCGTCGACAAAAGGCCAAAAGGGGACGGGCCTGGGCCTGGCAGTTACCTGGGGGATCATCGACAACCACAATGGCACAATCGCGGTGGAAAGCGAGGTGAACGTCGGGACAACTTTTATCATCCGCATACCGGTGGGAACATGAGCGAGTTACGGGATATTCTCGTCATCGACGACGAACCGACGGTCACCCAGGCCGTGGCGAAGATTTGCAGCGCGGAGGGAATGACCGTATCCACTGCGGGCCTGGCCTCCGAGGCCTTGCGCAGCCTGGAGGAAAATAGTTTCCGCCTGATCCTCTGCGACATCATGATGCCCGAACTGAACGGATTCCAGTTCCTCGAGGAACTGTCCAGACGTGGCATCCATACACCCGTGGTCATGATGACCGGCTATTCGACCGTGGAAAATGCGGTCAAGAGCCTGACCTCGACCGGCGCCGTAGACTATATTCCGAAGCCGTTCACCGCCGATGAGTTGCTCGCGGTTGTCCAACGCAGCCTGCGTTGCGGAACGCTCCTGGACAAGGCCGAGTCAGCCAGCCTGCCCCGCAGCGGCGCCATCAGCTACGTTCCCTGCCCTGCGAATTATTACCGGCTGGGATATGTCAGCTGGGCCCTGATGGAGGACAACGGGACTGCACTGATCGGTGTGAGCGACCTGTTCCTGAAGGCAACCAAGGGCATCAATGAATTCGATCTCGCGCCGGTTGGCGAAGACCTTTTGCAGGGCATCCCCTGTGCGGAAGCGATGTCCCCGGATGGCTCGAAACACAGCATCATGTGCCCGTTGAGCGGGAGAGTTCTCGAGGTCAATGCGGGCGCGCAATCGGACCCTTCGCTGGTCGAGAGGGATCCCTATTTCCGGGGATGGTTATACCGGATTTTGCCGTCGAACCCGGCGAGCGATTTGCAGTGGCTGAGCTTATGAAACCCCGGATAGAACGCAGGTGACTGCAGCGGACAACAATTGGTAGTTTTTGCGGAGGAATTAAAACCCTTATTATGAAAAGCCCCGCGGTAACGAGATCTTCCGCCCATTCTGTTGATCCTTGGGACGCAATTGGTGCTGTCATCATCGCCGCCACGCATCAAAATTCAGCCTTTCATGAAAGGCCTGACTGCACTTCTCGCATGTCGCCAGCACCCACCTGGAAAAGCTTCGCTTTTATATGACTTACATCAATTTATCTCTCCATACGCGAGAGTATGCTGTAACCAAGTTGTCAGACAAATCCGTCGCCGGACGGGCCTCCTTCAAGGATATGATGATGATTTCAACGACGAAGAAAGTCCTTTTTTTAGCAGCCCTGTTTACGTTCATTTCCGTTGCCCAGGCAGCCAATTTTGCAGGTCCCCGAAAATGCGGCAATTGCCACAAGCAGGAGTATTCCGAATGGAAGGAGTCGCCGCATGCCCTGGCTTATTCCAGCGAAACATTCCAACAAACCTGGGAGGAAACCGAAAGCAATTTCTCCTGCCTAGTTTGCCATGCCACGGGTGCGGACACGGAGACCGAAACCTATGCCCACCCGGGTGTTACCTGTGAGTCATGCCATGGCTTCATGAGCAAGGGGCACTCCAAGAAGGATGCCGAAATGCCCCTGCCGATCACATCGGAGATTTGCCAGTCCTGCCACAGGAAGACCTTCCAGGAATGGCAGATGAGCAAACATGGACAAAATGGAATCCGTTGTTTCGACTGCCATGGCGTCCATGCTCAGACCATGCGCTCAAAAGGTGGTGACCTGCTATGCGGCGCCTGCCATCCCGAGCGTCTCGAGGATTTCGCACACGCGACACATAACCTCGAGGGTCTGCATTGCGACACCTGTCACATGCCGGTATCGACCGATTCCAACCTCGTCGAAGGCGCCGGCGCGGCCGGTCATACGCTTTTCGTCGGCACCGAGGTCTGTAGCCGCTGCCACGCGGACATGGTTCATAGCAGTGACCAGTTGACCGAAATGCGCGAACAGTTGATAGAGGCGACCCAGGGTGAATATCTCACCGGTGGCAAGAGCGCCGTGGAACTGTATGAAGAAGTAAGCAATTTGAACTGGCAGCTTGACAGCGCTAACAGGAAATTGTGGACCGTCTCGGTCCTGGGGCTGGTGGTCGGCCTCGCGCTCGGCTGGATGTTCGGCTGGTACGTCTTCGAAAAGAAGAGAAGCAAATGAACAAGAAGCCGCTTACCACAGACTTGAATGCGTTCAATCGCAGACGGTTCCTGCAGGGCCTGATAGGTGGTACGGGGCTGTCGGTCATTTCAACCTCCGGTTTTGCTCTAGACCCTCGAAATATTCCCCTTGCCAATACTCCGTCCGTCCTGGTCGATGTGACACGCTGTATCGGTTGCAGGGCATGTATGCGGGCATGCAAAACCGCCAACGACCTGCCAAACGACACGGACCTGTCCGTGGGTTTTCCCGTCTCGTGGGATCATCAGGATTTACGCTTTGACCAGTGGACCGTCGTCAACCCCCAAACCGGCCTCAACGCCGATGGCGCCAAAGTTACCCGCAATGTCAAAAGACAGTGCATGCATTGCCTGGAACCTACCTGCGTATCGGTATGCCCTGTCGGGGCACTGACCAAATCCGAACTTGGCCCGATCCTCTACAGTGAAGATCGTTGCATCGGTTGCCGATACTGCATCATGGCCTGCCCATTCGACATTCCCAAGTACGAATGGACCTCAGGCCTGTCGCCGGTCGTCGGCAAGTGCCAGTTCTGTACCCGCAAACGGCTCTCGCAAGGCGAACTTCCCGGCTGTGTCGAGGCTTGTCCAACCGGTGCGCTGAAATTCGGACGGCGCGAAGCCTTGCTGTTCGAGGCGAAAGCACGGATCGAGTCACACCCGGAACGATACATCGAACACATATATGGCGAGAAAGAGGCCGGCGGGACTGCCTGGCTCTACATGTCCGACGTGCCTTTCGAGGAACTGGGGTTCAAAGCCACCGTGGATACGGCACCGATGCCGCCTCTCACCTGGGAAGTGCTTTCCAAGATACCGATCGTGGCCGGCGCAATGGCCGGTCTGTTCGGAACACTGGCCTGGACCCTGAACAGGCAGGAGAAATCCGAATGAGTGGCTGGATTTTCATTATTCTTTGCACGGTCAGTTTGATCTGGACTTGTCTTTGCCTGGTGTATGACAAGAGACCGCGTCTTCTGAAGCCAATCACCGCCATCACCATTCTTCTGATTTGGGGTGCGGCCCTCTTGACGTTATTCCGGCGATTCACCGGCGGTCTGGGTGCGGTCGCGGGAGTGAACGACAACGCTCCCTGGGGGCTGTGGATCGGCGCAGACGTGTTTGCCGGTGTCGCCCTGGCGGCCGGCGGTTTTGTCATTGCCGCCACGGTGCATATCTTCCGCATCGAGCGCTTCAATCCGATACTGAGACCGACCGTGCTGACGGCGTTCCTGGGCTATGTCCTGGTTGCCGTGGCGCTTTTCATCGACATCGGCCGCCCACTGAGCTGGTGGCATCCGCTGGTCATGTGGCAGGATCACTCCATCATGTTCGAGGTGACCTGGTGCGTGATACTTTATACGACGGTGCTTGCCATCGAAACCAGCCCGCCCCTGCTTGAACGGCTTGGTTTGACCAAAGTACTGAAGGT
>Ga0316188_10000993_pt1 | contig 13229 bp, 13 predicted proteins | sample Phiworburrow1_MG_FD_204933 | JGI IMG/M metagenome (GOLD analysis project Ga0316188, IMG submission 204933) | Coastal sediment microbial communities from Maine, United States - Phippsburg worm burrow 1 | ecosystem: Environmental > Aquatic > Marine > Coastal > Sediment | place: USA: Maine...
CGGCGTCAAGATGGCCAAGCCGGAGATGACTGTGATCTGCTGCGGTGGTGACGGCGACGGCACCGCTATCGGCGGCAACCACTTTATCCATGCCTGCCGCCGCAACATCGACATGACCTACGTGCTGATGAACAATTTCATATACGGCATGACCGGCGGTCAGTTCTCGCCCTGCACCCCCACCGGAGCCAAGGCGTCGACCACCCCTTACGGCAACCCCGACCCGATCTTCGATATCTCCAAGTTGGCCATCGGTGCCGGTGCCACTTTTGTGGCCCGCACCACCGCTGCCCATCCCCGCGAGATCGATAAATTGATCGTCCAGGGCATTCAGCACAAAGGAATGGCCATCATCGAAGTCCTCGACGACTGCCCGACCACCTACGGTCGCCGCAACAAGTTCCGCTCCGTCGTCGACATGATGAAGCACCTCAAGGCCAACGCGGTTCCGGTTAAGGCAGCTGCCAAGATGACCGCCGAGCAACTTGAAGGCAAGTTCCTCACCGGGGTGCTATTCCAAGATACCGAGAAGCCCGAGTACTGCGCGCAGTACGCCGAAGTTATCAAAAAGGCGCAGGGCGCCTGATCATTACACTAAGGAGAAAGAACCATGGCTGAACGTTATGAGCTTCGCTTTTCCGGTGCGGGTGGTCAGGGCCTGATCACCGCCGGAATCATCCTCGCTGAGGCCGCTTCCATCATTGAAGGCAGAAGTGCCGTGCAGTCCCAGAGCTACGGTCCGGAAGCCCGTGGCGGCGCTTCAAAATCCGAGGTCATCATCTCCGATGCCCCGATCGACTACCCCAAGGCGACAATCGTCGATGCCTGCCTGGCCATGACCCAGGAAGCCGCCGACAAATACGCCAACGGCATCAAGGAGGGCGGCCTGCTGCTGATTGACGCCGACTTCGTGCAGCGCGCACCGCAAGGCAATTTCATTGTCCATCGCCTGCCGATCATGCGCATGGCCAAGGAAGATATCGGTCGTGAGATCGTTGCCAACGTGGTTGCCCTCGGCGCCATGATCGGGCTGACCGGTGTCGTCTCCAAGGACGCCGGCGAGCAGGCAGTGCTGCGTAAAGTCCCTGCAGCGTTCAAGGATCTGAACAAGAAGGCCTACACCCTTGGTTACGAAAAAGGTAAGGAACTGGCTGGCAACTGATCGCCACTCAGCTTACGCATTCCAAAGCCCGGCAGATTGATTCTGCCGGGCTTTTCTTATAAATTCTGAGCCGATATTTTCACTAGGCTTACATTGACATCGCGCCGGGAGAAGAATAACTTGTCGACATGTAAAACGACCGACCTGGAGCTGTCACTATGCCTGTCTACGAATTTTATTGTGCAGATTGCCATGCCATCTTCAATTTTCTCTCTCGACGCGTGAACATTCAGAAAATACCGGCCTGCCCACGATGCAATAAGCTTAGCCTGGAGAAGCAGGTCTCCCCCTTTGCCATATCAAGGAACCTGCAAGAGCAGTCCAATGGGCTGCCCGATCTCGACGAATCCAAGATGGAACAGGCGATGATGGCGCTGGCCGGAGAGATGGAGAACATGAACGAGGAGGACCCGAAGGCTATGGCAAGGTTCATGCGTAAATTTTCGGGCATGACCGGAATGCATCTCGGTGATGGCGCCGAAGAGGCTTTAAGCCGTCTCGAAGCTGGTGAGGATCCGGAACAAATCGAAAATGAGATGAGCAACCTTTTCGATGGTGACGACCTCTTTCAGAAAAAGCTGAAGCGTTTCAAAAAGAACTACCTACCTCCGGAACATGATGAGACGCTTTACACTCTCGAAGACTCCTGATCTCCGATGACAGATCCTCAATGAGCCCTGCAATGAAAATCTTCGATGTGGCCGTTGTCGGAGCCGGCCCCTCCGGAGCTACGGCAGCTTGTCATCTCGCCGAGGCTGGAGTACGCGTCATCATCCTGGAGAAAATGGCCTGGCCACGGGACAAAACCTGCGGCGGAGGGCTTGTTGCACGGGCATTGAAGGAACTCCCGCATGGCATGGACCCTCCGGCCCTTCAGCATTGCCATAAAGCCCAGATCAACCTAAATGACATCAAACTCAGCTTCACTGCCACTCGTGAAGCACCGATCGTCACCATGATTATGCGCTCTGACTTCGACCAGGCTCTCATCAAGGCAGCAATCGACAAGGGGGCCCTGTTTCAGGGTGCCTGCAGCGTCATCGATCTTCAGCAAGGGACAACATCCGTTAAACTTGGAACTTCAGCTGGTCCGGTGCATGCCCGCATGATTATCGCAGCAGACGGGGTAAGAAGCCCTCTTGCCAGGCATGCAGGCTTTCAGGATGGTCGCATCCTGGCGTCTGCACTTGAATGGGAAATCCCTGCCACCAAGGAGCTGATGCAAAGATTTGCCGACGTGGCCCGCTTTGACTTCGGCATCATGGAAGATGGTTATGCCTGGATTTTTCCCAAGCAGGACCACCTCTCCGTCGGCCTGGTTTCCATGAGGAACGGCGCCAGGGACCTTCCTGCCAGACTCGAAGGCTACTTGGGAGAACGTGGGATTCCCTTCAAGCAAGCTCTGAGTCGCAATGGGCACCTGATCCCTGTCGCACCGCGCCGAGGGAAGTTATGCAAAGGGAGGATTCTCCTGACCGGCGATGCGGCGGGTTTGACCGACCCGGTCACAGCCGAAGGGATTACATTGGCAATGCAGAGCGGCCGACATGCAGCCCAGGCGGTTATTTGTGCGGGCCTGGATCCGGAACGGGCGGCGAGAGAGTATCAACTCCGGTTGCAGCAGGACCTCCTGCCGGAAATCCATTGTGGCCGACGGCTGGCAACCCTGCTTTACCGCATGCCACGATGCCGAAAGTGGCTTTTCACCCGCCACGGGCAAAAATTAGCGGAGAGGATGGCCGACCTCGTCATGGGTGAAGCCTCTTATCGGGAGCTCGTGAGGAGCAGTTCCTCCTGGTTGAGAATGCTTGGGCTGCGGACAAATTGTTGATGTGAAAAGGCCGGTTAAACGTGATGGGACCAGAAGATATTCTACCCCTTTTGTGACTCACAACATGATTCAATCCCGGCTGGTCAGCCTTCTTCTTCACGGATGCATTTTTCGGCCAAGGCGACCGCCTCCGCAGTGCCGATAAAAACCGGCGCTCGTAACTCAACTCCGTCCGGCTCGATGTCGAGAATTTTTCGCCGGCCATCCGAGGCGGCACCACCGGCCTGCTCGATCAGAAACGCCATGGGGTTAAGCTCGAAGAGCAGGCGTAGCTTGCCGGAGGGTGCATCGGTCAAATGCGGATACATGAACAGGCCACCGCGCTTGATCAGCACCTGATTGATATCCGGGACGAAACCACCGGAATAACGGAGTTTGGTACCACTCTCTTCCAGAGTGCGGGCAAACTTTTCCGTTCCCGGCGTATATTTGCTGCGCAGACCACCCGGGGAATAGATCCTTGCAGGGCCGGCCATACGGATATTCTCGTAGTTAAGAGTAAATTCCATCAGGCTGTTCATGCCGAATTCATGCACGCCCTTGCCGGTCGAATAAACCAGCGTCGTGCGAGGTCCATACAGGATGTACATGGCCGCCACCTGGTTGCGCCCGGGCTGTAGGAGGTTGTTCCCCTTGTAGATCGAGACAATGGTGCCCACAGCAAGATTGACATCGACCAGGGACGATCCATCGAGCGGATCAAAGGCGACGGAAAACTTATCCTCATTGTCAGGATCGATCGGTACAATTTCACCACTCTCTTCGGAGACCAGGTTGGCAACTACATCGGAATGCCGCAGGCGCTTGATGATGATACGGTCGGATAGAACATCGAGGGCCAACTGTTCTTCACCATAGAGATTGGAGGTCCCGGCCATGCCGAGTTCGCCGGTACGAATTGCGTGGATGATGTATTTCGATGCATCGGCAATCTCGCAAATCAGGCGGGTAAGATCACGATCCTCATCATTTTCGCGAAGATGGCGACGCAAATCTACATGTAATGGTGTCGAATCGCTTCTGCTCATTAGTCCCTCCTTGCGGCAGGGTCTCATCCCACTGCCAGCGTAAGTTTAGACCAAAATCCTTTAAGGAGCAAGAAAGCCCCTCCACTCAATGCTAGGCATCTTGACGATCAGCGGATTGTTGATACTATAAAACTCAAAGATAATATTACTTTATGAAACAGGAGCGAGCCATGGCCAACCACGAAAAAGAACACGATCAGCCCACAGTTGAGGCCGGTGCCAAATCCACAGATTATGATCAACAACCCACGGAACAGCACGATCGTTTCAAAGAAACCACGGATAAGATATGGGGAAGCACCAAACATGCTTGGAACAGCGCGGCCTTCAAGGCAAATCAGTATAAAAAGCTGGTCCAGAAGAAAATTGATCTGTCGGCCCTGCACAAGAAGATCAACGCAGCACATGCCGATCTCGGCAAGTTGATCGATGATCTGCGCGAGGATGGCAAAAAGAACATCATGAACCTGGCCGAAGTCAGGGAAATCCTGGTCCGTCTGGATGAATTAAAAGCCGAGGCCGCAACGCTCGAGGAAGAAGCAGAACAGATCCGCGCCGACGTGCCGCCACAGGAAGGGCGTTCTGAAGAGGGCAAAGCTGAATAACCGTCAAAAGCCCTAATGGTTTATGCTGGCATGGCAAACAGCTCTAAGGTGGCAATAATCCGCCAGGCAGCAGTTTCATCCGAAGTTTATACTTCAATGCCGAATCAATCTCCAGCGGCATTGTCAGCTTCACCCTGATCAATTCAGCCCGGCCTGCCATTCCTTGAGAATGGCAGGCCAATCCAACCCAAACTCAGAATAAACATCAGCCACAGCCGCTTGCCAGTCCTGGTGTTTACTCAGTCTTTGCAGCAACTCCGCAATCTTGTACCAACCGAAGGTGTCCACCATATACTTCACCAGCGAATAACTCTGCTCATAGGCCAGCTGAGCCTTGTCGGCAGGCAGGCCGGCAAACGGTTTGGCCAAACCGTCCCAGCCGAGCAACTGGTTGTCAGCATGGGCCGTGTGCAGTTGCTGCAAAGGTGGCGAGGATCTCCGCCTCCCAGCCATTTCGGCAAGCCCTTCGTTGAGCCAGACCGGTGCGTTCCGGTTGCTCAGGAAGTGCACCAGAACGTGAGCATACTCATGATAGAGCACCGCTGCCAACTGATCGTTCATTCGGCGCAGGCCACCAAGCGGCAGACGAATCTTGCCATCGTACGCAGCGCCAGCCCAATCGGGGGAGTTGGTCACAGCGGCAAAATCTTTATGGGCATACAGCAACACCGGCACTTTGACATCAGGATAAAAGGCCAGCTCAGAGCCGAGCTCCACATAAGCATCTTCAAGTGTTTCGAGAATCGCAGTGGCCAGGCCGGAGGTTTGGTCTCCATCGACAAAGGAGAGCTGGAAATGCCCCCGGACTTCCTGCCCCATTTTTTCTTCCAGCTGCCATTCTCGACGCACTTTTTCCAGTAGCGCGAGGGTTTCAGCACCGCCGCCGAGTTCGTTTGCCCGTGACAAGGCGTCCAGTGCCTCCGCCATGCGACCGTCAGCGTAGTAGGTGATCCCGAGCAGATGATAAAGATCGGCGTTTTGCGGCGCAATACCGAGGGCCTGATCGACAAATGACGCCGCCTCAGCATACCGGCCTTGTCGATAAGAAGTGAGCGCTTCCCCTTGCCAGAGCCTGAAATCGTCCTCATTGTAACGTCGCCCTTCCTGAAAGGCTTCGCGGGCAGCGGAAAAATCGCCGGCGGCGAGCAGCTGGTGCCCGCGGCCCAGGTAGGCAATGGCCAGCAGCCTTGCCACCGCATCAGGGTTGGGGATGTTTGCCTGGATTTCAAGCAGGAGGTCAACCGCCTGGGAAAAATCTTTCTGCTCCAGCAGGTTGACAGCTTCCTGCACATCCTGGGCCGGTGTCGCCAAACTCGATCCCGGCAGGGGAAGTGTCAGAGAGAGAAGCAGCGTACTGCAGTAGGTGCCGCGTCTGATCCAGGAGACTGTGGAAAAGAGTTTCAATTCAGTCTGACAAGTCTTCATGGGGACGACATCCCTGCTGAAGGATCTGCTGCATTGCGTCATGGATCAGTTGGTTGCTGGCCAAGCATTCCTGGTCGTCTAGAGTCATTGCTCGGCCATCGAAATCAGTCACCAGGCCGCCGGCTTCTTCGACCAGCAGAATCCCGGCAGCAAGATCCCAAGGCTTGAGTTTCATCTCCCAAAAGCCGTCAAAACGACCGGCCGCCACACTGGCCAGGTCGAGACTGGCAACACCTGGCCGGCGGCAAGCCTGAGCCGCCTTCTGGAACCGGGTGAAAAAGTCGTAGTTGTTCGCCTTGCATCGCTTGTGGTCGTAGGCAAACCCGGTCGCCAGCAGGGCGCGTTCCAGCGTGTCGATCGAGGAGACCTGAAGACGGCGCTCGTTGAGAAAGGCTCCGGCACCCCGCTCTGCAAAATACAGTTCGTCAACATAGGGATTATGGACAACACCAAGGGTTAGAATTCCATGAACTTCAAGGGCAATTGACACAGCGAACCACGGAAACCCGTGCGCGAAGTTGGTCGTGCCGTCAAGAGGGTCAATAATCCAGCGGAATTCTGCATATTGTCGATGGTAGGCACCCTCCTCCGCCAGGATTTCGTGTTCAGGGAACTGGTCACGGATCAGCTTGACAATCAGCGCCTCGGACTGCCAGTCCGCCTCGGTCACCAGGTCGTATTCTCCCTTGAATTCGACCGGGATGCCGCGTTCGAATTTTTCCATCAGCAGCTTGCCGGCTTCACGGGCGGCTTTGATGATCAAGGCCTTCATCTGGATAGCCTCTCAGCTGTTTTGCAGAGAATTTTTCAGAGGGGATCTTTCCCGGTCGGCAGTCAGGATCAGGCCCTCCTCTTCACACCAAAGACGGGTCGCACCAATGACGGCGAGAGGGATGCAAAGCATCTGGAAGAAAGGAATGGCCAGGATCGCCATGACCCCGCATGAGAATCCCAGCATGAGGAATTTCCGGGCAAAGATGAAATTCTTCTGTTCACGAAAAAACTGACGTTTACGGACCATGATAAAGCCCAGGTATTCAAAACAGAGGAAAAAGAGCGTCAGACAGATAGCCAGGACCGTATAAATGCTATTGCCAATGCCGGGGAACAGGTTGAGTGGCACGATAAACACCATGGCCACGACAAAAATCCACATCTTCTTAGCTTCCATCAGGACCGTCTGCCAGGCTTCCCGGATGAACCGTCCGAGGGCAAACGGCTCGTTGTTGCTCCTTCCGCTCAGGACTTCCTCGGTGCGCTCCGATAGCAGGTCATTGAATGGTGAAGCCAGCAGATTGCCAACGACGGTAAAGCTGAAAAAGACCAGGACTGCAGTCAGCAACACCGCGACAACCCAGAGAAACCAGTAAAGCACGGCCCAGTACCAGGTATCACCCTGCGGGATGTATGCAACGACCGTATTACCGAAAAAGTCCAAGCCCAGGGAGACCGCTCCAGTAAACACGACCAGGTTGATTATAAACGGGATGAGAATGTATTGGAGAAGTCGCGGATTGTGCCGCAGGATTCGTACGCTGCGAAATGGCGCGAGAAACCCCCGAGAAAAGTTGACGACAAAATTTCTAGGTCCCTGCTCAGTCATGAAATCACCTCTTCAGAATCATAGTTTTCACGCTATCACATCTCCACCCTGACAGCCAAGACCATGCACCCAGTTATGACATTTTCATCGGCTGTCTTTGAGCTTAATGCAGCTGGATGCAAAAAACTGCCTAATTATCAGGCCGCATCTGCCTGACAAATAGGCAGGGGTTTCACAAACAATCAAAGAAAATCCGTAACCTATTGAAATTGCTTACATCGATACCGGCACAAGTATTGAAGAAAGCAATCCACGGCTCGGACAATGGCGTCAGCAGCCAGCAACAAAGACGAGGAGGTCTTCTTTTATGGATTCTGCGGTTCAATCTCTTAGTAACTCCGGCGATGTCCTGTTCTTGATGCTCGGTGCAGTCATGGTGTTTGCCATGCACGCCGGCTTTGCATTCCTGGAAGTTGGCACCGTTCGCAAGAAAAACCAGACTAATGCGCTGGTGAAAATCCTGACCGACTGGTCCGTTTCGACAGTCGTCTACTTCCTGATCGGTTATCCGATCGCTTACGGAATCCATTTTTTCGTTTCAGCGGAAAACCTGCTCGGCTCGAACCAGGGCTATGAACTTGTGCGTTTCTTTTTCCTGCTCTGCTTCGCAGCCTGCATCCCGGCGATTATTTCCGGCGGCATTGCGGAACGAACCCGTTTCTGGCCGCAGGTTCTGGCCGGAGCAATTTTTGCCGGCCTTACCTACCCGTTCTTCGAATCCTTGATCTGGGGACAAAACAGCTCATGGCTGCAGGGCTGGTTTGCAGCGACCTTCGGCGCTCCCTTCCATGATTTCGCCGGCAGTGTCGTCGTGCACTCCATGGGCGGCTGGATTGCCCTGCCCGCGGTCCTCCTCCTCGGCCCACGCATGGGTCGCTGGGTAAGGGGCAAAAGTCACGCCATCCCGGTCAGCAATATCCCCTTTTTGGCCCTCGGCAGCTGGATTCTCGCCATCGGCTGGTTCGGCTTCAACGTAATGAGTGCACAGAATTTGAGCGGGATTTCCGGCTTAGTGGCCGTCAACTCGCTATTGGCCATGGTCGGCGGTGTCCTCTTTGCCGTCGTCGCCACCAAGTGCGATCCCGGATTTGCGCACAACGGCGCCCTGGCTGGTCTGATAGCTATCTGCGCCGGGTCCGATCTGGTGCACCCTTTTGCTGCCTTTTTGATCGGTGGCATAGGCGCCCTGATCTTCGTATACGGTTTCCAGTGGGAGCAGGAGACCCTTAAAATCGATGATGTCCTCGGAGTCTGGCCGCTGCACGGCATCATCGGCACCTGGGGCGGCATCTCCGCCGGCTCCGACCTGGTGCATCCTTTTGCCGCTTTTTTGATCGGCGGCATCGCCGCCCTGATCTTCGTGTATGGCTTCCAGTGGGAGCAAGAGACCCTCAAGATCGATGACGTCCTCGGGGTCTGGCCGTTGCACGGCATTATCGGCACCTGGGGCGGCATCTCGGCCGGCATCTTCGGCTATACCGGGCTTGGCGGGCTTGGCGGTGTCACGTTCATGTCCCAGCTGGCCGGCAGCCTGCTCGCCATTGCCTATGCCCTGGCGACCGGATTTATTGTGTATACCGTGATCGTCAAGGTCTGCGGCTTCCGCCTCGATGATGAAGCCGAATTCCGCGGCTCTGACCTGGCCATCCACCACATCACCGCATACCCGGAAGAGAAGGTTACGTAAGCGAAAAGTTGACGACCAAAGAGAAACGGCCACGGGTGTTATGCCTGTGGCCGTGTCTCTTTAGCAACTCGGTTGCAGGGGAAGCTTTTGCCGGCGCCTCTGCCCAAGACACTTACAACCAAATCCGCGCCTAACAACAGACCTGATTGCGCCCGCCCTTCTTGGCTCTATAGAGGGCCTGATCGGCAGCCTTGATCAATTGCTCCGGAGTTGTCTTTTTATCATCACGGTTGGCGACACCGATGCTGACCGTGACCTGAAGGATCGCTTTTCCAGCACTTGCCTTGTTCGGACGGTCTGGTTTCTGTTTGGGTCTTCTACGGCCGCGAACCACAAAGCCAGCATTGGCGATCGTCTCACGCAGTTCCTCGAGGTGCGGCAAGGCACGATCCAGCTCCTTGTTCGGAAAAATAACGGCAAACTCCTCACCGCCGTAGCGATAGGCTCGCCCCCCACCACTCACACGACGCAGGCAGGTCGCAACCATGCGCAGGACTTGGTCGCCGACATCATGACTATAGTTATCATTGACTTTTTTAAAGTGGTCCACATCGACCATGGCGATCGTATAACGGCGGCCGACCTTGAGCAGAAATTCATTCATGGCCCGTCGGGTCGGTAATCCGGTTAACTCATCATTGAACGCCATCTTGAAGTTGCTCTCGATGAGCGCCATCACCAGTAAAAAGGCACTTACACCACCCCAGAAAGAGAAGTGTTCCGGCCACCAGAAACCAGCAAACACAGTACCCAGCAGCCAGCAAAAACTCGCCTCGAGAGCCTCGGGCTTCATAACAAAACGTGCCAGCAGAGCCACCAGACTGAGGACAATAACCAGCACGGCAATCTGGGGGAGAGGGACTTTCTCCAGCAATGGGCTGATGACCAGTGGTCGGCTCAGCCAGGCCACCACCTCATTGGCACGGGCGAAATACAACCAGGCAACGCCACCCGCTTGGAGGACGAGGATTGCCAATCGCAGCGCCCCATGCATCGTGAACAGTCCGCGTTCTGCCCACCAACTGAAGAGCACCAGGTTCAGAGGGACCACGCACGGAGTGACCAGCAGCAGATACTCACGACCGAATGGGGTTGTCATGGTCAGGGCCCGCTCGACCAGGATCAGTAGAAAGATAGCCCAAAGGACACGGGTGCGATTAAAGCGCCAGCCAAGAAACAAACCGGCAAGGACCGCAAAGTAAGAGAATATTGTCAGAAAAGGCTGCCATGCGGCCGGCACGATAGCCTGAAGTTGCAGATACAGGGCGACAAAAAAGAGGATGCCCGGGATCAGCAGCAAAAAGAGGGATCTCAGTAATTGCATGATAAGCAGCAAGGACTCCAGGAGATAGCGATACCAGGTAATTTATCACGACATGGGACGCAACTGCCAGAAGAAGGATGAGCAGCAGAACAGACCGGCACTCTGTGCCTATGTTAGAGGCTTGAGGTTGACATGCGACCCCGAGTCGCGGTAGAAGCCTTGCCAGGATAGTTGTCGGATATCAACCCGTTTCGCATGCAGACTTATTTCCGGGAAGAGGCTATGAACAATTCAGCAGAAAACTTGATCCTTGATTTTGGCGACTCAGGAACGGTCAGCGACTGGCAGGCCGTCGATGATCGTATCATGGGAGGCTGTTCACAGAGCCAACCGGAACAGATCGAAAACACTGGCTTGCGTTTCACCGGCACGGTCTCTTTGGACAACAATGGCGGGTTCGCATCGATCCGCTCCAAATCCGGCAACTGGAATCTCAGTCGATACGCGGGTCTCAAATTACGCCTGCGCGGTGATGGCAAGACTTACAAGCTCAGCCTGCGGACGGACATCTTTTTCGACGGCATCAGTTATCAGGTGGCGTTCACCACTGCGCAGGGCGCGTGGCAGGAAATATCTCTGCCATTCGCAGCCTTTGCTCCCACTCACCACGGGATCAAGTTGACCAGCGTCGCCCCCCTGGACACGGCCAGGATCAAAAGTTTCGGCCTTTTTATCGCCGATCGTCAGGCAGGTCCTTTTCAGCTTGATGTGGCCTGGCTCAAGGGAGAGTGATCCGTCTAACCGAAACAGTCCCTTGACAAATGCCCCAGCTTGGAATGTCCTGAGTGGAAACAAGGTCCTGTTGGGAGGTCATTCTTCCAAACCCATTTCGACCCTGCGCATGTATCTGCCGAATTCCTGGTCACGTGCAACGATATGATTCTTTAGCCATTCACACATGAAGCGCAGTAATTCACCGGCATCGACATCATGATCCCGGGTATAGCGCTCTTTCAACTCGATGATTTTCCCAGTAAAATCAAGGTGTTCCTCACGATGTTCGGTCAGGGCCGGGTAATTCATCTCGTTCATAAGCCTCTCTTCGGAGGTGAAATGCAGCTGGACGTAATCCACCAACTCCTCGAGAACGTGAGGAATCGCCCTGTACCCCTGCCGGAGCATCATCGCATCGGACAACTCGTTGATCAAGCCCACCAGACGGCGGTGTTGCATATCAACTTCAGGGGATCCTAATTCGTAGCTTTTCTTCCATAAGAACAGTGCCATGGGAACACCATAATGACGTGAAAAGTGCCCAGATGTTAGTAAAATATCCTGATTAAGCCGATCCGCCGCGTAACGTCCGGTCATTGTACCCCCATCCTTTGCAGGAGGGCACATCGATCAGGATGAAGTCAGTATCCGTAATGGCGGCAAGGCTCAACGGCTTTTCCGTGTCGACTCTGGCCTGATCTCCCGTATGCAGTGCCAATCCATCAACATGCAATTCACCATTTTTGAGATAGAGGAAGACCCTGCGTCCAGCAACGTTGTCAAACGTGTATTTGTTGCCAGCATCAAGTTGCCCACGATATATCGTGGCATCGGCATTGAACGTGACGACGCCGTCATCAAGACCTTGGCCTGAGGCTACCGGCAGCAGCCGGTTGCACCAGTCGTCGGGCATGAAGGTTCTTTGATCGTAACTCGGTACAAGGTCGGCAGAATCCGGAAGAATCCATATCTGATAGAAGTGGACCGGGTCATCTGCAAGATTGAATTCCGAATGGGTCAAGCCGGTTCCAGCCGACATCCTCTGCACATCACCGGTTCTGATCACGGTCTTGTTCCCCATGCTGTCCTGATGGGTCATCTCACCGGCAAGGACGATCGTAATAATCTCCATCTCCTTGTGGGGATGGGTCGGGAACCCTTTCCCTGGCGCAACCACATCATCATTAAAGACTCTCAAGGCACCAAACTGGATGTTGTGCGGATCATAATAATGGGCAAAAGAAAATAACCAGTATGTTTTCAGCCAGCCAAAATCGCTGAAATAGCGCCCCTTTGCTCTAACAATATCGATTGACTCGACTGCTGGCATCAGCTTCCCCTTGGCAGCAAAAAAATGAACGACAACGGCTACATCAGTAATTTAGATATGCATCTTTCCAGTACTTGGACCCGGTCAGGTTGACCTTGGCCATCAGTCCCGATTCCGACATCGTGTACATGGACGTTTCGGCATCGATTGAGACTTCACCGGTGGCGGCAAGCCCCTTGTCGCGGGCCTTGGCCGCGGCATCGGCCTGGGCGCCGAACTCCCAGCCCCGGTTTATAAAATTGTTAACGGCCTGGGCGCTGTGAAAGACGAAAACGACACGGATATCCTGCACGCCAACACCGAGGCCGGCACTCCCCTGAGCCATTTGCATGTACGTCTTCTCGCCGGAAGCGTTGTTGACTGCGACACCGTAGCCAGCGCCGCCGCCAATAAAAATCACCAGGGCATTGACGTTGCTGAACACGGCATAGCCGGCGGCATTATTGAGAACGCTTTCCGCAGTGGGACGTTGCCTGTAGAGCTGGGCCAGTGTCTCGGTACGCATTCGTTCAATGACTTC
>Ga0316188_10000994_pt1 | contig 13221 bp, 11 predicted proteins | sample Phiworburrow1_MG_FD_204933 | JGI IMG/M metagenome (GOLD analysis project Ga0316188, IMG submission 204933) | Coastal sediment microbial communities from Maine, United States - Phippsburg worm burrow 1 | ecosystem: Environmental > Aquatic > Marine > Coastal > Sediment | place: USA: Maine...
CCCACAAATTATTGCTAAAATAATGGAATAAGATTCTATGGCAATTAACTTTTGTTTCATAATAAGTTTTTGGCATTTAGTGATGTTTCATAAATAATTTTACTACCGACTACCCGTTCCCCCCCCCCACTTAAAAAATCAATCGTTAGGAAATAGTAATTCAACTTTGACAAAACCAATGCGTTTAATACAACACATTGAAATAATTTTGAAGATTAAAAAACTAAGTGATCCCGCTGGGGCTCGAACCCAGGACCCATACATTAAAAGTGTATTGCTCTACCAACTGAGCTACGGAATCTTATCTACTTTACTATTTTTTATAGTAATTTTGCCCGCAAAGGTAATCTAAAGTAAAAGCAATGCAAAAATGTGTCAGTTTTATTATCGTTTTACTTGCAATTAATTTGCAATTGTATTCCCAAAGTGTGTTTGGAAGTGCTAAACCTGAGTTAAATCCGGCCGATTCACTATTCCAAGCAAAGCAATATACTCAAGCTTTGAAATTTTATGACCAACTATTTGATAATGGACTGTATTCTCCCTCAATGTTGCTTCGTATGGGATACATTCAAGAAGGTCTTGGGCATCTGGGCGAATCATTATTTTTTTTGAATTCTTATTTTGGAACAACTTTCGATAATCAAGCCTTAAATAAAATGGAAGAGATAGCCAAGAAAAATCAATTGGAGGGCTATAAATTTGATGAAGAGGCGAAGTTCTTTTATTGGATTCAAAAACATTATTTTACTATTTCCTACTTCCTGTGTGCCGGTATTTTATTGACTTTTATTTTTATGATTTATTTAAGACTTGTCATAAAAGAAAGACCAATTGCTTCAGTGGTAATAATGATGGGGCTAATTGTTTTGCTGTTTTTACATATTAACTTCAATAAGGCAAAAACGAATGGAGTAGTGATTGCCTCAGACACCTATTTGATGAGTAGCCCTTCCGCAGGCGGTGATGTTGTAGAGATAATTGGAGAGGGGCATAAATTAGAAATCTTAGGTAAGGAGGACGTATGGTTTAGAGTTATTTGGAAAGACAAAACGGTGTATGTCAAGCAGTTTCTAATCAGACCTATTCCAAAATATGTAAGTTGAGTAGGTTTAATACACAATTGTCACGGTACCTCGAAATTCTTTATTTGTAAAGTTAATAAAATAGAAATATGTGCCTGCCGGCTGGTTGTTTCCGTCCCATTTAAAGTCTCTCCCTTTACTTTGAAATAATTCCTTTCCCCAACGATTGTATATTCTGATGCCATCATACTGGACAAAGCAGTTATCTTTTGGCAGAATATTAGTAATCTGACGAGTTTGTAAATCCTCTACTTCCATAGTAAAATATTGATTATAATTATCTTGATTTGGAGAAAAGAAATTTGGAGGTTTAAACGACTCAAAATCACTTTTATTATCTTCAATTTGAATATATACATCCACAGAATCTTTTTTAGATGAGAAACAACGGTTGTCGGTAACTTTAAAACGAAACTGAAACTTATCCTTGTAATTGTCAACTGTAATTAGAGAGCAGTTTGAAATCCAATTGAAGGTGGCTTCCAATGGGCTTGTCCCCGTGGCAGGCTCAAAAGTTATACCCTCTGGACGTTGTTTTCCAACAACTTCCATGTCAATGGTTAGTATATCTTTTTGACCAAAAACATCGGAATCAGTTCCCCTAATTAGAATATCTATTGGGGTACGGACAAAGGTATTTATTTCATTGCCTGAAGTTTCAGGTGTAGGGTTGATAATAGTGACTTGAATGGATGGCGCAGTATTGTCCGGTGGCAAAACGGTAACACTAACGTCCACAGTGTCAGATAAATATAATCTACATTTGTTTTTTTCATCTAAAACAACAAATTGAAAGTCGAAGTCGATTTTTTTAGATAAATCGAAAGGAGCACATTTCAGGGTCCACAAAAAATCTTGAGTTGCGGTGCCTCTGTTTGAAGCAACGGGTGGGGTAATTTCTACACCGTAATCGCTGTAATTGCCACCCAACAATTTCCCTGTCAGCGTCAATAAGTCATTGTCTATTAGGTCGCTTCCGGTTACTTTAAATTGCAAAGTCTCATATATTTTCTTTGTAATTCCGTTTATATATCGTTGTGGAGTGGCTGTTAAATCTGTCATTATCGTCGGGCTGGCATTATTTTGCAACTCAACTTTTAGGTTGAAAGTCTTTGAGATAGGATCGATTGTATTACACTTGTCTTGATCTTCAAATATTACGCTGTAAGCAAATTCACTTTTTTTAGTAAAATTATAAATATCGCAAAAGGCGTCCCAAGTAACAGTTGCATTTACTGTACCATTGTTTTGTTGTGTCACAAATTTTATTCCAACTTGGCTTGTAACAAAACCTTCCGGTTTTTCAGTGACAGTTATACTATTTAAATCATCGTCTTTCACCACAATGGACCACGACATTGAAGTGCCTTCTTTTAAGGTGACGGTAATAGGATCTTCAGATGGTGTAGGGGGAATTACAAAGTAGGGTTTATTATTGGTTGGGGGTTCTACAATTAGATTAATCTTTAGGGTATCAGTCAAGGGAACACTACAGGCATCATCAAGAGCAATGATTCCAATTTTAGCCACTCCGTTAATATAGGGGCATTCGGGAAAGCAAATTTTAAAATCAGCGGTACTGCCATTTACCAATGTTGCTCCGTTTAATTGAGGGATGATGTTTTGTATTGTTTGGTTGTTAAAATTTAATGCGACAGCTTTTATGGTGACATTTTCAGTAAAATTGTCCTCTGGATTTTTAGAGTCTAAATCAGATACTCTAACAACTATACATCTTTGGTCATCCAGAGTTGTATTTGGAAAAAAGATAGAAAGGGGATTGTCATTTGAGAAGTTGGCATCTTGAAATCTTCGCCCCACAATATTTGGAGGATTGGCAGGAGCACAACCTCTCACAACTAGCATTTGAAAATCACGACGGGTTTCTCCTATTTTAATTTTATCTCTATACTCTTCTACTTTTACCGCAAAGACAAACAAACCGGGAATTTGAGGGGTAACCCTCAATATGCCATTTGATGAAATACTAAGGTCGGGGTTTCCATCCATTATGTTACTTAGACTAAAATCTCTATTACTCCCAATAAATGGATTGGCAGGCCTCCATTGGACAGGTGGATACGGATATGGGGCAGGTATATAGTCTGTGGGGTATGGCTCACCGGTATGCGTGCTCAAAGGTGTGACTAAGGAGTAAACCAAAGAATCGTTGTCGTCGTCACGTCCGGTAAAATCGGCGTAATATGGTCGGGAAGTGCAAGCATAATCGTTTAGGGGTGGGAATAATCGAGGTGTAGAATCCACAAAAGGAATGCCATCTTTTACTACAGGAGGGAATTCAAGATAGAAAGTTTGACCGGCATATCGGGCTGTACCACGAGGATTAGAATTTTGGTCTTCACTATAGATATTGGAAATGTTATAGTTTCGGCAACATCTTTCCCATGCAATGTAATATCCCTGAGGGTCATTATATATTTCGGGTGGCAGGGTCAGATTGGTAGTATATAAAAACCGTTCAGTAACCAACTCTCCATGTGAACAAATTGGTTGAGTGTAATTTACGTTCGTCTCGCTTTCCAAAGGCAACTGAACCAATGATACGAGCCTATTGCTTCTCTTTTCAAAAATCCCTACTTGAACCCACCCTTCCCTAGCACCCGGTTCTCCATGGATATCGTCAAAATATAAAATCATATTTAGCCGGTATTGATAGCCCTGAATATGCAAGAGTTCAAACTCCCCACCTACAATGTGGGAGGCAACTGCCACGTTTCCTAAAAATAGGAGTATCATTAATGAGTGAAGCCTTTTTTTCATAAAGTAAGATTACCAAATTTAAAAAAGCAAAAATACTTATTTAGATGGAGCAAACGATTTTTTTTAGCCAAAAGTTCTTTTTCATTTAGTATTTGTAAAATTAGTATTTTAAAAGGAAGGTTAAAAAATTAATACCGATATTGCCAGCATGAAAAAAGGAGACATAATTCGCAATCTTGTGGTGGAGCAAATAGCCTCGGCGGGGAAGTATATTTGTAAGTATAACGACCAAGTAATTTTTGTCGCCAATGTTGCTCCTGAGGATGTGATTGATGTTGTGGTTACCAAAATAAAGACTAATTTTTTGGAAGCAAGAGTTATTGAAATAAAACAATTGTCACCACATAGGGTTGAGCCTGTATGTTCTCATTTTGGTTTATGCGGAGGCTGTTCTACTCAACACATTTCGTACCAAATGCAGTTGTTGAATAAAGAAAATCAGATTGTCAACCAACTTCAAAGAATAGGTGGGCTTAGCCTTCCTAAAATAAGTCCTATTATAGGTTGTGACCACAAAACCCATTACCGTAATAAGTTGGAATACACTTTTACTTCAAATTCTTGGCTGACAAGGGGGGAAATGGAAAAGGGGCGGTCACTTGGGAACGTAGGGTTGGGCTACCACTTACCCGGTAGGTTTGACAAAGTTTTTAACGTGAATGAATGTTTCTTGCAGCCTGACCCTTCTAATGACATTAGGCTCGAAACCATTGACATTGCCAGAAATGAAGAAATCCCCTGTTTTGACCTTAGAAAGCAGATTGGTTTTTTGCGTACACTTGTTATAAGAACGGCAAATTCAGGTGAGATAATGATTGTGCTACAAGTGGCTTACCACAAAATGGAATGGATTGAAATGATATTATCCAAAATAGCCGATAAATTTCCTGAAGTGACCTCGTTGAACTATGTGGTAAACGGAAAAAAAAATGATACTTTCATGGACCTCGATGTTGTATGTTGGAAAGGCAAGCCATTTATTATCGAAACAGTTGTTAAAGCAGATGGGAGTGGAACATTAGAATTTCATATTGAACCAAAAACTTTTTATCAGACCAACTCAAAGCAGGCACAGCAATTATTTAATGCAGTTTTACAAATGGCTGACCTTCAAGGACATGAAATTGTTTACGACCTGTATTCAGGTATTGGCACTATAGCTCTGTTTATGGCTAATCGAGCTCTTAGAGTGGTGGGTTTAGAGTTTGCAGAGTCGTCGGTGGAGGTGTCGAAAAAAAATGCCGTGATAAACAAAGTTGATAACGCAGAATTTTTTTTCGGCGATGTCAAAGAGCTCTTGGATGAAGCCTTTGTTGAGAAGCATGGCAAACCGCACGTTTTAATTGTTGACCCACCGCGTAGTGGAATGCACAAAGACGTTTGTGAAATGTTGTTAAAAGTGGCTTCTGAGGTTGTTATTTACGTAAGTTGTAATCCTGCCACCCAAGCGCGAGACTTAAAATACTTAATTTCTGATTACGATATTGCTACTGTTCAACCCATTGACATGTTTCCTCAGACCATTAATGTAGAAAATATTGTGAAGTTAGTTCGAAAACCGGAGTTGATACTTGATATATGAAAGTTGGATTGCTATTGCTCTTGATTTTAAATCTTAATCTATTATCAAAGGCAGAGACCTATTCTCGATTTGAAGAAAATGGCAAGTTCGGGATAAAAGATGTCAATGGAAAAATTGTTGTATCTCCATATTATGATGAATTGGGTTGGTCGGATAAAAATTTTTCTGTTGTGAATCAGGTTACCGGTTACTTTGTTATGGGGCGATGGGGGCTGTTAAATATTTATAATAAAAGACTGACTCCTCCCCTCTATGAAACTCTCAAATATTCAGGAGGTGTCAATGTTATTGCCTCCAAACTAATAGATTCGTCAACTCAAAAATTCGGCTGTATCAATTTACAAGGAAAAATTTTAATCCCCTTTCAATACGATCAAATTGCGATAGAAGGAAATATTGCCACCGTAAATAAAGATAGTTTGAATTGTGAGTATGGCTTGGTAAATTTATATAATGGGCTGTTGATTCCACCTATTTACAAAAATATTGTTCCGCTAGATATAAAAAAATATGCCGTCACTAATAATTTAAATAAGGTTGCCATCTTCGATAGTAATGGAACAAGGTACACAGACTTTATTTTTGATAGTATTGAACCATTTCATAATTGTTGTGCCATTGCAAAAAAGAATGGTCTGATTGGGTTGATAGACAGTGTCGGAGTTAGTAAGTTGGAACCCAAATATAAGAGTATGGAATGGAAAGACAAAACTCACCTAAGTGCTTGTAAATTAGATAATTGGCTACTCTTGGACTCAAAAAATAAAATACAACAGCAAATTGATGCCGATAGTTTGGCTTGTATTGAGAGTGGTTGGTTTAAACGAATAATAAATAATAGGCAAGGGCTTGTGGACAACAATTTCCAAATGAAATGGCCTTCTACTTATGAATACATAGGGAATATGGATGGCAACCTGATAGTGGCAAAATCCGGAAATTATGGAATAGTAGATATTAACCAAAAGATAGTCATTCCTTTTGAGTACGATACTATTTGTTTTGAAACTAGATTCATCCGCGCCCATAAAACCATTGGTGGAATTTCAGAGTGGGAGTTGTTCAGTGTCTTTGGCACTAAAATGGACAGAAAGAAATATGAACAAATAGAAGGCTATAACGGCAGATACTTTCCCGTAAAGTATTCCGGAAAGTGGGGTGGTATTGATGTTTATGGAGTAGAAATATTGGACTGCAACTACGATTCTATTATTTCTCAAAAGGGAGGATTAAGCGTTGTTATGGTCAATAACAAATATTTGATTATCTCAAGTGAGGGCAAACAGAAATTGAGCCCGTCCGTAAATCAATTCGAAATTTTGAACCACAACCGCTATCTCGAACGCAGTAATGGATTTGCTTATTTGAAAGATTTTTATGGCAAAATTTACTACTTTTCTAATAATCCTATTACAGCATTGGGGAACAATCTGTTGGAGCAATTTTCAAATGGCCAGAAACAGGAGATTAATTTTGATGGCTATGTGGTACGCTCAAAACCATTGCCAAAAAATAATGGTAAAGGGTTCTCCTCAAGTGAAGGTCTAATCGGAATGAAAAGGAATGGCAAATATGGATTTGTGGACTCTAAAGGAAGGTTAGTTATTGCTAATAGATATGAAAATATTGGGGAATTTCATGAAGGGATGGCGCAGATAATGCTACTTTCAAAATGGGGTTATATCAATAGGGATGAGCAGATTATGGTTCAGCCTACTTACGACAAGGCAGAAAATTTCTATTTCGGACTAGCCATAGTGACGAGCAACAATAAAGTGGGGGTCATCAACAAAAAAGGCGAATCTATTTTGTCTTTGAAGTATGATTCAATAAAACGTACTCCGGACAACCATTATGTCCTTTCCATTAATCTATTGAAAGGCTTGGCTGATGAGGCGGGAAGACTCACAATTGAGCCCCGATTTGAACAATTAATGGTCACCAAAAGCGGAATGGTATTGGTTTCTCGTTCCGGGTTATGGGGTGTGCTCAATTATAATGGCAATGATGTGATCCCTATTCAGTATCAATCCATTAAGTATTTGGAAGAGAAGGATATGTTTCTGGTGAAAAGTAAATCGCATTGTGAGTTATTAGAAATTATTAATTAAAAACAGATGGAGATAGTTGGTAAAAAAAGTAACTCAAATACTTGGCGGGAGCAATGAAATAGATTTCTTCATTTTGTTGTTCACAAAAAATTGTAAGCTTTTATACCCATCTCTTCTTTCTATTGCATAAACTTTGAAAAGGGTATTTGGCAAGGAAGGTGAGTTCTCATAAGTAACATTGACGAAAACGTTAATATCGTCAGCACCCAGTTCAACTTTTTCTACTTCTATTTTAGATGCTCCTTGTCCGTGTGAACAGAAGATGCCAATAACCCTATTGATAACCAGATTCGACTCCATTGCTTTGTCTTCATAGGATACATAAAATCTGTTTTCTAAGTCGTGAAAAGAATTAAATATTTCAAAAGAGATGCTGTCTTGTTGGGCATCATTTGGTTTAAGGTTTAAGTTATGGAGTTCCCCAAAAGATAAAACCACGGGTGTTTCCAAGGTGCTACTATCGGCTTCTACAACCTTTGATTCCGCAACCGACTTTGGACTTCTTTTGCCACAACCATACCCTGTCAATAGTACTAAGAAAAAGAAAAAAATTTTTTTCATGGCAAAATGCATTGGTTATTGGTTTATTTTTTGAAGCTACTCTATGCTAGAATTAAGCCAAAGATAATTTCTTTGACTAAGTAAACCCCATCTTAACTCAAAAAACCTTACTTTTGTGTTACCATGGTTCCGTATTTCAATGGATAGAATTTGAGATTCCGATTCTCAAGATGTAGGTTCGATTCCTACCGGGACTACAGGCAATGGGTCAGGGCTTCAGGTTCCTGACCTATTTTATTTAATCACATCCAATTGGTGAAGTAAAGTATGTTATGAGTAGAGGTTCTCAATTTGTATTCATATTTAACTTCAATTTTAAATCTTTTACATTAATAACAGGTATATGCTGAAAGTTAAGATATTAACCTAAAGGCAAACCGATTTTAGGCACAGCTTTCCACTTCGGTTATGCCTCACACGATTACAATACTACTATTAATTTTACTATTTTTTCAAAATTATTGGTAAAATTAATTTTTTGCTTTTTATTGTAGGAAATTTCGGCTACTATAGTACCCATATTCATAAACATTAGTCCGATTTATGACCATTTAACACTAACCTAAAATGAAAAAACCTATACTATTTTCATTCACAGCTATAAGCGTAGCTTTAGTATTGCTTTGTCAATGCGGAAAGATTGATGATAATTCTGAAAATTCTTTTAAAATTCCGGTTGAATATTACACACTTAAAAACGGCTTGAAAGTGGTGTTGTCTCAAGACAAGACGGCCCCAACAATAGCAGTTGCGGTATATTACAACATAGGATTTAGGATTGAACCAAAAGATCGTACCGGCTTTGCCCATTTATTTGAACACATGATGTTTCAAGGCTCAGAGAATCTGGGTAAGATGGAATTTATTAAGCTTGTTCAGTCTAACGGCGGTATTCTCAACGGGAGTACTCGCTTCGATTTTACTAATTTCTTTGAGATTATGCCATCCCATAAATTGGAAACTGCACTTTGGGCCGAGGCAGACAGAATGAAAGGTCTTAAAATCACCCAAGAAAATCTGGTTAACCAACAAGGAGTAGTGAAAAACGAAGTTAAAGTTAATGTGCTCAATCAGCCTTACGGTGGCTTTCCTTGGCTTGATATGCCACAATATGCCAACGAAAATTGGCACAATGCCCATAATTTTTATGGTGATCTCAAAGATTTAGACTCTGCCAAATTGGAGGACGTGGATAAGTTTTTTAAGATTTATTATGCCCCCAATAATGCGGTATTAGCAATAGTCGGCGATTTTGAAAGTCAAGACGCTAAAAAGTGGGTAGAGCAATACTTTGGTTCTCTCCCTTCTTCCCAACTTCCGGCACAGCCCGATTTAAGCGAACCACGCCAGGAGGCAGAGAAACGTTTTACTAAAGAAGATAAACTAGCCGAAAAACCGGCCATCGCCATGGCATACAAAATGCCTGAGCGTAATTCAACGGAGTACTACGCCATGGGGTTAATAGATCAGTTGCTTGTGCAGGGGCATTCAAGTAAGTTCTATCTTTCCCTCGTCCAAGATAAGGGCTATTCCGGCAACATAAGCGGTGGAATAAATTATTTGGGTAACATGTTCAACTACAAAGGACCAATGTTGTGGATGACAGATTTGATTTATGATGATAATGTCTCTCCCGATTCTATTATTGCCGTTGTAGATAAAGACATAAAAGATTTGCAAGATAATGTATCACAGGCGGATATAGATTTAGCAATAGTAAAACTAAGGTCATCCTTATACGATGATTTAGGGGACTATTATGGAGTTGGAAAGGCAGATTTGTTGGCCAGCTTCGCTTTGTTTGATAACAATCCGGAACGTATAAATTCATTAGAATCGGAGTTTAAGAAAATAACTCCGGAAATTATTAAGGCAACGGCAAAAGAGTTTCTTCGCTCTTCCAACCGTACAATATTAATCGTTGAACCTAAAGCTAATTTACAATGAAAAAATTAATTTTTACACTCCTATGTTCTGCTGTTACTTGCCTAACCCTTTCTGTCATGGCACAACCGCAAACCCCTCCCGAAGGAGGGACACCAAAGGATTTTGTACTGCCGGCTAAGCAAGAAGTTACTTTATCCAATGGTCTCAAAGCGGTAGTGGTGCCTTATGGAAATATTCCAAAAGTAGTTGTCCAGCTGATAATTAAAACCGGAAATATGCATGAGGCTAAAGACCAAGTTTGGCTTGCCGACCTGGTGGGAATGTTGCTAAAAGAAGGAACAACTTCTATGGATTTTAAAACTTTATCCCAGAAAGTGGCCGGAATGGGTGGCGAGATAGATGTTCAAAGCGGAATGAACAATGTGACTATCTCTAGTTCTGTGCTTTCGGAATTTGCTCCTGATTTGATAAAAATAATAGGCGATATGGTAATCAATCCTGCTTTTCCGGCTAGTGAAATTAGCAGATTAAAAGCAGACCTGAGTAGAAATTTGACCACAGACAAATCTGTTCCTCAGAACATTGCAGCAGAACGCTTCTTTCAAATCCTTTACAAAGATCACCCTTATGGACGCTACTTTCCCACTCAAGAGATGATTGATAGTTTTACTATTGATATGGTTAAGAAGTTTTATGCTTCAAATTATGGAGCCCTACGTTCAGTGATTTATGTGTCGGGCAAATTTGATGAAAAGAAAGTATTTAATGCAGTAGAGGTAGCTCTCGGAAAATGGTCTAAGGGACCTGAAATAAGCTACCCTGCCATCACAAATAAATATACAAAAGCAGAAGAAATTATTGATAGAAATGCCAGCCCGCAAACAACGATTTATTTAGGATTGCCAACTTTGATGCCTAAAGATAAAGATATTGTGGCTTTGGAGGTCACTAACTCTTTATTAGGTGGTTCGTTTGGGTCGCGTATTACTAGCAATATCCGCGAAGATAAAGGCTATACCTACTCGCCTCGAAGTACTATCCAAGATAGAATTGGGGCATCGGTTTGGTATGAGTCGGCAGATGTTACTACAGAACACACTGTAGAATCGTTGGTAGAGATTAAAAAAGAGATAAATCGGTTGCAAGGCGAACCACCATCCGAGACCGAACTTATAGGTATTAAGAAATATATGGCAGGAATTTTTGTGCTAAGAAACTCAAGCCCCGCGGGGATTATTAGGCAGTTGAGTTTCATTGAAAATTATGGCTTGGATGACAGCTATCTTACTGATAGAGTGAAAAATATCTATGCTGTTACGCCCGAAAAAGTTTCACAAATGACAGAAGATTACTTCACTTATGAAAATATGACATTGGTGATGGTAGGAGAAAAGAATCTCATTAATCAACAAATGAAATTAGTTGAAAAAATTAAAAAATTGAAATAACTCTGTCTGACGTTCTGTCTTGATTTGAGTCTAGCATAATCCGGTTTAAAACGATAATTCAAAAATTAATATAAATGGTTGGCACTCTTAGCTCCTTAAAAGCAAAAAGTAAAACTAAGCTTTCAGGAAAAAAAATTGGTCTTGTCGTTGCTCAATGGAACAAGGACATAACCGAAGCACTTTTTTTAGGTGCTCAAAATTTTTTACTCTCTAGTGGAATTAAAAAGAAAAATATCATTAGGGTCAATGTACCGGGTAGTTTTGAATTGCCGTTAGGTGCATTGCGGTTGGCAACCAACAAGTCAGTAGATGCTGTTATTTGTATCGGTTGTGTTATCAAGGGCTTTACTCCGCACTTCGAGTATATTTGCAGTGCCGTTGCCAACGGAATTATGAGTGTTAATTTAAAGTATAAAAAACCAATTGGCTTTGGCGTGTTAACGACATTGAATAAAAAGCAAGCTCTGGAGCGGGCAGGTGGTAAGTTTGGAAATAAAGGAGAAGAGGCCGCTTATTCGATTGTGGAAATGCTTGATTAATATTTGCTTGCGATAATCTGGTCACAAAGTAGAACCTAATTCTTCCATTACTTAAACGGTTTCCCATGTGTCAGCTTTATTATTTGGCTGCATAAAGATGGAAGATAGTTGGCAGCAGTGGCTAAAAAGTTTGAATACAGAGCATTACCATATAAATATTGGATTTTTCTGCCTATCCACATTCTTTTAGCAAATTGCCTATTCCAATGTTGTGAATATTCAACTTCTAAATTCTCCCGACTGTAGGTGTCATCGTTGCAAAATCGGAGCACCTTGTGGCTGAGAATTTTTGCGCTGTGAATGGCCATGGCCATGCCGTTGCCACAAAGCGGGGCTATCATTCCGGCCGCATCGCCGGCAAAGAGAATATGGTTTTCAACCGGATTCTTTTTGGTAAAAGAGACTTCATTGATTACGATAGGTTTTTCCCATAAAAATTCAGCCTCCTGAAATATCTTTTTTAAATATGGATTTTTAAATAATACCATTTTTTCCAGCTTTGCCACATTTCTATGAAATCGCAGATTTTTACGATGAGTTAGGTAACACATATTTATAATCTGGTCTTCCACCCTGCTAATTCCACAGTACCCGTTTTCAAAATTATGTACTCCTATTAAATTGGAAGGGAATGAGGGTAACTTAATATGGTATTTGATTGCTGTATAGGGCGACCGCTCTTGTATGAATGGCCTAGACATAGAAATATCAAGTTTAGAACGCTTTCCGTGGGATGCAATAGCCACGTCGGCAATGTAGGTTTTGGTTGCAGTTTGAACTCGGAAATGTTCATCAACATAACTAATACCCAAAACCTCCGAGTTTAAATCAAAAGCCACTCCCAATGACTTGGCTTTTTGAAAAAGAAAATAATCGAAGGAATACCTACTTATTCCAAAGCCACCTAAATCAAGGGGTAGGGTTGCCGATTTTCCGTTTACGCTTGTAAATTGAAAATTGGAAATAGAGGCGGGTGACAATTCATGAGGAAAAATACCTAAAGTTTCTAAGTATGGGACTACCTCATTTGAAACATATTCGCCACACACCCGATGAAATGGATACTCTCCTTTTTCAATGACGGTACAATCAATACCTTCTTTTGCCAATTGGATTGAGGTCACTAGCCCGGCCAAACCGCCACCAACAATTACTATTTTCTTAGCCATTGGAAACGAAGCTATATTTTGCCCATAAAGAAAATAAAAGTTTCAAATCGGATTTTCT
>Ga0316188_10000995_pt1 | contig 13217 bp, 12 predicted proteins | sample Phiworburrow1_MG_FD_204933 | JGI IMG/M metagenome (GOLD analysis project Ga0316188, IMG submission 204933) | Coastal sediment microbial communities from Maine, United States - Phippsburg worm burrow 1 | ecosystem: Environmental > Aquatic > Marine > Coastal > Sediment | place: USA: Maine...
CGCGCCTGGTTGCTGCGTTTCTGCTTTTCCTTGTTGGCCTGTTGCAGCTTGCTTTTATCGACGAGGCCGGCCTTGAGCAATTGTTCCTGTAATGATGACATGGTGTTTAGACGTGAATGAGAAGCGACAGGATATCAGGCTTTGCGGGCGACGACACGGGCGCTGGCGACATGTTCGCCCTCGGCAGTCGGCTCGACGCTCTCTTCGTACAGCAGCAGTTCGAGCGAGGACACCGCCTTGCGCAGCGCGTCGGGCGCCACGCGGAAATCAGGATTGCCAGGACCAATCACGGCCTGGTCGCTGCGCAGGTGCTCCTCGCAGAGCAGGTAGCCGCCCGCCGCGAGGCAGTCGCACAGCTGCGTGATCAAGGGCAGGTTGACGTACCACAGCACTACGATCAGGTCGTAATCCCGCGCAAACGCGTAGGGTTCGTCGAGGTCATGTTCGATACAGCGGATATCGAGGTTCGCGGCCCGCGCCTTTTGCGCGACCTGCTTCAGGCCCTCGTGCGAGATGTCGATCGCATCGACCTCGAAGCCTGCCTCGGCCAGGAATATGGCATTGCGCCCGGCACCACAGGCAACATCCAGGGCCCTGCCCACGGGGATTCGCGGTAGCCAGTCCAACAGCAGCGTGACCGGGTTGGTCTTGCGATAGCTGTCCTCGGCATAGCGCTGATTCCACTTGTCGCGATCTTCCGTGCTCATGCTGCTGTGTTCATCCTTTCTGCGGGTATTGGAGCAGGCCAGTCTAACCGATAATTTCGACGCAATGAATGCATCCGCGAAACAATCCGGTTGGTTTATACTGGCGGCCGTCGTAAACAAGTGCTGGTGCAGAGAACAAGACATGGCAACAAACGATAGTGCAGAATCCTGGCAGTTCGTCCATCACCAGGCGCAACAGGCCGAGTGGACGCAGGGTATGCGCGCCATATTCGAGTACCGCGATCTCGGTATAGCGGCCGGCACCCATGGCGATTTTGTCGCCCATGTGATTCGCGCCAACGGGCGTGAAGATGCGGATCAGATCCACGAATGGCACGTGCACGATTGCCGTTTCCAGATGGTCTATGTGCTGCGCGGCTGGGCTACTTTCGAGTACGAAGGGGTGGGTTTACGCACGCTGCGCGCGGGTGATTGCATCAACCAGGTGCCGTTGCTGAAGCATCGTGAAGTCGAGTGCTCCGATGACCTGGAACTGCTGGAAATCGTATCGCCCGCGAATTTCGAAACCCGCGTGGTCGACGCGCCCGCCTGATTGCCGCGCATGACAGCCAACGACTCCGATAACGCGAAGCGCCCGCCGGCATCGAGCGGTTTCGAAAATATCGATACCATCGTCGCCGAGCCGCTCAAGTTCAAGGTGAAACTCGCCATCGGTGAAGACGCCTATACCTCCCTGCGCGTCAAGAACGCGGTGATCCAGGTTTGGGACGTGGCCGGAGTCGCCACCACCGCCGCGGTAGTGGCGAAATCGTCGGTGGTCGCTTCGACCTTCTTTGCGCCGACGGGCTGGCTCGCGGCGATCGGTATCGGCACCGCGGTGACGCCGATCGGCTGGGTCGTCGCCGCGGGCGTTGTCACCGGCGGCGCCTGGTTTGGCATCACCCGGCATTTGAAAAAAGCCACCGCGAGCAAGGTCATCGTGGTGCCGAACTTTATCAATACGCCACTCGACGTGCTCGCGCTTGGCCTGTTTGACCTGATGATGCCCATGGCGCTGAAAATGGCCGCGGCGGATGGCGCAATAGAAACCGCGCGGCGGCGCCGGATAACCGACTATTTCGTCAACGAGTGGGGTTACGACAACCGCTTCGTGGTTGCCGGGATGCGCCACCTGGAGTCACGCCTGGAAGATGTTTCGGTTCGGGACCTGGCGCAGACCATGGCCGAGTTCGCCAGCCAGAATCGTGACTGTAATTTCGCGCAGATGTCGCGTGAAATAGTGCTGTTCCTGCGCGACATCGTAACCGTGGACGGCAGCGTCACGGCGGCAGATGAAGCCGCGCTTGCCGAAGTCGAGGCGCTTTTCGAATCAACTCGCCGGTTCTCGCCAGTGAAGAGTCTGCGCAGGGGGTTCGGTCTGCTGAAACTCAATACCCCGCGTTTGCTGGCGCGCCTCAGGCGGCGCGGGCGGCGCGGCGAGTAACATTGCCCGTTTCGTTGCCGGCCTGTATCGCCGTGCCGGAGCTGGGTAATTTATACCGGTCGACATATACTGGCTCAAAAGCGGAGACAATAATGAACAGTGTGGATGGAGTCTGGAAGGTGGAGCTGCTGGCATCTTACGGTTGGGAGGCGGTGTCGACCGCGTTTCTCGAAAACGGCCGGTACCTTGGTGCCTCGCAGGATCATTACGCACTCGGTCATTACCAGGTCAACGGCAAGCAGATTCGAGTAGACGTCGTGTCACATGCCCATGGCGAGGTACTTAATCTGTTCGGGCTAAGCGACAAGCAACTCGAGCTGAGTTTCGATGGTGAAATCGACGGCGATCAGGTCATGGGCCAGGCGGAAGACAAACAGGGCAGGTACTCGATCACCTTCCGCGCGACCCGGCTAGCCGATCTGCCCTGAGCCGCCAGTTATTCGGCTGCGGAATCGACCGCTTCTGCGCCACCGAACGCCGCGGTCAGCTCCTTGATAAAGGCGGAGAGCTCCAGCGCCATGATGGAGAAGTCGACGTCAAACTGCGTGGCCACGTCGTCGGCCTCGGCCTCGCTGGCCTGCTCCTGCACGATGTCGGCAAAGCGCAGTCGCTTCACCACCAGCTTCTCGTCGAGCACGAATTCAAGACGCTGTTGCCAGTTGAGCGCCAGTTTACTCACGTGCATGCCGGTTTTCAGGTGGTTTACGATCTCGGCACTGCTGAGATCCTGGTTCTTGCAGCGAATGACGCTGCTGATATCGGTATTGTCACGCAGTTCTCCTTCTTCCCCGAGTTCGAAGCCGGTATCGCACTGGCCGCTGCTGACCCAGCGCGTCATCACGTCGATGGGCTGATGCTTCGAAACCAGCGGTATTACCGACAGCGATCCCAGCGTATCGCGCAGGTCCTGCAGTAAATCCTCGGCGCGTTTGGCCGAGGCCGCGTCGACGACCAGCAGCTGGTCGCGCGGCGAGATGTAGGCGTATTGCAATGACGAACGCACGAAGGCTTTCGGCAGCAGGCTGAAATAGACCTCGTCGCGCAGCGCGCGCCGTTCCTTGCGCGGCAGTTGACGCCCCTCGCGCGACTCGATCTCGAGCGCCTTTTCTTCCAGCTCTTCGTTGATCACCGCCGCCGGTAACAGCTTGTCCTGGCGCTTCGCGCATATCATCAGGTAACCGTTGCTGGCATGGACGAACTCGCTGCCGTGGCGACCGAGCGGCGCTACCCAGCCCGAGCGAGTCAAATCCTGGCTGCCGCAGGGTAAAAATGCGCCCTGCTCGAGTTGCTGGCCGAGTGTTGCGGCGTCCAGTTCGAAAGGCTGGGTGAAGCGGTATAGCTGCAAGTTTTTGAACCACATAGAGGCTGAATATCCTTTGATTATGCTGGGTGGAGAAAGCGGCGCAGTCTACCAGCATCGGCTCGAAATGCCATTGCCATCTTTTACTGCAATCGCATAACTCCGGTTTGCCTGTGCCGCGGTTGCCCGGCGCCGGCTTCAGGAGTAAATTCGCCTGATCAATTCAGGTGAGTAGCCATGGCAGCAAAGACATCCGCTAAATCCGCAGCGCGCAAGCTGCGCGGCGACGAAGATTTCGATGGTCTCGAGCGCTCGGTCGCGTCGTTACCGGCCAGTTGGTATTTCGACCCGGACTGGTATCAACACGAACTGGAGCGCATTTTCTACCGCAGCTGGTTGTATCTTTGCCATGCCAGTACCCTGGGCGAGGCGCGCGCGTTCCGGCGTTTTCGCATCGGCACGCAGGAAATCGTGGTGTTGCGCGACGGCGACGGCGTATTGCGCGGATTTCACAACAGTTGCCGGCATCGCGGCTCGATACTGTGCCAGCCGGACAGCGGGCGCCTGCGCGGCAAGTTGCTGGTGTGCCCGTACCACCAGTGGTCCTACGCGCTCGACGGCGAACTGGTGGCAACCAGCTCGATGCGCGAAGCGCCTGACTTCGACAGGGCCGACTTTCCGCTGTACCCGGTCGCGGTGCAGGAATGGCGTGGCGGCATCTTCGTGTCGTTGCTGGATGATCCGCCCGACCTCGCGTCCGGATTCGAGCGCGGCAGCGATCGCATCGACCATTGGCCGATGGAGTCGCTGCGGGTAGGGCACCGCTGGAACAAAACGATGCAGTGCAACTGGAAGGTCTTCTGGGAAAACTTCAACGAGTGTCTGCACTGTCCGAATATCCATCCCGAGCTGTGCGAACTGGTACCGATCTACGGACGGCGCATCTCCGGAGTGCGCGATGCGCCCGACTGGCAGGAACACGCCGACAGCGACGATCCAAAGTACGCCGGCGGGTTACGTGCCGGCGCAAACAGCTGGTCGAGCAGCGGGCAAGCCTGCGGGCCGACCTTCCCGGAGTTGACGCCGGCGGAGATTGCGCGCGGCCAGAGTTACTTCGTCAGCCTGCCATCCGTGTTCATCGCCTGCCACGTCGATTACATGCGCACCGTGCGCATCCTGCCGACCGGCCCGGAGCAGACTGAAATCGAGGTGGAGTGGCTGTTTCAGCCGGAAACGCTGGCGCGTGCCGATTTCGACATGGACGATGTTACCGGGTTCGCCAAACTGGTGATGCAGCAGGACGCCGAGGCCTCGGAGATGAACCAGCAGGGCATGCACGCCCGCTGCTTCGAGCAGGGCGTGCTGATGCCCGAGGAACACTACGTCAAGAGCTTCCAGGACTGGGTGCGAGAACAGACCGGGTCTTAAACGCGCTTCAAATGGTATGACTTGGGTCGGGTCAGGGATTCGAAACCGACGCTCGACAGGGTGCAACCACGCCCGGAATGCTTTACCCCGGTCCAGGCCAGCGCCGGGTCGAGGTAGTCACAGCGATTCATGAACCAGGTGCCGGTTTGCACCCGGTCGCCGATGGCGATGGCGGCGGCCTCATCCTGGGTAAAGATGGCTGCCGTCAGGCCGAATTCGCTGTCATTCATCAGCTCGATCGCTTCCTCGTCGCCGCTGACTTTCATGATGCCCATCACCGGGCCGAAGGTTTCCTCGGTCATGACTCGCATCGAGTGATCGACGTCGACCAGTACCTGCGGCGCGAGATAAGGAGTGCCCGCGGCGTTGGCGGCGAAGATGTCGGGATCGATCAGCGCCTTTGCCCCGGCGGCGACTGCCTCGTCGATCTGGCCGCGCGCGAAGTCGGCCGCGCTGGTTTTCACCATCGGGCCGAGATTGGTCTCCGGGTCGTCGGGGCGACCGAGCCGGTAAGCCGACACCAGCGTGGTGACGCCGTCGACGAATGCATCGTAGACCGCGGCGTCGACGTAAACCCGTTCGATACCGCAGCAGGACTGTCCCGAGTTGAACATGGCGCCGTCTGTCACCGTGTCGATGGCGTGCTGCAGGTTGGCGTCCTTGCGCACGTAGGCGGGATCCTTGCCGCCCAGTTCCAGGCCGACGCCAATGAATCGGCCCGCCGCCACGCGCTCGACCATTTCACCACCGGGTACCGAGCCGGTGAAGGCGACGTAGTTGACCAGCGGCGACCGGATCACGGCCTCGGTATCGGCATGCGACAGGTGCAGGTGCTGGAACACGCCGGCAGGCAACCCGGCGGCGTCGAAGGCCTGCTGCAAGCGTTCCGCGCACAACGGGGTTTGCGCGGAATGCTTCAGGATTACGCTGTTACCAGCCAGCAGGGCGGGCATGATGGCGTTCACCGAAGTCAGGTAGGGGAAATTCCAGGGCGCGATGATGAACGCCACGCCGAGCGGTTCGCGTTTGATGTAGCGGGTAAACCCGGCTTTCTCGCCGGGATCGATGTCGGCGAGCGCGTCAGCCGCGATGGCAATCATGTGGCGGGCGCGTTCCTCGAACCCCCCGACCTCGCCGGGTGCCTGGGCAATTGGCCGGCCCATTTGCCAGGTCAATTCCTCGGCGATTTCGGCCTTGCGCGCGATGAAGGCGTCGACCGCTTTGCTGCACAGTTGCTGGCGCTCGGCAATCGGCGTGCTTCTCCATTGCTGTTGTGCCGCGGCGGCGGCGTTCAGGGTCTGCGCGATGGTCTCGGCGCTGGCGCTCTCGCGTTCGACGTAAACGCTACCGTCGACGGGGGTAATGCATTGGATCTTGCTCATGCTGATTGCTCGCTAACTGGGTTGAATGGGCCCGCAACGCCGGGCGCCGATATTCTATCTTTTCGCCTGCTCTGCCGCTACAACGGCGCATCCAGCGAAGCGCTTGGCTCGGTAAACCAGCGCGGGCCATCCGCGGTGATATAGGCGTGGTCTTCGAGGCGCACGCCGAATTCGCCATAGCTGCATATCATCGGTTCGATGGAAAAGCACATGCCGGGCGCGAGCGGCAGGTCGTTGCCGCGGACGATATAGGGGTGCTCGTGCACGTCGAGACCGACCCCGTGACCGGTGCGATGCGGCAGCCCGGGAACCTGGTAATCGGGCCCGAATCCGGCTGCCTCGATCACCACGCGCGCGGCCTGGTCCGGTGCCGAGCAGGGCGCGCCGACCTGGGCGGCGTTGAAGGCGGCCAGCTGCGCGGCCTGTTCCAGTTCCCAGATTTCGCGCTGGCGAGCACTGGGCTCGCCGAACACGTAGCTGCGGGTAATGTCGGAGTTGTAGCCGTGCAGGGTTGCGCCGGTATCGATCAGCACCATGTCGTTTTCGGCCAGCGTCTGCGGATAAGGCACGCCGTGCGGGTAGGCGGTGGGTTCGCCGAATAACACAATCTTGAAGGTGGAGCGACCGTCCATGCCGCAGGCGATGTGGGCATCGTCGAGAAAAGCCTGCACCTCGCGCGTGTCGATACCCGCACGCAAGATTCGCGCCGCCGCGCGATGCACGCCGAGGGTTATGGCCTTGGCCTGCGACAACAATGCGATTTCGGCATCGGATTTGATGCGCCGACAGGCGGCGATCAACTCCTCGCCATTGCTGATCGACAGGCTGGAGTCGTAGCGCTGCAACCGGTTGGCGGTGAAGAATGGGGTCTGGGGATCGATCGCCAGGCTGCAGTGTGCCTGCGGCGCAAATTTCAGAGCGGCCTCGGCGACCGCCACGGTGGGATCTTCGTGCTCTTCCCAGAGCACCAGGTCGCCCTCCACGATCATGCTGGCGCGCGTTTTCTGCGCTTCGAACGCCGGGCATACGTAGAGTAATTCACCGGTCGCGGAAACGATGGCGCCGTGCAGGCGCTCGCTTGCATAGCACTGCAGGCCGGTGAAGTAACGCAGGCTGGTGGTGGCGTCGAGATACAGCGCCTCGATGCTGGTCGCCTGCATCAGCGCGCGCAGTTTCTGCAGGCGTTGGTGATACTCGTCGAGCGCGATAGGGACAGCGCTATCCCTTGCCGAGGTCAATTTGGCCAGTTCCGTGGTGGCGTTCGAACCGCCGACAGCTTTAGTCATTTCGTGGCACCTGATTTTTGCGAAATCGCAGATTAACGGAAGCGGCCAGGTTTGCACAGTCGAATCGTGGCGCTTGCGATACCTGCCGGTGCTCGATCGCAAATTGATAAGGCCGGCCAATGTAAACAACTGGTAAATTTCGCCAGTCAATCTTTACCTGGCCGTGTCTAACCAGGCGCCGGCTCAGCGCTTATCTTTGTTCCTGCAGATCGATTTCCTTCCACTTCAGACAGGAGCCAGAAATGAACAACAGGGCAAATACGAAAGCCATTTTTCAGTCGCGCAGATTGTGCCGCGCGCGCCTCGCCAGCGCATTCGCATTGATCCTTGCCGGCAGCACGCTGTCGGTGAACGCAGCCGATTCAGTGGATACCCAGTCCGTCGGGTTGCCGCTGCAGCAAACGCATAATTCGGCTCAGCCCTCGGCGAATCAGCAGCTGTCGAGGCCGCGCATTCAAATCGCCATCCTGCTCGATACCAGCAACAGCATGGACGGCCTGATCGAGCAGACCCGCAACCAGCTCTGGCAGGTGGTCAACGAGTTCGCCGCGGCCCGGCAGAACGGCATGCCGCCAATACTCGAAATTGCGTTGCTCGAGTATGGCAACAGCGGTAATTCGATCGAGGCAGGCTACGTGCGTCAACTCAACGGCTTTACGCGTGAACTCGACGCGGTTTCGCAAGGCCTGTTCTCACTGACGACCAACGGCGGCAGTGAGTACTGTGGTTACGCCATAAACACCGCCATCAACAGCTTGCAGTGGAGCCAGTCCGCGAGCGATCTGAAGACCATCTTCATTGCCGGTAACGAATCTTTCGCGCAGGGGCCGGTGCGCTACCAGGACGCGGTGCGACTGGCGCAGCAACAGGGGATTTCGATCAATACCATACACGCCGGCAACCACGAGGTCGGCGTTCGGGATGGCTGGCAGGCGGGCGCCCTGCTTGCCGGCGGCGACTATCTGAGTATCGATGCCGACCAGCAGGTTGTGCACTTCTACACCCCCATGAATGCGCGCATTGTCGAACTCAATGCGCAGCTGAACGAAACCTATGTGCCTTACGGTGCGCAGGGCCCGGTCAAGGCAGAGCGCCAGTTGCAGCAGGATCAGATGAGCAACGACATTTCCGCCGGACTGCTCGCAAAGCGCGCGCATTCCAAGGCCTCGGCTTTCTACGGCAATGCCGACTGGGACCTGGTTGACGCTCTCAGGGATGGCGAGATCGCCGCGGAGCAGCTCGAGTCCATGCAGGAGTCTGCACTGCCGGAACCGATGCAGGGTTTGTCGGCCGGGCAAAAGCTCGACTACCTGCAGCAAAAGCAGGCACAGCGGCAGTCGATTCAGCGGGAGATTCTTGAACTCAGTGCTTCGAGAGCGGACTACGTCGCCGAGAAGCAGCGTAAACAGGCTACCGCGGCGCCGAGCGTCAGCGATGCGCTAACCGGGTCGATCCGCCGGCAGGCGCAGCAAAAGAACTTCACCTTCGCCGAATAGGGCGCTATCAGTTGCCGGCCCAGCGTCGAAAGTGGCGGCTTATCTTCTTGACTCGATTGAGAAAAGCCTTGCTGCGAGACGCCGGGTTGGCGCTGACCGGCGCGGGCAGGGTGGCCGCCAGCTCGATCGCCTGGCGCCGCGACAGCGCCGCCGCGGGGACACCCCAGTAGTGGCGGGCGGCGGCTTCGACGCCAAACAGGCCCTGGCCGAATTGCGCCACGTTGAGGTAATACTCCATGATTCTGCGTTTGCCCAGGTAGTGTTCCAGCGCCAGTGTCAGCACAAATTCGTGCCATTTGCGCAACGGATTTCGCGAAGGACTCAGAAACAGGTTCTTCGTGGTTTGCTGCGATATCGTGCTGCCGCCATAGACCACGCGACCGCGATCGAGATTGTGCTGCATGGCATCCCGCAGGGCTTCCCAGTCGATGCCGCCATGACTGTAGAAGCGTGAATCCTCGGCGATGATTACCGCGCGCGCCATGTTTTTCGAGATGCGTTCCAGCGGCATTGGAATCCAGCGCAGCTCGGGCCAGTCCGGGTTGTTACGCTGATCGGCCTCGTAGTCACGAATGAAACTGGAGGGCTGGATCGGGCCACGCTGATACGACTGCCAGTCCGGCCATATGTACGCAAGGTAAGCGGCATCCAGCAGCACCAGCAACAGCAGCAGCCGGAAGCTCCAGCGCAGTGTCCATGCGATACGTTTTATCATGCCGGTTTTCGAGAAGATCGGGGGGTCATCGGCAGACATATTAGTGCATCTGCCAGAGAAATTGCCATCGATACTCGACTGTTGTGGCCTGAACGCTTTGGCGAAAACGTTACCTCGGCTTGGCGATCAGGGGTCTATAACAACCCGACCCCGACCTCGGGCGCAGGCATGACGGCCGGTTTTCATGCCTGCCACTTGCGAGCAGGGCGCCGGTGACGCCTGCCATGGGGCATAGCGGTCACCGGCACCTTGTTAGTTACGATCGCCTAGTTCGCGGATTCGACCTGCTGCCACAACCTTTGGCGTTGCCGAAGTGTTTCCTGCTGTTGTTGCAGTAGCTGCAGATGATTGTCGATACGTTCACGTTCCTGCTGCATGAGCTTCAGCTGCTCTTCATTCTGGTTTTTGCGTTGAGACAGGGTTTGCATATTCTGCTGAAGTTGAGCGCGTTCCTGCAGCATCAGTTGTTCACGCTCCCGTAGCCGCTGCATCTGGCTGTCAAGTATCTGCTTTTGCTGTCTCAGTTGCGCAGCGGTCAGGCTGGTGGATCGTGTTTTGAGGCGCTCGCGTTGCTGTTCGGTAATCCGGGCTTCCTGGGCCATTCGGGTCTTTTCCTGGTCCAGCGCGAGGTCGCGTTGCTTCAGCCTGTCCCGGGTCTGCAACAGGATTTTGTCCTTTTCACGCTGCTCGAGTTTATCCATATCCTGAAGTTTGACCTGGTCACGCAGGCGGTCTCGATCCTGATCGAGCAGTTGCTGGTAATCTCGCAGCCGGTCGCGGTCGCGGTCGAGATCTTTCGCTTCGAGCATCTGCTGCGTCCTGGTATGCGACTGGCTTTCACTGCTTTTACTGTTCTGGCTACCGGATTGGCCAGAGCCGCCGCTACCACTACTGCCGCCACTGCCGCCACTGCCGCCACTGCCGCCACTGCCGCCACTGCCACTGGCAGCGATTTCCGGACTCTGACCAGCGGCATGAATATTTGGGGCCAGTGCCAGCATCGAGATCAGGCAGCCGGTAAGTATTGTTCTGTTGATGTTCATGAATAAATTCCCATAAGTAAAAGTAGAAATGCAAAAAAAATCGATGCGAAGATTACGCCCCTGAGCCAGACCTGAATCGACCTGGATCAAGGGAGCCATTGGCACCGGCCAACGGATCTCAACGAGGAAGCGACGGCCGTCACTCGCGATTAAAGCCAAGCAGGGCGCCGTGAAGATTTGCCAAATAAGCGGGTAACTTTACGAGCGCTACTCGATCGCAATCGGCTGGCCAGATGCAGCTAACGCACTGTGTTGCACAGTCGGTGGCTAAAACATTTTCACGGAACAGCTGGCTCCCGGCGAAGAATCATCAACTGCAGTATATGGGGCCGGAGTGCCGATACTGAACATGGTATTGGTCTTGCCGTTGCCCGTTTCATTCCACACCGCGAATATGCGATTACCGTCGGGCGTCGGCCTGATTTGCGTTTCACCCTGAATGTTCGTATTCGCAATTGCTTTGACAGGCTCCCAGGTCTCGGCCTTATCCACGCTACGGGTTATATAAATATCCAGGTTTTCGCTAACACCGGTATCCGCGGGCGGGTTGGTTTCGGTTCCCCAGGCCGCAATCACGACGCTCTGGTTCTGGCAGTCTTCCGGGTTGGTAATATTGTTCGGGTCACTGCAGCCTGGACCGTTACCCGGCATTCCGAGTAAGCGCGGTTCCAGAACGTTAATCCGGGTATAGCCTATGTTAGACAGGTTAGCCGGGCTTCCCCAGGCAGCGTTCGAGGCGTCGAAGCGGCGCACGAAGAAATTGTAGTTTGCCTGGTCGGTAGCATCCGCGAGACGACCATCCTCGGAATAGATGTAGCCCATGTATAAATCATCGCCGCGCAACACGGCGCGATGCGCGCGGGCATTCTCCAGGGAATTCACTTCGGACGAATCCGATAGATTGGCATTCGTCGCGGTCAGCGTGTTGCTGCTTATATTCAATGGCGCCGCGTTGCCGAGATTTGCGGCGGATGCAAAGTCGGGCGCAAAACAGTCGGGATCGACCGGCGGATAGAGGTCTTCGGGACGAAAGCCGTTCGAGCCAGCGCCCGTAGCGTAGCCGACACGCAACATGATATCTGCCGGTCCGCCCTGGTCGTATAAACCCTGGCGCCAGAACAATGCAAAGCGGATTCCGCTGTCGTCGCCGGGATTTGTTTGCGTGACAAATCTTGCGCGCCTTGCGCCTTCGGACGGATCGCTGACAATGCACCCCGCTGCATCGTTGAGCCCGGGATTATCGTAAGGGAACACGTGATAGCGTACGAATTTCCCTGGACTCAACCCGTTAGAACCCTTGGTTTCTTCGTAGGCGATGACGACATTCCATGGTTTCGGGCCGCCAACCAGGCTCAGGTTAGCTCTCGAAGCGCCAGCCTCTCCTGTTTCGATGCCGGGCCCCGTCCCCAGTCCGGATAAATCCGGATTGACGGTATTACCAGCGCTATCCTTGATGGGGTTTGATGAGTCGGGCGGCAATCCAAACCCGGTTTGATTATTGGTCACTCTAACCGGCGTCTTCCAAACCCCGATATCCTGATCGGGGCCGTCAACTTTAAGAGCATAGGTATACCAGATGTCGGTGCCATTACTGGTCTTGGCGCCGGAGCTGCCGTCGCCGGGACCCTCGGCTTCGCCGGGCTGCAAACCCAACGGGTCTTCCTGCCAGGTGGTTGCCCAGGCGCCGTTGCTCAAGCCCTTGCTAACGTCCTGTTTCGCATCGCGAGATCCATCGGAAAGGCGATCAACCGTCCAGTCGCCGGGTGCGGAATAACCGCTGCTGGCATGAGCCGCGTACACACAGCTCATCGCAATTTCCCGATTACCCAATTCATCGTAAGTCACGCTGCGTTGTGCGCCGCTATCACAGAATTTATCAACCCAGGTCACGACGACGTGATCGCCGCTGGAGAAAATATGCGGGTTATCGGAGTCGCCATAGTAGGCGGTTCGATTGCCGTCACCGTTCCAGTCCGTTTGCATGCTGAAACTCAGTGCGGTATTCGAGATATTGATCGGGGTAGTCCAGTTGGCTTTGACGCTGCAGTCACTATTTGCACTGTCGCAAACGGTGATGAAAACGTCTCGCGCCGGTCTCAGGTCGGCATTCTTGGCGTCGTACACATAGTGCGACGGGTCATTTTCGACAGAGTCGCCATAGACGACCACCAAAGCCCCCGCGGGCGGGCGCACTATCTTGCTTTTATACGCGCTGTCCAGATCGGGCTGCTGGGTCGAAAGTACGATTGGCGCTGACAGGCTGAACTGCTCGAGGCCCCATACAATTGACGTGCACAGCAGCAAACTGAGAACCAGATAGGTAACAAATTTTTTCATCATCGGTCTTCCCGGCCATGAGTTGTGGAGTCAAAGCCAGCAGGCTGGCTGGTCGAAAAATTAATTTGCAGCCTGTTAC
>Ga0316188_10000997_pt1 | contig 13209 bp, 13 predicted proteins | sample Phiworburrow1_MG_FD_204933 | JGI IMG/M metagenome (GOLD analysis project Ga0316188, IMG submission 204933) | Coastal sediment microbial communities from Maine, United States - Phippsburg worm burrow 1 | ecosystem: Environmental > Aquatic > Marine > Coastal > Sediment | place: USA: Maine...
GGGGCAGATGCACACGCTCGGCGCCTACTACCGTCCCTGGAAGTGACCGTCGACATGCAGATCGCCCTGGGCCCGCTGCTCTACTACTGGACGCGCGAGCGCGTGTTCTCGTTCTACGAGGAGATCGCGCGATCGCCGGTCGACATCGTCTACCTCGGCGAGGGTGTTTGCGCGCGACGCCATGAGCTCCGGCTGCCCGATTGGCTCGAGATCGCCGGGATGCTTCGCGCGGCCGGAAAGCAGACCGTGTTGTCTTCCCAGGCACTGATCGAGGCCGAGTCCGACCTGAACCATCTGCGGCGCCTCGTCGCGGAGGACGGTCACCTTGTCGAGGCCAACGACTTCGGCGCCGTGCGTCTGCTCTCGGAAGCGAAACGCCCGTTCGTCGCGGGCCCTTACCTGAACGTGTTCAACACACCCACGCTCGCGAAGATCGCGTCGCTCGGCGCAACTCGCTGGGTCGCACCGATCGAGATGTCGGGCGCGGTGCTCTCGGATCTGCAGGCGAGTCGCCCGGCCGGCATGCAGACCGAAGTCTTCGTCTTCGGCAGGCTGCCGCTCGCGTTCTCCGCGCGCTGCTTCACCGCCAGGCACTTCAACCTGCAAAAGGACACCTGCGCCTTCAAGTGCGAGTCTTACCCCGAGGGGCTCGAACTGCGCACGCGAGACGGCAAGCCCTTCCTGAACCTCAACGGCACGCAGACCCAGTCGATCCTGACCTACGATCTGATCCGCGAGGTCGACGAAATGCGCGAGACGGGGGTCGACGTGCTGCGCATCAGTCCGCAAGCCGAGCACACGGCGGAGGTGATCGCCGCCTTCGCGTCGCGCATTGCGCCGCCGCCGGACTCGCACGCCAGGACCGCGTTGCCGGCCGGCGCGCACCCCGCGGGCTGGTGCAACGGTTTCTGGCACGGCAAGGCAGGGCTGGCTCGAATAGAAGCCGCTCGCGAGGAGGCCGTGCAATGACCGACGCGACGTCGCCCGCGTCGGACGCGGCGCCCGGTCTGCGACTGCCGGAGTTCGAGATCCCGCGTCCGTTGGGCGCGATCGTGGCGCGCCTGCCGCAGTTTCCGCCAAGCTTCGCGCTGGTGGCCGCACTCAACCTCGTTCCGCAGCGCGTGCTGTCACGCGACGCGCTCGAGCCGCTGATGGGGCGCGTGCTGTGCCTGCGCGTGACCGACGCGGGGCTGACACTGCGATTCACGCTCACTCCGGGCGGGTTTCGCACGGCCGCGGACGGTGCCGACAGCGATCTGACGATCTCGGCCAGCGCCAGGGACTTCATCGCGCTGGCGCTTCGACGGGAGGATCCGGACGCGCTCTTCTTCGATCGCCGCCTGATGATGGAAGGCGACACCGAACTGGGCCTGATCGTCAAGAACACGCTCGACGCGACGGAACTGCCCCCTGTCCCTGCGGCGCTGCGCGCGCTCGCCTCGATCCTGCAGCACAAGCGATAGAATCGAGGTATCGGCCGTTCGCGGCGCGCGTTGCGGGCGGCGGTTCGACTTTCAGTCGATTCGAGCGGGGTGACGGCAGGGTCCCTGCGGCGCTGAAGGCCGAAGATCTCTTGAGGCCCGTATGCGGTCGGCATTGGACAGGAGTGGGGCGCACCGCGGGCTCGGCCCTGCATTGGCAGCAACGGCAATCGCCGTGGCGATGGTGACGCTCCCGGGCTGCCAGGCGTTGCTGCCGGAAGCGGATGTCAGCACCAGCGTCCAATGGGATAGCTTCGACGACGCGCGCGACACGATCGAGAGCTTCGTTCCCTACCAGACACGCAGGGAAGACATCGCCGCGAAGGGCCTCGACCCCTATGCGAACCCGGCGGTGAGCCTGCTGAACTACTCCGACATCCTGCAGCGCTTCGCGTCGAGCTCGGCCGTTCGCCGGGAAGACTTCGACCCCGGAATCCGCGACTGCCTGTCGGCGGGCAAGCGCTGCATCGCCTATTCGATCGTGGTCAAGAAGGTGCGCAAGGAACGGGTCGGCAATTTCTGGCTGGATTCGCTGAACTTCCGTCGCGAGATCGACATCACCGGGTGGAGTTTCAACGGACTGGTGATCATGGTCGACGACGTCGTCGTCTACACGCTGTACAGCGGGCAACCGAAACTCAAGGACCGCGAGAACACGCACAATCCGCTCGGCCCGCTGCAGGGCTGGGGCGACCAGGTACCGGGGCTTCTGCGTTGAATTCCGGTGCGCGGCGGCTGGACCTGCGTCGACGACCGACCCGATGCGAGAAGGTCCGCCCCGGCAGCGAACCGCCCGGACGGACCTGATATGAGCAAGCGATCGCCGGACCCGCTCGGCGCGGGGCCGGCATCCGGCTTCAGCGATAACGCCATCCGGGGCCCCGGCCCATCCCCGGCCCCATCGCCAGCAGCCCCTGGTCGACCAGTGCGCGCTGCTCGGGGGCCAAGACTTCATAAAGCCCCTTGACCACCTTTTCGGATTCCTCCGCCATCGCCACGCGCTGCTTCATCATCGCGGTGTGCAGTTCGATGCGCTCGGGTGCCGTACCCGGGGCGGTGCTATGCATCGTCGCCCACCAGGTCTTCATGGTTTCGACCTGGGCCTTCATCTGGTCCTCATAGGCCTGCCACGCCTTGTCCTGATCGGCAGTGATCTTCAGCTCTGTCTTGACCGCCGCCAGGCGCGCTTCGACGCCGAAACCGGGTCCCGCTGGCGCCGTGCCCTGCGGTCCGCGCCCGTAGCCGTACGGGCCCATGCCCCTGGCACCTGGACCCATGCCCTGCCCCATGCCCCAGCCCGGGCCCCCACCCATGCCGGAACCCATGCCCCAGCCGGGTCCGGGACCGTTCCCGCCGCCCCCGCACGGGCCGAAGCCGCCCGGTTGCGCGGCGACCAAAGTGGCTGAAAGCGCGAGCGCCACGGCGCCCGCCGCGAGCATTGCAGTCTTGGTTGTGCGTTTCATGATGTCCTCCGTCTGACGACCTTGTGGAAGATGCAGCGCCCGTTTCCCTGATTCGGTCGAGGCCTGCGCCCTGGATTCCATTGGACCGCAACCGGGTATCCGCGCTGTTGGCGTGTTGTAGCGCCGAGTCGGAATTTCCCTCAGCGGTTACGCTGCGATACAAATCTCATGCCGGCCCGATTCGCCCGGCGATATAAGGGTTCACATGGACAACCCGGATCACATCCTGATCGTCGACGACGACGCCGAGATACGCGGCCTGCTGCGGGACTACCTGCGAAAGAACGGCTACGAGGCGAGCGTCGCGGCGGACGGCAAGGCGATGTGGGCCGCGCTGGCGCGCGGTCGCGTCGATCTGATCGTTCTGGACCTGATGCTGCCCGGTGACGACGGGCTCACGCTGTGCAGAAAGCTGCGTGCCGACGCGGACACGCCGGTCATCATGCTGACTGCACGCGGCGAGGAGACGGACCGGATCGTCGGTCTGGAGATGGGGGCCGACGACTATCTCGCGAAGCCGTTCAGCCCGCGCGAACTGCTTGCGCGGATCAAGAGCGTTCTGCGTCGCTATCGCAGCCTGCCGATGAACCTGCGCGCCGACGACGCGCGCGAAATCGCGTTCGCGGGCTGGCGACTCGACACGGTCGCACGGCACCTGGTGTCGCCCGATCGCGTCGTCACTTCCCTCAGCGGCGCCGAATACCAGCTGCTGCGTGTGTTCCTGAGCCACCCGAACCACGTGCTCACGCGCGACCAGCTGATGCTGCTGTCGAAAGGACACGAGGCCGATCCGCTCGACCGCAGCATCGACATCGCGGTGAGCCGTCTGCGACACCGCCTGGCCGACGATCCGGCCGACCCGAAGATCATCAAGACGGTGCGCGGCGAAGGGTATGTGCTCGCCGTCGAGGTCGAACTGCTGCGATGAGGCGCCTGCTGCCACGCAGCCTCTTCGGCCGGCTCGTGCTGGTGCTGCTCGGCGGGCTGCTGCTCGCGCAGCTGCTGACCGTCTGGGTCAACTTCAGCGAACGCGGACAGTTGATGCATCGGGCGGGCGGTGTGCAGCTCGCGTACCGCGTCGCGGACATCGCCAGGCTGCTCGACTCGACCGACCCGGCGCAGCGCCGCAGGATCATCTCGGTTTTCGACGCCCCGCCGCTGGCCGTGTCGCTGGACCGCCCCGCACTGGCGGCACCGGGGGACGCGCAAGACGAGGACATGCAGCTGTCGATGTTCGCCGGCATGCTGCGCTACGCCCTGGGCGAGCGCATGTCGGTGGCGGCCGTGCGTCGCGAGGCCGGGCGCGAAGGCCCGCCGAGGAGGGATCGCGGACCACCGCCCGGGTTCGGGCCGCGGGCACGGGGCGGACCGGCCGACAGCGACGAGCCTCGCGCGGCCTTCGGGCCTCCCCCCGGCATGCCGATGATGCGCCACGCAATGCCCGACCACGCAACGCCCTGGTTCGGACCCGGCAGCGCCCACTATGTCGCGCAGATTCGCCTGAGCGACGGGACGCTGGCGACCTTCGACTCGGACCTGTCGCCGCAGGACGCGTCACTGCCCGTGCGCCTCGCGATCACTCTGGTGGCGCTGGTCGGCACGGTGGTGCTGCTCGCCCTGGTGGCGGTCCGGTGGGTGACGGGGCCGCTCAGCGCCCTCGCCAACGCCGCACACGAACTCGGCGGCGACATCGACCGTCCTCCGCTCGCCGAGAGCGGCCCGACCGAGGTGCGGCAGGCGGCGAAGGCATTCAATACGATGCAGCAACGGCTGCAGCGCTTCATCTCGGACCGCACCCGCGTGCTCGCCGCGATGTCGCACGACCTGAAGACACCGATCACGCGATTGCGGCTGCGCGCCGAGATGCTCGACGACGAGACGCAGCGGGCGAAATTCGTCAAGGACCTCGACGAGATGGAGTCGATGGTGGCTCAGGCGCTCGAGTACATGCGCGACACGAGCCGGCGCGAGGCCACGCAGGGCATCGACGTGATGGCGCTGCTCGAGAGCCTGCAGGCCGACTTCCGGGACGCCGGCAGTGCCTTCGAGATCGGCGGCAGCGCGCTGCGCAGTTACCGGGGAAGGCCGCTTGCTCTGCGCCGCTGCCTGACGAACCTGATCGACAACGCGCTGCGATACGGCCAGCGCGCCCGCATCACGGTCGAGGACACCGAAGACCTGCTGACACTGCGCGTCACCGACGACGGCCCCGGCCTCCCCGAAGATCAGCTCGAGCAGGCCTTCGAGCCGTTCTTTCGCGGCGAAGCCTCGCGCAGTCGCGAGACCGGCGGCACGGGGCTCGGGCTCGGCATCGCGCGCAACATCGCCCGTGCGCACGGCGGCGACATCGTGCTGCGCAACCGCGCCGGCAGCGGTCTCGAAGCGGTCGTCACCCTGGCGCGAAGCGGGCCCGCTGCCGATCCGGGCCCCGGTCGGCGCGCGAAGGACGGCTCGATCACTCCCAGGTGAGCGCCGCGCGCGGATCCGGACTCAGCGTTTGAGAAACGGCGGCAGGCGCATCCCCGCCTTGACCTGCGCGTCGAGCGCCGCCTCCGCGGCACGCACCTTGTCCAGACGGCCGACGACCTCGTCGATCCGGCCGAAAGGAACCACGACGACGCCGTCCTGGTCGCCGACCACGATGTCGCCGGCGGCGACCGCCACGCCGGCGACCACGATCGGAAAGCCGACCGTCCCCGGCCCCCCGCGCGCCGGCGAGTTCGGTGTGACCCCGACTGCGAAACACGGCAGCCCCGCACCGCGTATGCCCGGCACGTCGCGCACGCAACCGTCGGTGACGAAGGCGACCGCGCCGCCGTTGCGCGCCATACCGAGGAGCAGGTCGCCGGCCACCGCGCAGCCGGTGTGACCGGCGGTGGTCGCGACGATCACGTCACCGGGCTGCAGATGCTCGAGCGCGGCGAACACTGCGAGGTTGTCGGCGGGGCCCGCGTCGCAGGTCAGCGCTGCCCCGCAGAACACGGCCTGCTCGGGCACCACGGGTTTGATCCGGTAATCGAGCGCGCCGGCGCCGCCCAGCGCATCGACGACGAAGCCGGTGGGCACGTTCTGCAGCGCGGCCAGTTGTTCGGCATGCGGGCGCCGCGGCCCCGGCGCAACGCGAATCTTTGGAGCGTCTTCGATCAAATCGTTCTCCGAGTCACAAGGATGAGTCGCGACATCCTATCCATGCCGGCCATCTGCGTCGAGGGATTCAGGCTCGCGATACGCGCCATTGCTCGACCGCGAGGACGAGGCCGTCTTGCATCGGCTGCCGGGCGTGTCACTTGCTGCGATCGGGGCTGCGGCACCGCTGTCGACGTGCGCCGCGCGCAGTAGAATTCGCGTTCCCGGCGCGTGCGCGCCGCCACGCTCCCGGCGCCGGCAACCTTGCGCAGGAACGCCAATGCCGCTGGAAACCATCGAGATCGAAACCGGGAACGAACCCACGGCAACCGTGATCGTGCTTCACGGACTCGGCGCGGACGGCAACGACTTCGTGCCGCTGGTCGACGAAATGGATCTGCGCGCCGTCGGGCCTGTGCGCTTCGTCTTCCCTCACGCACCGATCCGTCCGGTCACGATCAACGGCGGCTACCGCATGCGCGCCTGGTACGACATCGCCAACGCCGGGCCCGATCGCCGCGAGGACGAGACGGGTCTGCGCGAATCGCAGCGCGAGGTGCAGGCGCTGATCGCCCGGGAGCGCGAACGCGGCATCGTCGCGGAGCGTGTGGTGCTGGCCGGCTTCTCGCAAGGCTGCGCAATGACGCTGCTCACCGGCCTGCGACACGGCGAGCGGCTCGCCGGACTCGCGGGGCTTTCAGGCTATCTTCCGCTCGCTGCGAACACCGCCGCCGAGCGAAGTGCGGTCAACAGTGACGTCCCGATGTTCCTGGCCCACGGACGCGACGATCCCGTCGTGGACTATCCGCGCGGCATCGCCTCGCGCGACGCGCTGCTCGCGCTCGGTTATCCGGTCGAGTGGCACGACTACCCGATGGAGCATTCGGTCTGCGCCGAGGAGATCGCCGACCTCCATCGATGGCTCGAGCGCGTCCTGGGCTGAGGGTTCGCGGCAGCCTCGGGACCGGGCGATTCGCGAGGCTCAGGCGGCCACGACCGACGCCGGCCGCTTTCCCAGCGAGAAATCCACGACGCAGCCCAGGCCCTCGCGAGCGATCGTGTCGAAGCACTCGTCGGTCCAGCACAGCGCGTGAGGCGTGACGATCACGTTGTCCATCGTCAACAGCGGATTGTCCCGCGCCACCGGTTCCTGTTCGAACACGTCGATCGCGGCGCCCGCGATCACACCGCGGCGCAGCGCGTCGATCAGCGCCGCCTCGTCGGTGACCGGCCCGCGCGCGATGTTCACGAAGAACGCGCTCGGCTTCATCCGCGCGAAGCAGCCGGCGTTCATCAGGTGATGGGTGCCCTCGTCTAGCAGGCACATCGTGACCACGAAATCCGACTGCTCGAGCAGCGATTCGAGCGGCACCCTGCTCGCCCCCAGTTTGTCGATGACGCCGGCGTCCACGTTGGGATCCGTCGCGAGCATCCGCCAGCCGAACGGACGCGCCATCCTGAGGAACTCCTGGCCGATGCCGCCGGCGCCGATCACGCCCAGCGTGCGCGTGGTCAGCCCGAGGCCCATGTGCGCGGTGCGCTCGTTCCATCGCCCCTCCCGCGTGAGGCGGTCCTTGACGAAGAGCCTCCCCGCGAGCGCGAAGACCTGCGTCAGCGCCGCAACCGCCACCGGTCTGCGCACCGCGATCGGCGTGTTGGTCGTGACGATGCCCTTGTCCGCGAGCGCCTTCACGTCCACCGAGTCGTAGCCGACGCCGTGACGCGCCACGATGCGCACGCGGCAGTCTGCGCGCGCCACCGACTCGCGCGTAACCCGAGGCGAATTCACGTACAGGCCGTCGTAGCGCGCCATGATCTCCGGCGTGATCTGGGTCACCTGCTCGGGCAGATATTCCCATTCGATCCCGGGGTTGCCTGCCAGCACCTCGAGCGCGCCGCTGCCGAACGACGGCTCGCCTGCCGGCGTCAGCAGGTCGCGGGTCAGCCCCACCCTGAAAGTCATCGTCCTCCCCCTTTCGCTTCCACGTGTTCGACCAGTCCGCGGACTGCCGCACCGAGCAGACCCGGATCGGTACCGACCGCGATCATCGTGTATCCCATCGCGCGCACGCGGTCGATCCAGGCCCGGTCGGTGGCCATGAAGCCCGCCGCCTTGTCGTGGCGCCGCGCAGCCTCGACGACGCGCCGCATCGCGGCATCGAAGCGCGGATCGTCGAACTTTCCGGGGATGCCCAGAAAATTCGACAGGTCGAAGTGCCCGACCCACAGAACGTCGATGCCGTCGACCGCCGCGATCTCCTCGACACGCTCGAGGCCGCGCTCGGTCTCGATCTGCGCGATCACCATCGTGCGCGCGTTGGCAATGCGCACCTTCTCGCCGACGTCACCGCCGGTATAGTCGTCCTGCGCGAAACCGAACGCTGCGCCGCGCCTGCCCGCCACCGGGTAGCGGCAGGCCTCGACGATGCCGCGTGCCTGTTCGGCGGATTCCACCATCGGGATCATCACGCCGCGCGCGCCGAGATCCAGCGCTCGTGCGAGCCAGGCGTACTCGCCGCGCGGCACCCGCACCATCGGCTCGATCGGCAGCCCGCGGCAGCTCGAGAAGAGCCACTTCAGCGTCTCGAACCCGAGCCCCGTGTGCTCCATGTCATAGAGCACGAACCGGCAGCCCGCGTTGGCGAGAATCGCCGACATGCCCGGCGAAAAGAACTCGAAGATCATCGCGCCGGCAACGGTGCGCCCGGCGAGCACGTCCTGCTTGATTGCGTTGGCCTGCATCGCTTCGTCCGGTCCGATCGAGGGTCAGGCCTTCGGCCGGAAGAACTCCACCGGCGTCATCAGCCGATTCTCCTGCGCATCGAGCGCGCCGAGCTTGCCGCTCTCGGCGACGTACGCGAGCCATTCAGGATCGGCCCACAATGCGGCGCGGCGACGCTCGCGGTCGCCCGCGTTCTCGTAGGCCCAGATGTGGACATACTGGTTGACGTTGCCGGTCTCGGTGACGAGATAGGCGAAGGGCTCGCCCAGAATGCGCGACTGCGGCGCCAGACCCATCTGCTTGTACAGGGCGAGATGGCGCCCGATCATGCCGGGCTTGCAGGTGTAGGTGCGGACATCGAACAGCATCGTGGTCTCCTGGTAGGTTGGTCATCGCGGATCGGCGCGTCTCCCGACGATCCTGCGAATTCTAGGCGCAATGGCTCTGGAGGACGGCGCGACAGGGGCGCGGGACGCATGCGCCGGGCCGGGAGCGCAATCTCGCGGGCAAAGCGCTCCGGCGGGTGCTCGCCTCTGTCCTGTCGCGCGAACGCAGCCTTTCAGTCGCGCAGCGCGAAGCCGAGCATCGCCTCGAGTTCCGCCAGCGCCTGGTCGGCCCCCTGGACCTTGATCGTTCGCATGCCGAGCTCGCGGGCCGGCTTCAGGTTGACACCGAGGTCGTCGAGATAGATGCAGCGCTCGGGGGACACGCCGAGCGCGTCGGTCATCATCAGGTAGATCCGCGGGTCGGGCTTGCGCACTCCCGCCTTGGCACTCTCGATGACGTGATGGAAGAGCTGCATGATCGCAGTCTTGTCCGACATCCGGGGCGCGTTCTCGTCGGCGACGGCGAAGTTGTTGGTGATGCAGCCGATCTTCATCCGGTCGCGGATCAGGCGCAATGCGTCGACCATCTCCGGTCGAATCACCCCGTCCAGCAGCGCGAGCACCTCGGTACCGCGCACCTCGTGACCCAGTGCCGCGCTTTCCGCGGCGAACAGGGCGTCGAACTCACGCGCGCTGCACTCGCTGCGCTCGAGCCTGGCCCAGGCGTTGTCGTGAGGATTGCGGGCGTTCACCGAACGCAGGAACCCCGGCGGCAGGCCGCGCTCGCGCTCGTAGCGCCCGAATGCCTCGAAGGGACTGGCAGAAATGACTCCCCCGAAATCCCAGATCACCGCCTCGACCATCGACATGCTCGTCAACACTCCCAGGATGAACATCGCGCAAGCGATCGCCCCGACCGGCTGGCGCTTACCGTTGCGCCCGACCGGGCAGCCCGAGCGCGAGAATGGTGCCGAGCAGGTTGCCGCCCGCGGCGATCATCACCGCCGCGCCGTAGCCTTGTGTGCGGTCGAACAGCCAGCCGGCCAGCACCGGCAGGCTGACCGCCGCCACGCACCAGGCGATGTAGAGCTGGCTCGCAACGGTTCCGTAGGCACTGCGGTGCCAGTACTGCACGATCGCTCCCGCGGTGGAGCCGGAGATCAGCCCGTAGCCCATGCCGATCATCGCCAGCGCGGGAATGGCCACCAGCGGGCCCGGCCACAACGTGAGCAGCAGCGCGCCCGCCAACGACCACAGGTGCGCACCCGCGGCGACGCGCGGCATCGAGAAGCGGTCGACCAGCCACCCCCCGCCGATCCTCGCCCCGGCGATCGCCGCGGTGATCAGCGTCGTCGCGCCCAGCGCGAGGACGGTCTGGCCCCCGTAGGCCTGGATGATCCCGGCGGCCTGACTCATCACGGTCAGCCCGGCCGCCGCCGCGAGGAAGAAGACCGCGAACAGGCGGATGAACACGCGCCAGCGTCGATCGACGGTCGCGGAGGCCGTGTCGGACGAATCGTGCAGCCGGATGTCCGCGAGCCGCACCAGCCATGCCGTCAGCAGCGTCGCGAACAGCACCGTCACGCCGAGCCCACCCAGGGTCGCGCGAAGGCCGTGGACCGCGATCGCCCAGCCGAACAGCGGCGCGCCGATCATCGCGCCCAGCGGATACAGCCCGACGACATAGCCGTTGACCAGACCGCCGCGCGACACGAGGGTCTGATTGACGCCCTGCTGGACAACGATGAAGCAGATGCCACCACCCAGGCCGAACAACACCCCGTAGCCCAGCGCGAGTTGCGACAGACCCGTCGCGGTCGCGGTCAGGTACAGACCGATGGCGCTGCCGGTCCCCGCCGCCATCACCACCTTGACGGGCGCGAGTCGGCGATACAGCCAGGGCGCAAGGTTCATCCCGACGGTGAGGCTGATGGTGGCGAGCGCGAAGACCAGCGTCATTTGCGCGCGACCGACACCCAGCAACGCCTCCATCGGCTTGAGGAACACGCTGAATGCGTAGATGGTGCCGAACGGCAGGTTCAGCACGGTCGCGGCTGCGATCGCCACCAGCGAGCGCTGCGCCGGGGTCAGCGGGCGCGCGCCCGTCCGCATGGTATGCAGGATCTCGTTCTCCAGGCCGGGTTCGCGCTCGATCGGGACGCGGATCGTCGCCAGACCGCGCAACGCGCAATGCTACCCGACGCGGAACCGCTCGACGGTGTCCGGGCGCACCGCGACGCCCAGGCCCGGCCCGTCGGGGATCGGCACCCACCCGTCGACCAGGCGGACGGGGTCTTCGATCAGTTCGTGGCGGAACGGATGCGAGGAGCAGTCGTACTCCAGCACGGGCTCGCGCGCGAACAGCGAATGGTGCGCGACCGGCAGCGCGGCGATCCACTGCAGCGAGGCCGCCTGGGCGACGGCCGAGCCCCACACGTGCGGGTTGACCTCGATGCCGTGAGCCTGCGCGATCGCGGTGATGTGACGCGCCGCGGTCAGCCCGCCGCAGGAGCCGATGTCGGGCTGGACGATGTCGACCGCGTGCCGAGACAGGATCTCGCGGAACCCGAACAGGCCGTGTTCGTTCTCACCGCCGGCGATCGGCGTGCGCAGCCGCGCGCGCAGCTCGCAATAGCCGTCGACGTCTTCCGGCGCGACCGGCTCCTCGTACCAGCGCAGATCGCACTCGTCGAGGACGTAGCCCAGCCTGAGCGCCTCGGCGCGCCCGTAGGCGTGGTTGGTGTCGACCATCAGCGTCACGCCCTTGCCGCGAACCGTTTCCGCCACCGACCGGATCACCTCGATGTCGTCGTCCACGCCGAAGCCGAGCTTCACCTTCATCAGGCGAAAGCCCTTGTCCATGTGCTGGCGCGCCTCGTCGCACAAGCGCTGCGCCTCGCCGCGGCCGTCGATGCGATAGAAGCCGGTCGCGTACGGCTGGACGCGGCGCCTGAACGCGCCTCCGAGCAGCTGGTGGATCGGCACGCCATAGTGCTTTCCGGCCAGGTCCCACAGCGCGATGTCGACCGCACTGATCGCCGACATCACCGAGCCCTTGCGGCCGTAGTCGCGCGTAGCGTGGTACATCCGGTGCCACAGCACCTCGACGTCGAGCGGGTTGGCACCTTCCACCAGCGGCCGCAGGGCCTTGTCGATCACCGTCGCGGCGATCTCTGGCGGTTCCAGGCCCTGTGCGAACGCCTCGCCCCAGCCGACCAGTCCCGCATCGGTGACGATCTCGACCAGCGTGGCGCTGCGCTGCCGCACCCAGCCCTGGGAAAACGCGAACGGCTGCGCCAGGGCGCTCTTCAGGACGTGGATGCGGATGCCGGTGATCTTCATGGGCGGCGGCAGCGCTTCGAAGCTACGGCGTGACGGATCGCGACGCGATCCGCGTTATTTGGCCGCGCGCGGCCGCATCGCCGCCGTCGCGTCGAGATGGCCTTCGCCGCGCGCGATGCCCGCGTCGTAGACCGCCATCACCGCAGGCATCACCTCGAGGCCGAAGCCGCCGTGCTGCGCCTCTTCGATCATCAGGCGCACGTCCTTGCGCGCCATCGCCATCTCGAACGACGGCGGCTCGTACGGGCCCGAAGCGATCTTCGCGCCGCGCGCCGGCAGCATCTGCCCCGGGTTGAAGTTCGCGAACAGTCCCATCGCCTCGGCCGGATCCACGCCGCACGCCTGCGCCAGTCGAACCACGTCGCCCAGCACGCCGGCCATCCCGATCAGCGCCAGGTTGCCGAACAGCTTGAACGCCGCGGCACGGTCGGTCCCCGCGCCCAGGTAGATGACCTTGCCCGTCATCGTCTGCAGCACGGACATCTGCGCGTCACAGCGGCCCTTCTCGCCCGAGACCAGCATCAGCCCTGTGCCCTCGTGGCAGTTGGCGGGCGCCATGAACACCGGTGCGTGCACGAACAGGCGCTTGCGCGCGTCCCAGCGCGCGACGCGCTCGCGCGTCGGCGTGGGCGCGGTCGTCGTGTGGTCGACGATCGGAGTCGACGCCGCGATCGCGCCGGCGATCGGCTCGAGCACCGCATCGACCGACGCGTCGTCGCCCAGCGACAGGAATGATACGGCGACCACCG
>Ga0316188_10000998_pt1 | contig 13203 bp, 9 predicted proteins | sample Phiworburrow1_MG_FD_204933 | JGI IMG/M metagenome (GOLD analysis project Ga0316188, IMG submission 204933) | Coastal sediment microbial communities from Maine, United States - Phippsburg worm burrow 1 | ecosystem: Environmental > Aquatic > Marine > Coastal > Sediment | place: USA: Maine...
ACTCACGGATCTGTTCGCCGGCTTCGTCCTGCTCGGCCTTGATAGCCAGGAGGCGCTTCACCTCGTCTTCCAGCGATTTGATATCGGACTGCAGCTTCTCGACACGCTCTATCTTGGCCAGCGTATCCTGATCGTACTTATCGAGTTCCGCCTGCAGCTCCTGGATCAACGCGATAATCTGCGCAATCTTGCTATCGGCGTCTTCTTTCTCAACTTCGAGTTTCTGTTTGGTGTTACGCGCCAGGGCGAGGTTCTTGCGTCCCTCGAGCACCTCGATCTCGAGACGGTTTGTCTCGGCCATCAGTTCGCTGTTGTCGTTCTCGGTCGTGGCGTTTACGTGTGAGTTGATAATCATGAAAAACAGGATGACTGCGCCGAAACCACAGCTCATGCAGTCGAGGAACGACATACTGAAGATCTCGGTGGATCGGCGCCTACGTGCCATGTGCCGTCTCCACGTAAATCATGCGCAGTTCCACACCCGGCGTACCGACTCGCAATACATCGCCGGTCTGCAGGACCGCTGAACCGTCGATGCGATGACCGTTCAGGAATGTGCCGTAGCGGCTGCGGTCCGTGACAACGCACTGGCCATCAATTGTGGAGATATCGCAATGTCGTCGCGAGACACCGGGAACATCCGGACCCAGGTCCAGCCAGCGTTCCCCCTCCGACGCGTGCGTTCCCAGCGCCAGTGGGGCTCCGCCGACCGGAACCGCGTTGTTGCCGAGCAATATATGTGTGGGTTGCGCGGCTGTCTCACGCCCACCCACATCAACCGACACCGCGGCCTGGTCCCACGGCAGGTGACGTGCCAGCGTTACCACACTCCCCGGGCGGCTCTCGACGCAACGCTGAACCAGCCCGCGCGCCGTAGCGCCGGGTTCAAGCAGGAACACCGCGCCGCCGACCCTGGCTTTCAGCGTGTCGGCCAATCCGGGCATGCGTGCCGCACGATCCGACAGCTGCAGCGCGGGCGTCTCTCCCGCACGGTAGAGAGCGCGAAGGTTGCTCACAATATTCTGATAGACCGGGGTTGCTGCGGTCACGAATTCAAGCGACGAAATTTCGGCCTGATGCGCGATGCCGCGGTACACGATCTCCATCGGTACCGATTCACGACTGCTCGCGATGGCAAGCCAGTCCAGCATCCGGTCCTGCAGCATCTGTTCGGTTTCTGCGGTATGCAATGGGTCGAAGCGAGACTGCTGCACGAAGGACTCGGCAATCATCCGCAGCCAGATGCCATACAAGTCGAGCATCCCCGTCTCGTCGACTACGGCGGAACGCTCGAATTGCGCCCGCCCTTCCTGCTGCAGGCGCGTGAGCATCGTGGAATGCAGACTCAGGTCGACGTGCACCGGCACCGCGTTCTTGTACTGGCGCCGCGTTGCCGCCACTGCCGCATCAACCATCGCCACCACCGGAATGTCGAGGTCCATCGCGATACCGAGGAGCAGCCCGAGGTTCTCGGTGTTCATGTAGCCCGGCACAGCCAGCGCCAGCCGGTCACCTGGCTTCGCCACACGTTGCCACAGGGTTTCGAGTTGCCTGCTCACGAGGTCGGCAGCCGTCAGGTGCTGGAAGCGGGCATCCGCCAGCGGTGCCGTGCGCAGGTCGTCCCAGTAATGATTCTTGGTGCGTCGCGGCTCCAGGCTTGCGCTGGCCCAGGCCTCGCGCCCCGTTACAAGGCCATCATCCTTGAGTAACGCGTACCCCGGCTCACGACACAGGATTCGCTCGCCATCCGTAAACAGGAGGCCTGCGTCATTGAGATGTGCTGCAAGCAAGGTCACGAGGGAGTCCGATCCAGTATCAGTCAGACTTCAAGTGCCGAATGACTTTGTCATCACAGTAGGTCTCACTGTCGAAAACGAGCCGTTCCTGCACAAGTTGCAACTGGTGCACGAGGAACATAAGGAAAATGCTGATGAGCAGCGCGATGAAGGTCGAGTTAAACGCCACGCCGAGGCTCTGCGTAACACCGGCAATATCACCTTTGACCGCCTTGTCCGCCTGGGCCAGCGCTTCACCAATACCGCGTACCGTGCCGATAAACCCGATCGACGGGATAGCCCACGAAATGTAGCGAATCATTGAGAGCTCTGACTCGAGACGCTCGGCCTCCGATTCGCAAATCGTGTGAGTACTGGTCGACACGTCCTGGATACTCCGCGTCGACGCAAAGCGTCGCAGGGCGTTCAAGAGGGCACGTGGTAACAGCATTTGCTGCCGGTCTTCGGGCAGGGCCTGCACCTGACGTGCGAACTCACGCGTGTCCTCCGGAAGTATTCGCATCCCCTCCGGGACCGGGACCAGGTCAACGTCGAGCAGCTTCCTCTCGGCATTAATTTTTGCGGCCTTGTAACCCATGATAGCCAGCGCCCAGAACATCAGGATGAAACAGGACTCCTGCTCCAGGTCCTTTACCAGCACCCAGACACTTCGTTCGCGCACGAAATCCGGGTCGGCTTCCGCCATCATATTCTGCTCGATGATGACTTCGGCGGCATTGGGCCGAACGACAGACACATAAAACGCGTGCACGACGATAATCGCAATGATCAGGGCGAACAGCTGGTAGACGAACTCAACTGGGATGGTTTTCTTGTTCATAGGCAATGCTCAGTAACTCGGGCGATCAGATATCGACCGGAAAATCAGTGGACTGTTCGAACCGCACTTCCTCCGAGAAATCGAAGTCATCGTCCTCGATCTCCGAGTAGTCTTCATCGAGACCCAACAGTTCGTCGATTTCTTCATCAGTCACATCATCCTCGGGCACGGCGGACTCTTCCGCGACAGCCTCGTCTGCGGCAGACTCGACCGTGTCGGGGGTATCGTCCCCGGTCTCAGCTTCCTGTGCCCAGAGCGCGGACGTGCCGAAGAACGCAAGCAGTATCATCAGTTTCAGACGGTACACGCACCTGTCTCCTGTGGTTAATCGCGACGGCCACGGCTTTGGACCATGGCGGCACCGGATTGTCTCATGAAATTTTAGTCGTCATCCCCACCGCGCAGCATCAGTCCGCAAATCGCGCTATCCGAAAGCCGACGTCGGGCCGGGGTTCTGAACTGAAGTCCCTGAAACTGAGACGCAGCTCGGTGACACCTGCCTGTCGCCAACTGGATCCACGTATCACATGGCTGGTGCCACGATCCGGTCCGGTCGGATCAACAATCGGCTGGGTGATACCGGGCGTCGGCACGGTGTAGAAATCGTTTACCCATTCCGCGACGTTGCCGCCGCCGTCATAGATTCCGAGCGCATTCGCCGCGAAGCTGCCGACGGGCGCAGTGGAAGCGTATCCGTCATCGTAGGCGGGCAATATCGATGGCACGAGCTCAAGTGCCGTGCGATCTGCATAGTTGCCCGCCTTCTCGGGCGGCGGCCATTTAGCACCCCAGGGGAACTTGGAGGGCTGTTTCTGACCACCGTAGCGAATCGCCAGGACCCACTCCGCTTCAGTCGGCAACCGGTAGCCGTCCGTCAGCGGGTACACAGGAACCCATTCACCGAACTCGGCCCGATACGCAGGCGTCCGCCCTTCACGCTGACTGAGCCAGTTGCAGTACTGCACGGCATCAGCCCAACTGATGTTGGCGACCGGGTTGTTATCGGCGCCGAGTGACGGGTGCAGGCTCGTTCCCGAGTCGTGGTTTTCACGGTACTCGGCGAACTCCTTGTTGGTAACCTCGTGTACGCCAATCAGGAAAGGCCGGGTGACCGTTACCGGGACAATCACCTCGTTTGCACGCCGCCCCACTTCAGAGCGCGATGCGCCCATCGAAAAGGTCGCGGGTTCGACGCGTCGCATCGTTTGGCCGGCTGGCGACTTGAGTATCTTGGCGATGCTGTCCTGCGCAACCGCTTCAACCGACCGCAGCGTCGCAGACAGCGTTTGCGGGTAACCTGGCCGCGGCGTCACCGTGCGTCGCCATGAGACGTGGCCCTGGCGGCGCACCTCAATCGAATGCGGCGTCGAAGTCAATCGCAGCGTCGTCTTACCTTTACCTCGCGCACGGCCATCGACATAGACCGTCGAATCGTCGGGACTCACGTTGACGGTCACCGTGCCGAGGCGCGCAGACAGATCAACCGTAATCGACTCCGATGCATTCGATTCAAGCCGCAGACTGCGTCGCGTCACGCCGTATCCGGCTTTCGATAGTCCGATGTCATAATCGACTTCGGGCGCCAGCGAGAGAGTGATCGGCGACTGTCCGCGATAGCGGCCATTGACCGTGACATTTGCACCACGAGGGATCGTATTGACAATCAGCCGGGCGTCGGCAGGATCCAGCGTAATCAGCGGCAATTGCTGGGCCACATTGGGCTCGGCCACGACCGTGCCATCCCAGGCACTGAACCCGTCTTTCGACAGGGTCACCTCGTGCGAGCCCTCCAGCAACTCGATCGTTGCGGGTGTGACGCCAACTTCCTCGTCACCTTTGAAAATTTTCGCGCCCGGGGGGTCGGACTCAATACGCACATCGGCCCAGCGTGGCACCAGCTGCACGCTGAATTTCTCAAGCAGATCCAGACCCTCGATCTCGACAACGCCAGTGAATGGCAGAAAGCGCTCGGACTCCACAGTCACGGCGTGCGGTCCCGGCTCCAGCTGGACAGGACCGAACGGTGCTTTACCTACCTGCCCTTCGTCGACCGTCACCACTGCGTCGACCGCGGGGTCGGCGAAAACCACAAGTCGTCCTGGCTTCTTGCGCATGCGCAGACTCACCGTCATCGACTGTTCATCGCCGACAACAAAAGTCTGTGCCACGTCGTAGTAACCCTGTTTCTGCACGTTTACCGTGTAGTCACCCTTGCGCAGCAAGACGCGATCGCCAATGGGCAAACGAAACCAGCCACCATCGATACTGAAGCCGTCAGGCTCTGCCGGGGCAATTTCGAACTCCACTGACTTCGCGCTGAATAACAAGTAGGAGGCCAGGAGAAGTACTGCAAGCCCAACGCTAACGATCGCCTTGAGGGGGCTTGTCCGATGCTTTTCGATCCGCGCTGCGGTTGCCACGGCACGAGTAAACGCGGTCGGTGCGATCGCCTCATCATCAGGCAGCTCGTCCTCGTCCGGCAAATCCGGCGGTCGAGTAACGTAAGCGCTGTCTTCCAGGCGTACATCGAGCGACAGACGCTCGCCCTCTGCCTGGACGCGAATGCGGCTACCGTAGAATTGCAGCTCGTCGCCGTGTTGAAGCTTGCGGCTGCTTTCAAGCATTTCACCATTTATCGTCATCGCCGCGCTGCGGCCTACGGGCTGTACAAAAGGGGTGCCGTCGAGCAAATCAAGCAATGCAACGGGACCGCCGCCTGGCCCAGGCAGGCGCAGCTCACAGTCGCTGCTGGTGCCGACGCGCAGGGGCAGCGCAGGCGCCTCCACCCGACGCTCACCTTCCACATCCCTTATAAACAGATGATCGAAACTCAAATCGGCTCCTTACAAACCACTTCAACGGGCTGCATTTCGATCTCGGGGGCCACGCGAAACTCGACGCGCACGTCCCGAAATCCCGGCCTGACGCCAAGCGCGACATAGGTCCCCGGTCGCAAGTTCAGGTCCGTGCTGCCAAAACTACCCAGTACGCCGACCTTGTAAATGGAAACCGCCGTCATGTTATCCGAAACCAGCTCTACGCTGACAGGCGTTGCCGCGCGCTTTAGCAGGCGCGACAGTTCGTCTCGCTGGCCCGCCAGGCGCGGCCCGATCTCTGGCATGACCGTGACATCCACGAGCAGCTTGGTCGCTCGTTGCATGACGGAAGGCACCGACAGGCGATCCGGATCCTTGATGTACTCATCGAAACGCGTGTGTAGTGCACTCATCCGCTGGGCGTTAGAAAGCCCGTCTTTGGCGAATGCAAGATCGCCATCGACTTTCAGTATTGCTTCGTAGGTCGTTGCGGCAGCATCCCAGTCCTCCGAGCGTTCCAGCGATACAGCCTCCTGCTCCAGCGTGTTGATAGTGCTCAGGCGCAGGCCCTGATCGACCTGCAACAGGCCGTCGGCAGTTTCATGCGAACCAGGAATCAGTTGCTCCGCCATGCGAAACGCCGCTCGCGCACCGAGGTAGTCCCCGATCGCCAGTGCTTCCAGGCCTTCACTCATGCGTGAATCGAACTGCATCTTGATCCGCGTTGCCCGGACGCGTTCCAGCCCTTCAGACGCGGGCAGCCAGTTGGGGTCGAGGGTGGCTGCCTGTGCAAAATTCGCTTCGGCCGCATCCAGTTCCAGCTCTTCCTCAAAGACGAGCCCCTGCTCAACGAGTTGCAGCACCGTTTCCAGGTTTTGCGCACGCGCCAGGCCCGCACGTGCCTCCGGGTGGTTCGGCGTAATCGCGACAGCGAGTTCATAGAATCGCAGTGCCTCCAGGCGCTCGCCCGCATCGAACGCCGCACTGGCAGCTGCCAGGGCTTTTTCAAACTCGGGTTCAACCTGGTCGAACAGCGGCTCGAGCACGGACAATGCGTCGAGGTAGTGAAGTTCAGCCGCGGCCCAATTGCGTTTCAGAAATGCCGCGTCGCCCTGCGCATAGAACTCCCTGGCACGACGATAAGGTACCTGCGCCCAGCGCTGCACACTGCGTCGCTCCAGCGTTTCGAAGTCTGACAATAACTCGCCGAGAATCATTTCAACGTTGTAACGAAGCTTGCCATCATCGTTAAGACCGCTGAAATCCGCATCGTTCTCGTTAAACTCGATCGTTTCGCCGTCGAGCGCTACGTTCTCGGGCTTGTAGTCGCGCGTCACCCGGTCGATACCGGGTTCGCTGCCGCCCCCAGGCACATCCGACTCAACCAGGGAATCGTTGGCTGGCCCTTGGGAAGACGGAACGGCCCCTTCGCGCACTGCGCCCTTCTGCTCGTCCACGGCGTCAGGCAGCAGGAACACCACGCCCAGCAGTACAACGACGAGCGCTGCAAGCGCCACCAGCATGGCGCGCGGACTGATACCGGATGAACTGCCTGCGGAAACATCGGACATCGCCCCGGCGCCCGCTGCATGGGCGGTACGGACCGCCGCGACCGTTTCGATTGGCTCGTCATCCGGGGCAGGACGGGCAGCGATCCGGGACTGCGCAGGACCCGGCGCGAATCCGGCCGCTCGCAGCGTCTCGACAATCTCATCTGCGCCTGGCCTGGATGCAGCGTCCTTATCGAGCATGCTGGCAACCAGATCGCGCAGCGTCTCAGGCACATTGTCCCCACTCGCCGCCTGCAGCGGCGCGGGCTCCGCATCCGATGGCCATGGCGGCGCACCCGAAATGAGTTCGTAGATCAGGATTCCCAGCGCGTAGATATCATCTGACGGCTGTGCAGCGTTCCCGGCGAGGGCCTGTGGGCTGGCCGCAATCGGCGAACCGCCGTCTGCATTCGCGCCAACCAGTGCGGCAACGCCAAAATCGCTGAGGTAGGGAACACCGTTATGATCGACAAGCACGTTTGACGCTTTAATGTCGCGATGCACTATGCCCTTTGCATGTGCGTAGCGCAGCGCGTCCGCAACAAGACCCAGCGGCGGCAAAATCTCGGTGAGAGGTTTTGCCGTGAGTGCACCGAGATCCGCGCCGGCGACATACTGCAAGCTGTAGAATGCAGCGCCCTGATCTTCATGAAATTCGAATACGCGCACGATGTGCGCGTGCATAAGTCGCAGGTTGGTTTGCCACTCATCCCGCAGACGCTTGCCGGCCATGCCCGCCGGTACGATCTTGAGGGCGACTGACGCGCGCGTCATTCGATCACGTGCGAGCCAGGTTTGTGCTTCTCCACCCTTGCCGAGCGGTCGCTCCAGCGTATACCTGTCGGCTAACTGGGTCCCTTTACTGAGTTCAAGCATTGTGAGCCGCTTAATGCGCTCTAATTCGCGGGTGCGTCTTCGGCGGCGCGGGCTGGCCTGCCGACGTCGACCGTCTGCGAGAAGCCGGTTTCGGCCTGGTAGATTTCCTTGAGCATCCGGCGCCATCCTTCATATTGCGCCTCCGCCGTACCCGTCAGTCGTCGCTCCTGACCCTCAACGCTGACCACCATGGGCGCTGCCTGTCCGCCGAAGGATTGGGACAGCTCAGCGATAGCTTCGATATGGGAATCGGCCTCGCTGCTGCGCTGTATACCGCCGACAATACGGTTCAGTCCCTCTGAAATTCCCATGTATTGCAGGCTGCGGTTCACGCGACGCTGGCGGCTGCTGCTCGAGTTATTCGCGTCAACGGCCAGCGAACCTGCCAATACCACGACGCCGACCAACGCCTGCATACGGGCCGAACGCTTGACCTGCCGATACGCGATCAATTCCTGGCGCGAGACTTTGCGCCAGTTTCGGTAGGGAATAGCAATGCCATAGTAAAAATTGGCGTAGTGTTCGTTCAGGGTATCGACCACGAGGCGATCGCGCTCACGAATTTGCCGCAGCCTCGCAACTGTCGGGTCGTTTTCTGCCGGCAACCGCCGAATTGAAACAATGCCCTCTTCGTCAACCTGCAGGTGCTCCCCGTAAGCGAGCGGGGACATATCGGCAAAAAACTTCAGCTCCGAAATCTGCCGCGTCTGTTCCAGCGCTTTAGGCATCATTTGCGACGCGAAGACCTGCAGGTCATTCGCGATATCGTTGAAGATTTTCTGGTACGGATCGAGGCGCCTGTCGCGCCGCTCGGAGTAAGACGTGATGCCGGTCTGCGTCTCGTAGACCTTGCTGAACCAGTGACGGCCTGCGGCGTCGTCGACCGAGATGTCCAGCGTGACGAACTCGCCGTCAGACTGTTCGATATTGCCGCTGATTATGATGTCCGTGAACGCCTGCCGCGAGGGAATCACCCTGACAGCGCCCCAGTGCCCGGTGCCCTGCAAGGTCGTTTTCAGGTGGTAGGCGAGGTACTTTGTTTCGGCGAAACGAATTTCCTCGAAGACGCCGCTTTTGCGCGGGTTGTTGTCGTCGTCAATGCCCGGTTCGAACTCAACGATGCCGATATCCAGCAGCCGCGACTCTTCGACAGGCGATTGTGCAACCACCAGTTCCGTCTCATCCGCGACGATAACCTCATTGACGGTGCAGCCGGTGCCCAGCAGGCACAGCACGACGAGTAGCAGCGTTATCCTCAGCATTGTGCGCGATCGATCTCCCTACATGCCCTTGTACTTGCGGTATTCCTCCCAGAGGCGTTCGCGCAGTTCTGGATCTTCTTCCGCCAACGCAGCTTCACGTAACTGCTTGGCAACGATATCATCATCGATCAATGCCTCGATGTCATCCGGCGTACGCTTCGCGATTTCCTGACTGTCCAGGCCTTCCAGTGGACCACCGCCCACCTCGCCGGCCGAATCGCCGCCGCCGCCACTGCCGCCGCCGCCGTTACCGCCGGACGCCATAGCGCCGGCTGACTGTTCTCCGAGGCTGATCGAACCACCCCGGTTACCGCCGCTGCCGGTGTCGAAGCCTTCCGTATTGCGCGATGCAGACGCGATCTCGCGCTGTTCTTCACCAAGAGACTCGTCGAAGTCGCCGAGCGACTTGTCCAGCTCCTCGCCCAGTTGCTCGGCCTTTTCGGCATCGCCACCCGGGAATTGCCCCACACCACCGGCGCCGCCCGCACCATCACCGCTGGCATCGCTGTCCTCACAGCCCATGCCACCGCCGATACCACCGCCGGAGATTCCGCCATCGTTGCAGTCCTGACCCATCGCGCCGGCACCGCCAGCACCGCCCCCGGTGCTTACGCCTTCCATGTCCTGGCCGCCCATTGAGCCGCCCATGGAGCCGCCAGAGGAACCACCGGACGAACCACCCATGGAGCCACCAGAGGACCCGCCGGGGGAACCTCCCATTGAGCCACCGGATGAACCACCCATGGAGCCACCGGACGAGCCACCCGACATGCCACCAGGCATGCCACCACCGGATGACCCTCCTGAAGAACCGCCTGACTCACCACCTCCGGAGGCGCCGCCGCCGGATGAACCGCCGCCTGGCAGCTGGACACCACCGCCCATGCCGCCGCCAGAGCTACCGCCGCTCACACCAACGGCGCAGCCCGTAACCAGGAACCCGGCGCAGGCAACCGCGACACAGGTACGAATGGCTGTTGCGAGTCTTGGGTTCTTCCGGGTCTGTAATCTCATACTATTTTCTCCCGAATCCTAAGGCTTGGAACCCAAACCGGGCGGCGAGTTCCCGCCGAATGACATCATCCATCGATAATACGCGCGCGACCCGGCTTCCGGAACAGGATCAGCGACAAATCATCGGGTTTGCTGGGCTGCCCGGATACCACTCCGGACATACGCTCCTCTGCCAGTTTGACCACGGCTGCAGCGCTCTCCACCAGGCCACCTGTGCGAACCTGTTCGACGATTTCGTCCAGGTGAACGTTGTCCGTCAGTCCGTCACTGGCCACGAGAACCGTATCGCGTGGCCGCAGCTCTACTCCCGCGCCTACATCAATACGCATGTCGCTGGTACCCAGAAAATTGGAAACGAGGTGACGATCTTCGTGATGGAGCGCCTCACGTTCATCGAGGAACCCAGCCTCGACCGCAAAACCGGTTGGCGAGTGCGCCGTCGTCTGTAACTTGATCAGTCCGCGCTGGCCGACGACCAATGCTTCGGAGTCGCCAATCTGGTACGAGCGCGCGACCAGGCCCTCGATCGTGATAACCGTCATTGTAGTCGCACTGCCGTTGGCCAGCGCCAGCACCGCTTCATTGGCCGCCTCGATCCCATTGAGTATCGCCGTACGCAACAACAGGGTCTTGTCCATGGCGGTCTGTAACGCCGCAGCCAGGGTAGTGACTGCGGTCAGCGATGCGCGCTTGCCGGCCGGCAGCCCACCTGCCCCGTCAGCCACAACAAGCACGGCCGCGCCCGGACCATAAGGTATGATCGCCACGGTATCTTCGTTTTCGGATTGCTTTCCGGGATCCTTGCGACTGAGGGCTACTACCGAACCTCCGGCAACATCGACCTCGATCTGGTCCGGCTCGAAAGCGCCGTTAAGCACCAGGATGTCGGTTTGTTCCGTCGGTACATCATCCATCATTCGCGTCTCACCGGTTCCCGGCACCAGGCACAGAAATTCCAGAATTCATGAGCAATGCCCCAGTCGCAGGCCTCGCAGCTATGGCGGCTACCCTTAAGCTTCCAGGGGCGCCGGACTTTCGTCCGACAGTGAGGACAATAACGCATGAATGGCATCAGCGGGCCACGGCACCGTGAGTTCGCGCATTTTGCCGTATAGCGTTTATCGGGATAGTGACGCGTGGCCTCCTCGACGAATCCGGGACCGTAACACCAGGGGCAGTAATCCCAGTCATTCTTCACACCGCGCTCACATCGGGGGCAATGCGCCGGCATCGATGTTTCGGCACCGCGCGCCGGGTTGTCAAACCCGCACCAGGGGCACGCCTGCATACTCTGGGATACGGGCCCCTCGCAGCTACGGCAGTGATGCCGGGTATCGAGCTGTTGTTTAAACTGCCGCTGGAACTCGCGCCACTGCATCTGGCGCCAGGATGTGCTTCGCCCTGCACCATTCTTTGCTTTCGGCCGCTTTTGCTTGCGCGCATGGCTGTCGATGCGCTCGAAGTCGGCGTACATCTGAACGGCGGTGCGATAGCGCTTCGCCGGATCGAGCTGGATGGATCTCCTCAGCACTTCAATCAACTCGGGCCTGACTCGCGCCTTCAGCGTCTCATGCCCTGCAAGCGGCCACGTGAAGGGCCACTCCGGCAATTTTCCGGAAATCATGCGGTACAAGACCAAACCCATCGAGAACACATCAGACTGAAACTTGGGCCTGCCCATCGCTTGTTCGGGTGCGATGTAGTCGATTGTCCCCGACCCTGACGCTTTCAGGGTGCGGAGACTCAGCTTGGCAAAACCGAAGTCCGCGAGCTTGAGGCAATTGCCCGGGAACAGGATGAAGTTTTCGGGCTTGATGTCGCAGTGAATAATCTTGTGCTCATGGGCATGTGCGAGGGCCGCCAGGCCCTGCCCGGCCAGATCCAGTTTTACCATCGTCGACGTGCGGCGTTCAATACGATCCGCAAGCGATTCCTCACCGAGTTCCATGGCAATGACAAACCGCTCTTCGATATAGCTCGCGTTCAGTACTGACAGAATATTCGGATGCTGCAACTTCGTCGCCACTCGCACTTCATGCAGGAATTCCTCGTGGCCGGTGTTCTCGTCCTGTTTCGGAATCTTGAGCGCAACCTTGATTTTCTGGATCGTATCGTAGGCGCGATACACATCGGCCAGCGGCCCGGACGCAATACGACCGAGTATCCGGTACTTGCCTATTTTCTGGCGTGCCCGCAGCATTTCAGTTACCCGATCGAACGCGGCGAACCGCATCGTTCCAACCGGCGAGAAGTCGCTCGCGCCGATCGGCTTTCATTGCGGGCTCGAACAGTGCGTCGCGTTTCCACAATTCGCCAATGGCATCCGGTGAGCTGACGACGCCCACCTGGTAGCCCGCGAGGTACGCCGCACCCAGTACCGTCGATTCGACATTCTCGGGGCGCTCCACCGGGATATTGAGCACATCCGAGAGAAACTGAAGAAACCAGTCGTTGGCGACCATGCCGCCATCGACGCGGATGACGCTCGGTTTGATGCCATCCTCCGACATTGCAGTAATGAGGTCACAGGTCTGAAATGCGACCGACTGCAGGGTCGCAGTGACAACATCATCGCGGCCACTGCCGCGCGTCAGCCCGAGTATTGCGCCTCGAGCGTCGGGATCCCAGTAAGGTGCGCCCAAGCCAGCAAAGGCCGGCACGACATAGACGTCCTCGACAACGCCCGTTGCACGGGCGATGGCCTCGGACTCCGGCGCCGAGTCGATGACGCGCAGTTCATCACGCAGCCATTGCAGGGCCGAGCCCGCCACAAACACACTGCCTTCGAGGCCGTAGGTCACTTCGCCATTGATGCGCATCGCGATCGTCGTCAGCAGCTGATTCTCGGAGTGCAGCGCCTCACCGCCTGTATTTGCGACAACGAAACAGCCGGTGCCGTAGGTGCTCTTGGTCATGCCCGGTTGAAACCCGGCCTGTCCAATGAGGGCAGCCTGCTGGTCGCCGGCTATGCCGCAAACGGGAACGTCACCACCGAGACAGTCGTCGCCCGCCAGGCCAAAATCCGCAGCGCAGTCGCGCACTTCGGGCAATAGTTGACGAGGAATCGAA
>Ga0316188_10000999_pt1 | contig 13199 bp, 12 predicted proteins | sample Phiworburrow1_MG_FD_204933 | JGI IMG/M metagenome (GOLD analysis project Ga0316188, IMG submission 204933) | Coastal sediment microbial communities from Maine, United States - Phippsburg worm burrow 1 | ecosystem: Environmental > Aquatic > Marine > Coastal > Sediment | place: USA: Maine...
GACGCCAATCCGGGACGGGGTAATTTATTTGAGAAAAACGGTATCAAAATTTTTCTGGATTTCGCGCATAATGAACATGGCGTCAGGGCAATCCGTGATACTGTCAGGGCGTTTGATGCCAAGCGGCGTCTTGTGCTGATCGGGCAGGCAGGTGATCGAAGCGACCGAGATATCCTTCATCTTGTCAGCGCAGTTTGCGATCTCAAGCCCTCGCGATTGCTGGTATGTGATATGCCGGGTTACGAACGTGGCAGGCAATCCTGGGCGGTGGCCGAAATGATCAGCGAATTCGCGATTGCGGAAGGTGTGCCTCAAGAGGCTGTGAGCCTGTTCAATAGCCCGCTCGATGGTGTAAGACAGGCACTGGCCGAGGCTCGGGACGGAGATTGCCTGGTGCTGCTGGCATTTACCCAGCGTAAGGAAGTACTAGCGACAATCCGGCAATTTGTTGCAGGCAATTAGATTTTTTGGATACCTGAATGGCAAAACTCTACTTCAACTATTCTTCGATGAATGCCGGTAAAACCACGGTTTTGCTTCAATCTGCGCATAACTACCGTGAACGCGGTATGACACCGATGTTATTCACACCAAAACTTGACGATCGCTACGGTGAAGGCTGGATCAAGTCGCGCATCGGCCTGCAGGCCAAAGCCACGATATTCACGGCGGAAGATGACCTGTTTGAAGCGACCCGGTCGCAACTGGAGGATCACAATATCCATTGTGTGCTGGTCGATGAGGCACAGTTCCTCACCCGTGAGCAGGTCTACCAGTTAAGCGAGATCGTCGACCGGCTGAATATCCCGGTGCTGTGTTTTGGCCTGCGCACCGATTTCCAGGGTGAACTGTTTGAAGGCAGCAAATACCTGCTGGCCTGGGCCGATCAGCTGACTGAAATCAAGACCATCTGCCACAGTGGCCGAAAGGCCAACATGGTGGTGCGGGTCGATGATGAAGGTTATGCGTTGAAGGAAGGCGCGCAAATTGAAATCGGCGGCAATGAACGTTACGTTTCAGTCAGCCGCGCCGAGTTCAAAAAGGTTTTTATCGGCGGCCAGCGTATCAAGTTCATCGAGCCGGTCAAAGTCGAGACCGATGATGAAAATGAGCCGGATGATGAACAAGATAACGACAGGCTGCTATAGTCAGGTCATGGTGTCACCATCGGGGTGGCGGGAGAACGAAGATGCGCTGGTTGCTGTTTTTAATCCTTGTATTCGCAGTACTCTGGTATATCCGCGGCATTGAAGACGTCAAACCACCGCCCATCGAAGAGGGTATTATCGGCGGCCCGATCAAGGCCCTGCACAAGGCGGAAGGTTTTGAAAAATCCTACCTGGATGCAACCGAAGAGCGTCAAAAGCAAATGGAAGAAAAGATCGAGAAAGACTCCGGAGGGTAATTGCGCTTTCTCACTCGCGTAAACCGCATTCCCGGGCAAGGCTCGCTGGTCCTCTCATGTGCCCCTGTTCAAGGCCTGTAACAGATCATTGGCAATATCATCCGCGTGCTCGATCCCAACGGACAATCTCAGCAGCTTGGCGGTGATACCCAACCGTTGCCGTTCCTCTTCAGAAACTTTCTGGTGCGAGGTCGCGATTGGCTGACAGATGGTGGTTTCCACGCCACCGAGGCTGATCGCACAGATCACCAGTTCAAGACGGCGTATATAGGCGATCGGATCGATACCATCCGCCAGTTCAAAAGACATCATGCCGCCAAAATCCTGCATCTGGCGCTTTGCGATATCGTGGCCGGGGTGGCTTTCCAGGCCCGGGTAGTTAACACGCTTTATGTGTTCGCTTTCGGCCAGCCGGCTGGCGACGATGGTGGCGTTGCTGCTTTGACGGGTCACTCTCAATTCAAGTGTCTTGAGACTGCGCTCCAACAGGTGGCAATCCTGTGCGTTCAGGCACCCGCCATAGGGAACCGCGTGGTCGCGGACTCTCGCGATCAATGCCGCCGAGCCGTTGACGGTGCCACAACACAGGTCACTGTGTCCGCCGAGATACTTGGTGCCGCTGTGCATGACCAGGTCAAAGCCGTGTACCAGCGGGTTTTGCAGGATTGGAGAGGCAAAGGTGTTGTCGATCACCGTAATAATCCCACGTGGTTTTGCAAAAGCTGCAACCCCCGCGAGATCCACCACCGTCAATAAGGGGTTGCTGGGTGATTCTACGAAAATCATACGCGTATCGGGGCCGCTGGCTGTCGCAATTGAGTAGACATCGGGTTCTGCAAAGCTGTGACTGATACCAAAGCGTTTCAACTCGTTGACGATCAGGGCGTGGGTGCCGCCGTACAGGCCCTCGGTCAGAACAATATGATCACCATTGCCAAGCAGGCCAAACAGGATCGCTGAAATGGCGGCCATACCCGAACTGGTAACCAGGCCTGCCTCGGCACATTCGAGCGCACTCATTTTTTCGGCAACGACATCATGATTCAGGGTGTTGAAATAACGCGGATAACGCACTTCGGAGTCATCCAGGTATTCAATTGCGCTGGAGGACAGCAGCGGGGTGTTCAGGCCCCCCATGTTTTTTTCGCGGCGGCTACCGGCGCGCACGGCTTGTGTGGATTTTTTCAAAATGAGTACTCTTTTTGCTTCGTGGTTTTGCAGCTATTGTGGATCAGCGCTGACAGGCAGGGCAATAATAACTTGACCGCTGACCGATCACTTTTTGCCTGATGGCCGTGCCGCACTGGAAACAGTCACCACCGGCACGATCATAAACCAGCAATTCCTGGGCAAAATAACCCGGTGCGCCGTCGGAATTCACAAAATCCCGCAGGGTCGTACCACCCCGTCTGATCGCCCGTTCCAGCACATCCCGAATGGCGGCTGCCAAACCCGCATAACGTTGCCTTGAAACCCTGCCGGCGGCACGCTGCGGGTGAATACCTGCCATGAACAGCGATTCGGATGCGTAGATATTGCCGACACCCACGACGATATGGCCATTCATGATGAAGTTCTTGATCGCCACGCTGCGGTCGCGGGAGCGCTGGTACAGGTAGTGCGCAGTAAATTCATTTGAAAGGGGTTCCGGCCCGAGATTGCGCAACAACTCATGTGATTGCATCTCGCCGTCCACCCATAAGAATGCGCCAAAACGACGCGGATCATTAAAGCGCAGACACACGCCATTTTGCAGTTCAACATCAACGTGATCGTGTTTTTCAGGGGTCATCGGGTGCTGCAGAACACGCAGGGATCCGGACATGCCAAGATGGATGATCAGACCGCCCTCCTGGAGCTTCAGCAACAGGTATTTTCCGCGTCTTTGGAGGCTGACAAATGTCTGTCCCTCGGCTTTGCTGACATCGTCGGGCACCGGCCAGCGCAGTCTCGGGTCGCGCACAACGACACGTGCGACCTGCTGATTCAGCAGGTGTGGTTCTATACCCCTGAGGGTTGTTTCAACTTCTGGTAATTCCGGCATTTAAACTCAAAACCCTTGTGATGGCAGTATTGTAAACCGGCTGGTGTTAGCATTTGATCCCATGAATGATATTACACTGGTTGGTATTGATACGGGCGGTACATTTACCGATATCGTGGTACTTGAACATGACTCGAATGGCAGCACCATGCGGCAATGCAAAGTGCTCTCCGACCCGTCCGACCCATCCAATCCGATTGTCGAAGGTCTGCGGCGCTTGGGTCTCGAAAACCGGAAGCTACAGATTATTCACGGCACCACCGTTGGCACCAATGCGGTGCTGGAAGGCAAAGGGGCCCGTGTTGCCTATATCGGCAGCGAGGGTTTTGCAGACGTCCTGACACTTGGTCGGCAGGAGCGTGAGCAGGTCTATCAACTCAGGCAGGCCGAGACCGAGCCACCCGTGCCGCGCGATCTCTGCCTGGAGGTCTCCACGCGTATTGCCTCGGATGGAGGTTTGATCAAGCAAAGCAGTGATGAAGAACTGCTGCAACTCAGGAAGCGCCTGGAGATCCTGGATGTTGAGTCTGTCGCGATTAACCTTCTGTTCTCCTTTTTGAGACCGGAAGAGGAACAGCGTATTGCCGGGAAACTCGAAGGCCCTTGGTTTGTATCCTGCTCCAGCAAAATACTGCCGGAAGTGCGGGAGTATGAAAGGGGTATGGCGACCTGGCTGAATGCCAGTATCGGGCCGGTCATATCGCGTTATCTGAAACGTCTGCAAAACCGTTTGCCCGGGGCTCGCATTGCGGTGATGCAGAGTGCCGGGACAACCATAGCGGCCGAACAGGCGGCAGACCAGGCCGTGCGTTTATTGTTGTCTGGTCCGGCCGGTGGCCTGGCGGCGGCACGCAGTATCGCCGCGCAGACAGCTAACCCCAGGTTGATGAGTTTCGACATGGGTGGCACGTCGACCGACGTGGCCCTGTTCAATGGTGAAATACCCCTGACCGGACATTGCCGGCTCGGCTCCTGGCCCCTGTCGATACCTTCGGTGGATATCCATACGATCGGTGCGGGTGGGGGTTCCATAGCCCGGGTGGACCGGGCCGGTATGCTGCTGGTCGGCCCGGCGTCTGCGGGTGCCAGCCCCGGTCCGGCCTGTTATGGTCAGGACGGTGCGCAGGCCACGGTCACCGATGCCAACCTGGTGCTGGGTCGCTTACCCAAAAATATCCTGCTGGGTGGTTATTTACCCCTGGATATACAGGCGGCGGAACGGGCGGTTGCGACACTGGCGAAAGATATGGCTTGTGACCTGCTGGAGGCGGCGCGTGGTATCGTGCGCCTGGCCAACGAGCATATGGCTCGTGCCCTGAGGGTGATTTCCGTCGAGCGCGGCCACAACCCGGCCGACTATGCCTTATTGTGTTTTGGTGGTGCGGGTGGTTTGCACGCCTGTGATCTGGCCGAGTTATTGAACATGCAACGGATTATCATCCCGGCCCGGGCGGGTGTGCTGTCGGCCGTGGGTATGCTGGTTTCCGAACCCGGCCGTGAGTTGTCACAGGCGGTGCTGCAGCCGTTGGCGGGCCTCACCGACGACGATATCGGGCAGTGGTTCCAGGCACTTGAAGCAGATGCACGGAATCAACTGACAGACGAGGGTTGCGAGCCCAAAAGCGTGACATTCAGACACCGGCTCGAACTTCGCTACAAGGGACAAAGCGCAACCATCGGTATCAACTGGTCCCCTGGTGGCGCGCATGCAGACCAGTTCCATGCGGCGCACGCAAAGGCCAGTGGCCTGCAGTTACCGCACGCGGTCGAGCTGGTCAATATACGTTTAAGCGCCCGCGCACCGGCGGCGTTGACATCGATCAATATTCGCGAGGCAGGCCAGGGCTCCCGGGCGAGTGAATTGATTCATATGCCTGAACTGGCAGACACCGTGCCAATATACCATCGGACCGGCTTGCCACCCGGTGAAACCCTCGAGGGGCCGCTTTTGTTGACGGAATCCGCCGCAACTGCCTGGATCAAGCCCGGCTGGCTGGTCAGGCCGGATGAGTGGGGCAACCTGCTTTTACATATCAAAAAGTGACGGGCATAAAAAAACCCGCTTGATGTGCGGGTTTTTTATCAAATCGTACCAGTGACCAATTACTTGATCTTGGCTTCCTTGTACATGACGTGTTTGCGTACAACCGGATCGTACTTTTTCATCTCCATTTTTCCAGGAGTATTCTTTTTGTTTTTGTCCGTGGTGTAGAAGTGTCCCGTACCTTCAGATGACACGAGGCGGATTTTATCTCTTGCTGATTTTGCCATGATCTATGCTCCTCAGAATTTTTCGCCGCGCGAACGCAGATCGGTCAAAACGGCATCGATGCCCTTTTTATCAATGATGCGCAAGCCCTTGCTGGAGATACGTAACCTTACCCAACGGTTTTCACTTTCCACCCAAAAACGGTGGCGGTGAATGTTGGGCAAAAAGCGACGCTTGGTCTTTGCATTTGAATGCGAAACATTGTTTCCGGTTAGTGGGCCTTTACCGGTTACCTGACAAACTCTGGACATTGGATTATTCCGTTTCTGTACTATCAAAAATGAGCCGCACTTTATACCGCAATACGCGCCAATATGCAATAAATTTTCATTAATCCTCCACCCGGTCGCCGGTTTGTTGCCCCCTTTTCAACCCGAAATTACAGCATGCCCCTCGAAGCCATTGACACCGGTGGCCCGTCACCTACGACAAAATGGTCCAGTAAACGGATTTCCAATAATAGCAATGCGTCTTTTAAACGGCGGGTAATGGCCTGGTCTGCGAGGCTGGGTTCACTGACACCGGAAGGGTGATTATGCGCCACGATGACAGCGGCGGCGCTGAGCCGCAACGCCCTCTCCGCTACCACCCTGGGGTAGACACAGGCACCGTCTATGGAGCCCTGAAACAGGTTCTCCGAAGCGATCACGCGATGACGCGTATCCAGAAACAGGCAGGTAAAGATTTCGCGGTTGCGATCCCTCAGCACCGTTTGCAGGTATTCCATGGTCATCGCGGGACTCGTCAATGAAACACCTCTTTGTAGTGATTGCTTTAGCTGCCGGCGTACCAGTTCATGGGCCAGGCGGATCAGGTTGGCTGTCCTGTCGTCCAGACCTTGTCTTTCAACCGTCGCCAGGCGGCTCGCGATCTGGAGACCACGCAAGCCGCCGAAATCCTGTAACAGGCCCTCTGCCATGCGACTGCTTCTGGCCTCGGTCTCACCGGCATACAGCAGTTTGCCAAGTAACTCCGCATCAGTCAGTAAACCGGGCTGGAAGCGCCGGGGCGGCTGGTTCGGGTCACATCCCGAGTTTTGGCGGTTTGGTTTCATGCACTATGTCTTTGCTTCAAATTGCTATTCATGCTGAAGCCTTACCGTGGCGGTGACTATTGGTGTTTGTAAACAGTGTATGTAGGATAAAATCTCAATTTTTGCGTGTTGCAGACTACAGGACAAAGGCTTGGTATGATTGAGACAGTAAAACAAAAACTGATTGAAAAGGGATGTCAATTGAATAATCCGAGCATTAAAGCTGTCCAGTTAAAAATAATTGATGATAGGTTGGGCCGGGAAATACCGTTGCCGGAACATGCCACCGATGGCTCTGCGGGTATGGATTTACGTGCCTGTGTGGAAAGCAACACACTCATCCAGCCTGGCGAAACCCTGCTTATACCGACAGGTTTCGCCATGCACATTTCCGATCCGGGTATGGCAGCGGTAATCCTCCCACGTTCGGGGTTGGGGCATAAACACGGCCTGGTGCTGGGCAACCTGGTTGGCCTGATTGATAGTGATTACCAGGGGCAGGTCTATGTTTCCTGCTGGAACCGCTCAAGCAAAGCATTTGAAATTGAACCCGGTATGCGTATAGCGCAACTGGTATTTGTACCCGTGATCATGGCCGACTTCGAAGTCGTCGAATCATTTGAGGCGAGCGAGCGTGGCGCGGGTGGATTTGGACACACGGGCCGCCTATGAAAAATTTAAAAATGGATGTCAGCGGGAAAATGGATTTTCGTGGAATCGTTAATTCACTGAAATCGCGGTTTGAACGCCTGCAGGCATTGCACCTGATTGCGGCGGGTGCCGTGCTGCTGGTTTTGGTGGTGGTTCTTTTCTTCACGGGCGGCACCAGCCAGAACGCCCATGACGAAACGCTCAAGCGTGCCGAAAAGGTCATCAGCCAGGTCAGCGGCCATGTGCAGAATTTCCTGCGGGTACTCGAAGATCAGCAGGTGCAGGAACTGGCGGTGATCGCTTTTGAAGATCCTGAAAAGCTGGCAAACCTGCGGCAATATATCAGCGGTCGTATACCGGACCTTATTGAAATTAAACTGTTGCCAACGAATCTGGACAGCTTGCGCGGCCCCGATTTGGGTCCTTTTGGTTACGCCGTGCTCGATATGTTGCTGGTCATCGCGGAAACCGGCGAGGCCCCTGCCCAGGTTCATGGCCAGGGTGCGGATTCCTACCTGGCCATGGCGGTGCGGATCGGTGAGCAAGAATCCCCGGTGGCCTATTTAGTGGCAAAGATCAACCCGGAGACACTGCTGTCGACGTTCAAGGCCGCCTTGTCAGAAACGGGTGACTTTGCGTTTGATCAACCAAATGGCAGGTTTAAGCCAACGATGTTCAGTGAGCTTGCGACGGTACCCTCGCCATCCGAGCATCTTGTCTGGTTACGTGTTCCAGCTACCCTGTTCCGTGTTGGTTTTGTTAACCGTGCCGGCATGGGTAGTTCGACGGGTCTGGTGCTGCCGATTTTGTTTGGCGTGGGTGTGCTGTTCATGGCCTTGGGCCTGTTGTTCAAGTTGCGTCCGGGCCGGCCACCGTTGGAGTTGCGGGAAGACCCCGTCGAGTTCAGTCATTCAACCGAAATTGCCGACCTGGAAGACGATCTCGAAGATGACAACCTGGCCAACCAGCAGGATGGCTTTAAAGAATCACACGCCGGTATCGACCTGGGCGATGGCCTGGGTGCCATTGAGCTACCGGACCTGGGATTTGAACTGGAGAAAATTAGTATGCCCCGCAAGAAAAACCTTCCCCCGGTTGAGTTAGTGGAAAGTATCTTCAGGGCCTACGATATTCGTGGCATCGTGGGTGAAACCCTCGATGTCGACGTTGCCTACCAGGTTGGCCAGGTTATCGGTACGCTCACGCTGGAGCAGAATGCCGCACCCGTCGTGGTGGCAAGGGATGGCCGGGATTCCGGCGTAGACCTCATCGAGGGTCTGATCAATGGAATAATATCCACCGGTTGCAACGTGGTGGATATTGGCGCGGTCCCGACCGGAGTACTGTACTTTGCAGCCTATGAGATTGGCAGTGCTACGGGTGTCATGATAACCGGCAGCCACAACCCGCCGGATTACAATGGAATAAAGATGGTGATCGGCGGTGTTACGCAGGCCGGTGATCAGATTACCGATATTTATGCACGTATCAAGAGCGGCAATGTGCGTGTCGGTAAAGGCAGGGTAAGCCAGCAGGACATGCTTGACCGCTACCGGAAAAGAATTTCCGGCGACATCCAGTTAAAAAGACCTTTGAAAGTGGTGGCTGACTGTGGAAATGGCATCGGCGGTGTATGTGTTGCAAATGTACTGCGTGATATCGGCGCCGAGGTCATCACATTGTTTGACGAGGTTGACGGCACATTTCCGAATCACCACCCGGATCCGAGTGAACCTAAAAACCTGAAAGACCTGATCGAGGCGGTAAAGTTGATGGAGGCCGATATCGGCGTGGCATTCGATGGTGATGCAGACCGCCTGGGTGTGGTGACATCAGACGGGGAAATAATCTATTCGGACCGGTTGATGATGTTATTTACGAAAGACGTGCTCAGCAGGGTGCCGGGCGCAACCATCATTTATGACGTTAAATGCACGGGTCATTTGCATCACGTCATCGAGGAAGCGGGCGGCAAGGCCATGATGTATAAAACCGGCCACTCATTGATCAAGAACAAGATGAAAGAGGTCGATGCCCCGTTTGCAGGTGAGATGAGCGGGCATTTCTTTTTCAAAGAGCGCTGGTATGGTTTCGACTGTGGTATCTACTCGGCTTGCAGGTTACTTGAAATCCTGGCGGCCGATGAGCGTGAGCCGAAAGAGGTGCTCAACAGCCTGCCGAACAGCATCAGTACACCGGAACTGAAACTCCAGATGGAAGAGGGTAAAAACCACGCCTTTATCGCAAAAATGCAGGAGAAGGCACGATTTGCAGATGCCAGGGTAACCACCATCGATGGTGTGCGTGCTGATTTTGTCGATGGCTGGGGCCTGGTGCGTGCATCCAATACGACGCCGATCCTGGTTTTGCGTTTTGAAGCAGACACCGAGCAATCCCTGCAACGCATCAAGGATGTTTTCAGACAGCAGATGCTGGCGATCAATCCAGGTTTAAAGATGCCTTTCTGACTATGCAGCGGTGTTTAAAAATACTGCTTACCGCCACGCTGGCACTGGCGGCAGGGCCGCTATTGGCTCAGAGGGTGGGGAATGGACAGGTGCTTGTGCTGCCATTAACAACCGGGCTGACCACCGGCGAGATGGCCCGGGTGCTGACGTCCGGCGGTCAGCCCGCGGAATGTCTCGCCCCGCTTGCGGTGACCAGGATCGATGGTGAAATGAGAACGGTGTCAGCGCAGGGTTTTTTAATTGAGCCGGGTGTCCATACCATCAACGGCAAGGCAACCCTTGATCTTACAAATTGCCCTTTAATCGATGCCAACCTGGATATCAATAGCACGGATGATCTGGAAGTCGATTTTGAGCCGGGTGGCACTTACTACATTGCTTATTACCATGCACCGGTTAACCCCGAAGAGTGGAAACTGGTGGTCTGGCACATTGAAAAAAGCCCCCGGGGCGAATAGCTGTGTCCAAGCGGCGCGGGTTTAATAAGCGCCTTCTATGAATACCGGGTCGACCGAGCCGTTCCACCGGCCGTGATAAAGCTCCAGTTTTTTCTCTGCGGGTGTAATTCCCGCAAAGGCATTTGAGAACAGGGTTTCAAGGAAACCGGTTTCGTTTTCACCGGAGGAACTCAGACGGTTGCGCGCGGTCAACCCGGTGGACGCCATTTCCAGGACCTCGATCGCGATGGATTGCAGGCTACGCCCGCGGACTTCCGCTTTCAAACCCAGTCTTGGTGCCTCTGCCCTGAGTTTCAGCCGTTCCTCCATGCTCCAGTCACGCACCAGGTCCCAGGCTGCTGCGAGTACTGCATCGTCATACAACAAGCCGGCCCAAAAGGCAGGCAGGGCGCAAAGTTTCCGCCATGGACCGCCATCTGCGCCACGCATTTCCATGTAGCGTTTCAGCCGGACCTCGGGGAAAGCGGTTGTCAGGTGGTCTTCCCAATCCTTAATCCCCGGTTTTTCGCCCGGCAAAGCGGGCAAAGTGCCATTTAGAAAATCCCGGAACGATTGACCCGATGCATCGATATACTTGCCGTCGCGATAGACAAAATACATTGGCACATCCAGCATGTAATCCACGTAGCGTTCAAAACCCATGGATGAATCGAAAACAAAAGGCAGCATTCCGGTACGGTCCGGGTCGGTGTCTTCCCACACGTGGGAGCGGTAGCTGACATATCCGCAGGGTTTGCCATCGACAAATGGTGAATTGGCGAACAGGGCAGTCGCAACCGGTTGCAGGGCCAGCGATACCTGGAATTTCCTCACCATGTCGGCTTCGGATGCAAAATCGAGGTTGACCTGCACGGTGCAGGTGCGGGCCATCATATCCACACCGAGGTTGCCGCGTTTGGCCATGTATTCACGCATGATGCGGTAGCGGCCTTTGGGCATCCACTGGGTATCCTTGCGCTCCCACTTGGGCTGGAAACCCATACCCAGGAAGGCGATCCCGAGTGGCTCGGCAACGGCTTTGACCTGCTTCAAATGGGTATAAACCTCATCGCAGGTCTGGTGTACGTTTTCCAGCAAGGCCCCGGAAAGCTCAAACTGACCACCGGGCTCCAATGTTATGGAGGCACCCTTGTCATCCAGCAGGGCAATCAGGTTACCCTGCTCATAGACCGGTTTCCAGTTGAACTGGTCCGCAAGACCCTGCAGCATCGCGTGTATGCTGCTCCTTCCCTCATAGGGTAAAGGGCGCAGGTCGTGGGTGGTAAATCCGAATTTTTCATGTTCGGTACCCAAACGCCATTCGGATTTGGGCTTACAACCGGATTCAAGGTACTCAATCAGTTGCTGGCGGTTTTCAATAGGGGCAGGGTTGCCTGGTGGATTCAAGTGAAGCGCTCCTTGTGGATTCTGGCCGGAATGTACCCGGGCTATGTATTTGCTTGCCGGGCTGCGTCAAAGGCAGTCCGTATTGTTCAGTGCAAGGAATGATGATCGTAATGTACTATATATACCTTAATGTGGCGAGATGCTGTAGCGGTGAAAATGCGCCCTGTTCGTTCGAATGATGAACTCCAATGACCCTCCGCAGCGATACTTGGCATTTACTCAAATCGCGTCAGGCCCCGGGTGGAAATGCAGAATTGGCCTATGAAGAGTGGAATGTATGACTCCGTGACTCTGTTGCGCCAATTCGTACTGCCGGTATTCCTTACTTCATTGCTCGTAGCTTGTGGCGATGATTACCAGGAAAAGTTGTCCGCCCGTGGTCGTCACGCGCGGCCGGTTGATTTGGTTCTTAACGAAGAAGGCCGTCCAATTCCTTCTATCCTGGCGGAGCAACAGGAGTTGCACCGTGACAATGGCCAGGAACCTCAAACACTTGATCCGCACCTGGCGGAGGGCCTGCCCGCAGCACACATTTTACGTGACCTGTTTGAGGGTCTGACGGCTGAGTCACCGGAGGGCCGCATCATTCCGGGCGCGGCTATTCGCTGGAACATCAGCCGGGATGGTAAAACCTATACCTTCTATCTCAGGCGCGACGCGCTCTGGTCGAATGGTGATCCGGTAACGGCGGAGGATTTTGTCTACGGTTTGCAACGCAGTGCAGATCCCGCGACGGCGGCAAAATACGCCCAGGTGCTGCTGCCGATTGAAAATGCCGCAGAAGTGCTTTCCGGTGACCTGCCACCGGGCGAGTTGGGTGTCACTGCGATGGATGAGTTTACCCTGCAGATCAGCATGCGGGACCCGACGCCTTATTTCCTGGACTTGCTTCACCACTCTTCAACCTACCCGGTTCACCGCCCCAGCGAACAGGAACACGGCGCGGCGTTTTCCCGGCCGGGCAACCTGGTGTCGAACGGCGCCTATGTTTTGAGTGATTGGGTTATTCGCTCGCGTATTGAGCTGGTTAAAAACGAGAACTACTGGGACGCGGACAACGTCATCATCGAAAAGGTTAATTATTATCCGTTTGAAGACCAGTCGACCGCGTTAAAACGTTTCCGTGCAGGAAAACTGCACTGGACGTCCGAGGTTCCCAATAACCAGTTTAAATGGCTACAAAAGCACTATCCGGATGAACTGGTTATCAGCCCCTGGTTAGGGTCATATTACTTTGGCTTCAATCTTGAGCGTGAGCCTTTCATTGAAAACCTGGGGCTCCGCATGGCGCTGGTGCTGGCGCTCGACCGGAATCTGTTGACGGAAAAAGTGACCCAGTTTGGTGAATTGCCGTCTTTTACGCTGGTTCCCCCCGGTATCAGGGATTATGTATCACCGGTGCCCGAGTGGGCGGAATGGACCCAGGCTGAGCGCGAAGCCGAGGCCCGGCGCCTGTATGCCGAAGCCGGTTATTCGGAGGAGAAT
>Ga0316188_10001000_pt1 | contig 13197 bp, 10 predicted proteins | sample Phiworburrow1_MG_FD_204933 | JGI IMG/M metagenome (GOLD analysis project Ga0316188, IMG submission 204933) | Coastal sediment microbial communities from Maine, United States - Phippsburg worm burrow 1 | ecosystem: Environmental > Aquatic > Marine > Coastal > Sediment | place: USA: Maine...
CTGCTCTCGGACTTTCACCCGCTGCCCTTCTCACCACTGGAAGGGAAGACGATGTTCGACCTGCTGGACTTCACGACCACCAACCTGATGCTGCCGGTGGGCGGCATATTGATCGCGATATTCGCGGGGTGGATCTTGTCCTCTCAAAGCACCAGGGAAGAACTGGGCCTGCCCGAAGGGATGATGTTCAAGGCCTGGCAGCTTTTGCTGCGCGTCGTTGCACCCCTGGCCCTGGCCAAGGTTCTGTGGGACGGACTGGGTATCAGCTAGGAGGCTCCTAGCTGACCGCCCAGTGGCACAGCTGGGCGGTGAGAATCGCCAGGTAGTTACCCAGCGCATAACCGATCAGCGCCATGAGAATCGCCACGGGCACCAGTGACTGCCGATGGTAGGCCGCCACTACCGGCGCCGAAGCCGCACCGCCCACATTGGCAGCCGAAGCAATTGCCGCACTGTGCACATCGACTTTGAAAATCCATGCCCCGGCCAGGCAAAAAGCCCCGTGGATAAAAATCCAGATATAGGCGCCCATGACAAAGGCCGGAGCCTGGGCAAGACCTGACAGGCTCGCCCGGGCACCCATACCCGCCACGAACACATACACGATGGCCGTTGCCAGGGACTGGGACCCGGGCAACTTACTGGCCCGGGTTGTCGATAACAGCAAGGCGAAGGTGGTGATCAGGATCACCCGCCAGGTGGAGGTGCTCAGCACCGGCTCGACCTCGGGCAGCATCGGCGCCAATGCGCTGGCAATCCAGGTCACACCGAGCCCCAGCACTCCCAGGTACAGGTACTCGCGCATGGCCACCGGCCGCTCTTCCTCGTGCAGCTCAGCCGCGTTGCGCTCCATGTTCTCCAACCGATCAGCCGGCACCCTGGCCCAGGCATTGAATTTCTCGGCAAACGCCTTGGAACCCAACAGGATAGGCAGCCAGACCACATACACCAGGTTATCCGCCAGGATTGCCAATCCCAGTTGGGACGGCGGCGTGTCCAGGGCAGCGGCCACCGCCCCCATGTTTCCGGTTCCGCCAATCCAGCTTCCGGCCAGGGCGCCAAAGCCCTTCCAGGCGTCCTCTGCCAACCATCCGTGCACTATCACGTAGGAGACCACACCGCCGACCACCACGCCGACGCTGCCCATGAGCATCACCAGCACGCCCCCTCCCATCACTTTCACCGCTGCCGGCACATTGACCGTCAGCAGCATCAACACAATAAACACCGGCAACGCCAATTCACTGAGCTGGGAATAGACCGGGGAGGCGCCTGGCAAGACTCCCAGGTTGTTCAGAATCATCGGGGTGGCGTAAATCCACAGCAGCGGCGGGAAGAAATTGAATATGCGCCACTTGGTGACCTGTTCAATACGAAAAAACAGGGCGGCAATGCCCACCAGAACGCTTAATACACCGATATCTGATTCAATCATCTTGCTCTCTGTACCCGGACGACGGCGTCTATTGTTGTCGCCCGGGTCCCAATGAGGCAAGGCAGGCAGCCAAAATACCGCTAAATTCGGGACTTTTTCTAACCCGGAGGCCCGAACAGGGGAGAACCCCGCGGCAAACACCGGGGTCTGTGGACAGGCAGTATGACTCCTCAGTCAACCCAGCCGGTGGGCTCGACCCGGTCGAAGTAGCAACGGCCACCCTCGTCGAGCATGACCGAATCGTACTGCTCGATATCACCGGATACAGGCGTCACGAAGGAGATGCCCCGGGCCACTGACAATCCCTCACACGGTGGTGAGAAGGACAGCCGCCACCCGCCACCGCCTGCAACGGCAAGCAGCAGGGTGGAATCATCCAGGGCGTGCCAGCCGGCGAAACTACCTGCCGGCAGCAGCCTGGCTGCCTGGGCGGAACGCTGTGCCAGGGTGGGCTCCCTGCCGGCCTGCTGCTTGAGCTGAGCCCCACGCTCGGCGGAGACCTGGATGACGTCCATCGCCCAGTCCACGCCATCGGCGATGACCGCGATCTTGAACGCACCGGTCTGTTCTATAAGCTTGAGCCCCCGGGCCCCGCCCTCTGCCTGGTTGATAATCCCGACAAGCTCCCCGGAATCGGCGTCCAGCAGCTGGAACTCAATAGTCGTTGCTCGAGGAAACTCGCTTAGCGCACGCCAATTGATCAGCCAGGGCCCATCGACCCTGAACTCCGGGGTACTTTTACTGCCTGATCCGCTGAATTTGAAAGCCGGCAACTCCGCAGCTGTCGCCACCGCAAAACCCAGGACGACAAAAGCGAGTAACGCGGCACATAGACGTTTACCCATGGCGCCACTCCTTGGCTTAATGATTGCCGACCCGCGCCCTGCATCCAACGCAAGAACCGCCGTTACGGCAACGCACGGGGACATGATCATATTCGTTAAATTAGACCTGTACCGACAATTCGGGATACCCGTAGCAATCGTCGCCACCCGCTACCGCCCAGGCGTCGGCTTTGCCCGTAGCCAGTCCAACAGGTGGTATGATTAAGCGACACTGCCAGCTCTTACAGGAGAAGGATATGGCAAAGAAGCGGGCCGTCGAGCACTACAAAAAACACGAAATTGTCGCGGAAGTAGAACCGGCAAACGGCAAATGGTCGTACACGCTCTCGGTAATCAGTCACGACGGTGATCATTCCACCGTCATTGCCAAGGAAATGTTGGACGGATTCGACTCGGACCTGGCAGGCCTGCATGCGGCCACGCAACGAGGACGTGAGCTGGTCGATAGCGATCGCCAATAAGTCCGTAGTCACTGGCAAACCCAATCAGCGCCCGGAATTCGATAGCGGGACGGGCTTTTTATAGAACCAATTAGCAACACGCCCCGGTTAAATTGAGAAGATTATATGGACGCAACCGTCACCCCCGAAGGCAGTCTGGAAGTTTTATCCCAACAGGAAGTTCAGCGACTTCGCGACCTGGGCGAAGGTGGCATGCACGACCTGTTTCGCCGCTGCTGCCTGGCTGCCCTGAACTCGGGAAGCGAGGTCGATGACGCCAAGCTGGTATTCGACCAGTACCGGTCTTTTGATATCGAACTTATCCAGCAAGACCGCGGGATTCGCCTGAAGGTCACCAACGCCCCGGAAGCGGCGTTCGTGGACGGCAAGATGATCCGCGGTTTGCGCGAGCACCTGTTTTCCGTGCTGCGCGACGTGTTGTACATGCGAACCACCCTGGCAGGTTCGGGCGCCTTTGACCTGGACAGTTCCGCCGGCATCACCAACAGCGTCTTTCACGCCCTGCGCCATGCACGAATCCTGCGTAGCAACGGAGACCCCAACATCGTGGTCTGCTGGGGTGGCCATGCCATCGGCCGCGAAGAGTACGACTACACGAAGAAAGTGGGATACGAACTGGGATTGCGCAGTATGAACATCTGCACCGGTTGCGGACCCGGGGCCATGAAAGGCCCGATGAAAGGCGCCACCATCGCACATGCAAAGCAACGTATTTCCAATGGCCGTTACCTGGGCGTGACTGAACCCGGCATCATTGCCGCTGAACCACCCAACGCCATCGTCAATGAACTGGTGATTCTTCCGGACATAGAAAAACGCCTGGAGGCCTTCGTCAGACTCGGCCACAGTTTCATCGTTTTCCCGGGCGGTGTGGGCACCGCCGAAGAAATTCTCTACCTGCTGGGAATCCTGCTGCACCCGGATAACGCCGACCTGCCCTTCCCACTGATTTTCAGCGGGCCTGCCAGCGCAGCAAATTATTTCCAGCAAATAGACCAGTTCCTGAAGAATATGCTTGGCGAGCAAATCAGTGAGCGTTACCAAATCGTGATTGACGATGCCGCGCGCACTGCCAGGCTGGCAAGCGAAGGCGCCCAGACGGTAAAGAGTTACCGGGAACAACGCAGTGACGCCTACTTTTTCAACTGGATGCTGACTGTCGACCAGGACTTCCAGCAGCCTTTCGAGGTCTCTCATCAATCCATGCGTGACCTCTCCCTGCACCAGGATCAGCCCTCACATGTGCTGGCCTCCAACCTGCGCAAGGCTTTCTCGGGTATTGTTACCGGGAATGTAAAAGAGCATGGCATTCGAATGATTGAGAAGCACGGGCCCTTTGAAATCGTTGGCACGCCGGCAGTTGCCGACATGCTCTCGGGTCTGCTCAAGGCTTTCGTAGCGCAAAAGCGCATGCGTCTGCCAACCACGGAATACAAACCCTGCTTCTCGGTGGTAAGCCGATAACTCAGTAACCCGAAACGGCTGGCTGAACAAAAACAGGCGCAACCAGGGCGACAGGGACCGCCAATGGTTGCCCGGAGCATTTCAACGGAGACGATGCTCATGGGACAGAAGATCGACCGGGAAAACCTGACTGACGAGGACTACCGGCTTTTTTCCGAAAGGTTGCAGCATTGCCTGCAAGCCATGGAAACATTGCTGCAGAAAAAGGACTTCGGGCAAGGCGAATGCTCCCTGGGCGCCGAACTTGAAGTCACCATCATTGATAGCAGTGGCCGACCGCTTCCAGTCAGCCACCAGGCGCTTTGCCCAGGACTGGACCCGAGAATTCAGCCGGAAGTCACCCGCTTCAGCCTGGAGTTCAACCTGGACCCGGTGGCGGCCAGGGGCACCCCGTTCGCCAATATCCAGCATCAACTGACCAGCGGTATTTCGCTTATGGGCCAGGCGACAGCGCCTCACGGTGGTTCGATTTCCGCGATAGGCATTCTCCCCACCCTGCGTCGCGAAGACCTGGGTGACGAGGCCATCACCAACCTGCCCCGCTATAACTTGCTCGCAAAGGCCTTACGCAACAGGCGCCAGGCGTCATTCCAGATAAACATCAACGGCGAGGAACAGTTGCTCGCCACATCCAATTCCGTGGTGCTCGAAGGCAGCAACACTTCCCTGCAACTGCACCTGCGCGTGGCACCGGATGAATTCCCGGCCACCTTTAACGCCGCCCAGATGGTCACTCCCCTCGCCATGGCGATCTCCGGAAACTCGCCCTACTTCCTCGGCTGCCGACTCTGGGATGAAACCCGGATCGCACTATTCAAGCAGTCAGTGGACAGCCGAAGCACCGCCCCGGTTGCCTGGCGTCGCGCAGCAAGAGTGCCATTTGGCTATGGCTGGGTGCGCAACAGCATACTGGAACAGTTTGCAGAATCGGTGATGCTATTCGAACCCATACTGCCAATCTGCTCTGACCGGGATCCACGCGATGAAGTGGCCGCCGGACGGGTGCCGGCACTGTCCGAACTGGCCATGCATCAAAGCACCATCTGGCAATGGAACCGGGCCATCTTCGATCCGGCCCTGGGCGGGCACTTCAGATTGGAACTTCGCGCCCTGCCCTCGGGGCCGACACCTGTGGACATGACCGCCAACTCCGCATTCCTGCTCGGTGCAACCGTCGGCTGGGCCAGTCGCATGCAAACCATGCTGCCGGGCTTCCCTTTCCAGTACGCGGAATACAATTTCTACCGCGCCGCCCAGGCCGGGTTGAGCGCCCAACTGCTGTGGCCGACCCGGGAACCAGTCTCCCCCCGGGAACGTCCGGTAACAGAACTGATCCTGGAAAATCTGCCCGTCGCCCAGGAAGGCCTGGACATGATGGGAGTCGATTCATCGGAAAGCCGGCGACTGCTGGATATCATCCGACAGCGTTGCGAACGCGGCATTAACGGGGCCCGCTGGCAAAGCACCAGGGTCAGGCAACTGCAAACCGGCGCCTCCCGGGACGAGGCGCTGCAGGGCATGCTGCGGGATTACCAGGAACTGGCCCGAGAGGGTAATCCTCTGCACCAGTGGCCACTGGACGAGGTTTGAACAAGCCAAAAAAAGCCCGGGATTCCCGGGCTTTTCGCACTCAGATCCTGGTTAACCAGCCGTGGCTATCTTCGGCCAGACCGCCCTGCACATCCGTCAGGGCCTTGCGCAATTTCATCGCGTTGGGGCCAACTTCACCATTGCCCATCCTGTAGGTCTTGCCATGGCAAACCAGTTCACCCACCGGCGACAGGACAGCCGCAGTGCCTGACAATGCAGCCTCGCTGGAAGCGGCGCACTCGAGCAACTCATCCACGGTGAATGCGCGCTCTTCTACCTGGTAACCCATGTCACGGGCCAGGGTCAGAAGACTGTCCCGGGTCACCCCGTGCAGGAAGGACGGATCCAGTGCCTTGGTCAGGATTCGCTTGTCATTGATCAACAGGAAATTGGCCGCCCCGGTTTCCTGCACATCACCATCCGGGCAAAACAGGACCTGGTCCACAGCGTGCTCCTTGCGCGCCTCCATGGTGATCCGCAGGGCTGCAGCATAATTTCCACCGGTCTTCACGCGACCCATCTGGGTGGTGGTTCGCATGATGTTGTCAGCAACCAGCAGTCGTAGCGGACGCAGGCCGCCTGCGAAGTAATCACCTACCGGTGACACCAGCACAAACAGGCAGGCGTCTTTGCTGGGCAGTGCCGCCGCACCGATATCCGGCGAGCTGCCAATCAGGCAGGGACGGATATACAGCGATTCGGGCAGGTTCGGAATTTCGTCGCGCACCGCATCCACGATCTTGAATATGGCCTTGCGAACCATCTCCACTCCGGGGAAAGGCATGCACATGGCTTCAGCGCTCTGGCGCATACGCTCCAGGTGACGATCCAGTCGGAAAATTCGCACCTGGCCATCGGCCCAGCGATAGGCCTTCATACCCTCAAAAATCGTGCTCGAATAATGCAGTACATGAGCTGCGGGGTGCAGCGACAGAGGCTGGACCGGCTGTAAATCAATCTCTCCCCACTGACCATTGCTACTGTGCGCAATAGCCATCTGCTTGCAAAACACCGTGCCGAACTTTGCCGCAGGTTTTTTTTCCGCCGTCATGCTGACTCCAACTCACAATTTCAATGGTTTTTCGGCGGACCAGCCCCCGAACAATCCCGAACTATGAACCAAAGACGGTCACTTTTGAAGGGCATACCCGGGCCACTCGACCATCCTGAATCGGCCCCTGGCCCGCAATGCCATGTAGCTAATAGGCTTTTCGCCCGGGAGGCCAAACCGCGACAAATTTCCTGACCCCGAACCGGGCTGTCAGGGCCGGGTAATTGGGATTGGAATGCGAAAGAGCAGCCTCGTTCACCAAACTCCAATTCATATCGGAGCAGCCGGGAATTTCCCAGGCCGTGGCCTTCAGTGGCCGCTGCTTCAAGGTAGATGGCGGTCAGCTAGAGGGCCAGCATCACCCTGATCCTGCCCTCAAGACCCTCACCGTCCGAGCCCCGGTACTGAATCACCAGGTCATTAAGACCGTTGCCGTCCACATCCAGTGGCTGGATCCTGTCACCGTTTCGGGGCAGCAGGGTCGTCACCCGATGACTCTCACCACCAAATAGCTCATCACTCCCGTCACCCAGGGTGATCTTCAACTCCTCACGGCCTTGCTGAACCAGCAAGTCTTTTATCTCGTCCCCGTCAAAATCCGCGGCCAGGATTGCCAGCACATCCGTCTGGCCTTTTTTCAGATCTATGCGCAGTTTTGATGAGGTGCTGAAATTTGGCTTGTCAGGATAGAGGCCCTGCTCATCAGAGCGGTAAAAACCCAGGTCCATGGTCATGGTCCCGGAAAACAGTGCCTTAATAACCCTGCCCAGGCCCAGTCGAACCGAGGGAACCACCAGGTCCTTGCGACCATCCCCGTCCAGGTCTTCTACCAGCAGATCAAACTGCATGCCCTCGGATACAAGGGTGCTGTCGGGTTCCCGGGAGTAACTCACCCATCCGTTGTTATTGCGACCCAGATGAATCGCAAAGTCGCTGCTCTTGTCGAACACCCCGCGACTATGGGTTGCCGTGGTCAACAAATCAGCCACGCCATCCCCGTCCAGGTCAGCAATTCGTTCTATGCGCCGTATGCTGAGATTGCTCTGGTCGATATCGCCCCGGTCGTTATCCCATTCACGCAACTGGGCCCGGGACGGCAAGTCCAGCCCCAGGGGAAGCACCACGGCCTCGGATTCGAACCCACCCATGGCATTACTTGGAAACACCCTCAAGCTACGGTCTTCCACCATCAGCACATCATCGTGCCCATCGAAGTTCGCATCGGCCACCAGGGTTCTCGGTGATCGGTAACGTACCGAATTCTCGCTCAGATTCATTTCCGGTTCGGCAGGCAACCCCAGGGGGGCAGAAAATTCACCGTTAGCCGCCTGTATGGAAACCTGCAAACCGGTGAAGTCCGTCACCAGAATGTCGTCCAGCTCGTCACCGTTCACATCCTGCATGAAATCACTGCTGACTATTGACGAGCTGCGAGGCAGGCGGAACAAACTGGATACGGTCTGCACCCTGCGTAGCGTCCCCAATGAGAAATCCAGGCAGACCACGCCCTTTGGATCCAGGAAGCACAGGGCTTCACCGCCGGGTACCCGGGCCACATCCATAAACAGCAAGTCCGGACCCAGGTCCAGGGATAGCTGCAGACTGGCCTCGGCCCCGCGCTGGATTCCGTAAATTCTTAGCTGTTGCTCTCCCTGGGCATCGGTCCCGACCACCAGCAAATGGGCTTTGCCATCCAGGTTCGCCACTCGGGCAGGTTCACCCAGGCGCAAACCCGTATCGATCAGTACTTGTTCAAAATTCAGCGCCTGTGCCTGGACTGCGAACAGCGCCAGCACCGCCAGAAAAAATCCCTTCATGCCCAAGGCCTCCTGCCTTTCTAGTAAATGCGGAAGCCTCCGTGGCGCTTCCGGCTGCGACTGTCAAACCACAGCATTCCAAGGACGATTCCGGCAAACAGGGAAAACACAATCCCTACCATCGCCCATCGCCAGGGCATTTTCCAATCACCAATTCCCAACTGCTCTCGGTAATCGGCGTTCTCCTGCTCCAGTTGTTCAAGCCGTGCGGCTCGCGCGCTGGCATCGACCTGGCTTTGTTCAAGTTCCTGACCGGTACTCTGCAACTGCTCCTGCAAACGGGCCAGCTCCAGCTTATCCGGCTCCACGCTGTTCTTGAGGGCTTCAAATTCTGTCTGCAACTCCACCAACCGGGTGCGGGCGGGCTTTTCAGTAATCAGGTAGCCGGACTTGGCCCAGCCTTCCTTGCCATCAGCGGTCTTGACCAGGGAGAAATATCCCACTCTTTCCACCAATTCCAGGCGATCACCACTACCCAGGTTAGCCACCACGGCCGAGGCCTCTGCCGGCTCGGCCTGAAGGCGTAGCCTGAGCTCATCAGTGACATACACCGTTTCTGCCCTGAGGCCCGGGCTTATTACCAGCAACATGGCCAGACTCGTCAACACACCTTTTACTGCCACCAGATTGCTCTCCCGAAATAAGCTGGATCGGCGATCATCGCCGTCAACATAAAATAACTTCATTACCTGAGCCGGGTATCCATGCTTGCCGGAACCCGCTCGACAAGGTCCCCGTCAATAAACCGTAACGCGGCTTTCAGCATAACTTCCCTGGGAAACCGGTTATTGGTCACAATAGTATTTGCCAAAAAAGGATGCGTCTCGCGCATTGGAATTGACGCTGCCCAGTGATTGGTATTCATGGTGGCCAGGATAGTCGAACCGGGAATCACCTGGTCATAGAACAGCAACTGGCCATCGTTTCTCGGATCAATCCGGGCAAGCGCCCGATATCCACGCATCGAATTCAGACCGACACCATCCTGGTTAACAAATGCGGTAAGCGAGTAATAACGGATGTGATCCGGCAGCGTATTATTTGCCAGCCAGGTCATGCGATAGCGTCGCGTGAGATGCTCCATCGCCAAACCGTCTCCGGCGTCGCAGGTCAGAAGGTCCACCTCGGCCAACCATTCACGATAGTCCTCGTAAGCGTCGTCCGCCCTGGGCGAACCGTTTATTGCGCCGGTGACGCTCAACACCGCACTGACCCGCTGGGCCAGCTCGGGGAAGGACACCAGGAATTGCAATATATCCACCACCCCCTTGGAATGACCCACCAGTACGAGTCGTTGCCCGGGAGCCAGCTCCAGCGCGGAGATGTAATTCGCTATCAGCCTTGCATTGGCGTCGGCACCGGAGCGGCCGCTTATCGGCAGGTACTCTTTCTCCACTCCGATGGACGCCAGCGCGTCACCACTGGTTTCGAAAGGCGTAGCAATTGATTCCACGCAGTCGCTGAATAATCCCGGTACAACCACAACTTTTAAAGCCAGGTCGGTGACCACCGCGGGTTCAAGCCCTGTACCCTGTGGCTCATCCACCAGCTTGTGCAAGAAGTCTTCACAACTTTCTTGGGAAAACTCCGGATCCGTAGCCAGTTCAGCGCAAAACAACTGTCTATAGCGGCCTCGACCATCGATAGCCGGAGGCGCCCCGGGCACGCTCAGCACCTGCATGGGAACGTCCAGCTCATAGGGCAGCAGGCTTGAGGGTTGCCCGGCGCATCCGCCAAGACCCACCAGCAATATAGCAACAAAAATTTTTCCCACTCGATATCCCGCTCTTGAATAAATGGCCTCCTCAGTGCAAATTCTAACTGTAGCGATCGATATTAGCTAAACAGCGGCTGTCCAAAATGAATGACTTCCATAAAACCGGGGCCCCCCGCAACATCCAGCGCGGACAGGCTTCCCTACTTAATCGACGAGATTTTCTCGGCCTGGGCGCAGCCGCGACCCTGAGCCTGCTTGGCCAGAGACTGGCCCATGGAGAGCCGGGCAAGCCGCTACCCAAATCCCCCGGTTTTGGCGCCCTGGTGCCGGCCACAGACCTGACCACCGGGCTGCCTCTTATCGATCTGCCCGAGGGTTTCAGTTACCGCAGTTTCGGTTGGAGCAATGACCCCATGGCCAATGGCAACCCCACCCCTGCGCGGCATGACGGCATGGCGGTCGTGCTGGAACAGGACGGGATATTGACGCTGATGCGTAACCATGAAATTTGGACCGAGACAGGCAGTTTCGCGCCTCCCGAGCTTACTTACGACAGGAAAGCCGGTGGCGGCGTCACCCGCATCCGCTTTGATTCAAAGCGCGGGGAATGGCTGGACAGCGTACCCGCCCTGGGCGGGACCATGACCAATTGTGCCGGCGGACCCACTCCCTGGGGCAGTTGGCTGAGCTGCGAGGAAGACTTGTCCTCAAGCGGTTACGGCTCCAAGCTCAAACGCAAGCACGGTTACGTATTTGAAGTCGATGCACTGGGAGATACCCAGCCTGATCCCATAAAGCAAATGGGTCGTTTCCTGCACGAAGCCTGCGCCGTCGACCCGGAAAGTGGATTCGTCTATATGACCGAGGACAACGACACCTCGGGATTTTATCGATTCCTGCCTGACACGCCGGGCAAACTCAAGGAAGGCGGGCGACTGCAAATGCTCAAGGCCAGGGACAACAACCGCCTGCGCACAGAGTCCCTGCCACCAGGCAGCCGCTTCGACGCCCAGTGGGTGGATATCAATAAACCCGACACTGCGCACCAGCGCAGAACCCACAACAGTATGGGCGTATTCATGCAGGGCTATAACGACGGCGGTGCAGTCTTTCGGCGAGGCGAGGGATGTATTTTCGCCAATGGGAAAGTTATTTTTGCCTGCACCACCGGCGGCACATCCGGCCTGGGCCAGATATGGGCCTACGATACGAAAGAAGAATCCCTGGAACTGATCCTGGATTCACCGGACAAGGAACAACTTAACCACCCGGACAACCTGGCCCTCAGTCCCCGTGGAGGGCTGCTGATGTGCGAGGACGGTGGCCGCAACGAGCAACAACTGGTGGCCATGTCTGAAGGCGGCGAGCTTTTCACTTTCTCCCGGAACAAGGTCGTCCTGGATAACCAGGTCAACGGCATCAAGGGCGACTTCCGCGCCTCGGAATGGTGTGGTGCGACTTTCCATGGTGATTGGCTTTTCGTGAACATCCAGGTTCCCGGCATCACCCTGGCCATCACCGGCCCCTGGAAAGACGGGCTGATCTAATCTCGCGAATGTTTGTTTCAGGCGCGCCCTGCAGCGTATGCTTGAGCCGTCGGTCATACATTGTGCGAGGGAACATGCGACTAACGAGAGCCGTACTGTGGGTATCTCTATGCCTGCTGGTCACTTCGAACTGGGCTGCAGCAGACTCTATCCCGGAAGCCCCTCCTCGCAACCGCGGTGACGGACCCCATGACCGCCTGATTCTCCGGGGCATCACCCTGATCAACAGCACCGGTGCGCCTCCCCAGGGACCTATGGATATCGTGATCGAGGGAAACCGGATTTCCCAGATCGTCAGCGTCGGAAACCCGGGGGTTCCAATTGACCCGGCCTCCAGGCCCGCCGCCCGACCGGGTGATGTGGACATGGACTTGACGGGCATGTACGTGCTGCCAGGTTTCGTAGACATGCACGGTCACATGGGTGGCCGCGAGCAAGGCACTCCCGCGGAGTACGTTCTTAAACTCTGGATGGCCCACGGGATTACAACGGTAAGAGAGCCCGGTAGCGGCAATGGCCTGGAGTGGGTACTCGACCACAAGAAGAAAAGTGAACAAAACCGCATCACCGCCCCGCGAATTCGCGCTTACACCTTTTTCGGCCAGGGTGCGGACAAGCCCATCAGCACACCCGAGCAGGCCCGTAAATGGGTAGCAGAGGTTGCCCGCCAGGGAGCCGACGGCATCAAGTTTTTTGGCGCCCATCCGGACATTCTCAAGGCTGCACTGGAAGAGGCGCACAAGCGAGGTTTGCGTACCGCCATGCACCATGCCCAACTTGAGGTCGGACGTGCCAATGTGCTGGATACCGCACAATGGGGACTGACCAGCATGGAACACTGGTACGGACTTCCCGAGGCGCTTTTTGACGATCGTACGGTCCAGGACTATCCCCCTGACTACAACTACAACGATGAACAGCACCGTTTTGCCGAGGCCGGTCGACTCTGGGCCCAGGCAGCACAGCCCGGATCGAAACGCTGGCAGCAGGTGCGGGACCAGTTGATCAGCCTGGACTTCACCATTGATCCAACCCTGACTATTTACGAGGCCAGCCGCGACCTGATGAGCGCCCGGCGAGCCGAGTGGCACGACAGCTATACCCTTCCTTCGCTTTGGGACTTTTACAGCCCCAGCAGGAACACACACGGCTCTTACTGGTTCGACTGGAGTACCGCGGATGAAATCGCCTGGAAGAACAATTACCGCAAGTGGATGTTGTTCCTTAACGATTACAAGAATCATGGCGGAAGGGTCACCACCGGCTCTGA
>Ga0316188_10001001_pt1 | contig 13197 bp, 12 predicted proteins | sample Phiworburrow1_MG_FD_204933 | JGI IMG/M metagenome (GOLD analysis project Ga0316188, IMG submission 204933) | Coastal sediment microbial communities from Maine, United States - Phippsburg worm burrow 1 | ecosystem: Environmental > Aquatic > Marine > Coastal > Sediment | place: USA: Maine...
ATGCGTGTCGATGACAGGTCCGGGATCGAGAACAAGGGCTTCGCCGCCACTTCGGAAGATGTAGGTGTTCGTGCCCGGCCCCGTGTAGAGGCTCGGGTTCGGGGCAAGGAGACGCTCGATCATCGGCGCCTCTTGAACTCGGCGGGGACCCTGCCGCCACGAGCAACAACTCTCGCCAGCCGCTCGAGGAGATCCGAAGCGGACTGGTCAGGGCCGATCTGATCGAAGAGGTCCTCCGACGGCATGACGATACGCGCCTCGCCTTCACCGACGAAGAGTCTCGGCTGGATCGGAGGAACCGCCCCGAGGCTGCGAATGGTTGCCATGAGGGCGGAGACCGATGACTCGGTCGCAAGCAACTCGAGGGTCTTACGTGTGGGAAACGCCACATCCCACAAGCCCTCGGACTCGCGTTGGAGGGCGTCCAGCGGTGTCGTCCACTCGAGATCGACCAGCTCGTGACCGTCGACCGCTCCGTTCGTGGTGGAGGGTGCCTCTGCGAGATAGAACCGTGTATCAAAGCGAATCGGGAAGACCTCGGGCGTTATCCAGTTCGAGAAATAGACAAGACTCGTGGGATCCAGGACCGCACCGTTGCGGGCCACCTCGACGAAGGCATCATCGGTGAGCGGGTACTCGACCACACCGTCGGTGGTCAACCAGATGCCGGTTTCCTCGATCATTTCACGCAGCGCTGCAACGACCCAGTCGTCGGCACCACGGAAGGACGCCGGTGGCATCGCGTCCTCGGGATCCACGGCCCCCCCTGGAAAGACCCATGCACTCGGCATGAATCGTGAGGTCTCGGGGCGCTGAACCATCAGGACCTCGAGGCCCGGGTTGTCGCGGACGAGACAGACCGTCGAGGCACGCCTCGCGCCGTTCACTTGACGACGATCCAACGTCGTGCAGCACGGCTCGTGCCCCACTTCCGAAGAACTTCCCTCACAGCGGGAACGAGGAGGAGAAGACCAATTGCATCGGTCAGGAACCCAGGAGTCAGGAGCAACGCGCCAGCCACGAGGATCATGGCCCCGTGGACGATCGGAATGGTCGGCATCGAACCGTTGGCGACCTCCGAACGGAGAGCAAGCCATGTCGAGCGACCCTGCTGTGCGACGAGCCATGAACCGATGAACGCCGAGAGGGCGACGAGGCCGATCGTTGGCCACAGACCGATCCAGCGGCCGACCGTCGTCAGGAGCGCGATCTCGAGAAGTGAGACGAAGAGAAACCCCAAGAACAGCCACGTCCTGATGCGCATGACCTGAAGGTAGACCGCTGGCGGCGAACGGACAACGTCCAGTTCGGTACGCTGGCGGCCCATGGACTTGAGCAACCTCCCGTCGACCGACTCACTGGCTCGTTCACTGGCGCCCGAGTTCGATCTACCGCGACCGGTTGTCGTTCATGCCTGCAGGCAAGCGATCGAAACGGCGCGGGACAGAGGTGCCGGATCAGAGGGAGATCCCCGGACCGCGGCTCGCATGGCCCTGACCGATCTCTCGGCTGCCCGCCCCAGCTCGGTCGTCAACGCAACCGGCGTCCTTCTCCATACCAACCTCGGGCGAGCCGTCGTTCCTGCCGAGGTCGCCGATGCCGAGCGGGCGGTCGCACTCGCCGCATCCAACACCGAGATGGACGTCCGCACAGGGAAGCGAGGCAGCAGGAACACCTACCTCAATCATCTCCTACCCCTCGTTACCGGCGCCGAAGCTGGGTTCGCCGTCAACAACAACGCCGGTGCCCTCCTCCTCGCTGTGGCAGCCACCGGAGGCGGCGGCAGAATCGCGGTTTCGCGGGGCGAGCTCATCGAAATCGGAGGTTCCTTCCGCCTTCCCGAGCTCATGGCTGCGGCAGGAGCCGAACTCGTGGAGGTCGGCACGACGAACCGCACCCGCATCGATGACTTCGCCAGGGTGGCGGGATCAGTCGACGCCCTCCTGAAGGTTCATCCGTCCAACTATCGGATCGACGGGTTCCACGAGGACGTTGCCGGTCACGACATGGCCGACCTGGCACGGGAGAAGGGCATTCCGTTCATCTTCGACGTGGGAAGCGGACTGCTCGATGCAACCGCTCCCTGGCTTGCTGGGACGGGGAGGGCCGCACCTCCTTCGTGGCTTGCCGACGAGCCGGGGGTACGCCAAACGATCGAGCAGGGAGCTGACCTCGTCCTGTTCTCGGGTGACAAGCTGCTCGGGGGACCCCAGGCCGGGATCATCGTGGGAACGACCGCCGCTGTCGCATCTGCCGCCCAGCACCCGATCGCGCGCGGAGTCAGACTCGACGGACCACGCATCGCTGGCCTTGCCGCAATCCTCGAGATGTACCTGGAACAGAGGGTCTTGGATATTCCGTTCTGGGCGATGGCTGCGGCGCCCACTGAGGTGATCGGGGCCCGAGCAAGGGCTGTTGCCGACGCCCTTGGCTCCGCTTCGGTCATCGACGGTGCGTCGGTGCCAGGAGCAGGCTCGGTTCCTGGCGCAACCATTCCGACGCAGATCATTCGGATCGAGGGGAATGAGGATGACATCTGGTCAAGGCTCGCCTCGTCGGATCCTCCGGTCATCGGCACCCGCAGGGACGGTTTCGTCCACCTCGACCTCCGATCGGTCCTCCCGGCCGATGACTGTCACGTCAGGGCCGCCATGCTCGCGGCGCTCGCCTGACATGCCAATCGTCGGAACAGCCGGTCACGTCGACCATGGGAAGTCGACCTTGGTCCAGGCGCTCACCGGCACCGATCCCGACCGCTGGGCCGAGGAGAAGGAGCGCGGCCTGACGATCGACCTCGGGTTTGCCTGGGCGACGATCGGCGTTCACGACGTCGGCTTCGTGGACGTTCCCGGCCATGAGCGATTCATCAAGAACATGCTCGCCGGGGTCGGGGCGATCGACTGCGCCCTCTTCGTCGTCGCAGCAGACAGCGGATGGATGCCACAGACGGAAGAGCATGCTGCGGTTCTCGACCTTCTCGGTGTCGATCGCGGCGTCATTGCAGTGACCAGGATCGACCTCACCGACGGCGATACGACGGAACTTGCCATTCTCGAGATCGAGGAGCAGACGGCGGGGACGTCCCTGGAGGGATGGCCGATCATCCCCGTCAGCTCACCGACAGGCGCAGGCTTGACGGAACTCATGCGCGCGATCGAGGTCGTCCTGGACACGCGGAACCCGTCGGACCTCCCTTTCAGAATGTGGGTCGACCGATCGTTCACCATCGCCGGAGCGGGACAGGTCGTCACGGGGACCATCACTTCGGGATCGGTCGCGGTCTCCGACGAGCTCGAGATCCAGCCGTCGGGAGACCGGGTGCGCGTCCGCGGTATCCAGCACCACGGTCGCGACGTGTCGTCCTCGGTTGGAGGCTCTCGAACCGCGATCAACATCTCGGGGGCGAGCATCGCACTCGAGCGGGGCGATCTCATGGCAGCACCGGGTACTGCGCTGGCGACGACACGGGTGCTCATCGAACTCCAACCTGCCCGAACCGTCGGTGCGATCCCTGACAGGGGGGCTTTCCACCTCCACGTCGGAACGGCGAGTCGGCCGGCGCAGCTACGAAGGCTTGGAACGTCGTCGGCCTTCATCGCGCAGCTGGTCGACCCCGTCGCCGCAACGGTCGGGGATCGAATCATTGTGAGGGATTCGGGTCGCCGGGCAGTCGTCGGTGGTGGCCGGATCCTCGATCCCATCCCGGTACAGCGTCCACGAAGCAGTGAGGTCGATCGACTGCTCGAAGCGATCGATGGAGATCCCGATCAGCGCGCCGACGCGCTCATCGATGTACACGGGATGGTCCCAACGCGGACCGCAGTGGCGGCCGCTGGTGGCGGACACCCTGTCGACGCCGTGGCGGCGGGAAGCTTCTCCGTTTCGCCGGCGGAATTGTCAAGCATCGGCGAAATGGCGGCGACCGAAACCGCCGCGTTCCATGCGCGCAACCCCGTCAGACCCGGTATCCCGAAGCCCGAGCTCGCGTCCAGGCTCGGTGTGCCTCCACCCGTTCTGGACGCCGCGATCGCAGCATCATCCGAACTTGCTGAGGAGACTGGCTCCGTGATGGTTCGAGGTTTCACGAACGAGATCTCGATCGCAGACGAGGCGCGAATCGATGCAGCGATCGCGGCGATAGGCGCATCCTTCGATGTGCCACGATTCGGCACGCTCGATATCGATACCGAGCTCGCACACGTCATGCTGAGGCGGGGGGATGTGGTGCGGGTCGCGGACGATCTGGTGTTCACCTCGTCGCAGGTCGACGAGATACGCCGACGAGTCGCTGAGCTTCCGGACGGCTTCACCGTCTCCGAGTTCAAGGATCGTTTCGGGATGTCGAGGCGACAGGCGGTGCCGACCCTCGAATGGCTCGACTCGATCGGGCGCACGCGGCGGAGCGGGGACGGACGGATCGTCCGAGGCTGATTCAGCCTGTACGCGTCAGGTGGAGCCTCCGCTCCGTTTCCGTGAGTCCGCCCCAGATTCCGTAGGGCTCGCGGATGGACATCGCGTAGTCGCGACACTCGTCAACGACGGGACAGATCTGGCAGACCGCCTTGGCACGGATCTCGCGCCGTTCGCGTTCATCCTTGCGTTCCTGGGTACTCGGAGGGAAGAAGAGGTGGGAGTGGTTGCCGCTGCAGAGTGCGACAGGCTGCCAGGAACGATCTGGTGACATCGGGGTGTCCTTCTCCCTCGGGGCGTTGCGTGGCCATGCCGCCGGCACGGACCGCAGGTGAACCTAACCCCGAGTTCGGCTCCCGTCCAGACAAATTGTGCCAGTACCCCTAGTTTTTTTCCTGTGGGTCCCCAACGAGGGGATCGACCTCGAGAAGCAGACCGGTGACGCCGACGATCTCTGCCGGTGCGCCCGCCGAGATTTCAACACCGCGGTCTGCCGTCGCTCGCCACCGCGCTCCGTCCACGACGACGACACCGACGGGACCGAGGGTGTCGACGACGAGACACCGTTGACCGATCAGCACTTCCCGACCAACCGTCGGCGTCGCGAATCGACCACGTACGACGGTTGTGAGGGCGTACCAGATGAAGATCGCGGACGAAGCCGTAGCAAGGGTGACCATCCACACTGCGGGTGGATATGCCGGTCGGCTCGTCGTGAAGAACACCCCTCCGGCGAAGACGAGGGCCGTCCCAACGACCGCACGCCAGTCGATTCGGTTCTGAACGAACCCCCAGACCTGCGTTCCGGTGCCGACGACGACGAGACCGACGGCGGGCCACCACATGGGAAGGGTCGCCATGCCGTAGCCAGCCAGGATGAAGGATGTTCCCGCAACGAAGGCCATGAGGCCCGTTCCCGCTGCATAGAACTCGAACACCGCAAAGGCGAGGGCGAATACGAGGAACAAGAACGCCGTTTCCGGACGAGCCCCGAGCCTCAGGAACCTGTCGAGCAAACCTGGCTTGATGAAACGTACCTGGCGGTTGAGGACCGCAGACTCCTGACCATCGAGCGTCTGTGTCGTCGCAGTGTCCAGCGTGAATGATTCGCCACCACGCTGGACGACCTCACCATCGAGGGACACGAGGAGTTGGCCGAGCGCAGGATCGACCCTGTCGACGAAGCCAACGACCATGGTCCCCGCCTCGACGGTGATCGTGCCATCGTCGAGTAGTTCGATCGCAGCCGCAGATCCGTCGACGTCATCGCCAGGGCGAAGGGTTTCTGGGTTTCGATCGCCCCGCTGGACTTCGGGATCCAAGTAGCCGATCGTGACTCCGGGTGCGGCCGATCTGATATCTGCGTGGTTCACCACAGCGGCGGCTCCGCCGTACGCGACCGCTGGGTTGGGACCCACCCAGGCGATCACTGGCGCCGGAGCGCTCACGATGGCATCTGTCAGCTCGGTGAGAGCTCCCGATGACACGCCTGGGCTGTCGATCTTCAGGACATACATGTGGGCCGGATTGTTGGCGATCGTCCCGATGACGAAGTCGATCGCCAACTGATCGATCGGGTCGCCGAGCTCGATCACGACGATGGGGTCGCCCGCAGCATCCTGGGCAACGGCCGCCCCGCCGACCATCACACCTGCCGTGAGAAGTCCCACCATGATCAACCGGATGCGCATCCGCAGAGGGTAGGAAGCTCGCGGAGCTCGCTTCGCTCGCATGCCTCGCCTCCGGCTCGGCGTAGCAAGTAGCAAGTAGCAAAGACGAAACGGGCCGGGACCGCGACCTCGGGGCCGCCCGGCGTGACGTGCCTGTCCGGCCTACCTGCTACCTGCTACTCCGAGCGAAGCGAGGCCCTGTACTCTTGCGCCATGACCACTGTGCTCCTTGTCGCTGACCATCGTTCGACGATCGACCGCGTCCATGCTGCCCTTGGGGTGCCCGGTCTGACGGTCATCGACCATGAGGATCCTGAGACCGCTGCGGCGACGGCGTATGAACTCGATGTCGACAGTGTGCTCGTTGACATGCAGGTCGGGTCCATGGGGGCGATGGCGGTTACGAGATCGGTCAGGGGCGCTGCCGGTGACCACGATCCCATCCCGGTGACGATCCTTCTCGATCGCGAAGCCGATGGATTCCTTGCCGGGAGGTCTGGGGCGGTCGCCTGGTTGATGAAGACTGCCCCTGCCTCGGACCTGCGCGACGCAGTAGCGGGAGTCCGGGCATCGTGACGCGTCGCGGTCAGGAGCCTGCGAGTACGAAGTCCCGATTGGGACACCGATGACGTCCGAGATGGCCATCTACCTGGCAATCCTCACCGTCTGCACGATTTCGTCAGGGTTCTTCTCGGGAAGCGAGACCGCCCTGATCGGCATCTCGAGGGAACGAGTGCACATCCTCGCAACCGAGGATCACCGCGGGAAGCGCCTCGAGCAGCTCGTGTCACAACCTGAGCGGATGCTGTCGACGCTCCTCGTCGCCAACAATGTCGTCAACGTCCTCTCCGCGTCGGTTGCAACGATCCTCTTCGTGTCCCTGATCGGCGAGACATGGGGACCGTGGCTGGCAACGGCGGTGATGACTGCCGTGCTGCTCGTCTTCGGTGAAATCACACCCAAGACGATCGCCGCACGACACCCTGAACAGTTCAGCCTCAGGGTCGCCCCGATGATCTGGAACCTGTCCAAGGTCCTCGCACCCATTGCATCTTTCTTCTCTGCCATCACCCGCGGCCTCCTTCGCCTGCTCAGGGTGGATGTGGGCCCTGGGGACAACGGTGTGACCGAGGACGACATCCGCGCCCTTGCAGCGCTCGGCCAGCGCGGCGGACAGATCGAGGAAGCCGAGCGAGAGATCATCGATGCCCTCTTCCACCTCGCCGACCGATCGGTGCGAGAGGTGATGACGCCCCGTCTCGACATCGTGACGCTGGGACTCCCCTTGACGGCAGAGAAGGTGCGAGAAGCCGTCTCGGAGAATGGACACTCCCGATTCCCGGTGACGGCGTCCGACCTCGATGATCTACTCGGCATCATCCATGTGAAGGACGTTCTCCAGAACCCGAGGTCCGAGGCGATGCGTGATCTCTCTCCCCTCCTGCGTCCCCCCAACTACGTACCCGAGACCATGTCCGTCCTCGACACCCTTGGCGAGATGAGGGCACGCCGGTATGCCATGGCGGTCGTCGTCGACGAGCATGGCGGGGTCGAAGGCATCGTGACGATCAAGGACCTCGTCTCCGAGCTCGTCGGGGAACTCCAGGATGAATTCGATCCGGGAACGCCGGCGGTGTCACGCCTCGGTCCCGACACCTGGATAGCGGATGGACGGCTCGACATCGACGATCTCGAAGGGGAGATCGCAGAGAACCTCACCGACGGTCCGTACTCGACGGTCGGCGGATTCATCATGGCGCTCTTCGGCAAGGTACCCACCGAGGGCGACCGGGTCACAGAGAACGGGTTCCGCTACACCGTGGTGGCGATGGATCGCCAACGGGTCGACCGCGTGCGAGTGGAGAGAGTCTCCTAGCGCGATAGACTCCCTGCTCCCTTCGGGACGTGGCGCAGCTTGGCAGCGCGCATCGTTCGGGACGATGAGGTCGTCGGTTCAAATCCGACCGTCCCGACTACGAGCCCCTCCGTATGGAGGGGCTCCGTTGCGTCAGGTACCGGTGAAGTCGGGACGTCGCTTCTCCATGAATGCAGACACACCTTCGTAGAAGTCGTGTGTTCCGGCCGCCGCCATGATGCCAGCAGCCTCAGCCGCCATCTGAGCTGTCGGGTCTGCGCCGAGTGAAGCCCGGACGAGGCTTCTCGCCCGCACATATGCCCTGGTCGGACCAGCCGCCAGCTGCGAGGCGAGTGTCTCCACGGCGGCGTCAAACTCGTCGGCGGTCACAACCGCGTTGACGACTCCGAGGTCAGCGGCCTCCTGCGCCGACAATCGACGGTTTGTGAGGATCATCTCCATGGCCCGTCTGGTGCCGACGAGCCGAGGGAGGGACCATGTACTCGATCCGTCGGGGGAAACCCCGATCCCCGTATAGGCCATCGTGAAGATCGCCGACTCGACAGCGATGGCGAGGTCCGTTGCCATCGCGAGCCCCATGCCTGCGCCAGCCACCACGCCGTTGATCGCTGCGATCGTCGGGAACGGAAGGTCGAGCATCCGACCAACGGCACCGTGCAGACCGGCAAGGATCGATCGCATGACCTCATCGGGATCGTCGCGATTGTCGTAGAACGACTGGACGTCTCCGCCAGCCGAGAACCCCCTACCGGTCCCTGTGAGCACGAGGCAGCGAATCGATCCTTCAGCCGCGAGGTCGGCGAACGCGGCATCGAGGTCTGCGGCCATCGCCGCCGAGAGGGCGTTCATCGAACCGGGATCATTCAGTCTGACGGTTGCCACCGTCCCTTCGACCGTGACAACGATGCGTGGTTCCTGAGTCATGGGTCCTCCTCCCAACGAGCCGTACCGTAGGCCCCAACCAGCAAATCGTTTTCGTCCACGGGAGGTCTCGATACCGAATGAGGAGGATGACTGTGCTCTCCGTCTTCACCAGGGACCTCCGCGTCAACGACAACCCTGCACTCGATGATGCAGGTGGGGGCGTTGTTCCGCTCTTCGTCGGCGACCCGAGGATCGAACGACTCCATGGCTCACCGAATCGGCAGGCCTTCCTCGCCGAATCCCTGCATGACCTGGATCGGAGCATCGACGAGATGGGCGGCAGACTCCTCCACCGTCGAGGTCCATGGGTCGACACCGTCTTGCTGACCGCTGCAGAGGCTGGAGCATCAGAGATTCGCGTCGCGCTCGACGTCTCTGCAACCGCCCAGACGAGGATCCGGGAACTCCGTGCAAGGACGGACATCCCGGTAGTCCTCCTCGACTCGATCACCGTCGCTTCCCCGACTTCCGCAGCGCCGTCAGGTGTCGACTATTCACAGGTGTTCACGCCCTACTTCCGTCGGTGGGTGGACGTACCCCGACGATCGCTCGCGACAACGCGGGCGAGACTCGCCGACCATGCCCTTGTGGGTGATCCACTTCCGGAGATCCCCGTTGCCGGAACATCACCGGATCGCCAGGTCGGGGGTGAAGCTGCAGGGCGCGCTCGGCTCGACGAATGGCTCCCGCGGTCTCGCGCATACGACGAATCCCGCAACGCGCTGCCCGACGATGGAACATCGCGACTGTCCGCGGACCTGCATTTCGGCACCCTGTCAGCGCTCGAGGTGGTAACCCGCTCCGAAGGTATCGGTGCTGACGCCTTCGTGCGACAGGTGGCATGGCGCGACTTCAACCATCAACTCCTGTTCCACCGACCCGAAGTGGCGAAACACGACTTCCGCGATTCCAACCCGCGCTGGACAGATGACGCCGACGGCCTCGGAGCATGGCGCACCGGCACCACCGGGTTCCCGGTGGTCGACGCCGCGATGCGTCAGCTACTCCATACCGGCTGGATGCACAACCGAGCACGCATGATCGCGGCAAGCTTCCTGACCAAGGATCTGATGATCGATTGGCGGCTTGGTGCCCGATGGTTCATGACCTGGCTGACCGACGGCGATGTCGCCAACAACCAGCTCGGCTGGCAATGGGTAGCCGGTACCGGTACCGACGCCAATCCCACGCGCATCTTCAACCCAACGATCCAGTCCAAGCGGTTCGACCCCGATGGCACCTACATCCGGCGGTGGATTCCGGAACTGAGCGAGATCGAAGGACCAGACATCCATGATCCCCCACCGCTCACCCGGGCCGCAATGGGCTACCCGCTCCCCATCGTCGACCACCGCGAGGCCATTCGGGACTTCAAGGCCGCACGGGGGTACCGATAGCGAATCCCCTGTCGTCGGGCCCCCGAGGAAGGCGAGCACGGCACCCCATCTGGCGTCGCGCCCACGGTGGAGGCGACCTCGTCCCTAGCGGAGCAGGAGCTCGGCGAGTTCCACAGCGTTGAGAGCCGCGCCCTTGCGAAGGTTGTCGCCGATCGCAAACAGGCTGATACCTCCGAGGTGCCCGATTGTCTCCCTGAGTCGCCCGATCAGGACGTCATCGATACCTGCAGAGTCGAGGGGAGTCGGAACCTTCGTGTCGTCCCACAGCTGGGTGCCGGGAGCCTCGCCAAGGACAGCAACCGCTTCATCGAGGTCGACGGGGCGATCAAACCACATGCTGGCAGCGATCCCATGCCCGACCATCACCGGAACGCGTACGCAGGTCGGTTCCACCTTGATGTCGCCACGCTCGAGGATCTTCCGTGTCTCGTGGACGAGCTTCCACTCCTCGTCCGTGTAGCCGGCCTCCGCGATGGAACCGGCGAGGGGGAGCACGTTGTAGCCGATGGGCCTGGCGTACAACTCGCCTCCGGGATCGGACCAGTCACCAACGGCGAGACCATCGCGATTGGCATTGAAGTGATCGATCTCCTTGGCGAGTTGCGTCATACCGGTCTGACCTGACCCCGACACGCTCTGGTACGACGTGGCGATCATCGTTCGCAGCCCAGCGGCCTTGTGAAGTGGCCCTGCGGCCATCATGACTGCCATCGTGGTGCAGTTGGGATTGGCCACGATTCCCTCATGGTCGCCGATGGCGTGGTCGTTCACGTTTGCGACCACCAAGGGGACCCCAGGGACCATCCGGAAAGCTGACGAGTTATCGATCACGGTGACACCCGCCGCAGCGAATTGCGGCGCATACTCCTTCGAGCGTGCACCGCCCGCCGAGAAGAGGGCGATGTCGATTCCGTTCGGGTCGGCAGTCTCGAGATCTTCGATCGTGACCTCTCCCCACGCAGTGTCGAGTGTGAGGCCTGCCGACCTCGCAGAAGCGATGAGTCGAAGATCAGATACAGGGAACCCACGCTCAGCGAGGATTGAGACCATCGTCGTCCCGACGGCACCGGTCGCACCGACCACAGCAACCCGGGGAGAGCTGTAAGTCCTCACGTCGAATCCTCGTCGAGTCCGAGCCCACCGTGCAGGGCGTTCACAGCTTCGTCGATCGAGGCACCGTCGACGACACAGGAGATCCGAATGGGGGACGTCGAGATCATCTGGATGTTGATCCCACGATCGGACAGGATCCGGAACATGCGGGCGGCAATGCCGGACTCCGTCTTCATGCCGATACCGACGACGGACACCTTGCCGATGCTGGTGTCGATCGATACACCGCCAGCTGATACCTCGGCAGCGACCGCCTCGGCCTCGGCCCTCGCGAGATCGATGGATGCCATGGGGACCGTGAAGGAGATGTCGGTTGTGCCGTCCTGGGAAACGTTCTGCACGATCATGTCGACGTTGATTCCGGCCGCTGCGAGCGGTTCGAACAGCGATGCCGCGACACCCGGCGTGTCGGGTACCCCATAGACGGTGACCTTGGCCTCGGCTGCGTCGTGGGCGATTCCCCTCACAACGGCTTGTTCCATCGTTTCCTCCTTGACCCAGGTTCCCTCGGCATCGTGGAACGATGAGCGAACGTGGATGGGGATATTGAAGCGTCTCCCGAATTCAACCGACCGTGGCATCAGCACACCTGCGCCTGCGGACGCGAGCTCGAGCATCTCCTCGAAGGTCACCTCGTCGAGCTTGCGTGCATTGGCGACGGTTCTGGGGTCAGCGCTGAAGACCCCGTCGACGTCCGTATAGATCTCACAAAGCTCGGCATCGAGGGCAGCAGCAAGGGCGACAGCCGTCGCGTCGGATCCTCCGCGGCCAAGGGTGGTGACGTTCTTCGTGTCCGGATCAACACCCTGGAAGCCGGCGACGATGACCACATGGCCCTGCTGGATACCCTCACGAACCCGATTGGCCTTGATCTCGACGATCTCGGCGTGGCCGTGGCGACCCGTCGTAAGTATCCCTGCTTGGGATCCTGTCAGGCTGAGCGCGGGAACACCGAGATCCTGGATGGCCATGGCGACGAGGGCCATGGTGACTCGCTCACCGGCGGTGAGGAGCATGTCCAACTCCCGCGGGTGCGTGTTGAGGGATACCTCCGTGGCCAGTGCGAGGAGCTCATCGGTCCCCTTCCCCATGGCGCTGACGACCGCAACGACCTGGTTTCCCTGCTTGTAGGTGTCCACGATCCGCGCCGCGACATTGCGGATCCGCTGGGCGTCAGCGACCGAGGTACCACCGAATTTCTGGACGATCAGGGACATCGCCCGATTGTAGGTGTATAGGGGATCTGCCCATACCATCGCCCGATGCACACGCCCCGCATCATCGCCCTCACGGTCGTTCTCGGCATGGCTGTTTCAGCATGCTCGTCATCCGACAGTGCCTCGGATTCCTTCGAAGGGACATCGGCGACGACCCCATCGACGACAGCTGCCCCTGATGCAACGGGGACGGCGACACCAACGACCGTTCCACTCGAGTCGGTGCCCGGCAACTACGTCGGGTACCTCCACCAGCCGACCGCATGCGACGCCGACCAGCCTGACCCCGCCGTAGCCATGCAGTTCGACGGACCGGGGAACGCCAATGTGAGCGGCGAAGTGATGGTGACCCTGAACACCTCGTGCGGACAGATCGAGCTCGTCCTCGACGCAGCCACCGCCCCTGAGACGGTGAACTCGTTCGTATATCTCGCGGAGCAGGGATACTTCGACGGGACCGTCAGCCATCGGATCCTCCCCGGCTTCATGATGCAGGCCGGTGACCCAACCGCGACGGGGCGCGGCGGCCCTGGATACACGATTCCCGATGAGCTGCCTGCAACCGCCGACTACCGACGCGGAGTGGTCGC
>Ga0316188_10001002_pt1 | contig 13190 bp, 15 predicted proteins | sample Phiworburrow1_MG_FD_204933 | JGI IMG/M metagenome (GOLD analysis project Ga0316188, IMG submission 204933) | Coastal sediment microbial communities from Maine, United States - Phippsburg worm burrow 1 | ecosystem: Environmental > Aquatic > Marine > Coastal > Sediment | place: USA: Maine...
GGACGCGGGCCTACGGCGAACGTCACCGCGGCTGCACCTGCCGCTGTCAGAAACTCACGCCGATTCATCATGCAGCTCCTGATCTACTTGAGTTGATAAACGGGATCCTGCACAGCTGCCCGCAATGCCTGCACGCCCAATCCGGACACGGTCGATACCGGTGGTCCGGCAAACACGACCCGTTGCCAGCGCTCCGGTGCATTGCCAAATTGGTCAAACCAGCCATCACCATCAAACTGCATGCTCATTGGTACACGTCGCATCGTGGATTGCATGCCCGATTCATTGCCGCGAAACACCATTTCGAGAAACTGTTTGCGCGACAACAGCGTTGTCGCGTTGATCCAGGCTTCACCACCGGGCCAGCCCTTGACGTTGGGCGGCGCAAACAGATCCTGTCCGAGGCGGCTGACGGCCAGTGCAAACGGCAACGGATCAGCGATCGTCATGTGAAACTGCCGCAACGTACCGACCACCAGATCTACCGGCGACTTCACCAGATTGGCGCGGTTCTGCGGTGCGTAAAATGCATCTGAGGTCAACAACTCGCGTAAGACCGTTCTGATGTCATAACGATTAGCCCGGAAGACCTGGGCGATGCGGCGCACTTCACCGCTATCCGGTTCCGCCGAAATGAATTCCCGCCACAGCTTGGTCACAATGAATTCCGCCGTCTCGGGACGCGCGAGCAATATGTCCAATACTGCAGCACCATCGTGGCGACCCGTCACGCCAAGTACGGTTTTAATCCCTGTATCGTGCATGCCCTGATGAAACAGAAATTCCCCCGTCTCGCGATCAATGCTCCAACCGGTAAATGCACGCGCTGCTTCTTTAACGTCCTGCTCCGTATAGCGTCCCTCACCCAAAGTAAACAGCTCCATGACTTCACGGGCAAAATTCTCATTGGGCTTGCCTTTACGATTGGCCGCACCGTCGAGATAGATCAGCATTGCCGGATCCCGCGCCATCGCATGTAACAGCTCCCGGAAATTGCCGAGCGCATGCTGTCGCATTGTCAGTTGCTGACGGTACATCAGCAGCGGCATGCGCACCTTGCGCATACTGGATACAAAGTGGTTATGCCAGAACAACACCATTTTCTCAGTCAATGGCGATGGGGTCGTCAACATCTCCGCCATCCACCATGCTTTGAGATCGCGACCCTGCGCGATCAGCCGGCGCTGAAAATCCTTGCGTGCCTCGTCGGACAGCGTCGCCGGGCGCGGTGGCGGCTCGTAGGGAAGCAGCGCCCACTCCGGGGCCGGCACTTTGGTAGCCTGCGCCGTCCACCCCAGCAAACGTGCCGCCGCTGCGGCACGGTTTAATTGCGAGAATTCGTTAATTTCCGGGGTATTGGCCGCAAAACTGGTCCGGTTCAGCAAATGCCGCGCGTCATCAAACCCCAACTGGCCGGCAGCCGCAGGCAGGGCGGTTGCACAAACCGTAACGGCGACAAGAATGCGCCGGAAAATAACCGGTTTCACCCCTGTCGCCGCCTTTCAGTTCCGCCTAGACCTTCGGCGGCCGCTTTGCATTGTGATGTGCCTTGCGGGCAGCATCCAGCTCTTCACGCGATAACTGGCCATCCTTGTTCGCGTCGATGGCGTCGAAATGGCGTGCCAGCCGCGGATTGCCTTTTTCCGCTTCATCACGGGACAGCGCACCGTTGTTGTCGGTGTCGGCTTTCCTGAATCGCTCGTCGGCGCGGGCCTGATGCTCCTTGCGGCACTTCTCCGGGTCAGCCTGACACTGTGCGCGACGCTGCTCCATACGTGCCTTCATTTCCTTGCACTTTTCCGGATTCTGCGCGCACATCTTTTCGCGTTGCGCCACGCGTTCCTGCCGGCACTTATCCGGATCAGCCTTGCAGGCCTCCTGCCGGGCCTGCATCTGCGCACGGCATTTCTCCGGGTCGGCCTTGCACGCCTCGCCCATCGCACCATGGTAGCCATACGGCGGCTTGGCACCGTCCGCGGCCACGGTTGCCCCGGGGATGCCTTCAGCGGCAAACGCCGGCGCAGCCAGTATTGCAAGAACCAGGAGCAGTTTCTTGGTATTCATCTTCGTTCCTTATATCGAATTCGGTTTAGCGGTCGCGGCGGGGTTTGTAGATTTCGCGCCGCGCCTTGTCGAGATCACGATGCAGGTCACGACGTTCATCATCTGACAGGCGCTGGGGACGCCCCTGCCGTTCAGAACGTTCGTTCCGGCCGGAGTCCCGATGGCGCTGCGCCCCGTTGCGGTCGGCGCGGTCAGGATTGCCCTGGGCCATACGCAATTCGCGCCATGGCCCGGCTATCACCGACCCCGACTGCAGGGTCATCAACGTCACAAGAACTGCCAGCCAGAATTTCATGAACCTGCTCCAGTCATTGGTTAACGCCCGAAACGCCGGTCGTCATCATGACTCTGATTGTATATGTGACGGTTGGCATCCTGAAGTTCACCACGAAGATCGCGACGCTCGTCACGGGTCAGCACACCGTCGGCGCGATAGCGGCGCTCCAGTCCTGCGATCTGGCGCTGTTCCGTCGCTAGCCGGCGCGCCTCATGCGGCGTCAGGCTGCCATTGCGGATACCCTGACGGATCTGCGCCTGCTGACGGCTTTGCATCCGGTCGATGCCGCTCGTGCCGCGTGCCTGGTGGCCCTGGTTGAAACCACGCTGATGCCCCCAGTCGCGGCCACCATGCCAGCCCTGCCGGTCGCGATCATGACGCGACTGCTGAACATGGCGTCCGTGCCGGTCGAGATCGCGATTAACTTCGCGGCGCTCGCTGCGCGAAAAATTGCCATCAGACCGGAATGCCTGCTCTTTGCGCTCAATGCCCCGCGATTCACGATTTAACTGGCGCGCCTCAGGCCGTGTGATCTGGCCGGAGCGAACACCGGCGGTCGTGCGTTCGCGCTGCTGCTGCTGGCGCTCGTTGACGCCGCGCTCACGCGCCTGCGCATCGACTGTAACGGTAAGACCAGTCGCCATCAGGATTGCCAGTGCACTGAAAGTTGCCTTTTTCATAATTGCCTCCACACTTTCGGTTGGGCCGCAGACTGCTTGCCGGCCAACGCCCCCTCGGAACGTTGCGATCATCTTCATCCCGCCTTGTAAACAGACTGTTTCAGTCAACGGCTGATGTGTAAGCAACTGTTGCGCCAAAAGTGTGCAAAATTCCCGGAACCAGGCCCCCATGCTACTAGTGCAGACCGCGCACGCCTATCCGGCAATTTGTAAGAGATTGTTGCAAGACCGTGGCTTCCTGCGCCCGAACTGGGTACGATGGCCCCATGAACCAGTCAAAAACCCGGATTCTGGTTGTCGATGACGATGCGCGGCTGCGCGAACTGCTCAATCGCTACCTCAGCGAACAAGGCTACACGGTACGCGTCGTGTCCGACGCCGTGGAAATGAACCGCCAGCTCGCCCGCGAGCGCTACGACCTGATGATCCTCGACCTGATGCTGCCTGGCGAGGACGGCCTTTCAATCTGCCGGCGCCTGCGCGGCGGCGGCGAAATGATGCCCATCATCATGCTCACCGCCAAGGGGGACGACGTCGACCGCATCGTCGGTCTGGAAATCGGCGCCGACGACTACATGCCCAAGCCTTTCAACCCGCGCGAACTGGTCGCACGCATCCAGGCCGTGCTGCGCCGGCAGCCGCCGGCGGCGCCGCCGGGCGCGCCGGGGGCCGCCGCGCAGGTCATCGAATTCGGCGAATTCCGCCTCAATCTCGGATCACGCACGCTGTCGAAATCCGGCGAGGAGATTTCCCTGACCACCGGGGAATTCGCGCTGCTCAAGGTGCTGGTCGAGCACCCGCGAACGCCGATGTCGCGTGACAAGCTGATGGAGATGGCGCGTGGCCGTGAATTCGGCGCATTTGACCGTTCGATCGACGTACAGATATCGCGGCTGCGCAAAATCGTCGAGCCGGATTCTGGCAAGCCCGCCTTCATCCAGACGGTCTGGGGCTTCGGTTATGTGTTCATCCCGGATGGTAAAAGCCAGTAACGCGGTGGGATGATGCGACAGGCATTGAGCGCGAAAGTAGCAACAGCACGGCCATCGCGCACTTCATCTCCGCCGCACCCGGCATCATGACGTTGTGGCCGCGGACGCTGTTGTGGCGCAGCGTACTGCTGATCGCGGCACTGCTGGTCGTCGCGCATCTGGCCTGGCTGCAGATCTTCCGTGCCTCAGAAATCGAACCGCGGGCGCTGCAGGCGGCTCAGCAGGTTGTCAGCGTGGTCAACCTCACGCGAGCGGCGCTGGTCACCGCTGACCCCGGACGCCGTTTTGCGTTGCTCGACGAACTGGCGCAGCGCGAGGGTATACAGGTTTATGCGGGAGATGCGTCCGAAAACGTGCCGGCCCTGCCCGACCGGCCGTTCCTGCGAATCATGCAGACTCAGCTGCAGGAGCGGCTCGGACCGAATACGCGGCTCGCCCTCGAACGCGAAGGCGTCAGCGGCGTCTGGGTAAGCTTTCGCATAGACGCCGATGAATACTGGGTTTCGCTCCCGCGCTCGCGCATCGAACGTGACGAACCTTTACGCTGGATCGGCTGGGGGGCGCTGGTGCTGGCGCTGGCCGTCATCGGCGCATTCCTCGTGGTAGCACGGATCAACCAGCCGTTGCGCGAGCTGACCCGCGCTGCGGAACAACTCGGTCGCGGCGCCACGCCGTCGCGGGTCACCGAAGCCGGTCCGGCAGAAATTCGCACACTGGCGCACGCGTTCAACCAGATGGCCGCAGACATCCAGCGCCAGGACGAAGAACGTGCGTTGCTGCTCGCAGGAGTGTCACACGATCTGCGCACACCGCTGTCGCGCATCCGCCTCGCACTGGAAATGCTGGATGATCACGGGGTCGCCGATCTCAAGGCGGGCGTGGTACAGGACATCGAAGACATCGATGGCGCAATCAGCCAGTTCCTTGATTTTGCACGACCGATCGATGCGGAACAGCTTGCGAGCGATGCAGATCTGAACGCGCTGGCACGCGCGGTGGTGGAGCGTTATACGCGCAACGGCAAGGACGTACGCCTCGAGACGGCCAATCTGCCTTCCCTGCCGCTGCGCCGGCAGGCCATGCAGCGTCTGCTGGCCAACCTGATCGACAACGCCTTGCGCCACGGCGACGGTACAGTCGATGTCAAGACCGGCCGCAACGGGTTGATCACCTATATCGAAGTCCTCGACCGCGGTCCCGGCATTCCGCAGGCCGACACCGCGCGCATGCTGCAGCCGTTCACGCGCATGAACAGCGCAAGATCCACCAGCGGCACCGGCCTGGGGCTGGCCATCGTCGACCGCATTGCACGCCTGCATGGGGGTGCAGTCCGGCTGCTGCCACGCGATGGCGGCGGACTGCGCGCCCGCGTGGAAATTTAGCGCCGCAGGCGAAACGACGTATTGCGCAGCCGGATCGACAGTACGCGTGCCATCGCGAACAGAAAATCGCGCGCCAGCGCGGGCTCGGCTTCACCGAACGTTGAAAAAGCATCAAACGGCAACAACAGCAGCGTGCCGTCGGTCACCGCCCACACAGTGGCCGAGCGTGGCTGATTGTCAAAAAAGGACTGTTCACCGAGCACGCTGCCGGCGGTGATGCGCGCGAGCGAAGTCATGCTGACGCCGTCCACCTGCGTCACGCCAACCTCGAGCGAACCCGCAGTAATCAGGTAAAGCGCACGATCCGTGCCACCACGCTGGATTACTACATCACTCGCGCGAAAGGGCCGCGGGCTGGTATGCGCCAGCAGCTTGTGCCATTGCTCCTCGCTCCAATGCGGCAACGCCAGCACATCGGGACTGGCACGGTACGGCTCCGCGCGTGCAAACACTGAAACCCATTCAGTAACACTCATGTCACGCCTTTTGCGGATACCGGTAAATGGAGAATTATATGCCCGCGGGAATCGTCTGTAGCGGCCACTTTCCCGCAATTCGATAGCGGACACCGCCCGACGACGGCTCGGAACGGACCAGCACGAACTGCCGTGGACGCCAGATCAAAGGCTGGAACGCCTCCGGCGGCGGCACCTTGCCGGCATTACGCAACAGCGTCACATGCGGCACAAACCGGCGCGCTTCGGTGCGGAAGCCCCCCGCCTGCAAACGCCCGGCCAGCGCCGCTGCCAACATCTCAAGATCACGCGGGCATTTCTCCGTTCCGGCCCAGACCACGCGTTGCGCGCGCCACCAGCCGATACAGTCCAGCGACAACACAAAAGAATCAGCTGCGAGTCCCGCTGCAATGACCTGCAATTCCGGCAACCGTGCAGCAGGCACATTGCCGAGAAAAGCCAGTGTCATGTGCAGGTTGCGGGACGCAACCGCCCTGCCGCCGCAAACCCTGCGCAAACCACCGGCTACCGCGGCCAGCGCGGCACGGAATTCGTCATCCGGCCACAGCGCAAAAAACAGTCGCAGCAAACCGCGCTCCGGCACGGGGATCATGCGCGTTCAGTCGTTGGAGCCGCCGCTATCGGCGATACGTGGCGCCAGCAATACCACTGCCTCGGCGACAATGCCTTCGCCGCGGCCGACAAGACCCAGTCGCTCCGCAGTCTTGGCCTTGATATTGACGCAGTCTTCCGTCACGTTGAGGTCGGCGGCGATATTTGCACGCATGGCGGGTATGTGCGGCGCCATCTTGGGGGCCTGGGCAATGATCGTCGCATCGACATTGCCGATGACGTAGTCGCGCTCATGCAACAACTGCGCCACCGCACGCACCAGTTCGCGGCTGTCAATGCCCTTGTAGCGCGGGTCGGTGTCGGGAAAATGCCGGCCGATGTCGCCTAGACCTGCAGCCCCGAGCAGCGCATCACAAAGGGCATGCAACAACACGTCAGCATCCGAATGCCCGGCCAGTCCGCGATCGAACGGGATGTTCACCCCGCCGATGATCAGCTTGCGCCCGGCCACCAGTGCGTGCACGTCAAAGCCCTGTCCGATCCGCATCATCAGCCCGCCGCTTTCAGTATCAGCTCCGCCAATGCCATGTCTTCGGGGTAGGTGACTTTCAGGTTACCTGAACTGCCCTGCACCAGCTTCGGCCTGGCACCAGTCTGTTCGACTGCGCTCGATTCATCCGTAACGGCGGCAATGTCCGAACGACGCAGTGCCTCGATCAACACGCGGTAACGGAACATCTGCGGTGTCTGTGCCCGCCACAAATGCTCGCGCGCTTCGGTTTGCATGACCTCGCCGCCGGTGTTTGCGCGCTTCAGGGTATCCGCAACCGGCACCGCCAGCAGGCCGCCGACGTCATTGTCGCCCACTCCCGCAATCAGCCGGTCGATGTCCGCCGACTGCAGACACGGCCGTGCCGCGTCGTGCACCAGCACCCAGTCAGAACCATCGATGGCGTCGTTGGCCGCGAGCAAACCGTTGAACACAGTTGCCGCACGCGTCTCGCCGCCACAGAACAGCGCCGTAAGCTTGTCGCCACAGTCGCTCCAGTCGCAGGCACTGAAACGCATGTCGCCCGGTGCCAGGATCACAAACACCTCTGCGATCAGCGGATGTGCACACAGGCGCTGCACTGCGTGCTGAATCAGCGGTTTTCCGGCGAGCAGCGCATACTGCTTGGGCGTTGCCACGCCCATGCGGGAACCGCTGCCGGCGGCAGGTATGAGGGCAATGTAACGCGGCATCGCAGGAGACACTTTTCGTAATCCGCTGATTTTATTGGTATTGTAACAGTCGACCTCGCGCTGACGATGACGCCGCAGGTTTTTTGCGACAACATCTTGATGGAGCGCTGCTTCGCCTACATCTATAGTCATGGAACATCACTACCCTGCCATACGCCCACCCGCCGTCGCCGGCCTGTTTTATCCGGCCGCGGCGAACGAACTCGCACGAACCGTCGGCACGCTGCTCGCCGCAGCACCGGCAAGCCGCGAACAGGCGGCACCAAAGGCCATCATTGCGCCCCATGCCGGTTACATTTATTCCGGACCGACTGCCGCGCGCGCCTACGCCTTGCTGCAACCGTTACGCGGCCGCATCCGTCGCGTCGTGCTGCTGGGACCTACCCACCGGGTTGCTGTGCGCGGCTTGGCACTGCCGGATGCCGACAGCTTTCGTACACCACTGGGCGACATTCCACTGGACCGGTCCGCCATGGCCGCATTGCAGGATTTACCGCAAGTCGTCGTCAGCGACGCCGCGCATGCAAAAGAACATTCACTGGAAGTGCACCTGCCGTTCCTGCAAACCATCCTCGAAGATTTCACGCTGATTCCGCTGGCTGTCGGTGACGCCAGTGCGGCCGAGGTGGCGCAGGTATTACGTCTGCTGTGGGGTGGCGATGAGACGCTGGTTGTCATCAGTTCCGACCTGTCGCATTTTCATCGTTACGCCGACGCGCAGGCGCTGGATCGCGCAACGGCAACGGCGATCCTCGAACTGCGCACCGACCTCGATCACGCGCAGGCCTGCGGCGCTACACCGGTGTGCGGCCTGACGCTGCTCGCGCGCGAACTGGGCCTCAAGTCCGAATTGATCGATTTGTGCAATTCCGGCGATACCTGCGGCGACAAGGATCGCGTCGTCGGTTATGCATCGTTCGCATTTCATGAGTCTGCTCGCCATGCCCACTGAAACCGGACACGTACTGCTGCCACTGGCGCGTGCCGCGATCTGCCGCGAACTGGGGCAAACACCACCGGCCGTATCCGACGCCGACTGGCTGCGCACGCCCGGCGCCTCCTTCGTCACACTGACCAAGGATGGCCAGCTGCGCGGCTGCATCGGCACGCTCGCCGCACACCGCCCGCTGGCCGACGATGTCACCGCGAACGCGATCGCTGCGGCGTTCCGCGACCCGCGCTTCAAGCCGCTGACCAGTGATGAATTTACTGTCGTCAGCATCGAAGTATCGCTACTGTCGCCGGCAGAATCCCTGACCTGGGAAGACGAAGCCGGCGCGCTGGCGCAACTGCGGCCGGACATCGACGGGGTCATTTTCCAGTACGGCCATCACCGCAGCACGTTCCTGCCGCAGGTCTGGGAACAACTGCCGGATCGTGCTGAATTCATGGCACAACTCAAATACAAAGCGGGCCTGCCGCCGGATTTCTGGAGCAGCGATGTGAAACTCTCGCGCTATACGGTGTCCAAGTGGCGTGAAACCGATCGCTGAGCCGCACATGAACAACGCACCCGTCAAGACCATGCATACCACTCCCGCCGGACATCCGGCGCGGTGGTGGCACCTGCTGGACGACGGCCGCATACAGTGCGACCTGTGTCCGCGCGACTGCCGGCTGCACGAAGGCCAGCGCGGCGCCTGCTTCGTGCGCCAGCGCAGCGGTGACGCGATGGTGCTGACCACCTACGGCCGCTCGTCAGGATTCTGCATCGATCCCATCGAGAAAAAACCGCTGAATCATTTTTATCCGGGATCCAGCATCCTCTCGTTCGGCACCGCGGGCTGCAACCTTGCATGTAAGTTCTGTCAGAACTGGGACATCAGCAAATCACGCGACATGGATCGCCTGATGGACGAGGCCTCGCCGGATGCCATCGCGCGGGCCGCGGAGAAATCGGGCGCAAAAAGCGTCGCCTTTACCTACAACGACCCGGTGATTTTCGCCGAGTACGCGATGGACGTCGCCGATGCCTGCCACGCCCGTGACATCAGGACCGTGGCCGTCACCGCCGGCTATATTCATGACGCGCCGCGCCGTGAATTCTTTGCCAAGATGGATGCGGCCAATGTCGACCTGAAGGCATTCACCGACGAGTTCTATATCAAGCAATGCGGTGCGCACCTGCAGTCCGTGCTGGATACGCTGACATACCTGAAACACGAAACCGATGTCTGGCTGGAAATCACGACCTTGCTGATTCCGGACAAAAACGACTCGGATCGCGAGTTACAGGCGGCCACCCGCTGGATCGCGCGGGAACTGGGACCGGATGTGCCCTTGCACTATTCGGCGTTTCATCCCGATTACAAAATGGGAGACGTACCGCCGACACCACCGGCCACGTTGACCCGAGCGCGGCAGATCGCGCTCGATGCCGGACTCAAGTACGTCTATACCGGCAATGTCCACGACGAACGCGGTGGTTCGACCTACTGCCCGTCATGCCACACCCCGCTGATCCTGCGCGACTGGTATCGCATTGACGATTACCGGCTGCTGCCGGATGGCCGCTGCCCGGAATGCGGCACGGCGGTTGCCGGCCGCTTCGAGCGCTACACCAGCGCTTTCGGTCCGCGGCGCATCCCCGTCGCGATCCATCAGCCCTGAAGCCGGGGCCACACGGCCATCACCCATTGCCGTGGCCGCGGATACCCCGAACCTGATGTATTATAAAAATACCAAATAAAACAACAGGTTATAATAGATCATGACTTTGCTATGGCGCTGGCTGGACCGCAACATCTTCGAACTCGGCCGGGAAATGCGCCTGTCCTTTCTGCCGCCGCTGATGGTGTACATGGCCGCGGGTATCTCCGGTCTCACCGGCATCGTCGGCACTTTTTTCGTCAAGGACTATCTCGGTTTGTCGGCGGCGTTTCTCGCCGGACTGATGTTCTGGGCCGGCGTGCCGTGGGCGCTGAAAATGCCGCTGGGCCATCTGGTCGACCTGATCTGGCGCTGGAAAAGCATCATGGTGTTCATTGGTGCCGGCATGATCGCCGCCAGCCTCGGCATTATGGTCGGGCTGCTGACCGACCGCGAGGCGATGAGCGCGATACTCGCTCCCGGCGCCTGGTACGTCGCGAGCGTATTGCTCGGCGTCATCGGCTACGTACTGCAGGACGTCGTCGCCGACGCGATGACCGTCGAAGCCGTACCGCGTGTCGATGCCGCCGGCCAGCCGATCGATGCAGCAAAGCGCAAGCTGATGAATACCACCATGCAGACGCTGGGGCGCGTCGCCATCATCGGCGGCGGCGTATTCGTAGCGCTGATCAATCTCTACCTGTTCAGCGGCGTAAAAACCCTCAGCGAAGACCAGAAAGTCGATATTTACCGGCAGATATACCTGATGGCGATGTTCATCCCGGTAATTTCCGTGACCGGCATATTCATCGCGATGTGGATCCGGCGACGCGATGCCCGGCGCCTGCACGCGCAGGGACACAGTGCCGGCGAGATCGACACGCTGCTCAGCGGCAGAACAGAAATTACCAGGCCGAACTGGTGGATACTCGGCGGCAGTGCCCTGTTTGCCGCGTTTACGATTGGCATGGGCTTCAGCGACATTCCCTGGAACCAGGAGATCATTTTCGCCGGATCGTTCGGCATCATTGCCTTCCTGCTGGTGCGCCTGACCCGCGAACTCGAACCCGACATCCGCGCCACATTGCTCGGCACGGTGATTGTCATTTTCGTGTTCCGGGCCATCCCCGGCCCCGGCGAAGGCATCACCTGGTGGTTCATCGACGAACTCAAATTCGACCAGCAATTCATTTCGGTGCTGTCGCTGATCGGTTCGGTGCTGACGCTGTTCGGCATGTTCCTGTTCCGCCGTTTCATGGCGGACCACTCGATCGCCTATGTCGTCGGCTTCCTGACGCTGCTCGGCGGATTCCTGTCACTGCCCTATGTCGGCATGTATTACGGCCTGCACCTGTGGACGGCCGCCGCCACCGGCGGTGTCGTCGATGCACGTTTTATCGCACTGGTGAACACGGCACTCGAATCGCCGCTGGGCCAGATCGCAATGATTCCGATGCTGGCCTGGATCGCCAACTCGGCGCCGGCGCAACTCAAGGCCACCTATTTCGCAGTCATGGCCTCCTTCACCAACCTGGCATTGTCAGCCTCCGCACTGGGCACCAAATATCTGAACCAGGCCTACATCATTTCCCGCGAAGTCAAAGACAAGGCCGGTGCAGTCACAATTCCCGCTGATTACAGCCAGCTCGGCGAGCTCCTGATCGTACAGCTGACACTCGCCGTGGCATTGCCATTCGCCGCAATCCTGCTGATCCGCCTGCTAAAATTACGCAGTGCCTGACCTTCAGCAGAGCACCCGAGCAAACGCCGCCGACACCGCCATGGAACTGCGAGAACTGCCCCGCACCGAACCCGGCACTACGGACCTGATCCTCCGTGCCGTCGCGTTTGCAGCGCACAAGCACCGCGACCAGCGGCGCAAGGACAAGGAAGCCTCCCCCTACATCAACCACCCAATCGAGCTTGCCCATGTGTTGTGGGATGAGGGTGAGGTGCGAGACCCGCTGGTCATTGCCGCCGCGCTGCTGCACGACACGCTGGAAGACACCGAGACTTCGTGGCAGGAACTGCGCGGCGAATTCGGCGAGGAAATTGCCGACATCGTGCTCGAAGTCACCGACACCCAATGGTTGCGCAAGGAAGTCCGCAAACGACTCCAGGTTGCGAAGGCAAAGCATTCCAGTGAGCAGGCGCGCCTGGTCAAGCTGGCCGACAAGATCTGCAATGTACGCGATCTGGGCACCCGCGCTCCCGAAGGATGGTCGCTGGAGCGCAAGCGCCAGTATTACGATTGGGCCAGGGAAGTGGTCGACCGCCTGCGCGGCACCCATCCCGAACTCGAGCGCCGTTTCGACGAGGTTTACGCCCTGAGGCCGTAAAAGTTCCAGATGGTGTACAGCGGTGTGCGGTCGCCGCAGCATTTATGCGATAGTCGGAAATCCATCATCTGTCCGACTGCAGAGCGACCCCATGAAAATCACCCATACCAGCACCACCCTCGTTGCCCTCCCCCATGATGAACCGCTGGCCGACGGCCCGACCACGCCCGGTTCGAAAAATTTCGTCGCCTTGAAATTGGGCACTGACCAGGGCGTGGAAGGACTGGGCTTCACCTTCTTCGGCGGCGCACTCGACAAGGCGCTGCTCGCCGCTGTTGAAGCTTTTGCCGGGCTGACCATAGGCGAAGACCCCAGGCACATTGAAGCCATCGTCGCCAAACTGCGCAATGCGTCGGTCAGCGCAGGGCCCGGCGGCATCCTGACGCTGGCACTGTCCGCGATCGACATCGCCCTGTGGGACATCAAGGGAAAAATACATAACCAGCCGGTGGCCAATCTCGCCGGCGGCCATCGCGCGCGCGTCGACACTTACGCGAGCGGCGCATTGATGCGTCACTTCCCGCTGGCTCATGTCGAAAAAGCTGCAGCATTGCTCAAGACCCGCGGCTTCAAACAGATGAAAACCCAGCTCGCGCT
>Ga0316188_10001003_pt1 | contig 13184 bp, 12 predicted proteins | sample Phiworburrow1_MG_FD_204933 | JGI IMG/M metagenome (GOLD analysis project Ga0316188, IMG submission 204933) | Coastal sediment microbial communities from Maine, United States - Phippsburg worm burrow 1 | ecosystem: Environmental > Aquatic > Marine > Coastal > Sediment | place: USA: Maine...
GCCACGCCCAGAACACCCTGGGCGACACTTCGAATTGTGGCACTGGAAAGATCGACGAACTCTTCTCCTTTTTCTCCAGCGACACTCCTGAAGATTTTAATCGAAATGGTGTAGCAGTCTTTGGCCTTGGCCAGGAAAACACCGGCGATGATAATGGAAATTACGAACTGAATGACCCCTAACGCCAATCCGGCCCCGGAAGACAGCAGTCCTCCGGCTATTTCTTTGAGCTGTGGATTGAACCTAAGCAGTGTCGCCTGCAGGTTGACCGAAGCGGAATGCCAGAAATTATAAACGGATTCTCCGATAACCGGCCAGGTGGCGACGCTGTCTGTTGGGAGCGGTATGGTTAGCGTACCGTTTTTCAGACCCGCCGACAGTTCTTTGAGGCTGTCAATCAGGGAGCCGAAAAGCATAACCGTCGGTACCATCAGCAGTACTATAGCTAACAGGGTAAACAGCGTGGCCGTCAGCTTCGAACGCCCGCCCAGTCCGTTTTCCAGTTTGCGGTAAAACGGATACACGGCATTGGCAATTATGATCGCCCAGAGTACCGGAACCAAAAACGGTCTAACAATCAGTATGCACCACCAAACCAGAAAAGCAATAAGGCCAATGTGGATGGCGGATTCCAGCGAATCACCGATGAAATTTCGGTTGTTGACTGCGCTGTCTGTATTTCTCATCGTGGGATCTCCTTTTTATACATAGAATTACAAAAGAAAATAATTTCACTAAAGGCCTTTCCGCCAGTCTCGACCCATACTCGACTCCTCACTCCGCTGAGAGCATCGCGCGTGACAGCATGCCGCCGGAGATTTTCCGGGTGATGTTGAGTGTTACTAAAAAGTTCATAAATTGCTCGACATTTACTCCAGGTTTCGCCGCAATAATGGAAATGAAAACTGCCAGAAAAAATGGACCCACAATTTTCTGTCATGAGAAATTTTGGCTACAATGTTGTTGTGGCACCGAACACGACAAAGTCGAACTGATCGCTTGAAACCATCGCAGCCATTTCCCCAGTTTCTTCTGAAATAACCATGATCCATCCGCAGCCGTTTTCCGAGCCCTGCAGGAAGATTGTTCCCTCGAAGTTCTCGAAATTCTTAATCCGGGTCACCGCCTTTCTTTCACTTTTTGAAGTAGACGCGTTGAACGACGGCGATGACGATGGCGGTTGTCCAGCCGAACATGATAACTCCGTTGGCCGCTTCGAAAGAGGCCAAAAGACGCCAGCGTTCATCGAGAAGAATGTCGCCGTATCCCAATGTGGTGAAGGTGACCATGGAAAAGTAAAGTGCCTGCTCCAGACCCTCGATCGCATTCAACGCCAGATAGATAGAGGCCCAGATCAACACTTCCGCCAGCGAGACAAAAAACATCATGAGGACGGTCCAGCTGACCAGGTAGACATGAGTCTTCCCTATCAATCGAAGTTTTGATACGCTCTCTTGCCTCCTGATCAGTTGGAATGCCATCATCATCCCCAATGTGTGGATTGCGGTTGTCACTACCATTAGGGAGGCTCCGACGATAATTTTCAGAAGCATGATGTCCATCCTTTTTTATACCTTGAACCCTTCCTAATTCCATCACTCATCCTTGAACGTCTTATTCCAATACTTGGTGCGTTCAAGCATTTCCTTTCTAGTCTGCTCGGGAATCAGATCTAAAGGATCCTGACTCTGTCGAACCTCCCAGCCGCCGCCCAGCGATTTGAACACGGCAACAAGGTTGGTGGCAACCGATCCCTGGGTCGCAGCGAGCGCGTCCTGCTGAGAAATAAGTGCCTGCAGGGTAGTGATAACCGTATTGAAGGGCACCTCGCCTTCCTCGTACTGCACCGTGGACACATCTGTGGCACGCTTGGCGGCTTCTGCGGCCAAGCGGATGGCCTCCAGCTGTTGCCGGGTCTTGAAAAAAGCCACGATGGCGTTTTCGACCTCGCTCTGGGCCTGCAGCACCGTCTGACGGTAGTCCTCCAGCAGTTGCTGGAAAACCGCGTCCTGTAGCCGAATGTTGTTTTTGAGCCGTCCGTACTGGAAGATGTTCCAGGTAAAGGCGCCAAACAGATTGTAGGCGATGGTTTCGGCGCTGAATAGGTCATTAAAGCTAAAACCCGCGTTGGTCGAGACGCTGGTTCCGATGGAGCCACCCAGACCGAAGTGCGGATAAAGCTCACTGACCGCAAATCCGATCTGGGCACTCTGGGCGGCAAGCCGTCGCTCGGCAGTGCGGAGATCGGGGCGACGGCGGATTAGGTCCTGGGGCATGCCGACTGCAATCTCGGCCGTGACGGTCGGAACCGGCTGCACCTCTCCGAGCAGTTTACTCATGTCATGGGGCGGCCGTCCCAGCAGGATGGCAAGCGAGTTTTTGAGCTGCTGCAGCGACTGCTCCAGTGAGGGCACGGACGCGGTGGTGATGTAATACAGGGTCTGGGCCTGCTCGACATCAAGGGAGCTGGACTCGCCGCCTTCGTACTTTGCAGTGGTGATGCGCATACTCTCCTTCTGAAGCTCAAGGTTGTTTCTGGCCACCACCAGGCGTTGCTGGGTGGTGCGGATGAGCAGATAGGTTCGTGCAACTTCGGCGATCAGCGACACCATGATGCCGTCGTAGCTCCCGACGCTGGCGTCGAGCGCTGCCGAAGCCGATTCGATCTGGCGTTTGAAACGACCCCACACATCGACCTCCCAGGCCAGGTTAAAGCCGAGGTCGTAGACCTCATAGTCCGATGAGGCAAAGTTGCCCCCGACCCCGGCCTGGCCGCTGAATTGCTGCTGTTGCGGATACTGGTTGCCGATTGCGATCGCCAACTGCTGGCGAGCCTGCAGCACCCGCAGCCCGGCCGAGCGCAAGGATAAGTTCTGCGCCAGGGCGGTTTCCACCAGATGGTCGAGGATGGGATCGTTAAAAGCTCTCTTCCACCACTCGGGTTCAGCGGGCACGGCGGTGTCGAGATTCGGATCCTCGTACTCGAGATAATCTGGCATGACCGGCGCGGTTGGCTCTTTATAGTCAGGGCCCACCGTAGCGCAGCCGCAGGCAAGAAGTGCGAGCAGCACGCATAAAGCGAACGATTTCAATGGACGTTTCATCGTGATCTCCTTACTGAAGCGCCTTGGGCGCGGCGGGCACCGCTCTGCCGTGATTGTTGTCAGCGGTGCCGGCCATCACCAGGACCGAGCAGGTCGTTCCCACCCGCAGTTTGATATCCTTTGGCACACTGGTCAGATGAATTCGCACCGGCACCCGCTGGGCCAGCCTAATCCACTCGAAGGTCGGGCTGATCCTGGGCAGCAAGTCAGAGCCCGTGCTGCCGTCATTTTGAGCAATGCCCCAGCCTATGCTGTCGACACTGCCTTCAAGGGGGCTATCCGGGTAGGTCATCAGAGTGACCACCGCCCGGTCGCCGGACCGAATCCCGGCTATGGCGTTCTCCTTGAAGAATCCGTCGATCCAGTAACTGTTTACGTCTATCAATGCCACTACGGGCTTGTTAGCCGACGCCTGGCTGCCGAGCCTGAGGTTAAGATTGGTGACGTGGCCGTCCACCGGGGCCCGCACTTTGGTGAACTCCAGTTGGAGTTCGGCTTGCTGGACCGCAGCCAATGCCGCTCTGAGCTGGGGATTAGCCTCGCCCAGAGCGCCAAGCTGGGCTTGCGTTTGGCCCAGGGTGGCCTGGGCTTTGGTCAGGGCGGCCCGTGCCTGGCTAAGCGCGGCCACGGCAGCGATTTTCTGCTGCAGCGAAACCTTGTAATTGGCCTCGGCCCGTTGCAGCGACCGTGTGGAGGTGGCCTTTTGGGGCAACAGCTCCTGCTTTCGCTCGTAATCGGCCTTGTCTTTGGCGATTGTGGCCTCGAGCTGGGCGATTGTGCTCTTGGCTTGCTCGATGGCGGATCGCGATGAATTTACCCCTGCCTGGGCGGCCTCGACCTGCTTTTCAAGGGCCTGGACATTGCCCCCCGTCTGATCGAGCTGCGCGCGCGCCTGGTCGAGGCTGGCCTGGAAAGTGCGCGGGTCGATCTCGAAAAGCAGGTCACCGGCTTTGACGAACTGGTTGTTACGGATCGGCAGGTCGACGACCGGACCGGACACCCGTGAGGTAATCTGAATGACGCTGGCGCGCACCTGTCCGTCACGGGTCCAGGGGTTGGCGACGTAATCCCAATACTTGAAAAGCATCGCACCTGCGGCGATGAGGACAACGGCTGCGGTGAGAAGGGATTTTAGATGTTTTTTCATTTTCTATATCCTCACAACGAACGTTCCCAAAAGAACAGTGTAAATGATGACCAGCGCCAAAACTACCAGCGGGGGGTAAAAAAAATACCTTGACAATCGAATTCGGTTGAGCAAATGGGCCGTCAGAATGGCTGCGATCGCGCCGAGCGTGAACGCAACGAGCAACGGCGGCAAAAAGACCCCGCCGATGGCGAGTTCATGGGGAATCATATTCATATTCAACCCTCCCATATCCATTAATAAAATCTTTCCTCACGCCATGGGGCCCAGTCGATTGCGCCAGCGCTTGCCACATATACGGCCAGCGCATCCGAAACACCCCGATAGGCGCTCATTAGGCGGTAGAAGTTTTCACCGTCCTGGTCGGAAATATGTCCGGCAGCTTTATCCACGGTCTCTTCTATTCGCATGTTCATGTGATCCATAATGCCGGTCAGTTCCGTATGGAACCTGTTTTGATTTGCAACGGATGGTTCCCCGGCCAAACATCCAAAGGCATCCGTCATCTTCGTGCGCCATGCCGCGACATCGCTGCGCAGTTCCTGCACCAGAAACGGCGCCTGCGGGTGACCGCGGTCTTCGATAAGTTGCTGCATCCGGTAGCTGAGCCCCTGCAGGGCGGTCACCACGGTCGTAATCTGTTCCGGTGATGTTCCGGGCAGGGCCTTTTTGCTCAGAACTTTTGACCAGGCACCCAGCTTGGTTGGAAGGCTGGAAATTTCTTGCATGTGAAACGTTTTTCTCAAGCGGACAACGCGCGTTTCACGCTTTTGCGGATCCTGGCTCAGAGCATCCATCAGGTATTCACAGCTGCGGAAATAGCGGCCGAGGAGGCGCAGAAAAGACTGTCTGGGACGCAGGTCAAGGGGAAAGTAAGCTGTAACGGCCAACACGATAAATACCACAAGAAGCATCAATGCTACGGTGTACACAACCATAAAACTGTAGACCTGGTGGTTGGAGACGGAAATAACCGTCATAAACATGCTTATTGCCAATAATTTGGCCACATTCAGCCGGGGCGCGGCAAGCAGATAATAGATGGCGAAGGTAACTACGAACAGGAGCACCCCAAGCCCCAGAAAACTTGACAGTTGCGGCATTACCAAGATGTATATCAGGCCGGCAAGGAGGGTGCTGATAAACGCGGGTAGGAACATTAACCAGACCGATACCTGTGGCATACCCGCGATGACCAGTCCAAAGGTGCTGGCAACGGCGACGCCATCGGCACCGCCGGGGATACTGTCAATGTAGATATTGGCAAGCCAGGCGATCCACATGATCAGCATCACCCGGACGACACCCGCCATCCGATCCGGATCCGGCAGCCCGAACTCCTTGATGACAGGTGGCTTGTCTCCCAATTCAGGAGCCGCAGGGCAGAATCCCTTGATATAGCATGCACTGTGAAATAGGGACCGGGTCAGGGACTCTATACGCCGCAACTGGACCCGGATGGCGGTCAGGGCCGCTTTCTGGAAATGGGACAGGTGCCGGAACCTGGCTTCATCTATTTCTGGATCGACTGCAGACGGATGCTGCCCGGGTTCCTGATTGGCCAGCATGCAGCCGATTTGGGTCAGCCGGCTGTCGAGTTCATCTGCAAATCCGCTTAGATTGGGCATCAGGCTCGGCATGTCGAGTGATTGCTCCCCGGCCAAATTCTCCCGCCAGCGTTCCATGGCCTCGGACAGTTGCCCGACCTGGCGTTGATACAGACGCCACTGGTTTTGCAGTTCCCGAATCTCGTAACTGTCCGTCGCGGCAGCGGCGAGAAGTTGGCCGAATTGGTTCTGTTCTTGAATTTCCTGGGTCCTCAACTGCTGGGCCGTTTCCGGGTTCCGTTGGCCGGCCATCCATTCCAGAGAGGTTTTCAGCAGTTGTTGCTGGGTCGATGCCAGTTTGGCACCAGCGGCTTCGAAAGCGGGGCGACTGTTGATCGGCCAGAGAAGAATGGCCACAAGGCTGTAAACCAGGATGCCCAGCCCGGTCTCCTGAGAACGCAACACGGCAGTGTTGAAGGCGTTGACGGGATCGAGTCCGGCAGCCATGGTGACGACGGCGCAGACATACCCGCTGTAAGCCCAGAAGAACGGGTGTTTCTCTCCCCACGTCATATAGGTGCAAAAGCCCATCCAGGCGGAAAGCAGCACCATAGAAAGCCACCGGTTCTGGGGGGCGAGCGCGATGATCGCCAGGGAGACAGCCCCCGCCATCATTGTGCCGAGCATGCGCATGGCACCCTTGTATATCGACTGCCCGGAGGTTGCCAAGCTGATGAATGCCACCGAGAACCCTGCCCAATACGGATTTTCCCACCCCAACGACAGGGTAATGCCGTAGGCAAGGGTCATGGCCAGGGCCGTTTTGATGGCTTCTTTAGCTGTTGTGGAGAGGGTCATGGGCGTAAGGTTTCCCTTTTATCTGTCAAACGCTTGTTCCTGGCAGCCAGCGCTGCCACAAGGGGATTGGCACTGAGACCGTGCCCGATGATACTCAAGATGATGGTACAGACGACGGTGGTCACTATGATGTCGCCACCGGGCAGTTGCGCGTTGAGCACGATGACGGCAAATACAATACTGGCCAGACCGCGAGGGCCGAACCAGCCCATGAACAGTTTTTCATCCGTTCGCAGATTCATTCCGGCGAGCACCAGAAATGCCGGTAGCATCCGGATGATGGTAAGGCTTAAAAGCGAATAGAGTATGATTTCCCAACTGAAATGCTTGAAGGCCTGTCCCACTATGGCTGAACCGAATATTACCCATGTGAGCAAGGCCAGTGTGTCGCCGGTGCCTTCCGCTGCCAGAAGAAGTGTGTGTTTGTGCCGTTTTACTATCCCGCCAAACAGAAGTCCGCCGACAAAGGCCGCGATAAATCCACTGCCGCCAAGGCGCTGCGCTATTGCAAAGCAGACCACCGCCAGGGTGACCACCGGAAGCTGGATCCAGGTTTCGGACACCCAACCACGGTCGTAAAACCGCCCTAGCAGCCACGCACCCAAAATCGTGATACCGCCCCCCACCGCAATACCAATCCCGATCTGTTGGGTCACCAATTTCACCGCAAGCATCGATGCGCTGCCCCCGGTATTGGAACCAGTGGCAAAGGCCAGAAAAACGAAAAGAATCGGGACACAGATGCCGTCATTGAGTCCGCTTTCCACATTCAGTCCTTCGCGAATATCGACGGGAACGGATTCGTCCGTTACAACCGTTTTGCCAAGTGCGGCATCGGTAGGGGCCAGCATGGTCGCCAGTATGGCGATTTCTATCAAAGACAGCCCGCCAAACATGAGAATCCCCATTCCGAACCCAATAAGGATCGTGAGCGGCAGACCGATCAGCAGCAGGCGCTGCGGAATATGGAAACTCTTTTTCAGTACCCCCAGATTGGCATTGGCGGCGTCCGTAAACAGGACAAGGGCGAGGGTCAATTCGGCGAGGGTACGTAGTCCTTCCGCCTCTATTTCAAACCTCAAAAAGTCCAGCCCGAGCGGACCCAGAGCCAGCCCGAAGGCTGTAAATAAAACCGCCCCGTTGATGGGCGTGTTTTCGAGTCCTTTGCTTGAAATGCTGTAAAAAAAAATGAAAACCCCTAAAATTGTTAGTGTTTCATACATGAAATCAACCTCGTCCGCTAATTAAAGAGTGATATCCTCATTTGGATTAATGTATGGATCGGAAATCATCTTGAAAAAACATGGCTACTTTTTAAAACCTACTTGTTTCATTGTGTCCTTGCATCGGGCACTTACGTTTTTGTCATTCTTTTCAATGCATTCAAGGAGCCGCCCTTCGCCAGCGGATACATTCTGGCAGAACTTATCCAAATCGTCGCCACACTCGTTGACCACGTATGACAACGCGCCCACCACGCCGCTTATACAGTCACGATGCTCAGCAACAACACCTTATGCGCCTGGAGATCGAGCATTACAGCAAAATCGAGATTCTCCAGGTAATCATTTGGACCGTAGTCCAAGTTCCCACTCGCGAAACCGGGGGGCGGCTCGAGTTTCATCGATCCGCTGGCCGTGGGTAGCCAAACGTAGGGAGTGATCTCGAATTTCCACCCGTCATCCGGTTTCTTCTCTGCCGCATCCCCAATCGCGGCACTGACCAGCAACAGGACTGCCACGAAGACGGTTGTGGTGATCCGCAGCGCCCGGTGAAATAACCAATATTTTTTCATTGTTTTCTTCTCTTTAAGTGATTTCATTATGAGATCCTTCGTTGGACTTCCTCGCTTTGGGTAATTCATGTTTCCATCTGCAGAACCTCGATCGGCGCTTCTTGGAAGCCCTCGACAGGCCTCCTGCTGCGAACGCCTTTAACTGACTTTCCTCCCGGCTATCCGACCCGTTTCGCGCCTGTGTCTATCGAAAGCCGTTCCTTTTTCCTTTTTGTGAAGATCTCTTCAATCAGCTCTCTGGCCGCTTGTTCATGGAATTCCGGCGCAGCCCACTTGTGCACGTCGAAGTCGTTCTTGATGTAGCCGTGGCTCAACATGAAGTCCTTCCCGATCTCAACGGAGGCCAGGTTCTGGGGTGACAAGTTCGGCACCATATCGATGTGCTTGATGCCCCTGTACGTATGATCCACGTCCAGATAGAACGTCTGCTTGTCGAGGATCACCGCCGCGGCGCGCTTGTGCTCGTTTGCCCAAGCACCTACCTTGATCATGCCCTTCATGAACGTGATGACGAGCTCGGGGTGCTTCTCGGCCATCACGTCGGTGCAGGTAATGGCGGCGGGGATGTTGGCTATCTGCAGGGTCCAGTCCGGGTGCTGGGACAGATCCTCGATGGCTTTGAACTTGCCCGTCGCCTCCGAGAGCTGCTGCAAGGGTTTGCTCTGGGTATACATCGCGTCGATTACGCCCTTTTCCAGCGCAGTTTCCAGCGGACGGAAGGCCAGGTCGTGCTTGTGGTCACGTTTGAGCCACAATTCAGATGCGTTTTCAATGGGGGGGCCCACCATCGCGGGATCGTTGTACCAGTTGTCCGCGTAGGGGAATTCCACGATCTCCACGTCGTCTCGAGTCATGCCGTTTATCCTGAGCATCAGCTCGATGCCCTGTTCCTCCTGTATGCGCCACCAGTCGTTCTTGATGGTGTTCAGGCTTTTCGAGAGGCCGATCTTCTTACCTTTCAGCTCGGTCATGCGGTAGATGTCGTCCCTGGCGCGCACCATCATACAGCCACCTTCGTGTGGTGCGTGGGTCACACCCAGAAGCCTGGTCCTGCGGATGTCCGCGTGAACAGCGATGGGGGGGAACAGACCGCCGAAGCGGATGAGGTTGTCGAGGTTGTGGACATAATGCGGGTACCAGTCGTTCTGGGGAACGGAGCGGAGAAAGCCATACTTCACGCCGATCTTCTTGTACTCTTCTCTTGTCCAACCCAGTTCCTGGTCGACATTGCTGGCGGACACAAGAGGACAATTGGTGTAATACACCTCTTTCCAGTTCAATTTTACCGTGCTTAATTTTGTGTTTTTTAAAGTTGTAACAGGCAGATCCTCGCTTTTTTTTGCTTTCTTGTCCACGGTTGGTTTTGTACCCTTGGCTTGTGGATGCGATGTTTTTTTCTCAGTGAGCTTGCTAGTGACCAGCTCAGCAATCTCGCCAAGCTCTTCTTTCAAGTGTGGTTGATCGGCGAGCAGCTCAGAAATTTTCGCAAGCCCTTGACTCAAATCTAGTTGAGCTGAATTACCTTCTTTTACTTTGCGGCTCTTTATTGATTTTTTTTGAGCACCTCCACCTTTGGCACTCTTATGCGATTTTGATTTACTCATAACTAAAGTCCTCCTTTTTTTTTGTTATGCATCACAGGACCGGCCGTGATTGCGGTTTCTTGAAATTCAGCCCCATTTACCTGGATAACCTGATGTATTGCATGGCGCCATCACCAGTTAATAGCATGGTCAAGCATCCAATCGCGCACACGCAGCATCCAATACGCTTTGCACACTCCACTATTGCGTTTGCTTAGATGCGCCTTCTTCAAGGATGATTTTCTCGGGATCAATGTCATAAATCCAGGGGGCCGAGTTCTTCCAGCCGTTCCTCATCCTCTTACCGTAAAAGACGCTTTCGGGATCCGTCACCTTGTCGCCTTCAAATCCATCGATGATGTTGTAAACGTTTTTAAAGCCTGCTGCTGTAAGCTTGTTGACTGCCATGGCGCTGCGGTCACCTGACCTGCAAATAACCAGCAGGGTTTCGGTCAGCCCGGCTATTTTTTTGACCTCGGCGATAAAATCCGGATTCATCTTCGGGCCGTATTCGGTTTTGCCGTCCTTTCTCTGATAGGTCACAATGGCAAAGGGAATGTTCCACGCCATCTCCGGGTGGCCGATGAAGGCATACTCTTCAGGGGTCCGCACGTCGATGAGTTTTACCTTGTCCGGTGCGGCTTTCCACTTTTCGTAGGCCTTCGCGGCGGTCACATAGAGACCAAGTGTGGTTTGTTTACCTTTGGGAAGCTGGCGGTCCGCGGCCACGGAAGCGGGCTTTTCCGTCTCCGCTCCAACAGCGCTCGCAGTGGGCGCGAAGCCGATGGCGACAGCCAGGATCAGGCACACCAAGGCCCGTTTGCCCGCGAAACAGCTCCTAAACTTTTCTGCATTGAGTTCATTCACATTCATTTCCTCCTTTTCTTGTTTTTTAACGTTTCACCAGATGCGCAATGATGGCGGTTTCTTAAAATCTAGGCCCGGTCGCGCCTGGATGAAACTGATTTATCGCTTGACGCCCCAGGCAACCAGAAGAGTCAGCCAATTAAATCCTTTATTACGGGGCGCATCACTCCGCTGTTGTTTCCGGCATCGCTTGCCCCGTTTCCTTGCGAAATGCCGTGATGGCATGGCGATTGGTCGGATAGATCCGCTTTTCCCCAATCAATTCAAGCAGATGGTAATGCGCCAACAATGCAGCGGTCGACTGGTTGGCACGGCTTATGGCAATGGTCACGCCACGCTTGGCCAGCGACGTCAGAACCTGATGCAGTGTTTCCTCACCGGTGGTGTCAATATCGACCATCGCTTCCGCATCCAGCGCAAGATGATGGTACAGACGACGGTGGTCACGATGATGCCGCCACCGGGCAGTTGCTCCTACACCACAATCCCGATCTGTTGGTCACCAATTTCAAAACAAGCATCGATGCACCGCCTCTGTCGGTCAACCGATCACTAGTCATTTCAATTCCACTGATCTTCAGTTTCTTTTCACGGTATTTTTTGCTATTTTGATTAATAGAGTCATCCACCTGTTGGGCTTGGCTTGTTGGGCTTTTGTTTTAATTGCTTTTAACAATTATGCCAGCAAGTTGTCCTCAGATGAAGGATTTTTTTTCTTTAAGAATAGCTCAGCTTAGGTTAGAAACTGTGCTATTACAGCTCTCTCTCAATGTCTTTCAATGTGGCCTTCAATTCCTTGCGGACACGTTTTTTGGCTTTTTTCAGTGCCTTCTCGACAAACTCGCCAACGGTGGATTCACCCACAATTACCAGCCCGGTCTCGTGTTCGTCGAGAGCCTCACCTATCTCTTTAAGATTGGCACGGGACATTCCACCCCAGAGCTTCCCAACCAGCCCACCGGAGGCACCGCCGACGAGACTGCCGACTAAAATTGACGGCGGAAAGAGAAGCCCCACTAGTCCTCCAGCAATAGCGCCTTTCCATGCGCCGCTTTTGGTGGCGGTGCCATGCTTTTCAACGTGGACTTTGCCGTCCTCACTTTTGGTTAATATTGCGGTGTCGTATTTGCCGACGACGCCGACCAAAGCCAGCTCATAAAATGTCTCTAAATCGAAACGTGCGTCCGCTTCATCGTCATATGCCGCTACGAAAACAAACAGATTGTTTGTGCTCATCGGATTCTCCTTTCATTTATAGTTGCTCCACTATTGGAGCTATTTCACAGGTGAGACTGCCTGGACCGGTCCTCAACATGACCAGAGATTAGATCGACACCTATTATTTCAAACCTACTTGTTTCATTCCGTCCTTGCATCGGGCACTTACTTTTTTGTCATTCTTTTCAATGCATTCAAGGAGCCGTCCCTCGCCGGCGGCTACATTCTGGCAGAACTTATCCAAATCGTCGGCACACTCGTTTGCCACGTATGACAACGCGGCCACGGCCCGCTCAAGTTGTGCGGCTGCATCATACAGGGCATATTCGCACTTGCCTGACAATTTGTCGCTCCGAGAGTAGAGACAGGCCAGGATGCGGCCTTCACCAGGGGTGACATCTTTGCAGTAGGTGTCGAGTTCAGTCTTGCAGCCGTTGGCCACAGCTTCCAGCAGGCTCTGCTCAGCCCCGGCTGAAATCGCAAATAAAAGCGTTAAACAGATAACAATGCTAATAATAGATTTTTTCTTCATGATCTTTCCCTCCTTTTTCATTTTCTTTGTACCAAGGTCGATCTGAATCTCTGGCCATGCTTTACAGCTTATATGACAGTAAACAGATCAGTTACCATCCACAAAAACACCGCTGCAACCATAACTTAAGGTAACCAAACAATGAACAGTCTCTTGTTAACAAATCTTCTCCTTTCGGTTTTTTGTAGTGTATTTTCCAATACGGGTTCATTTCTTATAACCTTCCAGATTAGCAGTACATTTATCTCTCTTGGCTTCGTGCCTTTTCGATGGTCTCAATACCCGTCGAGCTCGAGATAATGTCGAACCTGATCTCGGGCTGTTTGAGTGCCATCTCCAAAACCAGGAGCAGGTTGAGGTATTCGTCTGAGCGCATATGAACTTCCAAATCTTCCTCGGTCCTCCAGACTTCTTCGAACATAAGGACGTTGTTTTCCTGTAGATCTCCGTAAATGCGGCTACTGATACAGCCGGGATCGAAACTGCATTTCCTGGCGATCGATCTGAGAATTTTCAATGCCTCATCACGCTTT